>Ga0190359_1002796_pt1 | contig 10322 bp, 8 predicted proteins | sample 48721823_MG_FD_161269 | JGI IMG/M metagenome (GOLD analysis project Ga0190359, IMG submission 161269) | Hydrothermal vent microbial mat bacterial communities from Southern Trench, Guaymas Basin, Mexico - 4872-18-2-3_MG | ecosystem: Environmental > Aquatic > Marine > Hydrothermal vents > Microbial...
CAGCCTATGGCAATTCTTGATTTTCTCTCAATCCCAATAGGAAGATACATAGAGCATAATCTAAATTTTGGTAAGAATCTAAAGAAAAAACCAAAAATCTTTGGTGTAAATTACTTCCTTAGAGATGAGCAGGGAAAATGTCTCAACGACATTCTGGATAAAAAGGTGTGGTTGAAGTGGATGGAATTAAGGATCCATAATGATGTTTCTGGTATCAAAACCCCCACAGGAATAATTCCATTGTATGGAGATTTAAAGAAACTCTTTAAAGAAGTCTTAAATAAAGATTACTCCAAAGATGATTATATAAAGCAATTCACAATGAGGATTCCAGAGAATTTAAGGAAAATAGATAGAATAGTTGAAATCTATAAAAAGAGAGTTCCCGACACGCCAGACATTTTATTTAAGATACTTGAAGAACAAAAAACAAGGTTAATTGATGCAAAAGAAAAATTCGGTGATTATATAAATCCATTTGAACTTTAGTGGAGGGTTTCTATGGATTTAAAATTAGAAATTCTTAAAAAATTGCTTCAAAAGAAAAATGAAGGAATTCCAAAAAGTGAATTTGGAAGAAGAAAGGTGGTTACCAATTCAATTGGCGAACTGATCCGAAGTAAATTTATAAAAGAAAGGAAAGTGGGTAGAAAAAAGTATCTATTTATCACAGAAAGAGGAGAGATAAAGTTTATAGAGTTGGCAACCAAAGAGGATAAACTTGAAATCGTAATAAATAAACTGGATGAGGTAAAAAAAACTTTAGAGGAGAACATGCGGTTAATTGAAGATATTCTTAAATCAATAAGAAATACTAAAATTAAGAAAAAAATTGATATAAACAAAGAGATATACCGAGTTTATAAGGACTTATCAGAGGGTACTTACTCCTATCTTAGAAACTTGGTTCCAATTCCTTCAATAACAGCACAACTTGTTAATAAATTTGATTTAACCCCTGAAGAGATACATAAAGCAATTTATGAACTATATTTAAAGGGAGAGGTCTCCTTTGAGATGGGGGATAAAAAGGAGGGGAATCTTGTGACACCTGAGGGAAAGAAGTATTATTATTTAAGATTTAAAAAATGAAAAAGTGGGAAGAATGCTTGCTTGATAAGAATATACCAAACCCAATTCCTCCTCCTCCTTATGTTGATTTAGATGAACGCTTCAATTTTGTAGATAGGGAGGAGGAGGAAAAAGAAATCTTAAGGTATATAGAAAAGGCAAAAGTTAATAAAAAAGGTTTTCTTCTATTTCTTCTGGCAGACCAAGGTAGAGGGAAAACCTCCTTTTTGAAGAATCTGATTAAAAAATATTCTTATCCTTCATCTAAGGTCATATTCTCTTATATGAAATTTCCTTCAGAAGTAAATGAACTAAACTTCTCTTACATATATAGAAGTTATCTTGCCTCCTTGTTTCACAGTGGAATAATAAATGAGATTCATAAAAAACTTTTGAAAGAGATAAAGGATATTACTGGAGAAGAGATGAAGGACTTTAAGGATATAGAGAGGATCTCAAACAACTTAACCTTTAAAACAAAAATTCCTTATCCTTTTATCTCAACTCTTATACTTTACTCCCTTCCACCATCCATCTACTCCCTCGAAGTTTTTAAATTTATTGAGGGTGACGAGCTTATGACTTCAGAACCAAAAATAAAGTATCTTTTCACAAAGAATAATCGCTATGCTGTAACAAGGATTAAAAATTTTTCTGAATTTGTGAAACATCACATTAATATTGAGCACAACGTTTTAATAATAGACGATTTTGATGTAGTAGACAGGGATGAGAGAACTTTCAGAAGTTTATATAAATTCTTAATAAATTTCAGAAATAATAGTTATCTGATAGAGAATTTTTCAATAATCCTTTCAGGTTCTACTACATTCTATGATGAATTTATAAACTTTCTCTCCCCTAATGAAAGGCAGAGAATAGAAAGCTGGATTTATTTCAAAGATCTTGATTACTTAAAAACAAACCATTTTATAGAGATAGTTAATTCATCTTTTTCAGAATTTTGGAAAGCTTATATAGACGACGCCCCTTTCCCAGAAAATATCTTTGGAGTTTTTTCAAGAGAAGCAATAGAGTTCCTCTATGAATATGAAGATAAGAATCTGAGAAATACTTTAAGGAAATTGCACGACATAATTAACAAAATAAAAGACGAAGGAGAAATTGAATATTATCTTGATGTTGATAAGATTATCAAAGAATTCAAAGTAGATAAACTTGGACTTAAAGAGGTTGAAAGGGAATACTTCATAAAAAAGATTGAAGAGAGGGTTAAAAAAGAGAAAAGTTCAACTTTTGTGAATAAAAGTTTAAAAGAATTCATGCTTTTACTAAAGAAGGATCTTAAAGAGAATGGAATCTATATTGAGGTTGAAAATGAAAAGAGAATTAAAAAATACTTTGCAGATATATACCTGTCAATTAACAAATTAAATCCACCAATGACATATAATATTATCTTTGAGGTGAAATTAGAAGGCAACCCTGTAAGTTATAAAGATATTAAAACCAGAGTTGATATGCTAAGAGAAGAGAAAAATTCTTATCTCTACTGGATAACTAAATCAGAACTTTCGGATGTTGTTTTTCCAGATGATGTTCAATTTAGAATCTTAAGGGAAAATCCTCTAAACCTTACCGAGTATGCTTATCTTTCTTACATTACAACCATTATTAATAACAGATTGTTCAACATAGATGATCTTCCTTTTAAGGATAAAATTGCACTTCTAAAACAAGCAGGTATTGACTTTGACATTATTGTAAACCCACCAAAATCTAAAGAGCTTACCCCAAATTTAGACCTTTTTATTACTCGTCTATTAGAAGATTATGCTGAGAAACAAACAAGGGTAATGAAAAGAACTGCAATTAAGTATATTAGAATGGAGCATAGTTTTCAAAATCTCTCAGAGGATTTTATACTTGACAGAATCTCTGAAATAGCAGGTAAAATGGATTTTAAGATTACTCCTGCATATATAATATTTAAAAAAAGGTCTATATAAAAATGAAGAGATTTACTTTGGGAAGGTTGTTCAGGATTCATCAAAAAATCAGGAGTGGAATCTTTCCAAGTGTGGCTGAACTTGCAAGAGACGAGGAAGTAAGTGAAAGAACCATAAAAAGGGATATTCAATTTCTAAAAGAATCATTGGGAGCACCCGTCTCATATTCAAAGCACGAAGGGGGTTATTATTATACTAAAAAATGGGAATTCCCTTTTCCAAAACTCTCTGCAGGAGAGATTTTATCTCTCTTTATTGCCACACATTTATTAAAACAATTCAAAGATACCCCTCTTTCTTCTTCTGTCGAATCCCTAATGAAAAAAATTGAAAGAGTCGCTCCAGAAGAATCTATTTTAACATCAAAGGAACTTGAAATGCTTCTATCCGTAAGCCTTCAGCCAATTAAGGCAAAAAAAGAAATAAGTAAAATTTTTGAGATAATATTCAACGGAATAAGGGAAAGAAAAACTTTAAAAATAAAGTATTATACAATATCAAGAGATAAAATTTCCGAAAGAAAGGTAAATCCATATCATCTATACAATTTTGAGGGTGTCTGGTATTTTGTTGGATTTTGCCATCTGAGAGGAGAGATAAGAGATTTTGCCCTTGATAGAATCCTTGAAATTAAAACTTTGAAAGAACGGTTTAATATTCCTAAAGATTTTAATCCTAAGGATTATCTGGAGAAAGCCTGGAGAATTTATAAAGGCGGTGAGAAAGAGATAGTTCTTAAGTTTGATAGATATGAATCAAGATGGATAAAGGAAAGGATATGGCATAGGACACAGAAAATAGAAGAACTTGACGACGGTGGAATACTCTTTAAAGTCACAGCTAATCCAGAGGAAATTAAGAGATGGATAATAGGTTATGCCTCTCATGTTGAAGTATTAAAACCCGAATCCTTAAAGAAAGAAATTGAAGATGAGATTAAAAAATTATCTGAAATATACAAGATAAATGAAAAGAAGGACATTTCCTGACACTGACCTAAAGTTAAAATATATCCTGAGGAAGATATATGAGATTAAAGATAACCTATGAATCTTTAAAAGGAGAAATCTTACTGCCAATCCATTACAACTATTTAATTCATTCTCTAATTTACTCATCTTTCTCAAATAAGTTAGCCACAAAGCTTCACAATCAGGGATTTATACTTGGTAAAAGAAAATTCAAGCTATTTACTTTCTCAAGAATACTGGAGAAGGGGAAATTGTTTCAAGGAGACAGATTAAAAGAAAAAGCAAATAGGATTGGTTTAAAAAACACAAACAAGGAGATGTTACTTTTTAGAAGGATAACTTTCTTCTTTTCATCACCGTTTGAGGATATTATAGGAGACTTTGGAAACAAGACTCTTCAAGAGAAAGAATTTAATATTATAGGACAAAACCTGTTTGTATCAAATATAGAAGTTCTTACCCAGCCGAGATTAGAGAATAAATTGCTTATAAGAATGCTCTCACCTGTAACAATTCATTCAACTTCTGACAAAACAGGAGATGAAAAAGCCTATTACTACCACCCGTATGAAAAGGAGTTTACAAATCTTATAGAAAAAAATGCGAAAAAGAAATTTCTCCTTGTATATAAAAGAGAAGCCGATGGGTTGAATCTTAAAATTAGACCTTTTAAATTCTCTGATGAACTCAACAAAAAGGTAATAAAGTTTAAAGGTTCTCCAATAACTGGATACACAGGAATTTATGAACTTTCAGGATCAAGAGAACTAATTGCAGTAACATACGATGCAGGTTTGGGGGATAGAAATTCAGAGGGTTTCGGCATGTGGGAACCCTGGTTCCCCCAAGAAAGGAGGAGGCATGGAAGTTGAATTAAAAACACAAGAAAAAGAAAGAAATATCCTTGAATTTACAGGAAATTGGTTTTTTGACCTTGGAATTCTTGGTTTTGTAAACCTAATGGAAGAGATTTATGAGTGGGATTTAGAAACTTTGAAAGAAAAAACTGGAAATCTAACTAAAAACGAGATAGATGCCTTGTTTGCAGTGGCCTTCTTTGGAAAGATTATAAAAGATACCAGTCTAAGTTGGGTTAGAAAACCCGAGAATTTTAGTAAAACCAAATTGAAGAAATACTTTGGCTTGGAGATAAAAAGTTCCGAGATAGAGAAATTACTTAAAGATACTGAGAAAGAAATAGAGTCTATCTTAAAAGAAGAAGTAAAGAAATTAAGTCAGTCTTTTGATAAAATCGATCAAGATTATATTATAGAGATTGTATCTTCTATAAATGAAGAAATAAAAAATATATTAATAACCAAGTTCTCTAAATATAAAGAAGGTTTGAAAAAAATATTTGCTTCAAATAAGAAAACAATTTTAGAAAACTGCAAAACAACAGGATTAATTGCATACCATACTTTTTTTACCAACAGCTTCTTTAATCCAGCAAAGAATAAGAAAGGGAGAGAAAAGGAAATAATTAGAGGAATCTTTAAAATGTTAAATAACTATTTTGTGAGAGATGAAATCCCTAACGATGTTGTTGATAAAGGGCTGTCATTATTTTTGTATTCATCCTCCCTTAGAAACGAATATTATGGAAAGATTGTAGGACTTAGAGATCTTGATAAATTTTATGGAATCAATCCAGTCCACTATATAGTTTCATTTCCTTTTGCTTTTATTTATTTAAGAGATAGAAAGTATAGCAATCTAACTTCCAATTATTGTTTTTATATGAATAATCTTAAGTTAACTTATAACATTAATAAGAAAATAAAAGCTTTAATAGAGAAGGTGGATACAAATTCAGCTGATAGAAGAAGATATACCATTTTCAGAATAACATGGAGGAGTATAATTGATGAATTAATAGAGAATAAATCACTTCTAAGTTTAGATAATATGTACATTATTGAATATAAAAGTGTAAAAAATCAGCAAATTGCTGGAGTGGAATACATAGGAATAACAAAACTAAGAGCAAAAATTCTATCTGATGATAATATAAGGGATAAATTGAATATTATTCTAAAAATAAAGAAGGGGAAGAATGATAAAAATTTAGAGTATGTATGGGTTTTAGAAGAGCTAATAAAACATAAACCACTTTTTCCAATCATTATGAATCACATGAATTATATAATTACTAATTTAGTTAAAAACCAAAAGAAAAAACTTCAATTTAGTTCCAAATCCAATCTTTTATACGCGCTGTCCACAGATTTAGTTCTTGGGAGTATAGAGAAAGAGAATGAAAGAGAGAGTGTATTTTCAGAGGAATTCTTTGCAAAATATTTAGATGTATGTGAAGAAATAAAAAGAACTAAAAGAAATTTATCTTATATTGGATCATTGGTGAGTAATATTTTTAGAAAAATTAACAATGATGAAAGACCAAAATTAATATCTTCTCTTTTTTCCATACTCATAAAAGGAAACAGGAGTAGTTTTGTGAATACTCTTTTAAAACAAATTCTAAACCAAAATCTTGAAGAGAAAAATAGTAATTTCTTTAACCTTATGATCAGGTTTATTTTAAACAATGATGAAGGCTGGAGACACTATGCTTTATCAATAATAATTGGTTTAACTTATTCAGGAGGTGAGGAAAACAATGATTAAAACCGCAATCAATTATCAAGACATTGAAAGAATTAAAGAAGAGGGAACGAGAGCTTTTGAATCTATTGAAAAGTCTTCTTACAAGCAAAAACTCGTTTATAAACTTCTAAATCTCTCAAAAGGAAACAATCAAAAAGAGTTTTTCTCTCTTTTATTAAAGGTTTTAAATTCGTACATAGACAAAAATATCCATATTAGATCTTTCGTTGAGGAATTAAAGGAGATTTATCCCCTCTCTGAAAGAGATTTTGAGAAGATTTCTTACACAATAATTATGGCAATAATGTCCTCTATTAAAACTGAAGAAAAAAATAAGGAGGTTTGAAATGGGAAGATTTATCGTTATGGACATTGTGTTTCATGGAAATTCTTTGAATTATGATCAAGGAGGAAGCAATTATCAGGAGTTAAAAAAGATTACAAAATGGGATGGGAAGCAGTATACATTTGTAAGTAGGTATGCTTTAAGATACAGCATACTTGAGACTGGCAGAGAGTTTGGATATTGGAAATTAGTAGAAGGAGACGATTTACAAGAGAAAGAGAAAGTAATCCAGCCTAATGAAAATCTTCTGTTCAATGGTAAGATTTTAGCTCACCCTGAGTTTGATTTGTTTGGTTATCTTATTACCTCCACAACTCCACAAAATTTTAGAGAGGCACCTGTTAAAATAAGCCATGCAATATCCATGACACCATTCTCCTATGATGCCTTATTCAACGCAAATGTTGGACTTGCAAACAGGCTAAGAAAAACCGTGGGTGATATGAATCCAAATCCTTTTACATCGGAGGAACATTTTGCATATTATCAGTACTCAGTGGTAATTGATGTGGATAGGATAGGTAATATTGAAGTTTATTATAAACTAGAGGGTAAGAATAAAAAGGAAGAAATCTTCTCTATAGATGAGAATTATAAAGATAAAATAGAATTAAAGCAGTATTCAAGAAAAGATGACACTCTATTTATAGGAACTTACTCGCTTAAAGACAAAGAAGAAATTAAAAAAAGAATTAAAAATCTTATAAAAGTAATATTGAACCTTAAAAGAAGTATAAAAGGAAGACTTGAGGATTTATCTCCAAAAGTTTTAGTTTTAGGTGTGTATAAAGACTCCCCTTACAAAACATACAAAGACAAAATCTCACTTGTGGATGAATATACAGAGGAAGAGTATGACGAAATTGAGGAGATTAAGGATAAAAATGCAGTTAGAGTAAGACATATAATTAGAAAGTCAAAAAAACCTGTGTTTGAGGTTTCGGATTTTCCCGAGAATGACAAAGAAAAATTGAATGAAGAAGAGATACTGGGTATAGTGGAGGAGTTATTCAAAGAGAAAAATAATGAAACCGAAGAGGAAAATAAATTAGAGAAAATAAAACTATTTTATAGCCCTGAAGTTGAGATAAGAATAAAATGAAAGAAGAAGTAATATTAGCAATTGAGATTTTTCAGCCGTTTGCACAGTATAGAAATCCATTCACCTTCTATTATGCTCAAAGTTATCCTCTCCCGCCTAAATCAACAATAATTGGAATGCTTCAGAATGCACTAAATGACTGGTACGGAAAGAGAGAAGGAGATAAGGGAATTAAAAAATGGTGGAATTTAAAAGTAAGCATTCATGGAGGTTTTGAATCTGTTTTCTGGAATTATCAGCAATTAATTAAAGGAAATATTATTTTGAGAAATGGAGTGTTAATGAATAAAGATGAAAATGGGAAACTTCTTCCCCTTTATAATAAAGGACTTAAACCTCTTCGTAGTCCTACTTATCAACAAGAACTTTTTAACGGACACATCACAATATTCTTAAAAGGAGAAAGGGATTTTGTTGAAAAAATTAAAGATTCTCTAAAACATCCTCTAAAAGTTTTATATCTTGGAAGAAGCGAAGATGTAATCTTCTTAAAAGATTTAAGATTGATTACTTTAGATGAAGTAAAAAGTGAAAGAAAAGAGAGAGTGTTATGGCTTGATTATCCAATGTATATAAAACAGAAGAACTTTCCTATAAAAACAAAGAGATATCCAATTTATTCAATTCCTGTAAAAGTTGTGTTTAAAAATGATAATACCTCTATCTCACATAAAGCTGAATTAAATAAAAATACTTTAAGAGATGTTACATTTGAATCAGTGATCTATACCTCTTACGACTATATTATAAGACTTTCAAAAGAGATATATGTTGATGTAATTGAATATAAAGGAAAAAAATTTAAAATTCCAAAGGAGTGTGGTTGGCTATGATTAACCTTTTGGAATCTTTAAGAGCTAAGTCTGAGAGAGATGATTTACTCTTAAAAGATCACATTATTGAAACGGTAAAAAGGGCTTATCAACTTGAAAAATTTGTTAAATTAAACAAAAACTCTATTGATTTTAACTGGATAAAAGATAAAGAGTTTTTCGACAGTTTAAAGAAAGCAATGTTTCTCCATGACTTAGGGAAGATTACATATGAATTTCAGAAGAAAGTTTTCAAAAGAGAAGAAAATTCAGAGCTTTTAAATTATTTAATGGATCTCAAAGGTATAGATGTTGACCATGAAATACTTTCTGCTATTTGGGCATCCCTTCTCCTATCGAATTCTCCTTGGGATAAGATGATCAAAACAGCAATTCTTTTCCATCACTATAACAGTTTCTTTACAGACGAAATGCAGATTGATATGTTGTCTATTATTGATAACTACTTTGAAGATATAGTAAGATACCTAACCTTCTTATCTAAAAATTCCTCTGATTTTAAGCAACTTTTAAACAACATAATTTCTGAAAGCAAAAAGCAAGGATTTATAATCCCCATAGATAAAAAACAGATAGATAATTTTGATTTAAAATTAAAAGAACTCCTGACTTTCTTAAAGGAGAAGGAGGAAGATAAACTCTACAAATTTAGCGGATTTTATGATCCTAATGAGAATCCAGATATTAAATTTTTTGTGTTTCTTGGATCTTTAAGAAGGTGTGATTACTCAGCAAGTGGTGATTTAGTTCTTGAATCTACAGAGAAATCCATAGATGAAATTTATAAGAATCTTGAATTCAAAATAAAAGAAAACGTTGGAAAGGTTTCTATCTGGCAGGAAGGAGTTTTAAAGGAATTGGATAATGATAAATTTGTTGTTCTCGTTGCACCAACAGGTTCAGGAAAAACTGAATTTGCGCTAATGTGGGGCAAAAGAAGAGGTGGTAAATTACTTTATACTCTTCCCTTAAGAGTAGCGATAAATGATTTATTTGTTAGATTTAGAGAGAAGTATTTTAATAAAAATGATGTTGATATTCTTCACTCCACATCTTTTATCGAGTATGTTGAAGGAAAGGAGGGTAAAGAAGTCGATATAGAGAAAAAACTAAATGCTGCAAAACTCTTATCATCTCCAATTTTAATTACCACCCCTGATCAAATATTTTTAACTTCTCTATGGTATTACGGCGCAGATAAAATCATATCTGTTTATCCTGTGTCTTCGGTTATAATAGATGAAATCCAAACCTACAATGAAGAAATGGCTTCAATTATAATAAACACCATAAACCTTATTAAAGAACTTAAAGGAAATATACTTGTAATGACTGCAACCCTTCCACCATACTTTGAGCCATTTTTGGAAGACTTCAAAAAAATTGATACAAAAGAGAAAAAAACCGAAATCAAAAACTACA
>Ga0190359_1002798_pt1 | contig 10320 bp, 7 predicted proteins | sample 48721823_MG_FD_161269 | JGI IMG/M metagenome (GOLD analysis project Ga0190359, IMG submission 161269) | Hydrothermal vent microbial mat bacterial communities from Southern Trench, Guaymas Basin, Mexico - 4872-18-2-3_MG | ecosystem: Environmental > Aquatic > Marine > Hydrothermal vents > Microbial...
TGATCATGATGGTTCCTCCGGATGGAAATGCCTGGCGGAGATGGAACAGATCCATCATCACACCGGCCAGCAATGATCCTGTGAGCATTCCCAGACTGTGTGCCATTGCCAAAAGCCCCATAACGGAGCCCATTGCCCGGGTTGAATTTCCTTTTAACACAGACAGTGCCATCAATGCTGGCATTGAAATTCCTCCTCCAACGCCGAACAATACACTGGCCGCAATGAGATCGTTGAAGCTGTTTGCCCATTGAAAAGAGAAAATTGCATAACTGATGATTACCCCCCCGGTAACAACCATCATTTTCCGGTTGATCCGGTCCGAAATAAAACCCATGGGAACGTGCAAAAGACCGCTGGAAAAAATTCCCAATGTTACAAGAATTCCAATAGATGCACTGGAGAGTGAAAATTCTGTATCTCCCAAAACGGGCAGAAAGCTCCAGATGACCCCGATACATGCGGCATAAGCGAGCCTGAAAAGAAAAAGCCCCGCCATATCACTGTCATAAACAAGCCTTTTCCGGTTTATTGGAGTTGTTCCCCGGTTCACAACCGACTCGGATTTTGTGGGAGGGAGTAGAAACAGGCTTAATAAAAATCCCGCAAAAGCAAGACCGCCCATGCATGCAAAAGAGGTGTCCAGACTGAAGCGGTCACGGATTTCTCCTCCGATCAGCGGCCCGATACTCAGACCCAGGAACATGGACATATTAAACAATCCCATAGTGAATCCTTCACGGCCCTGGGGGGTTATATCTCCGACATAGGCTTGAACCGCCGGCATTATCATGGCCGACGTTATTCCTTGAACAAACCGTATACCGATAAGGGATTCAACATTGGTTGCAAGTATGAATGCCAGTGAAATCAGGGTATAGGCACACAGGCCTGTCACAATAAATGGTTTTCGTCCCTTTTTGTCTGAATATCTGCCGAAATAAGGGAGTAAAAAGGTTCTTGACAGGGAAAAAGATCCGAATATCAAACCGATGTAAATGCCACTCGCACCAAGATCATGGGCGTAAACAGGCAACAAAGGGACGACTATCCCGACACCGGTTACCGTACCGAATATGGAAAAAAAGAGAGTGCCAAATATTTTTTTATCGATTTTATTCATTCAAATTGTTTTTAAACACAAAGCCATCCACATTACAGAGGATGGCTTTATGTTTTTATTAAGCAGCCTTTATTAACCTTACGCTAAGTGTAAATCAAGACTGTTGTTTGCTAAGATTGCCATAGCCATTTGGTTTCAGGTCTCAGCATAAAGGTTTCAGGTGTCAGCATAAAGGTTTCAGGTGTCAGGTGTCAGGGGAAATCCAGCCTGATAGAACGATTCATCAGTTAGGCCGTACACTGCCGTTTCCTCAGCTAACTGCCAGCGGCGTTCTCGTTCTGGTATTTTCCGCTCCAGTGTTTTCTCTAATCCATTTAACATGCGAATGCATTCAATGTGTAACCGACACAACTTTTTATAGACCTCAAGATCCTCTACGTCCATATAGTTGCTATTGCTCACCTTGTTTTCCCCTTAATCCTGAAACCTGACACCTGAAACCTGATCTCGGAGCCACGGTTTGTCAATAGACAAGGATCAACGTTTACTAATGGCCTTGATTTATACTCCCTTACGCTTTTTGAATATCGGCCAGGACAGACTCGATTAAATTCCTTATCTCAGCAAGCCTGTTTTCAGACATGGCTTCAAAACGAAGGACCAGGGCTGGTTGAGTGTTGGATGCGCGTACAAGACCCCACCCGTCGTCAAACAGAATCCGAACACCGTCGATATCGATAATATTGTAACGCGCGCGGAAAAATTCGGTTGCCTTTTTAACAACGTCGAACTTTTTATTATCAGGACATTCAACACGTATCTCGGGTGTTGAAAATGTTTTAGGGACATCAGATAAAAGTTCGGATATTTTTTTTCCGGTTTTGGTCAATATCTCGAGGAGCCTGCAGGAAGCATAGGTGGCATCATCGAAACCGAAATATCGATCGGCAAAAAACATGTGACCACTCATTTCGCCTGCCAGTTCAGCCTTTTCCTCCTTCATTTTCTTTTTAATCAAAGAGTGTCCGGTTTTCCACATAATAGCTCGGCCGCCATGTTTTTCGATGTCGTCATACATTGTTTTTGAACATTTTACTTCAGATATAAATGTTGCCCCTGGTTTTCTCGAAAGGACTTCCCTGGCAAATATGATCATGAGCTGATCACCGAATATAAGGTTCCCTTTCTCATCCACAACGCCGATTCTATCGCCGTCTCCATCATAACCTATGCCCACATCCAGTCCCTTTTCTTTTACCAGAGCGACGAGGTCCCTCATGTTCTTTTCCACTGTTGGATCGGCTTCGTGGTTCGGAAAAGTGCCGTCCATATCGCAGTAAATGTCATAAATTTGGCAATTAAGGTTCTTTAATATGGGCAAGGCAACCACTCCTGCAGTACCATTACCCGCATCCACGCCCACCTTTATAGGTCCGGCCATGGATATATTATTTATTAAAAATTCCTTATAGGGCGTGACAACGTCGGATGTGGAAAGAGAGCCTTTTCCCTGCACAAATGATTTATCATTAATAATCCCGAAAATTTTTTGAATATCTTCGCCATGAATCGAATCCAAATCCATACAGAGCTTAAAACCGTTATACTCGCCGGGATTGTGGCTGGCCGTTACCATAACACCACCTTCCCGGTTAAGATGCTGGATTGAAAAATAGAAAACAGGTGTTGGACAAACTCCGATGTCGATCACATCACACCCGGTTGAGCGCAAACCTTCTATGACTTTTTCTGAATAGATGTCAGACGTCAGCCGGCAGTCACGGCCCACGTTAAGCTTGGACCGACCGTTATTCCTGAGAAAAGTCCCCACACCTTTTCCAATCAGCATGACATCATTTTCTGTTATATCCTTTCCTGCAATTCCCCTGATATCGTATTCTCTGAACATTTCCGGATTCATGATAGCCCCCTTTTTTATAATCCCACAATTAAACGTCTCGTAAATTCTACAATTATATTAAATTCAGAACTCCTGACATATGTATGTATTTTCGAGGTGTTATGAAAGCTCGGTCGTAATTTCAGATGCAACAATTTGAACATCGAACATCGAACGCTCAACATCGCCCCAGTGAAATAGAAAAAAAGTTTCACGGGGTAAAAACGTCGAATAAGAATATCGCTTCGCTGCATTAGATTATAAAATTGAAACACCGAAGGTGTACAGTCCTTCGATGTTCGACGTTGGATGTTCGATGTTGGACGTTCATTTTTTATTTTAGCTCATAGTTCAGTGTTTAATAGAAGATGTTGCATTCAGATTTACGCCAGTTCAGGAGCCCTGAAATTAAAGATCTTTTAATAGTTCTTGGTTTATGCTTTCAGAATGGATCTCTGAAAAATCCATCATTCCATTACTTCTCATTATTTCAATTGGGGCTTCGCTCCTAAGTTTAGCTATCCCTTTACCACACCAATTGGTCTAAGTTTTGCCACCTTTTTTGAAATTCCGGCTTCATGAACCACCTCAACCACCTGGGAAATATCCTTGTAGGCCTCGGGTATCTCTTCAGCCAGGGTGGATCTGCCGGTCCATCTGACCAGAATTCCCTTGTCTTCCAGTTCCCGTTGTATGGTCCGTCCTTTACTGGCCTTTTTCGCGGCTTTTCGGCTTAAAACACGCCCGGCGCCGTGGCAGGTGGAGCCGAATGTTTCTTGCATGGCCTTTTCAGTGCCCACAAGAACGTATGACGCCGTACCCATGTCTCCGGGTATAATTACCGGCTGTCCCACGGGGCGATATTGATCACACAATGCCTCGTGTCCGGCCGGAAAAGATCGGGTTGCGCCTTTTCGGTGGACACAGACCGTGTGTTTTTTCCCATCAATAACATGAACTTCTTTTTTTGCGATGTTGTGACATACGTCATAAAGCAATTTCATATTAAGATCCCTGGGACTGATACCGAGTACTCTATTCAGTATCTCACGGGAATGATGCATTAAAATCTGCCGGTTGGTCCAGGCATAATTTGCGCCACAGGCCATGGCATTATAATAGCGTATCCCTTCTTTGGATTGAATCCTGGCGCAAGCAAGCTGTCGATCCGGTAGATTAAACCCCAGCTTTTTTACATGTTTTGTCATAAAAGCCAGGAAATCATCGCAAATCTGATACCCCAAACCTCGAGAGCCGGTATGGAGCATGAGTGTGACCTGTCCTTCGAAAAGCCCGAATGCCTGGGCCGACGGTATATCATAAATCGCTTCTACTATGCCGATTTCAAGGAAATGGTTTCCCGAACCCAGAGTTCCGAGCTGCTTGAGCCCCCGTTCCAGGGCCCTTTGACTGATCACGCTTGGGTCGGCATTGGGCATGCACCCGCCATCTTCCGTATGTTCTAAATCCAACGCTTCTCCAAGCCCCCGGCTGACCGCCCACTTGCTTCCCATTTCAAGAACCTTTTTTTCTTCGGGAATGGACAGCTTGATAGAACCTTTTGAACCAACGCCGGAAGGAATTCCCCGAAAAAGCGCATTCACAAGGTTTTCAAGTTTTGGACGCACTTCTTTTTCCACAAGGGAGGTTGTTGCCAGGCGTACCCCGCAGTTAATGTCATATCCCACTCCGCCCGGAGATATGATGCCCGATTCCCAGTCAAAGGCCGCAACACCGCCGATGGGAAATCCATACCCCCAGTGCATGTCCGGCATGGCAAGAGATGCTTTTAAAATGCCCGGAAGGGTTGCAACATTTGCCACCTGTTTTAAAGGTTCTTTCTGCTTTTCTGCTTTGAGCATGGATTCTGTTGCGTAAATAATCCCCGGGACGCGCATGGCACCTGTTTTGGGTAATTCCCAACGGTATTTATCTATTTTTTTAATTTCCATGGCTTTCTTTTATATTCATATTGAATACTTCTGCCTAAACTGAGCGTTCCAAATTTTAAAAGGTAATCAAATATCATTTATTTTTAATGAAGTATCTTAATTTATATTTTTAAAATTTGAAACCCTCCGGGATTGCCGATCTTACCGCATTTATTACGTTAAATGCCGTCCCGCATAGGCGACTATAGTGGAACAACATCTTCCTTGTATCTTTGGCAACCTCGACAATCGCTCAATTTAGGTTCTTATAAAATCATATTATCGTTATGGTAAAGGTGTGTCAAGCTGACAATAATCTGTGCGTAAATATTCGGTTTGCCCCTTCATGAGCTAATTTTTCAACAAAGCTTTAAATTTTCTATCAATAGGGTACACCCAAACGTCTTTAATGGGAACACTAATTTTCCCTGGCGGCCCAAGTTTTCCACGACCTTTGGTTTGTCCAACATTGATCCAGTTGGCGGCTTTATAGCAAGTGCCTGCGAATCGATTTTTCTGCACAAAAGTTTCCATCAGTACTGGCCGGATGTTATATTTTTCTACCCAATCATCCGGGAGGCGCCGAGCCGTTAAAGAAAGAATTTTTGATGCAAGATTTTTCGATTGAATCCATGGCAAAATAAGAAATCGGGCATTATTTACAATCAAATTCAAATTCTTCTTTCGCTGATTATGATTCCACCCGATAAATTGATCTCTTGGTGCAGTTTGCCATGCGGCTGCACCAAAGCCTGTCAGGGCAACAATTTGTTTACCTGCAGCAATAAAATAGCGAAGCTGAGCTCCAGGAAGGGTAGTATAGCCAAGGTAATGATATCGCTCAATGTATTCATTCCATAAAGCTGAGGTGGCTTTGGTGACCATCTGTAAATGCAGTTGTGGCAACTGATCGACAGAGCACACAACAGGGCTTTGTGGATTAGTGGCAGGTGTAAACTTAATTTTTTTTAAACGCACTTTGGCATGTGTGGGAGGGGGCAGCACTATCAATCCATCTTTCTGCATACGCAGCATGGCAACACGGCATGACATATCCTTGAGTTTACCATCAGGTTTGAGCCATCCCAGCATCCGGCACACTTCTTTGGATAGCCGCATCCGGTTGAACTCGGGATTTTGTTTTATGAGAGATCGAATCTGTTCAATTTCTTTGGGAGTGAAATCCCGACCACAGTAACGGGTCATGATGTGTCAGGCGGCCTGGAAAGTTGATGCCGACGGTCTTCATCCATTTCCCAAGGAAGAAAGCAGGATAAATTATCTGGTACCTTACCATGGTTTTTCGCACAAGCAGTCAGGTATGATCTCAGCCAATGATTACAGTTAAGACCACATAAAGCCATGGTTTGAAAAATTGAAAACATTATCGCTGCCAGCTGAGAACTCCACAGGCTTCCTGAACCATAAAAGTTTTTACGCCCTGTCACAGGATTGCGGATAGATCGTTCTCCATTATTGTTATCCATCGGCACTTCGGGATAATTTGCAAATACGCTCAGACCTTCCCAATGGTTTTGGAGGCTTGTCAAAATCTTATATTTAACGTTGGATAGCAGATCTGAATCAGGATTGTGTGCCTCTATAAAATTATCCCGTTCTTTAGCTATTGAATCCATTTTCTCAACAAGCTTCTTATGCTGCTCTTTGAATGATGCAGGTTGCCATGGAAGGGGAAGTTTTTGATCAAATTCTTTACAACGAAGGTTATTGATGTGGTAAAGCTTTCCGATCTTTTCAACCCAGGACAGTACCCACTCTTCCAAATCCGGATACTTTCTGGCCGCATCCAGAAAATCACGTCGGACATGAGCCCAGCAAAAAGCCAGAATTATAAAGTTCAGCTGCTTTGCCATTGATTTATAGGCATTGTATCGGTCACAAACAACAATGATTTTTTGATGCTGTATGCTTTTAAAATGCTCTACAGGGACGTCTGCACCACGGCCCGGTGCAATCTGGAAATACACAACCGATGCAGAACGGCTGACCCATAACCACCAGCGGTTGCCAATTTTGCCCTCAACACTCTCAAAAACTTTCCAACTGCTTTCATCATTATGAAATCTGTCTTCTGTCATTTGATGCTTATAAAGTGCATCGTAGACAGGTTGGAGCAACTCCTTGAGATTTTTCAAACCACCTGTAATGGTCCCGAGGGAAATGGGTAAACCAAGCTCTGTATACTGATTCAGAAGACGATTGGTTGGCTGGCAGTAGTGAAATTTGTTTAACAGGACTGCTTCCCAAATCGAAATCCCGTATGGACTTTTCGGGATAACCTTGGGAGGCATGGGCGCTGTAATTGTATTGGGAACACCCTTGCACGAACAGCCTTTCTTCATACAACAGCGTATGATTTTGCGAGTATAAGCCTTGACTTCAACTTCAATGATTTCTGCTGCCTTACTTTCATCAGGTATATAGGCTTCACCGCATTTAGGGCATATCGGATTTTCTGGTAAATTTGCCACTTCTTCTTTCTCGGGAAGATCGGGACGCTTTGTACGTCCATGCCCCTTACTTCCGAGTTGCTGACCACGGGGACGTTTGGGATTCGAGGATTTTGATTTGCCTTCATCTTTACTGGGACTTTTTTTCTCACTTTTTTTGCCAAATAAACGGTTTCTCAGATCACGGATCTGACCTTCCTGCTCCTTTATTGTTTGCTTATGCTTTTTTTCACGCAAAATGGCTTTTTGATGCATGGCCCGCCAATAACCCACCTCACTTTTCAATTCCAGATACTCTTTTTCTGAAATGAGAATCAGCGGGGGGGTCTCAATGGGTGCAACAATGACTTGATCGTAAATTTCAGGGGTGTATAATGACGGTAGCGTTTGACAAGAAGCATTCATGCTTCTTTCTATATCAAATTTATTTGCTCGTGTCCCGAACTTTTTTAAAAATCTGAAAAATAAGCCGAATATTTACTAAAAAGCTTGTATAGTGTTTGCCTTACGCACCTTATTTTACGGTAGGGATAATCCAGGGGGAAAAGCATTTGAGGACGGCAATAAAAAAGATGACAATCGATTTATCAAGAAAACCGTGGAGGGAAAAACAATATTCAGTTTTGTGTGTGTTCAGCACAATTGTCGTGGTTGGTGATTTCTCTTTTAGGGAATTTTGGAGTTGTGGCTAAGGAGTGTCGAGAATGAAGATAGACAAAATAGGTGAGTGGTCAGAGATTAAACTGGAAATCATCAAGGAATACGCTCATGCTCTTACAACTATAATGAAAAACCAATCTTGGTGCCAAGGATATGCTTATATTGATGCTTTTTCTGGGCTTGGCGTGCATATCTCAAGGAAAACCGGTGAGTTTATCAAAGGTTCCCCATTAAATGCCCTCGAGATTGAAAATCCCTTCACTGAGTATCATTACATTGATATTGACAAAGAAAAAACAAAAGTTCTTAGTAGGCTGACTCATGACATTCCAAACATAAAGATATATGAAGGGGATAGTAATGAAATATTGAGGAAGGATATATTGCCGTTACTCACGTATGAAACCAGAAAGAAGGCTCTATGTATTTTAGATCCCTATGGTTTGCATCTCCACTGGGAAACAATTGTGGCGGCAGCCAAATTAAAAACGATAGAAATCTTTTTGAACTTTCCTCTGATGGATATGAATCGAAATGTGTTACACAAGGATCTGTTATCGGCGGACCCCGATCAAATAGAGCGGATGGACAGATTCTGTGGCAGCAATGAATGGCAGGAAATTTTGTATGAAGAAGATAAGCAAATGAACCTTTTTGGAGATACATATAAAGTCAAGGTCGTTAACAGCAATATCAAGCTTGGAGCCTGGTTCAAAAAGGAAAGGTTAGAGAAAGCTGCTGGATTTAAGTTTGTATCCGAACCTGTGCTTATGAGAAACAGTAAAGGCGGTCCTTTATTCTTTCTATTTTTTGCCTCCCACAATGAGACAGGCAAAAAAATAGTCAATGAAATTTTTGAGAAATACAGGGGATACCTGTGATGTTGATATTTAACAAATGTACGAATGAAAGAATTGAAGTCGGGAATCAAATTAAGGAAGAAGGTCTGGCCTACTCTCAAGAAGAGGAGCAAAAGCCGCTTGTAACTGAATTGTGGGCAACCCGAAATTTAAGCAACAAAATCAGGGTTAAAAACTTAGCCAAACGTTCCGGGTTACCGTTAATTTGGGTTGATAAAGTGCCGGGCTCCAATAATAAAAAGGGCATGGAAAAGCTCAATGCTGAAAGGGGTGTCCTGTTATTAAGAGATAGATCAAGTTCTTTTATTGAACGGTTTCAGCACCCTATTGGACGATGCGCAAAATTTTATAAGCTTACAGCTTACAACAATTGTAATTTCTGGTGCGAATATTGTTATCTTTATTTAACTTTCCGAACACAACCCATCTCCACCCATTTTGTCAATTACGAAAAAATGTATGCTGAAATTGAAAGATTTGACAGAACGCGCATACCAAAATCCTTAAAAGTCTTAAATCTTGGTGAGTTGGGTGATCCTCTGGCTGTGGATTACATTACCGGCTTTGCAAAACAAATCATTCCGTTTTTGCCGAAACGTGCCCCAGGGACACGATTGCTTTTTCTCACCAAAAGCGATTGCGTTGACGAGATTCTCAAGCTCAATCACGGTGAACAATCGATTATTTCATTTAGTGTAAATACTGAAAAGGTGTTTCAAGAATTAGAGCATAGGACAGCCTCTCCTGAATCCCGATTGAGGGCTGCAGAAAAAGTTCAGCAGGCAGGTTATGAAGTGCGTTTGAGAATAGATCCGGTTATTTTTTATTCTACCTGGGAAAAGGATTATATAGAGCTGGTTGATAAGATATTTCAATTCGTTCGCCCCACACGGATAACCATAGGTGAATATAGACCCTCCAACGGACTCGCTAACCATATCAGTTTGCGGTTCCCTGATTCTCCATTATTGTGTATTAATAAAAGCTTAGTCCGGGAAGGAGGAAAGCTCAGGTATCCTGAAGATCAAAGGGTTAAGATGTTCAGGACCATTGTTGAAGAAATAAGGAAAAATGACCCCACAGTTAATATTTCTTTGTGTAAAGAACTCCCTTCAATCTGGAAGGCTGTCGGTTTGAACGTAAAAAGATTGTCATGTAACTGTGTTAACTGAATGGCGAGGTTGTAATACGCCATATCGCCTGTATTTGTCGTTAGAGCTTGAATTGTAAGTGAGGTTAAGAAATTCTCGATTTAAAATTTGATACAGCTAAGATTACTTTTTTTGAACAAACCAGAACGTAGGGTGACGGAGTTCGGAAAGATGGACGGTTGCTGTGGATGGTGCCGGGGAAAATTAAATACTGGTGGTCAATGAAATGGATATTACTTTATTAGGGGAAAGGCTTTGGGAAATGCTATCCTAAAGCTTATACA
>Ga0190359_1002801_pt1 | contig 10312 bp, 12 predicted proteins | sample 48721823_MG_FD_161269 | JGI IMG/M metagenome (GOLD analysis project Ga0190359, IMG submission 161269) | Hydrothermal vent microbial mat bacterial communities from Southern Trench, Guaymas Basin, Mexico - 4872-18-2-3_MG | ecosystem: Environmental > Aquatic > Marine > Hydrothermal vents >...
GCCGTCTACAGCACAGTTATGGTCCTAGAGTAAGACCATCTCTCCTCCCCCTTTTTTAAACAATTCTAGTAGACCTACTTCATTAATAAAAATCCAAAAAACTTTTACTCTTGAGCAAAACTATTCTTAGGCGTCTCAGAGCCCATAAAAAATAGAAGCCTAATTGCATACGCGCTGTTGTGATACTCGACTCTACGGTAATCCCGACGTCCAATGCATCAGCTCCAGGCTCAGCGTTACCTCTTATCCTACCATCGACAGCGGTTACAGTTGTGGACATAAGAGCCTCTATAATCACTAAGAATACAATATACTTGGATCTCATAACCCTCATTTTAGGACACAAATATGATTACAAGAAAATAAAGAAATACCGAAAACCGAAGTAAATATCCAAATTCTCGTCTTCAACAGGCTCAGGTTTAACAAACCATCGTTCTCGCCATAGATAAACGGCTCCAGCACCCAATAAGATCAACAACCCAATGAACAATGCAACAGTGAATCGTTTCTCAGATACTAATACAACCAAACAAGAATTATTCTCCTCATCAACCTCCAAAACATCATTCATAGTATCAACAGTTAATATAGCAGGATATTCTCCCTCGCCTCCAACTATCCATATATAACTCCATGTGAAAGTGGCATTCGGTTCGAGAGCCTCTATACGGCTGCTGCTTAACTTAAGTCCCCCAATTGTGAGACTGCAACCAAAGTCTTCTGCAGTCCTATTCCCTGTATTGAAAGCAGTAAGAAGCAACTCCAATTTATCTCCTGGCATAAGCTGAGTACTATTAGATGCTATCGCACAGCTAATATCAGCCATAGTTGGCGGAGTGACCGTGACTATCTCCAATTGGTCACCCAACCTTAACTGATGCACCCCACGGCTTGGAGACTCAAAGCTAACCATCATAGTCTTTACCTCTCCCGGCGATAAGTGAACAGTCTTCGAGACAAAAGGCTGCTCATCCAAATAAATTAACGAGACCAAGTTCCCTGAAGCCTCACCACTATTTGAAGCATTATAAGTAATAGTAATCAGTGAACCCTCCTCAACATATGAATCAAGCACTCTGAACCCAGTGTGAACATAATACGGGAGAGGCTCAATCACCCCCACCGTCAAAGGACTCCCAGCAAGTTCATCACGGGTAATATTAGCCCACACAACACCATTATCAGAGTCTACCCCAGTCCTCAAGCACCTGCGCCAACCCCCATCCTGATAATAATACAAACCCAAGCTAGTCTCCGTCACATTATCAACAAGACTCCTATCATAATCCATCTCAAAGTAAATAGGCCAATTAACCGAATCAGGATTCGAGACCACCAAATCAAGAACACCCCCTATTTGACCGTTCGGCAGCGAACCATTACCTGGATTCCCATCATACTCAAGCAGATATAGGAGCGTATTGTTACCCGAGACAGTAATACTTGCCCCAAGATCTCCAAAATACTGGAAAAGAGTAGTTTCCACAATGACTTCTAACTCGTTTAATATTCCTACCTGAGGCTCTTCTACTTTCACAATATAATAGGCAGAAGAAGCGGCTCCTCTATCATCCACCACGGTGTGGTTTACAGTATAGACACCCGGATTAACCCAGGTATGCTGCACATTCTTCCCTGTGCCAGTCGATCCATCACCAAAGCTCCATAAGTACTGGGTAATGGCTCCATCAGGATCATACCCGTTACTATTAAAGAACAAAGTCTGACCTGTTAGACACCCTCTTGTGGTTCCTCCCGAGATCTGCGGTGACTCATTAGGCAAATCTTCAATTAATATGGTAAGTGTTTTCGTATCTTTTAGATTATAGGAGTTCTTTACGGTTAACTTGATAGAATATTCCCCCGGCTCGTTAAACGTATGTGATATATATTCACCTATGCCTGTTTCCCCGTCACCGAAGCTCCAAGAATACTCAGAGATTATCCCTACAGTCGCTTTACTAGAAGAAGCATCAAAATACAGCACTTCACCACTTAGTCTCTCCCCATTTACAGTAAAATCAGCAACAGGAGGATCAACACCTCCGCCAACAACACCTCCACCACTACTAGATGAAAGAGTTATCGTCTGCTTCTCCCCATCTACATCTACCTTTATCTTACCAGGAGGTATACTCCCCGTATCATAACTATACATGTAAGAGCCACCCTGATCCATCGTCAAAGTAATGCTAGCTGTGAAGCTAAGCTCCACACCAGACACACCATCTAGAGCATCCCCCTTAACCTGAATATCATAAGTACCAGCGGGAATGTTACTCTGACCGAAGCTCGCAGAGCCACCAGAAGCAGGCTTGGTAATAGTAATCCATCCAAGAAGAGGCAACTTAACAGCAAGCTTCAGATTCTCAACACCATCAACACTAGCAGATACACGATTCGAACTACTGGGGATCTCGACATCACTCAACTCAATAAGATACTTGCCTCCAGATACAGGTACATCACCTGAATATGATAATGACACGTCAACAGATTCCCCTGGATCAGCCTGAATAGCAATACTAAGTCGATCACCTTGTTCAGGGTTCAATGGAGATATATCAACACTTGAAACACTACATTCTGCTACAGGTACGAGAAAGAAAAGTAATACCAAGGCTATCAGGATACGCTTCAATAGATTCCATCCATTAAAGACAGAAGAAAGATAAAAAATAGTCGAAAAAAGGGTTATTGTTTTTTTTGCTGCATATAGATATACGCAGCCGCAGCGATTATAACAATCGCAACAACAGCATAGATCCACGGGAACCCACTAGGAGCCTGCTCAACACTAAACTCCGCGTCAAGACCATCAATGGCAACAGTATGAGTTCCTTCCTCTGTGGAGGACACCGTCGTTGAAACAGACTCGCTTTCACCACCATCAAGAGCACCTGAAAGGGTCTCAACAGTTGCCCCATCCATCTTCAAGTCGATGCTATAACTTCCTGATTCCTCACCTGTGTTCTCAATTGAGAAACTTACCGTAATATCCATACCAGGCTCTACTATTGATGGACTTACCTGTAGGTTACTTAGTGAGAACTCTGCTGGTGTTGGCGGAGCCTTAACTGTAAAACTAACAGTCTCACCCATCACCTCGATACTATATGTACCTTCAGCAGTCTTGGAAACAGACCATGTAAGCGTTGTACTGTCCCCTGCATTAAGAGTAACCAACTCTGACTCATACTCAACACCATCAATAGAGATCGTTACAGTAGTTGAATCAACATCGTCACCAATATTCTCAACAACCGCTGTCACTGAAACCGCGTCTCCAGGCTCAACAGTGTCTTCAGATATGGTCAAGCTCGTAACAGTGAACTCACCTAACTGAGGCAGATTCGCCAATGTCTCAGCGTCAAAGTATGGATAGATTGCAGTCCTTGTTGCGCTAGCCAATGCAGAGTAGATTTCCTCAAGGCTCTCAACACTAAGATAACTGAATACGAGGGCAACCTCTTCTTCCTTATCCTGAGCAACCATACCATCAACAACCTCAACAGTCTTGCTTAGCTCGATGATCTCGAAGATCTCAGCAACAGTGCTCGGAGTCTCAGGTAAGTTAGCAATCTCTACGAATAAGTTAACAAGATCATCTACTGATAACTCTGGGTTTTCGATAGTTTCCTTAAGTTTCTGACGATACTCTTGCTTTTGATCAGGATCCAATGCGTTTATCTGACGTTTTACAGCCGTTTCAACACGTTCCGCTGCATCAGTAAGATCCTGATTAGCCATCTCTCGGATAACCTGAGCACCAGTCTCCGGCTCAACAGCCAAGAGTACATCACCAACCGTTTCCTTATTTGCATTATTGAGTACTGTAGCAACAGAGCTGGTATTTCCTGTCGTAACTGCTTGTGTAACTATATCCCGTGTACGGTTAGTATCAAGGTTCTCCACTATCTGAGCTGCCTGAGTAGCTTCCGCTTGTGTAAGTAACTGTGTTGCAGTCTCAACACTTGATTCGGTTAATAAAGTACCAGCTGCCTCTGGCTGCATCGTGTTAAGAACCTCAGCCGCAGTCTCGTCATCCATCGCTTCAATTAGTTCAACAGCCTGAGCAGTATCTATAGTCTCGAGGACCTGAGCCGCGTCCTCGGCGGAAGAATCTTCCAATAAATCTACGGCTTCCTCAGTGGTTAAACTAGCAATGGTTTCAGCCTGTTCCACTGGATTCATTTCATTGAACTCGTCCTGATTCGGAGTAGTTACTCCTCCACCTCCAATTGGAGGCATAAATACCGGATTATCTACATAGATAGTATCCTGTGTTAAGCCAAGTAACCTGTCTCCAGCATAAATACTATCATCATAGTCCCAGACACCACAAAGAATCACATAATCATCCTCGTCAAGATCATTTGTCGTCATTGAGACCGTTGATGTGGTTGCGGCTGTACTACTGCTGAACGCAATGGCGTATTCATCGCTGTCGAAGGCTTGTGACATTAAATCAGTAAGGGCGTCTTTATCGAATCCAGCAAGGCCACCAGCAAACAGGCTAAAGCTTGTGGATCCGCCTTCAATAATTTCGGCGCCGTTAACGGTAACACCGGTAGAGGCTATGCTTCCGCTACTGGTCATTTGAGCCACTGCGCTATATGCTGACTCCTTGATCATTAAAACCCCGTAAACCATAGTACCAGTTGCGCCTCCCGTTAGAGCAAGATCAATATCAAGGTCATCACCTTCATCAATCTCATCCACAGGAACAGTAGCAGCAAGTTCACCATCAAGAACCTCAACAGGTGTTGCTGAGTAGATCTTCGTGGTGGCACCATCCTCATAAATGGCTAATAGGATATAGTCGCCAGGTGTATTAATCACATAAGAGTTCGAGTAATCCCCGTTTACGTCAAAGTTACCTGTTTTTGGCGCCTGAACAAAATCGTGTATTCTTGTCTCAAAGGCAGTATTATCACCATTGAACAGATCACTTGCCGCATCAACCCAATCCTGTGGATCTACTACTTGAAGCAATCTAACGTGTACAGAATTTCCACTCAACGAAGCAGGACCTCTTACTGTAAATGACACTGTATCTCCGGGAGCATACACTGGATGAGTAGCAAACGGATAAACAACTGAGTCTCCGATAAAGCTACTATCGGTGTCTATCTGAACATTGCCCGTCTTTGTATAATCAGCATCAGCAACTCCATTATATTGTAGACTTAGATAGGGCAGAGTGATGGTCGTTCCTCCACTTAATTCAATCCAGTTTCCACTAGCTTTGCTTCCTCCGTGAGTCGCAAACTTGTAGATTTTCCCCCCTATAATGATCTCTAACGGAAAATCAGCGTCAGCTGCCCCGTAGGCAAACGCTCCTGTGAAAACGGATCCAATTAAAATGAGTGCTAAAACACACCCCAGTCGATGTGACACCATCTTTTTTATCATATTAATACTTCCTACCAATTAACATATAAAACATAGTTATTATGTTTTGCTTAATTATCAGATATATTTCAAAATTATCCAAGAGAATAGAACCTTAAAAAAGACCTTTGAAACATTTACTAATGTTTAAAAAACAATAAAGTTAACCCAATACAGGAAACAACATTGGATCCAATAATTAAACCAATACCCAAGAGGACACTAGGAAAAACAGAAAACAAGCATCCATACTCGACATCAAAGGCAATACGCGCAAGCCAAACCTCCAAAAAAACAACAAATATCATATGAGGATTTTGAATATCTTTGTTTTTTGGTAAAATATATTCTATGATGACCTGTACAGCCATCTCACGCATAATCAGCGCCATTACCTGGAGTCTAACAGTCTTAGAGCCCTCAAGACTTTATATCTTTGATAGACGCCTAGCCATCACTGACGCCAAGATATGGCCCAATCACCACATAGAAACAAGGATACAAGGACCAAAGAATATTAGATCCTAGCAAAGTGCTGATCCGTCAACTATCTGGCCGAAAACAAGCCTTGGCCTTTTCCCATACCTCTCCAACAGGTCCATCAATATACTTGCATACACCATCTTACTGGTAACCAATACGTTCCCCGATAGATTCCAGTATGGCGCATAAGGCTTGATCTGATTCAACTTATCCTCCAAGCCCTCCACATCATCCAGCAGCAATATATACCTCTTACTTGCACTTAGATCTTCAGGAGAAACCATATAGTCTTGGTTCCCCGCAATAATACTGCGGATCTGATTCAAGTTAAGCATAAGGAATGCTAAGTATATTTTAACCATTATAAAACGTTAACTATAAAAGACACCAAATGGACCCCCATCAAAGAAACATAAAAAACTTAAACCTAAACCCCGCTTCCACCAAATAGCCCCAAGTAGAATCCTCTGACCAGCCCCTCTTAATGTAAAATATATACAAAAGGTACGTTCGACCGACCACTACGCCAACCAATACAGTGGCTCTTTATTTAAAATAAGCACATATGATACGGACGGACAAACATACGTACTCCATCGTCACGTTCCCTACTCATATGACATAAAACCAATTAAAACCAAAGAGAACCAGCAAAAAAAAAAGGGTGTCTATTCTTTGCTATCCAAGTAGAATACGTTAACGATTACTGCTGCAAGAGTCAATAACAAACCAACTGTTCCTAGACTAAAACCACCGGGAGGCTGCCCCCAGAAATAATAGGGATTCTCCTGAAAATACAGAATAAACGCTAATCCCATCAAACTAATCGTTAACGCTAAATTGTTGACTCTATCCAACCCCATACACCTTCCTAAAACCTTCACCAGTAAAACCAGAAAAATCATACTAATATTCATATTACTAATCTGTGTATGCGTAATCCTCGGCTCACTAAACATCACAAACATCTAGACACACCCATCACCACGGGAAACCTAACCCAACAAAACAAAAACCACAATAAACTATATACATTCAGTTTATCAAACACCATACATCCAACACAAACGCGGGCATATGGCATCAACAACCCTTTCATTTCCACACCAACACCACACCACCCCCAGAAACATAACACACGAGAAACATCCATACACCAGCCCTCATAATAGTCCTCTAACCACTGAGCATAACAAGGTTAGAGGACAAGTCATGTAACAGGGCGACGCTTTCAAGAGGAGAACCTATAGTTGCTGGAAAAAAAGGGGATAGGAAAACAATTTCTTGTAATCTTTTCCAATTTATTTTCGGAAAAAGCCCTATATAAACTATGTGATGGTATAATACCTACAAAAAACCTAGATCAAAAAACCCGACACAATTTTGTATTCCCCTCTTGACATTTTAGACCTTGCTTATTGTGTTTACTAATAATTTTGCCAATAAACCATGTTCTTATTTCTTCTTAATAAAAACACAGTTACTAGAACAGAAAACAAATCATACGAAAAATAATCGATTATTTTATCATCACAATATCGAGGTGATACGTATATTATACTAGAAAAATGAAGCCTAAATTGATAAGGCAGGATTAGTTGGTTTTTCGCTTTTCCAGAATCCTCTTGAGCCAAGCCACTTACCAAGATAAACCAAACCTAGCATTATTGGGACCTCCCAAAAAAGTCCCATCGTAGTCCCCAAAGCAGCCTGTGACAAGTCCATACAAACTAATCGCAGTAGCAATAGCAATTTCAAAATGGCTAGAAGACCCGATTATCACAGATGTAATAGCCTCTGGATAAGCACCAACACAATAAGAGCTTCAACAAACCTTGGACTAGACATCATGCAAAGCCTAATGGAATTAGGGATAAATCAAAGAGCCCTACAAAAGATCACAGACGTTCTGGAAACCAGCATAACCAACACATCAAAGATCATAATAACAGGAGACACAGCTCTCCACACAATCTACACCAACCCAATGATCAACACAGAAACCAACACCTTAACACTCCACATAGTCAACACAGACTACAGCTACGACTACGAAAAAGACTACATCATCCCCAAAGAAAACCTAACAATCACACTATACCACCCAGACTACCACGAGACAACAATAAAACACATAAAAACAAACACAGAAACTCAAACCATCCAGACAATAAACAAAAACGGATGGATAACCTTCAACATATCATCAATCGACTACTGGTCCATAATACTATTCGAACCAGAACAACCCATCACATACACAAGCCTAGACCTAAACACCCAAACAGCAACACCAGACCAAGAAATCACCATAACACTAACACTATACAACCCAAACCACGACCAAACACACCACACACCCGCCATAAAAATCGACGGAAACCAACTCGAAATAGACACAATAACGATCCCGGGAAGAGAAACCGAGACCATAACCAAGAAAATCCAACTGGAAGAAGGTAGCCACACAATATCAACTGAAAACATGGAGAAACAAATTACAATACAAACACCAGAAGAACCTCAACCTGAACAAGAAGAGGAAGAAGAAACAGAGACCACCACAGAAACCCAAGAACCACAGACCACGCAAAACAATGCAATACCAGGATACAACATAATAACCATAACCGTAGCCCTACTTGTTTGGATCATATCCCAAAACAAACAAGGACCTCCTAACCTCACATATCCCTAATCATATAGAGCAGAACAAATAAACTAACCACAACATGGAAAGACCTCACTGATCTCCACAATGATCAATATCTAACCGCTTAACCCGGATCTTCCGATATATCTTGGGATTATACCTACGAAGCTTGGCTATGATCTCCTGCGGGTTATCCCCATGATTCTTCCAGTCCAGACGCCAAGTACGAACCCCCTCTCCGTAATCCGTAGAAGCATTAATCTTCGCATAACCACTGCTGGTTATCTGGTTCTCAACATACAATAACTCCTCCTCATTCACCGTCTCTAAATTAAAAATTATCTCGTACTCACTAGTATGATCGTGACCTCTAGGCATATATTCCATATATAATCTATACAAACCGTGAGTAATAGTCATTAGGATTCAAAATAATCCTAAAAGAATATACCTTGGATAAAACCAAAGATAAACCAAAAAATAGTTAATTATTTATTATTAAAAGAATATTAACATCTGCTGGACCACATTAAACGAAAGTACTTCCTTCCGTAAACCACCTCCACAAAAAGGTCCAGCAAATAAAAAAAAAGACTACCTGTTAACCAACCTATACTTGACGCCTAAGGGCTCCAATGTCTTTTTAATATCCTTCTCCAAACTCGCAAGATACTCTTTATTCGGCTCTTCTAGCCACTCGAAATAGAAATCGTATTCCCCGGTAGGCTCACCAGATTTACTTATAAGATTCTTACATCTTTCAAGGGAGAGCGCCTCAAGCTCGCTATAATAATCCATTGTCCACTGAGTAGTGATTATATTATAATCAGGCACTGCATACTCAAGCAGTTTGTTATTAATTCAAACCTTAGGTGTTTCAACTGCTAACTGTTCAAGCGCTTTTATACCCTTTTCCTCGTCTCCACCAGTTATTTTAATCCATGTCCTCATCTTCAATCAATAAACCATTAGAAACGGTCACTTATCTTTATTATTCAAATATCAATAAAACATTAAAGATTGTTCTTGACAACCTCCCCATCTCTAAGCACCAGTTTAACGTTTTCCTCGTCCTGCAGAGACCCAATATCCTCTAACGGGTTTTTCTCCACCAATACTAGATCAGCATACTTGCCTACCTCAACAGTACCAAGAACATCATCTAAACCCATGACCTTCGCCCCATTGAGAGTCCCCACCACAATAGCCTCCAAAGGTGATAACCCTACCTTAGACACGTAAAGCTCAAGCTCCAAAGCGCTACCGCCAAACGGGAAAATCCCCCCCATGGTATCAGTGCCAACTGCTAAGGTTAGACCCGCATCATACAATCTACGAATATTACCGAATAGTGTCTCATACATCTCCGACGCAGGGCTCTCAGGCCTCATCCGGTGAATCCTCTCATAAACCGCCATAGTTGGCACCACCTGAGTACCCTTCTCTTTCATCAAATCTATCGAGGCATCATCAGCCATATTCCCATGCGTAACAATATCCACGCCACCCAGCACCGACCTCCTAATAGACTCAGGGTAATAACAATGAGCCATAACCTTTCTACCCCAATCATGAGCCACCCCCGTTATCGCACCTATCTCATCCAAAGTATACTCGGGAATCCAAGCAGGGTCCACAGTACTACCACCACCACCGCCAGTACATATCTTGATAAAATCAGCCCTAGCCCTCAACTGCTCCCGGGTAGCAGCCAAACACTCTGGAACACCATCAGCTAACCTACCATCCATACCCCACCCAAAAGGCCTACCCTCCTTA
>Ga0190359_1002802_pt1 | contig 10311 bp, 4 predicted proteins | sample 48721823_MG_FD_161269 | JGI IMG/M metagenome (GOLD analysis project Ga0190359, IMG submission 161269) | Hydrothermal vent microbial mat bacterial communities from Southern Trench, Guaymas Basin, Mexico - 4872-18-2-3_MG | ecosystem: Environmental > Aquatic > Marine > Hydrothermal vents > Microbial...
CTGTTTTTTTATTTTTTTAAGCGCTTCCACTCCTGCATCAAGTTTTGTAAAAAGCTCCTCAATCTTCGCAACGATGCGGTGCTGTTCGGGGAGGGGGGGGAGTGGGATGAAAGTTTCTTCAAATTTATTTTTAGTAATATGTTGCATCCCACTCCCATGTACTTTCTGTTTTATTTCATTAATAAAAAATTTTGTTAGGTAGTAAAGAAATTTCTTATTTATATATGGTTTTACTTTAAAAATATGTTGATTTAATACAGCTTCCTCACCATTATAAATAAATGCATCAAGTGTGGCAGACCACGAAATCAGAATTTCACCGTTTTTAATTATATATTTATCTTCAATCTGCCTAGAGTATCTATTTATTTTATTTGTTGAACCTGTAAGATTTTGAATTCTAATAATTGGTCGACCTTTTTTATCCCAATCAGATGGTTTAAATGCTCTACCGTTTATGTAATCAGCAACATCACCAAAACAAGATAGTACCCATCCATTCGGTAAAATATTTTCATTTTTTTCATTTAAATCCATATTTCTGCTCTCGTTTTTCAAAAGCTTCTTTTCCACCATCTAATATCCAAATGTAATTTTCCCTATATTCAATATTTTCAATACTGGTTGGTACAATCTTTGTCTTTTTTGTTTTCTCGTCATTTTCCAAAATGTGGACCAGCTCAGCATCTCCACCGATTACTATATTTGCATCTCTGGTAACTAATATTATCTGTCTACACAGTTTTCGCTTTTTTATAAGCGGGACAAGAACATTAGAGATGAATTTGCCATCAAGGTTATCTTCAGGTTGGTCAATTATAATAGGATTTGTGCCAGCAATCAAAATAATAGATATGACAATTCCACATCTTTCACCAAAGGATGTATTTTGCAAAAGTTTATCGCCAAGTTTTGTCTGAACTTGGATATTACTAATATTATAAAATTCTTTCCATAGAAGAAGATATAACTTTTCTAAGAAAGGTCGTTCATTAACCAATTCTTGTAATATTCGTTTATGGAGGATCGTTTTAGTAGACTGATTAACACATTTTTGAATTTTCTTTTTATCTTTAATATACTCAGCAATATTTTCTACATCAAAGAGAACACTTTGAATATCATCTGTTCTTAGAGTCAATTTAGATGGACTACTTTTTTTAATAAATTCAACTGCTGATTCCCGAAGATATTGTTCATTAATCCGTGGTGTAAAATTTATTACTTTATCAAAAAAAGGTAATCCTTTTAATTCATTTTCAAGATGCGCGGCGACAACAAAAAACCTTCTATGATAGGCAGAGTATTTATTCTTATACTCATTAAGTATAGATTCTCTTTTATTATAAATTTCTTCATATGGAGTTTTTTGTTTCTCTAATGTTCTAATTTCGTCCTCTAATTCATTTATTTGTTCTGAAGCATTTGTTATTTCTTCTATATTCTCTTCCTTGATACCCTTTTTCTCTAAGTATTTTTTTAGCTGTAGTTTTTTCACTGCAAGTTTCTTGGAAAAATTATTTATCTTAAATTCGGTTTCTGACTTAGAAAAAGATTCTTTTAACTTCTTTTTATATTCTTTTAATAATTTGAATAATTCGTTTAAAGTACTTTTACCCTGTTTATCACTCCAATCCAATTGAGAGATAGTTGTAATAATTGTATTGATTTTAGTAATTAGATCATTATATTCATTTTTATATAGCTTAAATTGAGAAATTTTACTATTAAAATCTTCAATTTCTTTCTGGAATTTTTTATATTCATCGGATTTGATTATAGCAATTTGTTTTTTAAGTGTATCGATTTGTTTTTTTACTGACTTGATCTTTTGAGTAATATTAGAAATAATGTTGTAAGATTCTATAAGCTCTATCAGAGAATCTGAGGCAGTGGACCATTCACTTCGAAGATCTTCTAATGATTTTTGACCATCCAAAGAAGAAAAAAGAAGAAGTCGATGACGGATAAGTTTTGACATCTCCTCAATGTCTCGTGCAAATTTTTCTATTTCATTTTGCATGAAAAACTCTGTATTAGACGGTATTTCAGTACTAGTTGATTTAGCAATTTCGCTTAAAGAATCTGGAGATAAATCAAGACTTAGTAGCGGTGAGTTTAATTTTTCAAGTTTTGATATATCCATTTTATCCGATGCATTGTAAAGAAGATGAACTAAAGTACTTTTTCCTATGCCTCTACCGCCAATGATACATGTTAAATTGTTAGAAAACTCTATTTCATATTTTCCTCGTAAACAAAAATTTGTTTTTTTACCGGAATCTTCTGTTTTTATTTTTAATGAAGGAGGAAAATTGATAACACATTTCTCAATTCTAGCATACACTTCATTTTCTTGTGGGTTTTCATATTGTATTTTTACTCTTAATTTAGGTTCATAAATAATTTGCTTCAAACCTTCAAATGTAGGATCAGATTTGATCCAAGTAAAGCATTTGCCAATCCTATCTTTTTCTTTTGAGTCTGAAAAATAATGCGCATCACTGCAATCTAATAATAAATCATTAACACCTTCTTCTTTTAATTTACTTTTTGCTCTATCAAAATCTTCAACTGATTCAGAAGATATAAAAACAAGATCCGCTTTATTTATGATATCTTTTTTCTCTGCTATTGAACTATCATTCCAACGCATTGAATACCATTCAGTTTTTCCAATAGCAGTTATATACTTTCCTTTAAAATATGGTTTGTTCAAACACTCTAATATGTCATTTTCATCAAGGTTTAAATTATTAAATCCTTCTAAAATATCAGAATCATATTCTTTTAATTTCTCTCTTGGAATCGTTTCTTTTATCTTTCTACCAAGATCCGAAAGACTTGATTTAGTGACTATTCCTTTCCAACTGATATTACTTAATCCTGGCGATAATCTATATTTTGCTGTTAGATTATTCAAAAATTGCTCTTGAATTACATCTGAATTGATTTCATTTGAGAAAATAACATGGAAATTAATTTTTCTAAAATGCGAGTCTGTCCCTGCGAACTTCTTTAGTCTAAATTCGACAACAGGGAGGATTAGATCAATATTTTTTAATCTACCATCCTTCTTATATTCAAGAACCCTTTTATATCCATCAATGAAAAAATAATCATTTATACCTATAACTTTAAATTCATTTGGTAAATTCTCTAAATCTGAAATGAATTTTTCCCATATTTCTTCAGAATTATTACCATAGTTATGAACTAATGATTCAGGAGTATGCACATGCAAATCCCATTTTCTCCACACAGAGCCTTTCGGATATTGAAATTTGCCGTTCATATTTTTCTCCTTGTTATTTTCCCCTTCCACAATAACAACACCTTGTATTTACCTCCACTACCCTCCTCCTCTCATCCCCTTAACAATCTCTTTCCCTTTTCCCTAATATTCATAGTTTTGCTACCTACCAATGTCCGTCTTTATCTGAACCAAGCCTTTTGCGTAATCCTTTTACTTTTTATCATACCTCTCTGACACATTGGGTTATCAGTTATTATCGACAAATTACCTATCATCGTTTTTTCCTAACTGTCACATATTTCTGAAATCTGCTTCTCGGTTTCTCGGGTATTGTCCTTGCAAGGTGACCTTCCTTTAGTAATGGCTGCATTATGTTTTTTAAGAAGTATACTCGGTGTTTTAGTCTTAGAAAATGCATCATTTCTTTCAATGAACGTGGTTCTTCACAAAATTTTAACAGCTTTGCTATTCTATCTCTCATTTCGACTTGTGCGGTGACTTGATCAGTGACTTGATCGGTGGGATAAGGGAAAATTATTGTAAAGGTGTCGTTTTTCTCGTCATTTTTCCATATTGCTGGGGGGTATCCTGCAGTTTTCAAAGATAAAATAGCCGTTCTGAAACCGGTCCCTTTTGTCTCTGCCCAACCTAAATCATAAAAAACTTTGGCGATTAAAGCATTCCTCAATTCAGAACCAGGATCTTCATATTCATCGGGATTTTTTAAAGAATAACCCGGGTTATAGAATTCAATCCGGTCGTTATATATGCGAATTTGCGAGGGTGACGGATGAAAATAATTCTGATGCATAAGAAGATTACTGAGTGCCTCCCGCAATGTTTTCTTAAATGGATCGTCACCGACACGAGTTAAATTCTTATCCAGTTTGAATAAGGTTTTTGTTTTCCTTCTTGTTTTACTTCTCATCCCACCAGCACCTCATTCATTTCCTCTAATACCTCATTCAATTTATCATCAAAAATCGTATGGGCTTTTACAAGTCCACCCTTTTCATAAAACGGCGGGAGCTCAAAGTCGGCTATAGTAATTGTCAATGATGTGGAAATATGCTCTTTTATCATCCTCAACCATTCAATCTGTTCTTGGGTAAATTTTCGACCCGAACTCTGTTGCTCGGCAAGCCATTTATTAAAGCGCTGATTAACTGTTTCAGGGAAAGGCTCCAATACATCAATCTCGCCGATAGCAAATCTTATAAGTGAAATGATATTGGTTAAGAGTTTCTGGGGACCTGCTCTGCTGACCTTTGATTTTTCCAGCTGTTCATAGGCATTCCAGACCGCTTCCGTGGTTAGATAATAGGGCGGCTTTTTTATCGCCTCGGCAAGCTGTTTAATCTGTTCAAAGGTGATGTGACGCTTACTATAAGGCTTACTATAGATAATCTGTAATGCAGTAAGTTCATTCTTGTTTTGTTCGATAAACTTTTTGAATGTATCAACAATGGTGCGCGCCTTTTCTTTTGCCTTCTCATCATAGCCAGCAAAAACCACTATATCCTGGCTAACAGTATCAATAATCTGTTCGCTTTTTTTCTTCAAATCAATAATTAAGTTTCGTAGTTCCGGTTTATCAAATGGTGCACAGGCATCGTTTGTCAATGTCTCTTTTGCTTTGGCAATATATTCAGGAGATGGTTCAGATTCCTTAAAAATTTCTTTTGCCTTTTCGTAGCACTTATCGGGATCAACTGCATCCAATAAACCATTGATTATCTGATTTAATGATTTGCCACCTGCGGCTTCTTCGATTTCCTTCCTGCTCTTATCATCAATCTGTTTATCCAAACGGGCAAGCCTTCCTGCGAGTGAAGTCAGTGTGTCCTCATCGCGGATCCCCATTGCTATAGACATTACAAGTTTGTCAAAAGAAATACTTCGTTTACGCTCAAGTGGCCGCGAATCTGTTTTATCATTCTCGCACACTCCTACTGCATCGATTATGACAAAATGTGTTTTGTATGTAGCATCTGGAGTAACAGACTGAAGTTCAGTGGGCGATATTGTGCGTGTGCCGCGTCCTTTCATCTGTTCAAAATAGACCCTTGATTTAACATCTCTTAAGAACAACAGACATTCGAGCGGCTTGATATCGGTACCTGTTGAAATCATATCCACTGTCACGGCAATTCTCGGATTATATGAATTGCGGAACTCAGCAATCAAATCAAGCGGTTTTTCACCAGTTGTACGATAGGTTATTTTTTTGCAGAATTCATTACCCTTACCAAATTCTTCTCTGATGATATGAACAATATCTTCTGCATGTGAGTCATTCTTTGCAAAAACAAGAGTCTTGGGAACCTCAGTCCTTCCAGGGAATATTTCGGTAAAGAGTTTGTCTTTAAATGTTCTGATAATGGTTCTTATCTGAGACGGCGAAACAACACTACGGTCTAACTGTTTGGGGTCGTATTCTAGATCCTCATCCAGCTGCTCCCATCGTGTCTTGCGCGTCAATTTATCTCGCTTATCAATGTAATAACCAGCCTCTATTGTGCTCCCTTTTTCAGTAATACTGGTTTTTATGCGATAGACTTCGTATCCAACATTTACGCGGTCAGCAACAGCCCGTTCATGACTGTATTCAGTTACAAGATTTTGATTAAAAAACCCTAGTGTCTGTTTTGATGGTGTGGCAGTCAACCCGATAATGAATGCGTCGAAATATTCCAGAACCTGGCGCCAGAGATTATAAATAGAACGGTGGCATTCATCAGTTACAATAAAGTCAAAGGTCTCAATTGGTATTTCAGGATTGTATTGAATTTCTCTGGGAGTTTGTTCCCAGGGTGTAAAATCAAGGATAGAGTGTTCCTCAAGTTCCTCTTCAAATTCAGACTCGCCTTTAAGCATAGAGTAAAGCCTTTGGATCGTAGTTATACAGACGCGACTTACCTTATCAAGGGTGTTTGTTGTAAGATGCTGGACATTATAAAGTTTGGTAAATTTCCTACCATCATCAGGAGTGGTATAATTCTGAAATTTCTGGAAAGTCTGCTTACCAAGAGTCCTGCGGTCTACCAGGAAGAGGATTCGCTTTGCATCGGCGAATTTGATCAGTCTATAGATAAAACTAATCGCAGTATATGTCTTCCCTGCACCAGAGGCCATTTGAATAAGGGCGCGTGGTTTAGCATCAGCAAAGGAGTTTTCCAGATTATTAATAGCTTCAATCTGACAATCTCGCAATCCTATAGTACTGAGAGGTGGAAATTTTCTAAGTCGAGAGCGTAGAGTTTCCTGCTGGCTCAGCCATTCCTTTAATGTTTCAGGTTTGTGAAAGGCAAATATTCTTCGAGAGCAAGGTTCAGGATCTCTAATGTCTCTGAAAAAGGTTTCTATGCCTGTACTCTCGTAGGCGAAGGGGAGTGGTTCACTAACATGTGGTAGATTATCAGGAATACCTGTCAAATAGGTCGCAGATTGTTCTGCAACTCCGCTTAATGTAGTTCCTTCTGGCTTTGCTTCTATAACTCCAATAGCCGATCTATCAACAAAAAGCAGGTAATCTGCAACTCCTGATTTAAGAGGAAATTCACGAACAGCAACCCCAAGAGAAACTCCGAGATTTAAATTTCTCACATCCTGTATTCTCCAGCCTGCTGCTTCTAACAGTTTATCAATCTTTTGCCTTGCTTTTTCCTCCGGTTTCATCGAAGGTATTCCTAATTTTGTATCATACACAAAAAGATTAAAATTGCATGCTCTTTAATACAGCCTCCAGAACCCTATCATGTATCAGCCCATTTGTTGCAAGGATTCCGCGGTTGTTTATAAGCTCAGCGCCTGCAGTAAAATCTAACTTTTTGCCGGAAAAGTCTGTTACACGTCCACCAGCCTCTTCTACTATTAAAGATCCAGCAGCATGGTCCCAGATTTTTTCTCTATAATTTTCTCCCCTAGACAGCCGCATATATATAGAAACCTCTCCTCGTGCAACCAGTGCATATTTACACTGGCTATCGATGCGCACAGGCTGTTTTGTTATTCCAAGACTGGAAGTTATTCTTTCATGAATCTCATGGCGTGAATGTGCTGTTTCAACAGATTCACAAAATATTGCTGAGGATGGGTCTGTTACCAGGTCAACAGAGATCTTCTTTGACTTCTGGCCTTTCATGTCTGCTTGAAATGTTCCCTTACCACGAACAGCAAACAAGAGGCTTCCAATTCCATTTTTTATGTTATTTGAATTTAAAGGAAGATTTGGACATCCCAGCACACCAAGCACAACCTCTCCTTCCTCTAATAGAGCCAGAGCTATTGCATACTGCTCAAGCCTCAGAAATCCCTTTGTACCGTCAATGGGGTCGAGTGTCCAGAATCTTTTAGAGTCACCAAATCCATGGGAGGAGCTATCGATGAGATTCAAAATCTTTTTTGCGGTAAGCTTGTTGTTTTGCATCTTGACATACTTTTCAACAAGTGAGAGAAGAGTTTGGTTCTCTCTAAGAATATGCGGCTCCTCTTCTGCAATAAATCCGTCCGAGGGAAATTGGCTTCGAATCACATATCTTATGAGTGCCTGACATCCGAAATCTGCTACTGTTACTGGTGAACGGTCCTCTTTTAAAATCGCTTCACCAGGATCGATCCTCTCCTGAACCCTTTTGCTGAGAATAGACGCCTCTTTTACTGCATTTAGAGCCGTCTTTAGTTCTTGCGTATAATTCATATAGTCACCGTTTTATTCTATAAGAAAATCGGGATGAATACAGTAGAGCGGCTGGCCAGGATGTTTAGCAATCATTCGTATATAATTCCATGTCCAGTCGGCCTTCAGTCTCATGAAACTAAATTCTGGTATTTTTGGCAGAAAGATCATTGGATTGAAGAGCCCTTTTTTAGGAAGCTCAACAATCTCAATCTCTGCGCTTTTGGGTATACCGGCTGCCCCCTTTGCCAGTTCGACGGCCTTCATGAGTCCGCCCATGCAGTCTACAAGACCGATCGATTTTCCGTAGATACCTGACCATACTCTTCCCTTTGCAATTGCCTCCACAGAATCGATACTCATTTTTCTTGCTGCTGCAACCTTTTTAACAAATGATCTGTATGAGATGAGGATCGATCTTTTTACAATCTTTTTCTCATCTTCGTTGAGATTTCTCTCTGGCAGATAGAGGTCTGTAAATGGAAGGGAAATTCCAAACATCAGGTCGGCATGTTTTCCTGCTTTCACATGATCTGTTGTCATTCCAAGTTTGTCACCAAGGCCCTTATTCCAGATCCATCCGCCAATTACTCCAATAGAGCCTGTAATTGTGTTAGGGGCTGCAACAATAGTATCTCCGTACATGGAGAGCCAGTATCCACCAGATGCTGCCACACTGCCCTGACTGACGATCAGGGGTTTTACATCAGAACACTTTCTGACTGCTTCTGCTACTATGTCTGAAGCAAGGCCGTCTCCTCCTGGAGAGTCGACCCTAAGAACGACTGCCCTGATCGATCTGTCGCGACACAGATTTAAAATTATTTTTTCGAGCTCTCTTGCTCTGATCCCCTCATCCATGGCACAAATACCAGTAGCATAGACAACTGCGATCTTCGGGCTGTTTCCCCATGTTTCAGGAGGATAGAGTCTGCCCATTAGATGATCTGGAGACAATCTCGATATTTTTCTTCCCTCAAAAGATTTTATTATTTTATCTATATCGCTCCACCGCCCGATCGTATCGACAAGTCCTGTTTGGACACCATCGCAGGCCATGAATGCTGCAGTGGAGTTTATGAGGGAATCGAGAGATTTTGTGGTCAGATTTCGGTCTCTCGAAACATCTTTCAAAAACAGGTCGTAGAAATTTTGAACGAGCTCTCTCCGTTGAATCCTGTCTGGCTCAGACATATCTTTTCTTGAGTAATCCTCGAATGCAGATTTGTATTTAAAGTATCTCCACTCTTCAAATCCCAGGCCAAGTTTGTCGAGCATTCCTTTAAAATATGTTCGGCCCGCAATATAGCCGGGTATTATGATCATACCCTCAGGATCGATGATGATGCAGTCTGCAACACTAGCAAGATGATATGTCGTCATGTCGGCTCGATCTATATAGATAATTACATGCTTGTTGCTCCGGCGAACTCTCTTTAGCTGTGTGCGGATTTCCCAGGCAAATTCTCTGGAACACTCCATGCCAGATAGATTGATAGCAACAGCCGATATCCTCGGATCTGTTATTGCATTTTGTAGTGTTGTTAATATTTGATTAAGAGTCAACGTGTGTGAGTCGAACAATCTGTATCTCTGGTAGGCTATTTCGCCATTTAATTCGAGTGAAAGATATCTCTTTCTTTTCAAGATGTGTTTGTCTATTATGTTTGGTCGTGCCGCTCCAAGCCGCATGCCGTATGTCGAACCTCTAAATCCGTTCTTTTTGGTTAATCTGGTCGCGGTTATGACTCCACACCTGCCGAAGTTGAGGCTCACTCCAGCCGTAAATGTAGATCCATTGAGATATCGGGCTGCTATATTAATTCCAGCGGCTGGCTGAAATACTGCCCCTGCAGACCAGTAGGTATCCCCGATTCTTCTCCCATACTCCACCGATAGAGAACCAAAAAGAGTGATGAGTGGAGAGCCGAGCGGCCGAAGAGCAAGTTCAAAGAGTCCCTGTTTGTCTCTATAATGCTGTGAAAACGATGAAGCCATTCCCATCGATATGTGGCTTGAAGGACGCATCAGGATTCCAAAAGTCCATACATCATCTCTACTATTTTTTGAATCGCTTCTCTTTGACCAGGCCCTGCCTATTCCGAGTCCAAAATTTTCGTTTCCCATTCCAATAGTAATATGGTAATCTGTAACTGGATTTTCTTTGTCCGACAGGGCGTATGAGTCGTAGTGAACCATTCCAAACCCGAGGTGGGGGAGCCCTGAGAATATTCCCCATCTATCAACACTCCCCCTTTCTGTGGAGATCATAAAGATTGCTTCTGGACTATATAGAGTGTTGATCTGGGCTGGATTGATGTATCCGAGCAGGCCGTTTTGAAATGAAACCGGCGATGAGAAAAGAAAGTCTACAACA
>Ga0190359_1002804_pt1 | contig 10309 bp, 7 predicted proteins | sample 48721823_MG_FD_161269 | JGI IMG/M metagenome (GOLD analysis project Ga0190359, IMG submission 161269) | Hydrothermal vent microbial mat bacterial communities from Southern Trench, Guaymas Basin, Mexico - 4872-18-2-3_MG | ecosystem: Environmental > Aquatic > Marine > Hydrothermal vents > Microbial...
AATCATCAGTAAAAGCGGAAAAAAAGAAGTACTCGTGGGAAAGAATGGTTGAAGCAGTAGAAAAGTGCAGTGATTTTTAATAATTATCCTCTGTTTATTAAATTTTAAAGGTTGTTAAATGGTTGAGTATGATCCTGTTAAAAAACAAATTGCGGGGATTGTAAGAAATAGTACTGTTTTAAGAAAAGCAGTGTTCTCTGTTCTTAATCTTATTTTTCTTCGAACATGGTATGTAAAAAGGGCAGTTAAAAGGCTGGGTTTAAGAAAGTCTGAATCAATAAATATTCTTGATGCAGGCTCAGGTTTTGGGCAGTATTCCTATTATCTTGCAAAAAAATATAAAAATGCAGATGTGACAGGAGTTGACCTGGAAAAACACCTTGTAGATGACAGCAATAAATTTGTTGAAAGAGCAGGCCTGAAAAATCTGAGATTTGAGCAGGGAGATCTTGTAAAATATCAAAATAATAAAAATTTCGACCTGATTTTATCTGTTGATGTTCTTGAGCACATTGAAGATGACAGAACCCTGATACACGGATTTTCCGGTTTATTAAAACCAGGAGGATTTTTAATAATATCAACGCCTTCTCTTTTAAGAGCCCATGAGCATGACGGCTCTTTTGTGGGAGAGCATTTCAGAGAGGGATACTCAAAAGAGGATATTGAAGAGAAATTAAAAGATGCAGGACTTGCTGTGAAAAAGTTTGAGTACTCTTACGGTCTTTTCGGTGATCTCAGCTGGAGACTGGGAATCAGAAATACAATGCAGCTTGCATCAAAAGGCAGAGCAGGTATGATTGCGGGAATGTTTTATTTCACTCTGGTTTTGATACCGGTTCTTTTTCTTATGATTCTGGATTTTCTCTGTCCCAACAAACAGGGCACAGGTATTGTTGTTACTGCAGAAAAAAAATAGTGTAGGTAATTTATGAAACATGTACTGTTTTTGTCTTATTATTTTCCTCCTGCAGGAGGATCTGCGGTTCAGAGAATTTTGAAATTTGTAAAATACCTGCCTGAATACGGATGGATTCCTTTTGTAGTTACAACCGAATCTGAGAAAATAATTCTCAAAGACGAATCCTTAATAAAGGATATCCCGGAAAATATTAAAATTATCAGGACGTCATCTCCGGATCTTTACAATTTTTATTCGCGGTTTACCGGAAAAGCAAAAACGAGCGATGCTGATCTTTCTGCGCTTGCGGCAGGTAGTAAGGAAACTTCATTATTATCAAAAGCTGCTGTTTTTATCAGAGCTGCTTTTTTTATCCCTGATGCGAGAGTAGGGTGGCTTCCGTATGTTTTAAGAGAAAGTCTGAAAATTATAAGGAAAAACCGCATACATGTGATTTTTGCCAGTGCTCCTCCTTTTACAACTCTCCTTGCAGGAGCTTTTTTGTCAAAATTAACCGGGATCCCCTTTATTGCTGATTACAGAGATCCGTGGACAGGCGCGTATTTTTATTTTCAAAGGCCTTTAATTTCAACAATGTTTGAAAAATTTTTAGAGAAGAGGTGTATTCTTACTGCAAACAGAATTATTGCCATTAATCAGCCTATTGCAGAGATAATTAAAGATGTCAGCAGGAGGGGAGAATCATTATCCGAGAAAATAAGAATTATTCCCAATGGATTTGATCCTGCTGATTTTGAAGATATTGATCCTGTAATTGAAAATGGTAAGTTTACTGTTGTTTATACCGGAACCCAGCACGCAAGAATGAATTCTGTTAAGTTTATCCAGAGTATTGAAAAAGCTGTAAGATCCGAACCTGAGATAGGGAAATATCTCTTAATTAAATTTATAGGAAGAACTTCGCAGGATGTCAGGGAAAAAATCCACAATTCCAAAATCAGGCGGAACATAAAATTTATTGAACATATTCCGCACAGAGAATGCCTCAATCATGCAGCAGGGGCTGATCTGCTTTTGCTTTTAATACCAGAGACACCCGGGAACGAGCTGATTGTCACCGGAAAACTTTTTGAATACTTAAGATCAGGGAAGCCCATACTGTGCCTTGCACACAGAGGTGATGCTGCTGATATTATAAGAAAGGCAAATGCAGGCTATACAATTGCACCTGATAACATTGATGAGCAGGTATCTTTTATAGTAAAAAGTTTTAACAGGTTTAAAAACAAAAAACCCTTAATTGAAGGCAAAAGGGATCAAGCCTACATACAGGGGTTCAGCAGAAAAAGATCAACTCAAAAACTGGCTGATATATTTAACGAGGTGTTGACCTGATCTGTAATCAGGATTAAAAACTAACATGAAGATATTAATGATAGTTGCAAATTCCTATCGTCATGACAGCAGAGTATCTGCCGAAGCGGAAGCTCTTGCATGTGCAGGTCATCAGGTTACAGTAATAGACTGGGACAGAGATTACAGGTATCCGAATAAAGAATTAATTAACAGCATAGAAGTGATAACGATTCGTCCTGTACCAAAAGGCAGGCAATTGTGGTCTCTGCAGATTTTGTCATTTTGGTTTCAGGTAATTTTAATTGCAGGCAGATTAAATTTTGATGTTATGCACTGTCATGACCTTGATGTTCTTATTGCAGGTATTTTTTATAAATTGTTCGGGAAAAAACGTCTTATTTACGATGCCCATGAAATTTATACGGCTCTGCTGAGCAGAGGAAGAGCGAAGGTATTAAAACCGTTTTTTTCTCTAATTGAAAAAATTGCTGTCAAAAAAGTTGATAAACTAATTGTTGCGGATGAAACTTATTTTGAATATTTTAAGAATATCGGGTATAAAGAAGCGGTTGTTGTTTCCAATTACAAGAATATAGAAAACAAAAAATACATTTTACCAAAGAACAGGACATTTACTCTCTGCTATCTTGGAGTGTTAAGTCCTTCCCGGTTTTTACTTGAGTTAATAGATGTTGTTAAGGACTTAAGAGATGTTAAACTCATAATCGGAGGAGGCGGCTCTTTACAGGCCGGAATAACGGAAGCCTCGGAAAGGTATAAAAATATTATTTTTCTCGGCAGGGTTCCCCAACAGGAAGTTGTTCCTATAACAAAGAAGAGTAATGCTGTTGTATGTATGATTGATCCTTCAGATTATAACAACAGAATTGCTTCGGCCAACAAACAGTTTGAGGCAATGGCTGCAGGCAGGCCTGTGATAACAACAAAAGGAACCAGAAGCGGAGAGATTACAGAACAGACAGAATCCGGTATTGTAGTTGAATATTCAAAAGAGTCACTTAAGAAAGCCATTGTACATCTTAGAGATAATCCTGATTTTGGTGAAAAACTTGGCAGAAAGGCTCTTGACTGGGCGGTAAAGAAGTTTAACTGGAAATCACAGTCTCAAAATTTAATTAATATCTATAATCAATTATCAGAATAATTACCTTCGGCGAACAGGAGGACAGCATGGCAAAAAAGGCAAAGAAATTAAATAATAAAAATGATTCTTCGGATAAAAACAGTGAGTGTTTTTTCTGTAAGCTCGGTAGAATATGGGAAAAACATCATGATCTGATTGCAGTGGGAGTTATCTTTATCATTCTTTTGGTTTTTTACAGCCCTGTAATGTTTTCCAATAAAACTCTGCTTCCGCCGGATACAATTGCATCAAAAAGTTTTCAACCCTTTGTGAAACAGAGTTTCAGTCAGGGCGCGTATCCTTTATGGAATCCGTATATTTTTTCCGGGATGCCTTCATTCGCAAGCCTGTCCCGCGCACCGTATATGGATTTAACCAGTGACGTTATTAATGCTGTAATCTGGATTTTTAAACTTGTACTGCCCCTGACGGATTTTACCCGTCTCCTTCTCAATTACCTTCTTTTTGGCAGTCTTTTATTTCTTCTGTTAAGGAAAAAAGAGCTTGATCCGGTGCCTGCTCTTTTTTCTGCAATTGCTCTGTTGTTAATGCCTCAGATTGTAGCTTATGCTGCATTTGGGCATACAACTAAACTGGCAACTGCTGCGTTAATACCTCTTGTCTTTTTACTTGTGGAAAGATTGCTGAAAGAACAAAATATTTTATATTTTTCTTTAACTGCACTGGCTGTGGGATTCCAGCTTTTAAGATTTCATGTACAGATTAATTTTTATTCTGCATTTTTATGTATAATATATTTTATATATTGGGCGGTATTGTCCATAATGGATAAAGAAAAAATCTGGAGAATTATCAAAGGGGGCGCTCTTTTGGGAGCAGCATTTTTTATGGGCCTTGTAGTTTCTTCAGTTGTTAATCTTTCAGTATGGGAGTATTCGCATTATTCCATCAGAGGAGGCGCAGGAGGTCTTGATTTCGGATATGCAACAAACTGGTCATTCCCGCCTGCAGAAATTTTAACGTTCTTTAATCCTTCTTTTATGGGGTTCGGCAGGGAAACATACTGGGGCGCAATGCCTTTTACTGATTTCCCCATGTATTTTGGTTCCATTGTTTTACTGCTTGCAGGTACAGCAGTTGTGCTAAAAAGAAACAGAACAACAGATTTCTTTTTAATTATAGCTTTAATTGCATTATTTATATCTTTTGGCAAGCATTTTCCAATTTTGTACGGACCAATGTTTAAATTATTCCCTCTTTTCAATAAATTCAGAGCGCCCAAAATGATTCACATTCTTCTGCAAATTTCAATGGTTTTGCTTGCAGGATTCGGACTTCAGGCAGTTCTGCAATTTGACGGGAAAGACGAAAAGAAGTTGAAAAGAGTTAAAAACTATCTGTTTATTTTTGCAGGTGTTACAGGCGGAATTTTCCTCTTTATTCTTATTGGTAAAGGTTTATATCTCGGATGGGCTGCAAAAGCCAGAGCCGGAGCAGACCAGGCTTACAGTCTTGCGCTTGCTGATGGGTTAAAAGAGCTTTTATATGTTTCTCTTGCTGTTATTTTTATAGTTCAGACATTAAGACAGAAAATGAATAAAAGAATACTACCTGTTTTACTGATTGCAATAGTTGTTGTGGATTTCTGGACATTAGACCGCAGATTTATAGAACCCAAACCTGTAGCAGATCAAAAGGCCTATTTTGCAGATACCGGAGAAGTTGCGTATCTTAAGCAGCAGAAAGGATACTTCAGAATTCTTCCTGTAGCTGATAACAGAACACCTAACTGGTATATGTATCATTTAATTGAGAGCGCATATGGGTATCAGGGGGCAAAATTAAAAGTTTACCAGAGATTGATGGATGCCTTCCAGATGCCAAATCAGTTTCTTCCCAAATATTTAAAAAGAGTCAGCGGAGGATATGCATGGAAAAATGAGAATGAGCTCAACAGGGATATGGTTCATCTGCATAAAACTTTTTTACAACTGACAAATGTAAGATATCTGGTTACTCCATACGGAATACCGGATTCGGGATTAAAACTTGTTTACAGACCCAGAAGACAGGGCCTGAACGCTGTACTGGAATTTACGGATTATTTACCGAGAGCTTACTTTCCGGAGAAAATAATTCCTGCTAAAGGAGATGATGTTATTTTAAAGTACATAACAAGCCCCGGATTTGATGCTAAGACCATGGCAGTTGTTAACGGAAAGCCGGAAGTGGAAATTATGCCGGCTGAATCGGACAGCGCTGAGATTCTGGAAAAGAGTAATCATAGAATCCTGGTAAGTACAAAGACTGCAGGCAATAATCTTTTAATTTTAAGCGAAATATTTTATCCGGCAGGCTGGAAAGCTTATGTTGACAATGATCCTGTTAAAATTGAGCGGGTTAATTTTGCTTTAAGAGGTGTTTATGTCCCCGCAGGAAAACATACAGTGGAGTTTGTTTTTAAACCGCAGAGTTTTAAAAGAGGTTTGTGGGCAAGTATATTAAGTTTTACTGTTCTGCTTGCCGGAGTTGTTGTAGGAACTGTACAAAAGAGAAAGAAAAACAGAGCATAATGAAGCGATTGCTTTACAGAATCCCAGGGGGATTTAAAAGCGTCCTGTTTGTTTTTGCAATTGGCGGAGGGCTGATACTGCATTTTTATACACAAAATGTAATAGATGATCTCAGGCAGGAATCCCGCTCATTTGTTCTTTTTTATGCAAAAATGTACGCCAGGGCAGTAGAGACAGAAAGTGTTGAAGATCTTAATTTTATTTTTGATAAAATAATTCTTCCTACGCATTTTCCTCTGATTTATACAGATAGCAATGATCATCCTTTATTGTGGAAGGGCATTGGCATTGATCCTGAAGATCATTCGGAGGATGCTTTGTTTAGAGTAAAAGAGATGGTTGTGTCTCTCAGTAAAGAGTTTGATCCTGTAATTGTTCATTATCAGAATATGGTATTGGGAAAACTGTATTACGGTGATTCAAAACTAATAAGCAAGCTCAGGTTCCTGCCGTATGTTGAAAGCGGTATTGTTGTTATTTTTATCCTGGTAGGATTTGTTGGATATTCCAATATAAAAAGAAGCGAGCAGAGGCACATCTGGGTTGGTATGGCAAAAGAGACAGCTCATCAGATGGGGACTCCCATTTCATCGCTTATGGGATGGCTGGAAGTAATTAAATCGGATAAAATAATAACAGATAATAGCCTTATTGAAGAAATTGAGCATGATGTTGAGAGATTGGAGCAGGTGGCAAAAAGATTCTCGCAGATCGGCTCAAAACCTAATATAAAAAAGCAGAATGTTACAGGTACTGTGCATGATACAATTGAGTATCTCAGAAGAAGACTGCCTCACATAAGCAGAAGTGTTGTGATTAATGAACATTTTGATCAGGTACCACCGGTTAAAGTTACACCGGAACTTTTTCAATGGGCTCTTGAGAATATAATAAAAAACAGCCTTGACGCTATGGATAAGGAAAACCGTGTTGTTGATGTTTTTGTCAAACATGATAAAACGAGAAATACTGTAATTATTGACGTAAGGGATAATGGCAGAGGTATGGACATCAGGCAGAAGCGTCATATTTTTTATCCGGGTTTTTCCACAAAAAAACGCGGATGGGGACTTGGGCTTGCTCTTGCCAAAAGAATTATTGAAGAATATCACATGGGAAGGGTGTATGTAAAGGAGACGAAACCAGGGATAGGTACTGTTATGCGGATTGAGCTGAATGTTTAACCTGAGAAATCTGTACATGGATACTGCTCCGGAGAGGGGGGCAGTTTGCCTGCTGCTTGTTTGTACTGATTTTAAAGGTCTTCAGGTTATTCGTAAAGCAGCGTATGCATTAACCCGGAGTAACATTTTTTTGGAGGAGAGGACAATGAAAACAAAATCATATGTTAAGTATGATCCGGGGAAAAACAGAATTTATATCTATATGGAAGGCAGTCATGATGTTCAGGAAGCGAAAAGGCTTTATAACGAGTATGTTAAAGCAATTGAACTGGCAAAGCCCGGTTTTACTGTGCTTGTTGATGTTGTAAATTATATTCCGGGTTCACAGGAAGTGCAGGAAATACATAAAGCTGCTGCTCATTACGCAGAAGATCATCACATAGGAAAAGTGGCAAGGATTGTAGGCAATACACCTCTAGGCGGTATGCAGATAGACAGAATAGTAAAGCATGAAGCAGGATATGAATCAAGACATTTTTTTGATTATGAGGATGCAGAAGAGTATCTTGATTTAAAGCCGGAAAAGGATTAAATATAATAGAATCCGGATAAGAGCAGATTCAAAATAATAAAGAATGGATTAAAAAAAACATACTGTTAAATCTTATATTTCTATAACTTATAGGGTTTTCCTATTTAAAGACGCTGTAATGAGAAAATATTTAAATCCTGAGTCTGTTTTTTTAGATCACAGGCCATTTTGTGAAAAGGATTGTTTGTTTAGAACGACACTTTAACTCTATCAGGTTTTAGCTTGCCCCAGTCACTGTTTAAATCTGAATTATTTGTTACACAGCTGTTTTATCAAATATAAATTATTTAAAAATGAGGTGAAAAGATGATTAAAAAAATATTTTTATGTATTCTTTTATCCGCACCTTTTCTCTATTCTCAGCAGCTGAATGATATGCGTGCTGTTCACATGGGTGGTAATTGGGGCGCAAATGTAAACGGTACTCAAAACCAGCCTCCGGAGTATATTAATTTTTTAAATAAAATTAATGCCAACTGGGTGGGGATTTCCATTGCAATTCATATTGATGACAGCATGGACAGTACTGTGGAAAGAAAATACAGTAATGTTACCATCCCTACTTTTAAGGATGAAGTGCTTGTAAGAACAATTGACAAACTCCGGCAAAAAGGTTTTAATGTTTATCTGACTCTGGCATTTGAAACTTCCGATGCAGAACATGCGGTACATCCTGTAAAGAGGTGGCAATTAGGTGATCCCAATATGCACAATGAAGATCCGAATGTGTCTGCAGAATACTGGCCGTGGGCATTGAATCATCCTGATCACTCAAACTTTGTAAAATCGTTCTGGAATTCTTATACTGAAGTGGCTGTTCATTTTGCAAGAATGGCAGATTCAATTGGTGTGACTCTTTTTTCGCTTGGTACAGAAACCGAACGACTTTTCAGAACCCGTTCAGGAGGATACTGGCCGAATGATTATAAGAACGAAATAAGTGCCATGGTGGATTCGGTCAGAAAAGTGTATTCCGGAAATCTGACTTATGATATGGCATACAATGCGCTGACTGAAGGTGGTTTTTACTGTCCCGGCTCAGATCATTTATGGGAAGATCTCAATCTTGATGCGGTCGGGATAAGCGCATATTTCAAATTAACAGACACTATGCCTGCTGATGTAATGAACGTAATAGCTCTGGAACAGAAATGGGACGATATTTTTAATAATTATATTCTGCCGCTGCAGAACAACAATCCCGGCCTGCCTATTATATTTTTAGAGTTTGGTTATGTAAATAGTGTGGAATCTCCTTTTATGGCAAAGTATAATGAGTTTAACCAAATTGTCCAGCAGGATAATAATCAAAACGGTGTTGAAGACGGAGAAGAGACCCAGGCAAATATATATGAAGCATTCTTTAATACTAATGAGAAGTACAACAGAATCGTTAAGGGTGCATTTTTATGGGGAAATGAAATGGCCAGCGACAATGAATGGGAGAATGTCTGGATGAAGATGCGGCACTTCGGGATCCGTGAGCGAAAAGCGGAAGAAGTTGTTAAGGCTTATTACAGTGTCCTGTCAAAAATAGATGATACAGAGAAGGAACTGCCGGAAAATTTATTTCTTTATCAGAATTTTCCCAACCCTTTTAATCCTGTTACAAAGATTAAATTTAAGATTGCAGAACCCGGAAGGGTTATTCTCACTGTTTTTGACTTACTGGGCAGGAATAAAGAGATTCTTGCTGATAAATATTATCAGCCGGGAGTTCATGAGATTTTATTTGATGCTGCAGGATTACCGTCAGGTATGTATCTTTACAAAATAACTGTTAACAATCTTACTGAAGTTAGAAAAATGATGGTTTTAAAATAGTATCATATGACCATATGAGAGCTAATTGTTGTATTAAATTAGTTAAATTATTCATTTTTTACCAGTTGTTTTTCTGTATTTTTGTTCTTTGATATTTTTTTCAGAATTTTTTCAGGAAGAAGGTCAATGTATTGTTGCACAACTTTTTTTGATAAGCGAGCCAGTTGACTGATTTCAGCGAGATTAGTGATACCATGTTTCCAGAGAAGTTCTACTCTGTGGTAATCTCTGATATAGCGATCGACTGCTTCTTTGCTGTGTTTGGTTTTAACAGCGATATCCGGAGTCAGATATCCTTCAAGATACAAGGTGATGATTTCCCGTTTATGTGTCCCAGCCCCGGATAAATCATGGATGTTTCCTCTTGTTGGAAGTATTGTTCCGGTGTTCTGTATTTCTTGTACATATTTACTGATCACTGCATCACAGATACCGAGAAGCATTGCCAGGTCCAACTGTGTCAACAAGGCTCCCTGATTGAAGGCTTCATCTGTCCATCTAATGATACGTCTTTTCCTGAGTGTCGCAGTGTTAAAGCCATGTGCAATGTGACTGATATCCTCATTGGTGACGAACGAAAGAACCACCGGCTTCATTCGTGTCTGCGCAATGGTTTTACCTCTTTGTGGATATTCATCGACAGGTACGGCCATCCAGACCAGCTGGCCGTAATGGATGTAATGGAGGTCATCATCCAATGTTGAGACAAGGAAGTAATCATCCACAAGCTTCAGGATATCCTCAATTATGGCCTTTGCTGTGATCTCGCCTTTGTCATAGCCATAATGGTTCAGGAATCGGTGCAGAAGCAGTTGATGAAGGTTCTTATGCTTAAGGCGGCGCATCTTTTTTAACTGGATTTGCTGTTTGGTT
>Ga0190359_1002807_pt1 | contig 10296 bp, 6 predicted proteins | sample 48721823_MG_FD_161269 | JGI IMG/M metagenome (GOLD analysis project Ga0190359, IMG submission 161269) | Hydrothermal vent microbial mat bacterial communities from Southern Trench, Guaymas Basin, Mexico - 4872-18-2-3_MG | ecosystem: Environmental > Aquatic > Marine > Hydrothermal vents > Microbial...
TAAGAAAATAAGCATTAAAAACATGGCGATTTTGAATTTCATTATTTCCTCCTGTACGAATTAACGGGTTTACTTTGTATGCACACACTAATTAGACAGGAGTATAATGAAAAAAGTTTAAATAAATTTATAATTATTTTTAAATACTCTGAAGTTAAATGTTTTTAATTCTTTAGGGAAAAAATGACATACCATACTCTACTCCATGGTGAGTCCCTTGTCCGGCTCAGGACAAACTACGTCGAACCATGAAAAAGTATAGGGTATAAGTGAAAATGGAATATAGAATAGGATCTGAGTCCCGAACACCAACTTTTTATTTCAGATTTATTTATCAGCAAACTTCGTAAACCTGAAATCTGTAATCAACTTACCCACTCTTTAATTCTCAACACAGCATTAACCGCTATCTGCACATCGCTTTTGTCAGGATCACCTTCAGGAAGTAATCCCGCATCCGGAGGATACCTTGTATCAATATACACAGAAGATAAAAGCAGTGATTGATTTTCTGTAAGCGGTACTTTTATCCCCAGTTTCTCAACCTTTTTACATAATGCATTAATATCGTGAATTCTCGGAGGTATAACACCTTCTTCTTCCAGAACTCCTTTTAATATTTTTTCCACGAACTGCTGTGCATGAAAACATATTGACCGGTTAAATCTATTGTCCTTTTTTGATAAAAAAATAACAAGCTCGTAGTCTTCTACCGCAAAATCAAACCAATTTTGATCAATTTTCTGCAAATTATCTTCTTTCAAATAAAATTTTACCGTTTATTATAACATCCTTTATAAATGATCTTCCATCCTTTTTTAATTTGTTAAATTCATCAGGTGTATAAACAATCACATCCACAGGCTGTTCTGTAGCCAGAATCTTTCTCACTTCAATTCTACGCCATAACGGCCTCTTTTTCGTTTCTTTTACAATTAATAAATCTATATCACTATCTTTATCAAATTTCCCATTAGCTCCTGAGCCAAAAAGTATTACTAATTCCGGTTTATAAGCTTCTTTCAGCTTATCAACCAGATTCTTCACATTATCCATATAATTTTTTTCATTAGCTTTCATAATCAGATACCGGATATTTAATATATCTTAATTAAAAATTAAAATAAATTTACCAAATTGTCAATAAATCTTTTTCACTACCAAAAATTCATCTCTGATAAATCTGTACATACATTCCACGATTTACCAACCTGTCATTTAGATTCCGCAACAGCGGAAGAGAAATTTTATTATCTCGCAACGGAGGTAAAGAAAAGACAAGGATAAGGGGGAAGTGAATAGTGAAAAGTGAATAGGTTTTTGGGTTGTGGATGATTTTCATTAATGTGAGATCGTTATATAATTGTCAGAAATGTTGTTGTTAAGACAAACAGAAAAAGGGTATAGTGGGATAATTCAGAGGCAGGATTCCTCGTGCCTCTTTTGCCAGCATCTGAAATTTTTTTTAAAAGCCGCTATTTTGTTATGATAAAAAATATGCCGTCCCTGCGGAACTATACTTAATTTTAATATCCACATTCTACAAATATACCGCCCCTACGTGGCTTGGGCTTATTCTAACCGCAATAATTATTTCTTCACTTTTTTATAATGAATACTTTTCAAATTGTCCTGTTCCTTATCCCGTTAGAGACAACATATTTATAGCAAAATGATAAACAAAAAACTAACGTCCCGTAGGGACGGAATAGAAAATTATATAAATATCGAACACTGATTTTTGATTTCAGATTTATTTATCAGAAACCTTCTGAAATCTCAAATCTCCAACCAACATTCGATATTCATTTTTAATAATAAAAGGAATGCATGTATGCATTCCCTACCGGGTTATTCTGTTTTGATGTTGCAAGGTCGCTGACGTTTAATTAAGACCTCAGAGGTCTGCAACTGTTTTTAAATTCAAAATTTCTTCTCTCTTCTAATTCGTGTTAATTTATCCTACCACTCACCTTCATAGCTTCTGATCCTGTATCCCCACAAAAATTTCATCTGTAAAAATCCATACTCTGCTTCCTGCACTTGGGTGCCACTTAGGCAGAACGCCCCTGTTCTTTGCATAAATTTTCAGATATCTTGCTTTGATTTCTCCCGGATCTGCGGTAAAATCCTCAATTGCAGACTCTGCCTTTGCATCTGTTTTTGGATAAACCCTGATCGGAGAAGAAAAAGAAACCGAATCATCTGAAAAACTGAATTCCACCCATAAAGGAAGCATTATCCACGGTCCCGTCTGCTGAAGAAATCCTATGGAAACGTTTTTAATTCTTGTGCTTTTACCGAGGTCTATGACTGCTTCAAAATCCTCTCCGAAAAAACCCAGCCACTTCCCGTCTCTGAAGTTCCTGCTGCCTCTTTTTCCGTCAACAAGTGTAAAAAGCCCCAGTGCAGGATATTTGCTGCTGTACATATTTTTAAGCACAATATTCTTAACTCTTCCATTATAAACATAAACATTGCGCTTAAAGGGCCCGAACACCTTGCCGCGTTTTACGGACTCTGCGCTTATTTCCGATGTTTTTGTGATTAAAAACGGTGACGTGTAATCAAACGGGCCATTGATTTTCCCTGTTTTGAGCTCCTTTACAAAATATCTTATTTTGTCTGCCGGCAAGGGAGTTTTTAAATAAATTCTTCTTGATCCGGAAAAAACAGTGCTGTCAGGCATTATCATAACAGGATTTTCAGCTTTATTAAGACCGGACAATAAGCTGTCATATTTGCGAAGATTCCTGTCAAGCCACCACTCTCTGTTTTCAAGATTCCACAAGCGTATATACTCTTTTTTGAGATTATCAAGGTCAGATTCAAGCTTTCTTAAATTATTCAGATACAAATTGGTTTTTCCGGAATTATCTGCCTGTGCAATTGGCGTTTCAAGCAGTGATTCTGTTTTCTCTTTTACTGATAAGAACTTTACTCTTTTAAGAGCAAAAAAAGCAGCATCAAATGCGTCTCTGTTTTTAATGCTGTCCGCTGCAACTTTATAAAACAAAGATCCGATATTATCAGCAGCACTGGCAAAAAGGTCATAATCTGCGCTGCCCTTTTTATCCTGTGCTTTATTTGTAAAAATTTCTCTCCAGAAACGGGAGTCTGACAAAGAGCCGGCACTTTTGAATTTTCTCAGGCTGCTGAGACTGAGCATCAAATCCGATATTCCTCTGCCGTTCGTACCGAAAAAGAGAAGATCAAAAGCTCTGTTAAAATATCTTAATTCTCTGTCTCTTTCTGCTTTTTCTTTTGACAAAAATTTAGAGGCCTGAGGGCTCCACGAACATTGAGCTCCCCAGATAAGTGGATACCAGTTAAAATTAAAAAGGTTCTCCCCGTCATCATCCCATGTTGTGTTAAGCATACCCATTGCACCGTTCTCAGCTCCTTCTTTTACAAACAGAGAAATATTTTTAAGAGCTGTCTGTAGATCCGGCCATATTCTGTTCCAGCAGCTTATTCCGGGGCATACCATAAAATTAAGACCTCTTTTTGAAAACGGTTTGATAATAGGCATAAAAGTTTCCGGAGTATGGTAAGCCCAGGTAAGAAAAATTATGTCAGAAGGTAACCTGCCTATAACTTCAGGATGCTGTACAAGAATATCACCCCACATCATTATTCTTTTTTTATAAGGAAAAAGCAGCCTGTGAATCCTGTTTATGTGATATGCATAAACTCCTCCAAGTCCCATTGTATCAACCATTGTTTTTGCCGGACCTCTGCCAAGGCCGTATGTTTCATCACAGTTGATGTTAAAAAGGGGGCTTTCATACGCAGGCGCTGTTTCGGAATATGCATCTTTTAAAAAGGCATAAGTATCTTCTTTTGCAGGGCTGAACACATATGGTGTTTCTGCCATTGCCTTATATTCAGGGAGTTTTAATATGTGTTTTGCATGTCCGAAAGACTGAAAATTACCTGCAATTTCAACATGATATTTTTTTGCATAACTGACAAGCTGTTCTACCTGCTCTTTTGTGATACCGTCCGGAGGCGCAATATCAGGATGTTTTTTAAGCTTGAATACATGCTCTGTGTAAAGAGTAAATAAATTAAGTTTATAAAAAGAGAGCTCGCGGATCTCCCGTTTAAGAAAGTCCATTGTGGGTATGGGCCCTCTTGATATATCGTCCTGCCAGCCGCGGTACTTTAACAAAGGCCAATCTGTGATTTTAAGGCAGGGTATTGCTGCTTCTCTGCCGTATATTCTTATGAGCTGACGCAGAGTCTGGGCCCCGTAAAAAAGCCCCCTGGATGTAAAAGCCCGGATAAAAATTCTGCGGGGAGTTATGCGGAGAACATATCCCTGATCTTTAATTTTCTGCAAAATAGAATCGGGAACATTATTTTTTGTCCTGAAAAAGGAGAGCTCTATTCTGCTCTTTCTTGTTCCCTTTTTCGGCTTCAGAGTTATTTTAGCAGCCTGTCTTACTTCATCAATTATCTGACTGACAATAAAAGAGAGGTTTTCATCTTTTTTGTTATACCTGAATCCTGTTTTTTCCGAAAAACGGAAAACACCTTGTTCTTTTTCAATAATTCTCGGTGCGGGAATCAATACAAGAGTATCTGGCTCCTGCCCATTTGCTCCGCTTACAAAAGTCAAGAAAATTAAAAGAATAAAGAGAGAAGATTTTCTTCTCATAACAGCCCCCGATACTTTATTTAAAACATACGGAATAATTTCTGAATTTATGCAATTCCCCCGCCGTCAACTACAATGTGCGCACCTGTTATCCATGACGACATATCGCTTGCAAGAAAAAGAACAGTATTGGCAACATCCTCTACTGTACCCAGTCTTGCAATGGGCCTGTCAACTGCACATGATTTTTTATAGTTTTCATCGTAAGTATCTCCAAGCTGCTCACATTCACTCTTAAGCATAGGAGTATCAATATCTCCGGGGCACACAGTGTTAACGCGGATATTGTGTTTACCATGATCAATACACATTGCTCTTGTCATATTCAAAGTTCCGCCCTTCATTGCGCAGTAAGCAACAGCATTTTCACCGCCCTTTAATGACCAGCCCGATCCTGTATTTATTATACTTCCTCCGCCCCTTTTAATCATATAGGGAATTACATATTTTGAAAGCAGATACTGGCCTTTTAAAGAAACATCAAGAGCAAGGTCCCACTCTTCCGGCTCAAGATCAACTGCATTCTTTCTGATTGCAATACCTGCATTATTAAAAAGAATGTCTATTCCGCCGAACTTTTCCGCAGCAGTATCTGCAGCATTTTTACAGTCATCAGCAGATCTGACGTCACAGTGGATGTAAATTGCCTCTCCTCCGTTATTAATGATCTCTGCTACAGTTGATTCTCCACCCTCATCATTTATATCCAGAACCGCCACACTTGCACCGAATTCCGCAAGACGCAGACATGTTCCCCTGCCTATTCCCGAACCTCCTCCTGAAACAACTGCTGTTTTCCCTTTTAAAGATAAAAGTTTTTCTGCTGATTCTGCAATACCCGGCATATCTCCTCCGTAGATTTATTTTCCAAAACCTTCACCCTGAGCCTGTCAAAGCGAGCTCTTCATCATGTTTAAATAGCCTCACCCTGAGCGGAGTCAAAGGGTGAAACTCATAATTCCCAGGCCATCAACCTTCCGCAAACGATTGCGAAATTCTCCCCGTAAAGATAGTAATGAAAATCCGTTTTTCCAAACTATTTTACAGGCCCCGGCGGAACATGGCTGTTCAGATAATTTGTCAGCAAAGTCCTGAGATGTCTTGTAGTATTTTTACCCTCATATATCCCGTGGGATCTGTTCGGATACACCATCACTGAGAACTGTTTGTTATTTTTAATAAGTTCATTTATCAGCATTTCAGTACCCTGGTAATGCACATTATCATCACCAGTGCCATGCACAATTAAAAGATCTCCCCTTAAATTCTTTGCAAAAGTAATGGGAGAACCTTCCTTATAGCCTTCCGGATTCTGCTGAGGCAGGCCCATGTAACGCTCCTGATATATTGTATCATACAGCCTCTGATCAGGAACCGGCGCTACAGCCATACCCGCTTTATAAAGTCCGGGATATCGGAACATCATGTTAAGAGTCATTGATCCTCCTCCGCTCCATCCCCATACTGCAATGCGGGTTGAATCAACAAAATCCCACTTTCTTACAATTCTGCACGCTGCAGCCTGATCCTTTGATGCAATAACGCCGACTCTTTTGTAAATACACTTTCTCCATTTTCTTCCTTTTGGAGCAGGGGTACCTCTGTTGTCAACAGATATAACAATGTATCCCTGCTGTGTAAGCATCAGATACCACAGGTAACTTTTTCCTCCCCACCTGTTTAAAACAGTCTGCGCAGCAGGCTCTCCGTAAACATAAAAAAGTACAGGATATTTTTTTGCAGGATTAAAATTGTACGGTTTCATTATCCAGTAGTCAAGTTTTACGCCGTAATCTGTTTTAAGTCTGCCAAACTCAACTGTCCTGCGTTTTAATATGTTAAATTTCTCTCTTAATTTATGATTATCAACAAGTGTTCTTATTCTCTTATGATCCTTCAGCCTGACAAAATCAATTACCGTCGGATTTTCAAATGCTGAATATGTATGTATTGCCCATTTTGAATCAGGTGATATCTGGTAATAATGGGTGCCTGCCTCTTTTAGAGGGGTCAGCCTCTGCGCGTTTCCGGTTCCGCTAAGATTTGTTTTAAAAAGGTATCTGTCAAAAGCATTATCCGGAGAAGCAGAAAAATAGAGCTGTCCGCCTTCAGGATCAACCTTCTCAACTCTGATTACATCATAATTTCCCTTTGTAACAAGATTCATCCTGCCTGTTGAAAGGGATACAACATATACGTGCCTCCATCCATCTTTCTCGCTCACCCATGTAAAACTCTTTCCATTCTCAAGCCAGACAATATGATCATTCACATCAACCCATGCGCTGTCCTCATCTGTAAATACAATGCGCACATCACCGGTTTCCGCATCTCCCACTGTTACTTCATTTCTGTTCTGAAGCCTGTTCAGCTTCTGAAACAGAATTTTGTGCGAACCCGGAATCCATTCCATCTTTGCTATATAGAAATTTCTCGGATATCCTTTAACCTTCATCCACACAACAGGGCCGCCCTCTGACGGTACAACTCCGACCTTGCATGCTGAATTTGTTGTACCTGCTTTGGGGTACTGCACAGGAATTATTTTTGAGTAGATCGAATCCGTGTTGTTTATCATGTAAAAAACGCCTACACCGCTTGCATCAAACTGCCAGAAAGCAATGTACTTTCCGTCAGGGCTCCACCTGAATCCGTCTCTCAGATTAAATTCCTCCTCATAAACCCAGTCAGAAGTTCCGTTAATAATTGTTTTTGATCCGTCAGATGTAAGCTGAGTAATTTTATGAGTAGTTAGATTTTCAACATAGATGTTGTTCTCTCTTACATAAGCTGCTCTGGTTCCGTCAGGAGAAAATTTTGCAAACATCAGGGTTGAAGGTTTTGCATGCTCCCCGCCCAGTTTAAACAATTCCTTTGTCTTTAAATTATAAACCCAATAGTCCCCTCTTGTATTTCTGCGCCACACTCTTTTTGTATTTGTAAAGATTAAAAGTTTTAATCCGTCCTTTGACCAGATGTAATTTGCAATTGCAAGAGGTTTGTCCTGATCTTTTGGTATCAAATTTTTCGCAGAAACCAGAACGGAACGTTTGCCTCGCACCGAATAGAGTACAATGTCCCTTCCGTGTTTAACATCTTTTGACTGCTCCAGAGTTGTATATCCGCCTCTGTGCATCAGCCATCTTGCAGGGCCGAACCACTTGCCGTTGAATTCTCCTGAATTATAAATGCGGTCAATTGTTAAAATTCCGGGATCTGCCTGTTGAGCCAGAAGAGTAGCGACAAACAAGATAAGAATCAAGGTAAATAGTTTTTTTATTCTCATAATAGGCCTCTTTAGAAAATTTGTAATTGATAATAGCGTTTTTCAAAAATACAATAAAAGCCTGTTGGATTCAAGAAAAAAATATTTTAATTTTTAAGAATTGATATTTTAATTTTTATTTAATGTGGAGGTACCCAATTCGGTCATTTTTGTGTTTACAATCAAAGCCGTATTTGAAAATAATTTCACATTCCCTAAGGAAATTATAAGATGCGGCCTATTCACTATTTTCTAACCATCCAATACTTTTTAAGATAAAAATAATCAACCCGTCTTTTTAAAATACAACCCCTCTTGATTTATTCTGTTTTTATTATTATCTTCAAAAAACAGAAAATATTTTCCCCCTTCGAACATAAGGAAAATCAAATGAAGTTTTTAAGCAGATTATTTACAGCCTTTTTTTTATCCTTGAACATGTACTCATCTGCCTCTTCACAACTGCCTGTTTTTACACATCAGGATACTCTCAGGGGATCAATAACAAAAGAGAGAGAATGGTGGGATCTAACCTATTATCACCTTAACATCAAAGTTAATCCTGCTGAGAAAAGTATTGCAGGCACAAATACTATTGATTACAGGGTGCTGAAACCCTTTCAGGTAATGCAGATAGATCTTCAAAAGCCCATGGAAATTAAAAAAATAGTGCAGGATGGACAAAAACTGCAATTTAACAGACACGGTAATGCATATTTTGTAAATCTTATAAAGATACAAAAAACAGGGGACATAAATACTCTGACTGTTTTCTATCACGGAAAACCAAAAATAAGCAGACGGCCTCCGTGGGACGGCGGTCTGACATGGTCAAAAGACAGAGACGGTAATGATTTTATTGCAACTACATGCCAGGGAGACGGAGCAAGCTTATGGTGGCCGTGCAAAGACCATCTTTACGATGAACCAGACAGCATGCTTATAAGCGTTACTGTCCCTGAAAAACTTTTTGAAGTATCAAACGGCAGGTTAAAAAGCATCAACATAAATGGCGACGGGACGAAAACTTTTCACTGGTTTGTATCAAATCCAATTAATAATTACAACGTCAATGTTAATATCGGCAATTATGTAAATTTTACTGAGAAGTATCATGGAGAAAAGGGTGTGCTGGACTGCAGTTATTATGTCCTGAGGTATAACCTTGAGAAAGCCAGAAAACAGTTTAAAGAAGTTCCGAGAATGCTGAAAGCTTTTGAATACTGGTTCGGCCCGTATCCATTTTATAAAGACAGTTACAAACTGGTAGAGGTTCCTTATACAGGAATGGAGCATCAGAGTTCTGTGACTTATGGAAATGGTTATAAAAATGGGTACATGGGGAATGATGTCAGCCACACCGGATGGGGTATGAAATTTGATTTTATAATTGTTCACGAATCAGGGCACGAATGGTTTGGCAACAGCATTACTGACAGGGATATTGCAGATATGTGGATACATGAGAGCTTTATAGCATATTCGGAGAATCTCTTTTTAAATTATTATTACGGGAAAAAAGCAAGCGCTGAATATGTTTTGGGTACAAGACAGAACATCAGAAACGACAGGCCGATTATAGGGATTTACAACGTTAATTATGAAGGCTCCGGTGATATGTACTACAAGGGAGCCAACATGCTGCATACTTTACGGCAGATTGTAGATGATGACAATAAATGGCGAAGCATTTTGAGAGGGCTGAATAAAAATTTTTATCATCAGACAGTTACATCAGCACAGATAGAAAATTATCTGACAAAACACACAGGAATAAATCTTGCTCCATTTTTTAATCAGTATCTCAGGGATGTCAGAATCCCGGTTCTGGAATACATTATTAGTGATAGTACATTTCAGTACCGATGGAATAATTGTGTAAAAAATTTTAATATGCCTGTAAAAGTCTGTTTTAATGAAAAAGTACAGTGGATACACCCGACTGTAAGGTGGCAAACATTAAAAACCCCTGTTACTGTAGAAAAATTCATTCTGGATCCGAATTTTTATGCTGCTTCATTTAATTTAAGAGGGAATGCGGATAATTGTAAGTTTTGATTCCCTAAAATCATTTTGCTCATAACTTTATTCAGCCTGGAATTCATAATAGGCTGAACAAAGATAAATCGGCAGCTACTCTTATAAAATGTTTATTAATATTTAACCCACAGGATCTGCCATGCATACAAATTTTAGCAAACCCGGAAAACAGATATTATATTTTTTATTAATAATCACCATACTTACAGCATGCTCCGGTAAAATACACAAAATCCAACATGAATTTGAGAATTTATTTGACAAAAGTTTTTCCACAAATGAACCCGGAGGAGTTATACTTGTTAAAAAGGGCAGGGATATAATTTTT
>Ga0190359_1002808_pt1 | contig 10296 bp, 11 predicted proteins | sample 48721823_MG_FD_161269 | JGI IMG/M metagenome (GOLD analysis project Ga0190359, IMG submission 161269) | Hydrothermal vent microbial mat bacterial communities from Southern Trench, Guaymas Basin, Mexico - 4872-18-2-3_MG | ecosystem: Environmental > Aquatic > Marine > Hydrothermal vents >...
AGAGGACTTCCAGTGGCATAAACTTTTTTCGCCTGTTCCCATGTTGCTACCATGTAGGGCAAGTTGAGAATTTGAATCCTTCTGTCGGCTGCAACACCAGGAGGTTGGCAAGCCATTTCTATGGCTCCCACGCTTATTCTTTCATGAACAACTGTGTAATCCCCCAATTGGCTAGCAGGATATATTTCTATCTTTATTTGACCTTTTGAATCTTCAAAGACCTTATCTGCAAACCAATGTACATCTTTGTCAATAGCTGTTCCCTGAGGACGAACATGAGATAGTTTCCACACGTATTTCGGTGCAGCCAGTGCTGCTCCAGCAAATGTCCCAAGGATGAAGGCCAATGCTACAATTGCTAGTATAGCTTTTCTCATTTTACTTTCTCCCCTTTCTTTATCCCTTTGATTATTTCTTATTTCCTTCAGCGCCCATTTTCTAGGTATTCAATCAGATCTTTCACCTCCAATCCATCAAGTCCTAGATTTTTAAGGCTTCTTCCCGTTTCCCTGAATGGCTCTTCCATTAGAGCAGAGCACAGGGTTATGATGCTGTCGATTATGGTGGTTTCCACTTTTGCTGCTTTTGCAAGGTCTGCTATTGGTACTAACAAGTTGGGAATGTCCTCTGTAATGTATCTGTGACGCACCTCTTTGGGAGCATCAGAACCATGGCTTGCGTAAACGGGGTTTTTAGCTAGGAGTTCATATATAGTTTCTCCCTCCACCGGATAAACTGCCTTTATCCAGTCAATTGCTGAGATTAGGTTTAACCCGTAGGCCTTTCCTACTTGTAGCCTTTCTTTATCCATAAGCTCTTGCAGTTTGCCGACAGAAGGTGTCACACCATCGGTGTAAAAGCGGAAATTTCCTCCTGTGGACTCTATCCGTCCCGCATTGAGCAGAACTGTAGTTGGATGAACTATCATGTTCATGTTGGAAAAGCCTATTTCAAGAACGTTTTTTGTTGGCTTTAAAGGGATGGGGAAGTAATCTTGTATTCTCTTTATGAGGTTGTCGGTTTCTTTCCCAGGTAAGGCTGAGATATTTACAGATTTTTTTACTCCCCAAACGTTGACTACCCCAGGTTCAATCGCCCTGCAGGCATAGGGGAGAGTATCTGTCTCCGCCAGGGTTATATTCAAAGAAGTCCTTTTTTCTCCCATGTAGTGTGCGGCTTCTAGGCTGCCAAAATTTCCTGGGATAAGTATTACGCTGCTTCCTTCCTTTAATAAATGCGTTGCCTCTTTCAATATGGGCATCTGTCCAAAAGAAGGGACTACAACATATACAATTTCAGTTCCTTCCAAAGCCTCTTTTATATCTGACGTTACTGCCTGGAGTTGGCCAAACCCCTCAATAGTGCCTGTTAGTTTGACTCCTCCAGCCTTTCGGATAGGAGCCAGCTTATTCGAAAACTGAGGTAATTCATAAAGCTTGACTGATTTGCCCATCATGGCTAGGTGCCCACTGAGAGCTTGGCCTCCATTACCTGCGCCTAAGACTGCTATTTGTTTTTCCATTTTGAAATGCCTCCTTATTTTTCTTACGTTTCAGGCTTAAAGGAAGCCTAGAAGTTTAGGTAAGAATAACGAAAGGTCTGGCCAGAAAGACGTCAAGAACACAACAGGTACATAGCCCAGTAGGAGCAGGACCATCGCAGGCTTGACTATTTCCATGAACTCGACTTTTCCAATCCTCATGCCAAGATATAGGATGCTCGCGTATGGAGGGGTAACTCCTCCCATGGCAAGATTGACACCCATTATTGCTGCGAACTGAATGGGGTGTATCCCTATAGCTTGAACAAGGGGTAAAAGCAAAGGTGCAATAAGAATTACGCCTGTGATGTCGTTTACTATCATGCCCACGAAGAACAACAAGATGTTAATCATCACTAGGAGTATTACTTTGTTTTGGGTTATATCGAAAATTACTTGTACCAGAGCTTGGGGAACCCTCAGCATAACGTATGTCTGGCTTAACATCAGGCAAAAGAGAATCATTATGAGTATGGCTCCAACGGATGTAGCGGAGTTCCAAGCTATTTCGTAAAAGTTCTTGAGAGTAAGGCCTTTATATATGAAAAAGCCCACAGGTATGGAGTAAATGACGGCTACTGCTGCAGCTTCTGTCGGTGTCATAATGCCCCCATATATTCCCCCAAGGATTATAAAAGGCATCATTAAAGCAGGAAGAGCAAGGCGAGTCCTTCTTTTGATTTCGTTCCATTTTTCTTTTGGAGGTAGTTTGGGCTCTAGCTTCAAGTCGAATTTTCTTGACCATATAATGTTTATGAGAGCGAAGAGGAAAGTTATCAAAAGGCCTGGCCCTACTGTCGCTAGAAAACATGCGAGTATAGAGGTTTCAGTAACCCAACCGTAAACTATCATGACCACACTAGGAGGAATTAGTAAGCCTAGAATTGAAGAATCGGTTACAAGGGCGGTCGCATACCCTCTAGGATATCCTTCTTGCTCCATTCGGGGAATCAATATGGGGCCAGTTGCCGCGACGCCTGTGAAGCCACTGCCAGATATTGCTCCAATTATAGCGCAACTTACAGAAGCTACTACTCCCAGGCCACCTCTCATTCTCCCTACAAAAACGTTGACAAAATCTAGAAGGTATTTAGCGATACCGCTTTCACTCATAAGAGTTCCTGCAAAGATAAAAAGTGGCACACAAAGAAGAACGGAGTTTGAAATTTGTCCAAGCCCCCATAGCAACATGCCCTTCATGGTTGCTCCACCCATAATGCTCATAATCATTAAGCCTCCGCCGAAACAAAAAGGGAGAGGGACTCCCAATGTTAGGAATGCCACTACAACTAGAAGGGAAACTATTACAGTGAACATCATGATAGGATTCTCCTTTCAGATGATTGTGCTTTCTTGAAGAGATCAAAATTGTGGATGAGTTCTAGGAACGTGTAAAAAGAAATTACAACGAGAGCCATAAATACCATAGCGTCAGCGTATATGGTAGGTATGTAGAGCGTAGGGCTTACTTTGTCTACCCTCATGGAGTATTTGAGGAAATCCCATCCCCAATAGCTTAACCAAAGTGAAACTATCAAAGAAATTATTGATGCTATGGAACGGACTAGGTAGATGGTCTTCTCTTTTTTTAGGAAAACTTCTAAAACTCTCGCTACTATTTGGCTTCTTTCAAGGGATGCGTTCATAGCTCCTATGAAGTAGAGCCATATAGATGGAAAGAGCAATAGTTCTTCAATTCCCATCAAGGGAGCTTTGAAGACATAACGTAAAACGACTTGAATAAAGACCATAACAGCCACGGCAACCATCAAGAAAGTTAATAAAGCGCGTTGGGCTTTCTCTACCCAACTAAGGAAACCGGAATACTCAGTGTTACCCAACAAGGCGATCCCCCCTAAAGAATTAAATTATTGTATAATTTTCATATAAGCGCTGATATCTGATGAGCGCCCAAAATGTCAGCAGTATAAACATAATATCCTAATGTAGGATATTTATATGGTGGTATGATAATAGCAAGAAAGTCGACGTGTCAAATGATTTTTCTTTGTATATTGAATGCAATATATGATTAATTTGAGTTCTTTCATTATTTTGAGTCTAGGATTTTTAAATTGTATATATTGGAGGAGTGATAACATTGTTTAAACCTGCTGAGAGGTCCACCCTTTACAAAGAAGTAACGGAGCAGATGCTTTTGGCTATAAAAAATGGGGTGTGGAAGGTGGGGGATAAAATCCCCAGTGAAATGGAACTTGCTGAAAAGTTTCAGGTGGGCAGGAATTGCATAAGGGAAGCGACAAAATCTTTAGCTGTGTCGGGTATTCTGGAGGCGCGACCTGGACAAGGAACCTTTGTTTCTCCTGTAGCTTTGAGAAAGATTATGGCTTATGAGCTTTTCGATTACATGAATGAAGAAAGGGCCTGGATAGAGTTGATGCAAGTCAGGGCAGCGCTGGAGGGGGATTTGGCCTATTTGGCTGCTGAGAGAGCGACCCCTGAAGACATTAAAAAATTGGAAGAGATAATAGCAAGAAGCGTTAAACAGAATGGCAAATATCATCCGTTGGACCAGGAACACTTATTGGTGCATTCTGATTTTCATGAGGCAATAGCCGAGATAGCAGGCAATAATTTTGCTCTGAAGCTTTTAAAGTCTATCAAGTCGGAAATAAATGAACATCGTAAAAAGTACTGGGCATTTGACGAGAAAGTTTGGGAGAAGATGATAAGAGCCCACAAGCAAATTGTGGAATACATAGCGAACAGAGAACCAGAGAAGGCAAGGCATCTTATGAGAAAACACCTAATGGAGAGTATAGAGGATTACAAAAAACTAAAGGAGAATTCAAAGTAACACAAGAAGGTTGAACAACCTTCCCTTAAAAAATATAACTTGTATAATAAATTAAAGGTGATGCTTTTTGTGGAGGTAAATGGTTTGGCTGTTAAGGTTGTACCAACAAGAGGTAATTTATTTAAGCTCGTTCGTAAGTTGAGAATGGCTCGCAAAGGGCATGGGCTTTTGGAGCAGAAGCGCCAGATTTTAATGCTGGAATTGAGTTCAACAATAGCCAAAGCCCGAAAAGTTCAAAGAGAAGTAGCGGAAGTGTTTAAAGATGCGTATTCGGCTTTACAACGAGCGAATACATCCTTGGGTGTTGAGACAGTAGATGAGATAGCCCATTCCATACCAGAGGAACAGCGCTTCGTAATACGTCTGAGGTCGGTCATGGGAGTGGAAATCCCTGAGGTGGACCCCTTAGAGCCCAAAACTACCCCTGCATATTCCTTTTTGGAAACATCCAGCTCGATGGATGAAGCTTATCTTGCCTTTTGTAGAGTTCGATCAATGCTTTCACAACTTGCTGAGGTAGAAAACGCCGTTTACAGGCTTGCTGTGCAGGTTCGCCGTACCAACAGGAGAGTCAACGCTCTAGAAAAAGTCGTCATTCCAGCGACGATGGCTTCAATTGCTGAAATATCGTCTGCGCTGGAAGAAAGCGAGCGAGAAGATTTTGTCAGGATGAAAACAGCAAAGAACCAAAAAAGTAAGAAGGAGGGATGAATATGCCCTCATTACAGGAAGCTTTAGCCGTCCTGCTTGGTGCTGAGAGCGAAGGTGTCAGGGAAGTAGAAGAAGCCAAAGCAGAGGCAAATAGGATCCTTGCTTCGACTAATGAGAGAATAGCAAAGGAAAGGCAACGTCGGCTGCAGGCGGCCAAGGAAAGAGCAAGGGCCGTCCTTGAAGGAGCGAGAGCCGCTGCCGATGAAGAAGCCAGACAAATTGCCGAGATGGGCAAAGCAGAGAGGGACAGAAATCAACGACGATTTGAGGAAGTAGTGGAATCAGTTGTAGATGCTCTTGTTGAAGAACATATAGCAAACTTATTAAAGGGTAAGGGTATAAATAAATGATATCCTTTTTCTCTTTAGGAACACGTGTTGCTGCAGGGAGCCGTTCTCATGTCTTGTACGCCAGACTCCTTAAAGATGAGGAAATGTGGCGAATACTAATGTGTGATGATGTGCATGAGATAGTGGACCAACTGGCTAAAATTCCAGGTTATAGCGATGCTGTGAAATTTATTCGAGCTGAGGAGATTAACAGAGTTCAACTAGAAACTCGCCTTAAATTGATACCTCTTCAGCAAACCAAAAGTTTCCTCAGGCTAATGCGCGGAAAATACAGATATTTTCTGTTGTCGTGGATAGGTAGATATGAGGCTTCTGCACTTAAGAGGATTCTTAGATATATTTTGACGAAACATGGTAATAGAGAAAGTATCAGGAACTGGTTGCTTCCATTGGGAGATACCACTATACCTTTTGAGTTACTTATTTCAAGCAGAGACTTTGCTGATGCTTTTGAAGCCCTTAAGGGAACTATTTATGAAAAACCGTTGAAGGAACCTTTGAAACGGCTGGCATCTGGAGAGGAGAATTTGTTTTACGCCGAAACGGCAATTGACATTATGACCGTGATGAATCTTTTTAAGGCTGCTAAGGCACTGCCTGCTTCAAATCGTTATAAGGTGCTTAGAATAATAGGTTTATATATAGACCTATTAAATGTGATGTGGATATACAGAGGCATAAGATACTACGATATGACCCCAGAACAACGTTTGGCTCGCCTTTTGCCATGTCATTACAAGTTCAGTAGAAGTGTTTTGAGGTCTTTGGCTAGGGCAGTTGATATCAACGAATTTCGGGATTTGCTTAGATCTACCGTTTACGGCAGTTTGTTTGAAGAGAGCGCCTTAGAAAGTGAAATTACCTTTGAGAGAGATTGCAGAAGAGCCGTTCGGAAAGCTGCACACCAAGTTTTTAGGGCTGGCAAGCCAGATTTTTCGTCTGTAATAGCCTATTTAACTTTATTGGAATACGAGATAAATGACCTCTGCACCATCATAGAGGATGTGCGTTATGATTATGATAGACGTCAAGCTGCTTTATATCTGGTAAGGCCTTTAATACCGGAAGGTGAAATACGATGGCCGTTGTAAGAATGTTGGCCCTTACTCTTATAGGGCCCAAAAAAGAAATGGAGAAAGTTGCCAGTTTGATGGTTCTTTCAGGAGGGTTTCAGCCTTTACCTCTAGATTTGCTTTTAAAGGATAGAACCATTCGTTCAAAAATAACGTCTGTTTCTGAGAATCCTTATGATGAACTTCTTGTAAAGCTTGCTTCAATTTGGCAAGCTGCTGGAGAAAAACCCCCTCTTCCTATGCCCATTCAAGTGTCGCCTGATTTTAGCCTTAAGATAGCATCCATGCAGATCAACAAGATAGTCCGTCGTTTGGAGTTGTGGGCTTCCAAAAAAGAGGAACTTAGCGAAAAGCTAGAAAGGCTAGAGGCTATATTGATCTTGATGAGGGCACTGAAAGAAAGAAGCCTAAATTTGGAGGACCTCTTCGACACTAAATATTTGGTCCCTATTTTCGCAAAGGCCAGTGACGACAACTTCCGAAGGTTGGTGGATTCATCAGAAGAAGCGCCATTATTAATAGAGCCGTTGCTTTCAAGAGGAGGTAATACATGGTTTTTAGGTCTTACTGCACCAGGCTATGAAGAAGGAGCCCAAAAACTTTTGGAAAGCCTTTATTGTAAAAAATTTTCTCTGAAAGATTTGCAGCAGGAGTTAAGGGGTAATGTAGAAGAATCTATTTCCAAAAGGATAGAAAATCTAAAAAGAGCCATAAGTGGGCTTGAAAAAGCTTCATCTATGCTCCTTGAGCAAAACAGGGAATACTTCATTAACCTTTATTCCACCATTTATACAATGCAGAGAGTTTATGAATTGTGTCGTGGCAGGGGGGAGCTGAAAGACCTGTACATTCTATCGGGATGGATCCCAGAGGATATATTGGAAAGAGTGCGTCCAGATTTAGAGAGGCTTGCACCTCAGACAGTTATTCATGTGGAGGAAGTAAAGGCAATACCATATTCGGGGATAAAAGTCCCTACCTTGCTTAAGAATTTACCTTTTGTAAGAGCCTTTCAAGATGTTGTAGCCCTTTATAGCTTGCCTAGCTATGGAGAAATGGACCCTTCTTTTTTGGTGGCGATAACTTTTTGCTTGTTCTTTGGATTCATGTTTGGAGATGTAGGTCATGGAGCGATGTTGTTTGTGATAGCAGCAATCCTTCAAAAGAAGAAAGTCCTTTCTCGTTCCATGGGAATTGTGCTTAAATCAGCGGGAGTCTCTTCAGTTCTTTTTGGTTTCCTGTATGGAAGCATGTTCGGTATAGAAGGAATAATACATCCGCTGTGGATTTCCCCTATGGAGGATATGGGAGTCCTTTTGGGGTTTTCCATAGGCATTGGGGTATCTATTTTGACTTTAGGAATGGTCTTGAACATGATAATTCAATATAGGGCAAGAGATTTTGGAAGACTCCTTTTTGATGGTCGAGGGCTAGCAGGTGCCATCCTGTATTTATCTCTTGCTGCTATGGGCTATGCAACCTTCAAAGGAATCCCGTTGCCTGGGCCTAAATGGATCTATTGGTCTATTCCAATACTTTTGTTTTTAGTTATTTTGCTTAGAGATATCCTGGCACGTGTTGTCTTGAGAAAGAGGGAGAAAGAAGAGGAAAAGCTAGGGCTTTATGTTTTCGAGGTTTTTCACAACCTATTAAGTTTTTTAAGTAATACGGCATCCTTTGTTCGTCTTGCTGCCTTTGCTTTAAACCATGTGGGTTTGTCTTTGGCGGTAATGATGCTTTCGGATATGGTTAGAGACCTGCCAGGTGGTTTGATTTTAAAGGGCACCTTGCTGGTCTTAGGGAATGTTTTGATTGTGGGTTTGGAAGGGTTAATTGTTTTCATACAGACGTTGCGTCTTGAATATTACGAGTTTTTTGGGAAATTCTACCGTGGTGGCGGCAAAGCCTTCAGGCCAGTTACTTTTGAGGGGAAGATGCCATTTCGCAAATCAAGGTCAGTTATCAAATAGACTAAATGAGGGGGAATGTTCAGATGTTCGGCCTTTTGGTGTTGGCTTCAGCCTCTATTGCAACCGTTTGTTTGGGTCTTTACTTGAGTAAGGCTGCGTTGAGCAAGGGAAGGTCTATTTTGCGATTTGTATTGCTAGGCCTGTTTGCTTCTCTCGTTTTAGGGGGTATTTTAACAATTTCCCCCGGAGCATCGTTGGCTGCTGAAGGGGTTTTGTCTTCTGGTGCTGGAATGGGTTTCATAGGAGCCGCGGTTGCAGCCGGTCTTGCTTGTATTGGCGCAGGGATAGCTGTTGCTGTAGTTGGAGCTGCGGCAATGGGGGTTATAGGTGAGAAGCCTGAGATGTTGGGTACTACCCTTATATATCTAGGGTTGGCCGAAGGTATTGCTATATATGGGGTCATAGTTGCCTTGCTTATCTTGGGCAAAATATGAGGGTTTGATATAAAAATGCGTGCCTTTTTAATAAGCGATAATTTGGATAGCCTGGTGGGAATGCGCCTTGCTGGTGTAGAAGGTTGCATCGTAAGAAACGCAAACGAAACGAGCCTCGCCATTGAAGAAGCTTTGAAAGATACAGAAATAGGTATCCTCATCTTTACTGAAAAAACGGCATCGTGGGCTTCAAAGCAAGTGAAGTTCCTAAGGGAGCAAGGTCATCTTCCCTTAATCGTTGAGATCCCGGATCGTCACGGCATGAAAAGGGAAGCAGATTTCCTTACTTCCTACGTGCGGGAGGCTTTAGGAGTGAATATAGAATGAGCGAAGAGATAAAGGAAAAACTAAATAGCTTAAGAGAACTCCTCTTGATGGAGGCCGAACACGAGAAAACCAAAATCCTCGACATGGCTAAAAAAGAAGCGGAGGCCATGGAAAAAGAAGAGATGGAGAAGATATCGAGAGAGGAAGCTCTGATCCTTAAGGAAGCTAATGAAAGGGCTGAATCCCTTAGGCGACGACAGGTTATGGCTGCGGAAAGAGAGAGGAGAACGGAGCTTCTTCGGTTACAAAATAAATTGATTAAAGAGGCCGTTAATATGCTGGAGGACAGGTTGAATCAGCTTAAAGATGATTCTCGATATCCCCAGATACTCGTTGCGCTGGTAGAGGAAGGTGCTTCTGTGTTGAAAGACGTGGCTATTATAAAAATAAGGTTGTCAGCCCAGGATGCAAGTTTAGGCGAGTATGTGGCTCAGGAAGCCCAAAGGAGACTTAAGGATCTCAAAGTTACTTTTGACAATGACCCTGCTCCTATATTTGGAGGCGTTTGGATCTACTCAAGCGATGGGAAACGTTTCGTAGGAGCAGATTGGAAAACTAGGGCTCAGGAATTAGCTACATCATTGGCTGATAGATTGTTGCCCCTTCTTTAAGCATGTAGAGGCTAGATAAGGGAGGATGTGGGTTTGAATAGTTTGGGCACGATTGTGAGTGTTAACGGTCCCGTAGTTAAGGCCAGAGCTATGCGAGCATTTGGAATGAGAGAGATGGTTCGTGTAGGGGAACTCAACCTATGGGGCGAGATTATAAGAATGGAAGGAGACGAGGCCTTAATACAGGTTTTTGAGGATACTCAAGGGTTGCGTATTGGTGAGCCTGTAAGGGGCACAGGAAGGCCTCTTTCTGTCGAATTGGGACCGGGGCTTGTAGGGAAAATTTTTGATGGCATAGGGCGCCCTCTGGATGTTCTTTTGGAAGAGGAAGGGGCCATGCTCTCTCGTGGGGTTCAGGTGCCAATGCTTGATAGAAAGTCCTTATGGACCTTTAAGCCATCTGTGAAGGAGGGGGACGCTGTTGCCGGAGGTATGGTGCTCGGGATAGTTCAGGAAACCCCG
>Ga0190359_1002809_pt1 | contig 10293 bp, 4 predicted proteins | sample 48721823_MG_FD_161269 | JGI IMG/M metagenome (GOLD analysis project Ga0190359, IMG submission 161269) | Hydrothermal vent microbial mat bacterial communities from Southern Trench, Guaymas Basin, Mexico - 4872-18-2-3_MG | ecosystem: Environmental > Aquatic > Marine > Hydrothermal vents > Microbial...
CGGGGTGAGGTCATAGAGCTTGTAAACAAGCTGGTCAATTTCTGCTTCGAGAGCTTTTACTTTGGCTTGTTTTGGGGGGTATATTAAATAGTACCCATAAAAGTCATTTTTTTATTATAGTTTTGGGCTTTAACGATAAAAAGTTTATTCAAATGGTTTTTCTATCTTGTTCCTTTCCTCTTCAAATTTCTGCACTAAGCGTATTAGTAATCTTCCTCTATTTGAGAAATATTTTTCTATAAATTCTTCTGTTTTCCAGGGAATATAGGTAAGACTGTCTGGTTTTACATAGCTTACATTAAATTCAGGTAATTCAGAATAAAATGAATTTTTCTGAATCTCTTTTATGTATTCAGCAAGCTTTTGCTTATACTCTAATAATTTACATTCGCCAAATTCATTAGTAGTTAGATTTTTGCAAATTTCTTTTGGCCCAAATTCAGGATTTATAATAATAATTTTTTTGTTGGTTCCCAAAGTAGCTGAAATTAAAAGATTGTTTATATATGGGTCAAAAAAGCTATAACCAATTACAAACAAGTATTCCTTATCTTGCAATAATCTTCTAAAATGATAGATCAAACTAAAAAACGGTTCAACAGAAAAAGTTTTTGAACCCTGACCAAAAATGACAAATGGGTCATTATTTAAATCTTGATCTTCTTCTTCATCTATCATAACGGTTTTCTTTTGAATTTCCCATTTTTCTTTTTCCCAGATGTCACCCGCTGTATTTCTCAACCAGTTTAGTGAACCATGTAGTTTATATAGATTAATCCTTCTTTTTTCTGTATCTGTACTTGGTTCTGATTCCAAACCCACCCATTTACCATTTGAAAACCCCAGCCAGGGAGCAACTTCACTAAAATAACTATCCAAAACCAAATCATAGTTAAGAGAGCAAATATCGAAACAGAAATTTTCTACGGGATAATTTTGAAAAAATTTCTTTAATGGCTCAAGATAAGAAAGCTTGTTTTCATCAAACTCCAACCATCCTTTTAATAAATCCTTTTTAATTTTTAACTCTATTGAAGAGAACAAATTATTAATCTCATATCCCTTTTTTATTGCCCTGGAATTAAAACCTGTTTCTAACTGGACCAACTTATCAGCCCAATTTCCAGTAACTGGATAAGGTAAATAATTTTCTCTGTCTCTTATCCTTCTAATCAGTAAGATTAACTCTTCTATATTAGGATAAAACTTAAGTCTACCACCACTTTGTATAGAACGCCATTCACAATGGTAAGAAAGACAGGATAATAAAAAATTAAGTGTTTCTTTTTCTATCTCGTTAAATAGGCTTTTTTCACTATCATTTTGAATACGAGCACGTAAATCATCTAACATTTCGGAAGACATTTTACATTCAGCAGGTTCAGAAAAGCCCCCACCAAGGAAGAATAAACTTTTATTTATAACTTCTTTTATTTCCATTATAAAAACCACGCTGTTTCTTGAGTGATTTTATTTCTTGGAATTTGCTCACCAAAATTCCCAGTATATTCAGCGATAAGTTTTGAGTAGATAGTGGTAACTGGTTGACTTTTCTGTTTTAATCCTTTCCAATATAATCTTGAAAATTCATAAACCTGACTTATTAACTGCTTTTCATCAATAGTTATATTATCACCTGCATATATTCTTAATTTTATAGGCCATTCTTCAGTTACAGAACGCAAAGGTTTTTCGTGATACCGAGTATTGCTGAAAAAAAGATATTCATTTCTTCCTGTCTTAATATAAGTGCCACTTACAGGCATCCCATAGTTGTAATTTTCATCAAAACAAACTTCTATTGTGGTTTTTGCTTCATTGATCTCTATATAAATAAATGGTATATCCAATCGTAATTCTTTGTGTAGCAATTTTTCAATTTTTTGTTCTGATTTGCCATAAGGTTTATAGGTATGAATAATAACTCTTTTCAGTTCTTCTCCAGGATTTTCTTTTCGGAAGGTTGCAATTGCTTGTTTTAGATCGCTTACGATTGAATTTAGATTCTCTCCTTCATAACTATTTATTTTTTTTAAATGACCTTGATTGTCAAAAAAAACTGCGCTGCCTATATATTGAGTGTCATTTATTTTTTTAGTATTAAAACCTATTATTAACTCTTTATAAGGTTGTTCTTTCAACTTCCACGGAATACCACCAAGTTTTGCTAAAATAGCGATAGCAATGTTGGGAAGATAAAAATGGAATTGATCAGAGCGAATATTTTGATAATAAACAAATTGAGAGGATATGCCCTTTTTTAGTAATTCTTTTTTTATATAATAATAAAGTTTATTCAAATCATCTGATTGATTATTTTTTTCGAATGGGCCTATTAAGATGACAAAATAATCTTTGTAATTAGCCTCAGGCAATTTATCAGCTATAAATTGATCAAAGTTCTCTTTTAAGCTCTGCCTTTCATATTTTAACTTTAAATCAGCTATTGTAGGGGAAATTTCCACATAGGTTTGTAAACCCGGGAAGTGTCTTAGCCCATTTTTAAGATATTGATATAATTTATTTGCATCATCTGAATTTTCATAGATAAAGATAAACTGCGCATCTTTTGCTATAGGTGAATGTTGAAAATTACCGTAATCCCGCATACCAGTCGCAGCATTAATATCGGTTTTCTCATTCTTAAAAACCATAACATTGCTACCCTGATATACTCTGTCCAAATCTTTATTGGGAACGCGAACAAACCCTCCTGACTGTATCTGAAGAGTCTCTGTTTTTAGATCCAAAAGATGTTCTAAATAAAATCGTTTTAGATCGTTATATAATCGGGCATATGAAACTCTTTTAGGCGAAGGAGGAACACCAATCTCTTTTTTTACATCATTATTTGCAATAACCTTTACCGGGCGATGCTCTATATCTTTTACTTTTCTAATAAATTGACTCGTAGGATCTATTACTCTTAATTTATTGAATTCAATATTAGGAAATGAGTCTTCACTTCTTTCACCTTTACTTATTAGGACATTCTCGCTTGTTTTATTGAAGATAAGTTCATTTCTATGAGGTTTTATTATGAGATCATAGCGTGAATATGTATCCCATTCATCATTGAAAGATTCAGATAAAACATAGACACTTAAATCTTTACCTATAGTATAAGGCTCAATTAAGAATTTATTATTTTTAAAATGATTGATTAAACTGTGCTTGACAAAGTGCCATTTAAAACTTCTATTAAATAATTTTTCATCTAATATGAATGGAAAACTATCTTCAGAATTAACTTCTTGAAAGTCAAAATAGACAAAGGGTTGTTTTTTGATATCAACATCATCAGAATTACCAAACCACGTCTTGAATTCTTCTAATCTGCTGTGATTATTTAATCTTAGTGAGAAGTATTGGCGTTTTAATCTGAACAATGCTTCCGACTTTGTGCAATAAATTGGTATTCCTTCGTGCGGAATTTTTAGCTCAAATGTAATTCTGTTAGTTATCAAATTAGTCATAATATACCTCTGTCTCTATTTTGCCTCTCCACGATTTTGATCTCTTCCGGGGTGAGGTCGTAGAGCTTGTAAACAAGCTGGTCGATCTCGGCTTCGAGGGCTTTTACTTTGGCTTGTTTTTGGTTGTTTTCTAAATAACCTTCAGATTTAGTAATGGATAGAATTCTTTTAACGAGATTAACGAAAGGCTCTTGAGAAGTAGCGGATATTTCTTTAATGGGAAATAGTTTCAGTTCATTAATTTTAAACTGCGGGAAAATACCTCTCTGTAATTTTCCGAACTTATACATAAACCAAAATGAAATTAATTTAGAATTCAGGATTGCCAAAACATACTCAGGCTCTATTTTAATGTTAATAACATTCATAGAATTGAGATCATTTAAATATATTTCAGTAGTTAAACAAGCATTTATACAATAAGGAGGTTTTGATGGGATTTGCCGAACCAATATTCTTTTTGTTGAAAAAAGATTGAAGCTATTTCTTGGCGCAGCTAAATTTTCTCCATATTTCAAGTATTCTCCAGACCATTTTAGATAATATCGGTTTACATCTTTCCCGTCTAAATAAATAAAATATGTTCCATCTATTTTTCTTTTAGAATGATATATTCGTTTCTCTTTCATATTTCTTGTTTGTGCTGGTTTACCTTTTCCAATTTCATAAGCTTTCAAGCCAGCCTTGACATCGGCAATATTTTTTAACATTGATGATTGTTTTTTTATTTTTTCCAGCAAATCACGAGTTATATCGTTTTTAAAAAGTTCAATGTTGATAATAAAGTCATCCTGACTCAAAAAATAATCAGACTGAAGAGCTTTGATTAATTTTAATCTCTCTTCGTATTCGAAAAGCTTTATTTTTTTATTTTTTCGTGATTTTCTGAAGATTACAACTGAACTATCAACATTAGCACTTTCAAAAACTTTTGCATAAAAATTAACTAAAATAATATCTGATTTTCTTAAAATAAATTCTCTCAAATCTTTATTATTATTTATAGTCATCCAGTTATTGGGAACAATAAAAGATAGAATACCATTTTCCCTTAATATATTATCGCTTAATTCAATAAAAAGCGGATATGAATTAAGCTGATATTTCGCTAACTGATACTTTTTATATAGCTTTGTCTTTAATTCTTTTGTTAGTCCTTTAGAATGACTTTCTCTTGCAAAAATATATGGCGGATTGGCAATCACCACATCAAACCCGCCTTTCTTGTGAAACACCTCTGAAAAATAGACCTCAAAATCAAACTCCTTATGTCCGTTCGTTATTTCACTTATCAGTTTATCAATCTGCTTTTTGTATTCCTGCTTTTTGGTGGGGTTGGTTTCGTTGAAAAAGAGTGGTTTTAGTTCTTCCAATTCGTTAAAGAGTTGGAAATTAAACAGATCTTTTTCTACGCCCAGCAGGGAATTGCCGCAGACGATTTTATAATCCAGATTCGGCAGAGGCTTGATATTTTTAATGTCCTCTTCATCCACCACCAGCGAGAGCCACAGCCGCAGTTTGGCAATCTCCACCGCACCGGGGTCAATGTCTACACCGTAAAGGGAATGTTCAATACAGCGGCGTTTGAAATTATAAACGGTGCGGTTGTCATCGAATTGAGATTGCTTCGTCGCTTGCGTTCCTCGCAATGACAAAAAAGACGTAAGCACATTCCTTGTTTTCACAATCTCACTCATCATGCCCACCGGAAAGGCTCCTGAGCCGACCGCCGGGTCGCAGACTGTGATTTCTGCGAGTTTATCGTCAATGAGTTTCGCGTTTTTTCTGATACTTTCCGGCAGTTGATGGGAATAGGTTTTTGTCTCCTTTCCTTTGCTCAATACTCTTGCCTCGTTTTCGCTTACCTGCTCGCCGGTTTGTATCAGTTTTTCAATATCTTTTTTAGGAATAATAGGCTTATATGAATCCGAAGTAAGAATTTGTTGCACAGGACTTTGATGCCCAAATATTTTCTTTTGAACAGCCGGTTTTGTAATGATTGGTTCTTTATGAGTGTTAACTGCTGTATCAAGATAATTAATCAAACTCTGCTGGCACATATAGTGGACAATCTCACGGGGGGTGTAATAAACGCCGAACTTTTTGTTGAATTTGTTTTCCTCGCCGGTTTTGCCGCTCTTTAATGCCTTTCTAAATTCAGCATAATTATCCGGGCGGATGGCATTGAATTTCTCGTAGGCTTTGCCCAACAGTTCCGGGTCGATTGCAACTTCCTTTTCCAGCGGTTCGTCCTCTTTTACGGTGAAATTATATAAATCAAAAATATCAAGTATACCATCACCTTCTTTGTGTTTACTTTTATTTGAAAAAAGTTTATCCGGGATATTTATCACCGTTTTTACCCAATCGTAGCCTCCTATGGGGTCAAAAAGGCCGCCGTTTAAAAAGGGAATTTTACAGTCAAACCGACTGTAATAACCATCATCATGGCTCCGGTCAATGCGCAGGGCTTCATAAAAGAGCGGCTCCAGAATATCATTGAAGAAATTTTTATAATCTCCGTGCTTTTTATCAAACAGTTCACGCAGGAAATGTTTGGAACCGTCGCCCCAGTCGGCATCACGCTCCACGCCGAACCAGCCCTTTTTCTGCAGAAAGTAGAGAAACACAATCTGGCCTAACAGTTTCTTGGCAAAATTGACCGTATCCACACCTTTGCTCTCAAAATCCGCCTTGACTTTCGGATCTTTCTTAACAACCCTGTCCAGCTCTTCCTTGGTGCGCAGGAAAAGTTCACGGTATTTGAGGAAAAACTCTCTGGTGACTGTTTCAATATCAAAAGCCTTTTCTATTTCTTTTAGGGTCGGGGGATGTTCATCATCTGCCAGAATATTGACAAGCCGGCTTTGCGCGGTGTGGCTTTTTTCATTTTTACCCACCAGGAAAGACCAGCGCCGGGCAGGTGTGAATTCTTCTTTCACCTTCATTTTGCCGGATGTTGACTGTTCAAACTTATAGTCCAGCTTTACAAGTGAAAATCGCCAATCCTCTTCATCTGGCGAAACAAATGCAAATAATCCGGCATCTTTTTCTCCTCTGTCATCAAGGTATCTACCGGCAAAGTTCCTTTGTGTCACACGGGCATGATCGAGTGAAGATCCTTTTTGCAGATAAACGACAATGATATCGACCTTTTTATCATCGGGTGCATTGTAAGTTCCAACCCGCTCGTATGTTTTGATAATGCCCCTGAACCCTTCCTTTACATAACCGTGAGCATGGAATGCCTTTGATTCATCAATCCTGTTAAGAAGGTTTTTTATAAACACAGTAAACCTGTCCATATCAAAAGAACGCTCAAAGGTGTCTTTAATAATTTTCTGTGCCTGCTGTTTATCCATGCTTATTCACCTGTTAAATATAATGAAAGGATGACTTCGCGCTTTCCGAACGCTGCAAGGTTTTGCTCGGCATAATGGCTTTCCAGCAACCTTTCGGGGATATTTCTATAAAGCACTGCCAGCACCTTGAAAGGATTTATTAGTTCACCTTTAAGAGCGTTCAATGCCTTCAGTGTTTGTTTGGCTGTTTGTTTGGGTAGTCCGCCCTCTTCAAGCTGTGTGAATACCTTTTTAAGATAAAGCTCCTGATCCTCGGTAAATTTCTGTGTATTTTTCATGGTTGCTTTTAGAATCCTCAGGATATTGGCGGCGCTGTCGCGGCCACTTCTCTTTTGGGGTTCAGCCATTTCTTCGGTTGTGGCAAGAACAAAAGCTTCCTTGTTTTTGTCCAGGAGGTCATAGAATTCTTCGGGAAGTTTTTTCCTCTTTTCATCCGGTTTGCTTTCAAGCAGTTTAGCTGCTGATATGAAATCAAGTTCCTGAGCTTCCTTTTTATCCAGCGCCATAAAGAACTTCTGAAGTTTACCGCGCCTGAAGTAGGTAATAAGCGAGTTCGCAATATCACTGTGCTGTCTTGCTGTGCGTGCCTTTTTTGGAAGGCGCTTTATTTTTTCAAATAGATCGGAGTCCTTTTCGCGGATATCACGAATAACATGCAGATATTTCAGTTCACTTTCCTCTGCATCATCTTCACCTTCCACAGTTTTCTTTGATGTCAATCGATCAAATAGTTCATGTGAACCTATAGGCTCTCCTTCGGTTAAAAGCTCTGCATCACCGCCTAGCAAAGTCAAAAAAGCATTGATTTTTCCTTCTGCCGCTTCTTTAAGCTTTATCTGGTCATTGGATTGTATGGTCGGGAAAAAGTTAAAGGTATGGATTATATCAAAGGGTGTATCAACACGGTTAATACGCCCCACTCTCTGCATCATTCTGGTCGGATTCCATGGGATATCGTAGTTAATCACCACATTGGAGCGATGCAGGTTAACGCCTTCTGACAGGACCTCTGTAGAGACAAGTATTCGATAATCATCTTTTTTATGACGGGCTCTGGCGTCAAAGTTTTCAATCACTTTATCGCGGACAGACTCGCCTGAATCGCCAGTATAGAGGAGCACCCTTTCAGGATATTTGTCATTTATGTTTTTAAACAGGTAATTGGCGGTTTCCTTTGACTCCGTAAAGATTATTAGATGACTTCGTTTCAAGATATTTGTTTTGGACAATTCGTCCAGGAATTTTATCAGTTTCGGGTCACGGTTGACCTTTTGCCATAGTTTTTTGACCTCCATAAGAATTTCACGGTCATGCTGCAAATCTTTCCTGAGCTCTTTTCTGAAATCTTTGCTTTCGTATCTTTCAGCCTTGCCTTCATCTATTAATCGCTGAACCGCTTCGTCATCGTCGCTCTCAATCAGTTCAAATATCTTGTTCGTATGTTTCTTGCTCACATACACATTGCCGTTATCAAACTCTTTTATGAACATCTCGTAGGAATGCAGGAACCTGTCCACGGAATTTCTGAAAGCAAAGAAACTGCTTTCCAGCCGTTTGACCAGCAGGATTTTCATAAATCGGCCCATGTTTTTTTGAGCTAATTCTTCAGGCTGTGTAATTTTGCCTTCATAATAGAGCAGGGGCATGTAGCGGGCGTATATAAATTTATTGGCAATCAGGTCGATGGTTTTATTAAAAATACCGTCTTCTTCATCATTGAGTTGGTAAAATAAAGGCTCTGGTTTTTTAACTTCTGGAAATTTGAGGCCCTGTTCTTCTATGTCTTTGCTGAAATAATTTTCAATTTCCGTTCTGGTGCGGCGTACCATTAAATATTTAAGAACTTTATTTCGAATTTCGAGTGAGTTTTCTTTTACGGTATTTATGTATTCGGCATAGTCTTTCTTTCGGTCCAGTTTCTTCAGTTTCTTGTCCAGTCCGCTAAAGAACCCTTCCAGATTCGGCAGATTGGGTATGGTGCTTTTCTTGGCTTTTTGAAAAAGTTTAAGCAGGCTCATGATATCTTTCGGGGTATTGTTATAGGGTGTGGCTGTTACCAGCATAACCCTTTTGCCACGGCAGATTTCAGCCATTTTCTCATAGGAAATTGTTGTTTCGGTTCGGAAACGGTGGGCTTCATCAATGATTATATTTGTGTATTTTTCGGTTCCTCTTTCCAAAAGGTCGTCGAGTTTGCCAATAGATTCAAAATCTGCCGGAACTCGAAAGTCTGAAAACACATTAGTCCAAGAGCCGGGATTGGATTTTTCCAGAAGCATCGGTGGGGCGATAACAAGTGTTCTGCCGTCCAGTTGTCCCGCCAGCATTGCAGAAATATATGTTTTACCAAGGCCCACAACATCGGAGATAAAAACGCCACCGTATTCCAGGAGTATTTTTTTGGCGTTTAAAACCGCCTGCTCCTGATATTCAAGCTTTTTGAATTCCTGCGGGAGATATTTGACAAAAACTTCATCTGTCTGACTGAGTTCATCCTTGAAATATTCGTATAGAAATTTCAGGTATAACTGGTATGGCGAAATATTTTGGGTCAACCAGGTTTTATCCTGAATGGTCTGAACATACTTTTCACTGACATCTACGGCATTCTTCCAGAGCTCCTCAAATTTATTTTTTGCAAAGTCATAGTCTGCGCGGTTTTTCAGTTCGACATTAAATTCAAGATTATCTACTAAGCCTGATTGGGTAAAGTTACTGGAACCCGTAATGACCCGGCCGATATCTCGGTCGCCTTCGACGAAAGTCATAATGTAAACCTTGGCGTGTATATTTTGTGATGGATAAGCCCTGATTTCCAGTTTCTTATTGTGAATCCATTTAATAAACCTTACAACCCCTTCTTCAACTTCCCGCTTATCTTCCGAATCCTCCATCTCCTTTTCGACAAGTCTTGAATATTCCTTCTTTGTTTCCGCATGAGAAAATTGCATTGATTGCTGCGGGTTTTGATTTGCTTTCATTAACAAATCATAGGTCAGTTTGCTTGTGCTTATGCCAATCAGGATTCTAATTTTTTCTGTATTTTCTAATGATTTATAAATGGCATAAAAACCGCTTGTATAAAAATACCCTGCAAGGCAGTCAAATAATTTGGTGTCTTTTATTAAAACACGAAACCTCGCTTTAAGGTTTTGTTGTTCTTCGTTGGTAATAAAAGTTAAGTCCGTGTTTGTCATATTGGGATTACCTTTTTCGTAATGCAATTTCATTCTTTGAACAAATCCATGTAATTATACAGCTTAGATTATACTGCCTGTATGCATTTTATACTATTGCAACACAAATCTCAGATTTTAATTATCCAATAGGTCAAATGTGTTGTCCAATAATGAGTGTAATATTTAACGAACACACATGGCCTTTCGGCCACAACGAAGAATGAAAGTAGTTGAGTGGTCAAGTAGTTGAGTGGTTGAGCAGTAAAGACCTTAATT
>Ga0190359_1002810_pt1 | contig 10289 bp, 8 predicted proteins | sample 48721823_MG_FD_161269 | JGI IMG/M metagenome (GOLD analysis project Ga0190359, IMG submission 161269) | Hydrothermal vent microbial mat bacterial communities from Southern Trench, Guaymas Basin, Mexico - 4872-18-2-3_MG | ecosystem: Environmental > Aquatic > Marine > Hydrothermal vents > Microbial...
TCAGGTTTTTACCATCAATAGGGTCAACCCTGCTTCTTGCTCTAAACGCCAAAGTATTAACAACTGGTACACCTACAATTGTTCCATGTATCTCTTCTGGTTTTATATCCTCAAAGATACGATTTACTACCTCTATACCATTTAGCTCTTCACCATGTATAGCTGCATTTATCAGAAGAACTGGTTTTTTACTTTTGCCTCTTATAACAAAATATGGAATGCTTACTGGTGAACCATCTTCTAACTCTGTACAAATAATCGTACCCCTTGTAGTCTCACCTGCTTTAAGATTCAGATTTGGTTCGTTCATAACTCCTGGAGAACGAAATAAAAATTGTTTTATATAAACGTTTATAGAGATCAAGTCAGGCTTTCTATCTCTATATATTTCATGAGCTTTCTTTTTTTATTTTTTGGCAATGTTCGCTCCTTTGAAAGTTTTTTATTAATCTGCCGTTCAAGATTAAGCAGAACATTTTTTACAGCATTGTACACTCCCCATCCTTCAGCTTTTGATATAAACTTCCCATATGCTGTAAACATTCTGCATCTAGTATATATCAAATGTTCACCTCTTGATGTTTCTTTATGCTGTCTTAGATAAATATAGAAACTTGTTTCACCAAGGGTTTCTTTATATTTTCTGACGAAATTTGATATTATTCTGTTTAACTCATCACGATCTAAATCTTTTATCTTTGAATTGATTTGTATAATAGGATACTCAATATCTTTTTTCTCTCCGGATAAAGGTTCAAGTAGATCTCTCTTTGTAACAATACCTGCTAGTTTTTGCTGATCATCTATAACGATTATTCCACTTATCTGATATTCAACTATTTTATCTATTACCTCTTTCACTGTTGCATTAATATTACAAGTTACAACAGGATAATTCATTATGTCCTCAACAGGGTAATCCAGTAGAGATCTTTTTTCGTCTAGTATAAACCCAAAGGTACCTCTTTCTCTGGCTTGAATCAATTTAGTAACAATATCATGTAATGTGATAATACCAACGAGTTCTCCATCTTCAACAACAGGCATCCTTGAGATATGAAACTCTCTAAAACTCTGTAATACACCAGTGATTTTATCCTTAGGAGAAACAATGATTACATCCTCTGAAATAAATTTTTTCACTTTTTTCTTACCAAATTTTTTCAAAGCAACAGAGGACAATAGCCTTTTATCATCAACAACCCCAACTAGAGAATCATCTTCAAATACAGGAAGATGCAAAACATCATTCTCTAACATTAATCTAGCACATTCCTGTACAGATGTTGTTTTTTTAATCTTAGGAGAATGAGCCTTCAATGTTTTAACTTTTGTTTCTTCACGAGGGAGACCAGACCGTATTATCATTCGTTCTGTGAGGATCCCTGAGTATTTCTTATTTTTATCCAGTACTATGAGAACATCAGTACTACTGTCAAAAAGAGATAAAGCCTTCGCTAAGGAATCATTTTCATTTACCCATTTATAGTTCTGCGTCATGATCTCCTCGGCTTTGACATCATCAGACATATATCTGCACCTCCCATCAACAAGATATATTTTTTAAAAATAAAAAATTGGAAAGATTTTATGTTATATTTTTATCAAATCTTTCCGAAATCTTTGTGTATTTATCCAGGTCGTTTTTTGAGATTGGTTTTACTTTTTCTAAAGCTGTTTCTATGTGCCGTTTTTCAATTTTTAGTTGTTTAAGTTTTTCTTTATCAGCTTTTCCATGTTTCTGTATGTATTCTCGTATACTTGCCATAACTGCCTGATTGCATACAGCTGCGATGTCTGCACCGGTGTATCCCTCTGTTTTTTTCGCTAGTTCATCTATGTTTATGTCTTTAGCTAATGGTTTCTTTCTTAAATGTATTTTGAAGATTTCTTTTCTTGCTTCTTCATCTGGTGTTTTGATGTAGATGAGCTTATCGAATCTACCTGGTCGTAATAATGCTGTGTCGATGATATCTGGTCTGTTTGTAGCTGCGATAACTGTTACATCTTTGAGATCTTCTAGACCATCTAGTTCTGTTAGAAGCTGGCTGATTATTCTCTCTGTTACATGACTGTCACTTGATAGTCCACCTCTAGATGGCGCTATTGCATCTATTTCATCAAAGAATATGATACATGGCGCAGCTTGACGTGCTTTTCTGAATGTTTCTCTAACCGCTTTTTCGCTTTCTCCTACCCATTTGCTTAGGAACTCTGGTCCTTTTACACTGATAAAGTTTGCTTCGCTTTCTGTTGCAACGGCTTTTGCGAGTAGTGTTTTTCCTGTTCCTGGGGGCCCATATAGTAATATCCCTTTTGGTGGAGTTGCATCCATATGCATAAATACTTCGTTGTATTTCATCGGCCATTCTACAGCTTCTTGTAGTTCTTGTTTCGCTTCTTTAAGACCACCGATGTCATCCCATTTGACGTTGGGTGATTCTATTACAACTTCTCTCATAGCTGAAGGAGTCATTGACTTGAATGCTTCATAGAAATCTTCCTTAGTTGTTTCTAATTTATTAAGGATTTCTGCTGGTATCTTTTCTGTTTCAAGATCTATATCTGGTAGTATTTTTCTTAGAGCTCTCATAGCTGCTTCTTTGCATAGTGCTTCTAGATCAGCACCTGAGTATCCATGTGTCATATCTGCTAGTTTGTCAAGATCAACATCGTCAGCAAGAGGCATACCTCTGGTATGGATTTCAAGGATTTCTCTTCGTCCTTTTCTATCTGGTATACCTATCTCTATTTCTCTGTCGAATCTGCCCGGGCGGCGTAACGCAGGATCAAGAGCATTCACTCTGTTTGTTGCACCAATAACTATTACTTTACCTCTTTCCTCGAGCCCGTCCATTATTGCTAATAGCTGTGCAACTACTCTTCTTTCAACGTCACCGTGTGTTTCTTCTCGTTTAGGTGCTATTGAATCAATTTCATCAATGAAGATAATGGAAGGAGCGTTTTCTATTGCTTCTTCAAAGATTTTACGTAGATTTTCTTCGCTTTGTCCATAATATTTACTCATAATCTCTGGTCCACTAAGAGTATAAAAATTAGCATTCGACTCATTTGCTACTGCTTTTGCTATGAGTGTTTTTCCTGTTCCTGGAGGACCATGCATTAGTACACCTTTAGGTGGTTCAATTCCCATTTTTTCAAAAAGCTCCGGGTGTTTAAGTGGAAGTTCAATCATCTCACGAACTTGTTTAATTTCATCTTTTAAACCACCTATGTCCTCATAGGAAATCCGTGGTAGTTTTTGTAGTTCAGCTTTTACAGGTTTGTCGCTTAGGATGATTTCTGTATCTCTCTGTATGATTCCAACATCTCCAGTGGCAGAAAGTTTTGTTACAACTAGGTCGATCTTTCTTCCCATTACATTTAATTCGATTAAATCTCCTCTGGTTATAACTCGTCCTTCTAATATCTGTGATAAATATTCTTCCCCACCTACAAGTCTTATTTCTTCTGTTGGTGCGAGTGTTACTTTATCTGCTTTTCCAGCTATAGCTTTTTGAATTGTGACTTTGTCATCAATACCTACTCCTGCATTCTTCCTGGTGATACTATCTATTCTGATTGTGCCAGTTCCTCTTTCTTCTGGATAACCTGGCCATGCTAAACAAGCAGTCTTCTTTTTACCATTAATTATAATTGCATCGCCTGGAGTAATACCTAGTTTTTCTGCTATTTCGGGATCTACTCTTGCAATCCCTCGTCCTGTATCTCTTGCTTTTGCTTCTTTTACTTTAATTAACTGATCATTTTTACTGTTCATTCTTTTTCACCTCCGATTGATTTATTAAAATTGAAAAAAGATTTTTTAGTCAACTTTGATCTTTTTCCCTTTCTTTTTTGGTTTTAACTTGTTAAGTGTTATACTTAGGACACCATTGTTGAATTTAGCATCACCGCTGTTTTCATCTACTTCTGCTGGTAATTGTACTTCTTTGTAGTATTTTCTTTCAGGGTTGTCAACTTTTATTGTTAACGTGTCATTTGTTACTTCTAAATCAACATCTTCTTTTGATATGCCTGGTACTTCTGCTATTACAGTGACTTGTTTATCGTTTTCTTGGACATCTACTAGTGGCTCTCTGCTTCCTGGTAGTTCATCTGGTTTTGATAGTGGTTTTTCTGGAATGTTGCCGAATTCTTGAAATACTGGTTTTCCATCTGAGCCAACTCTATATGTCCATCCATAGATGCGTGGTTTGTTGTCTTCAGCTGTTCCAAAGTCTCCTCTTAGGGTACTCTGATATAAGCTATTCATTCTTTGTTGCATTTTTCTAAATTGCTCTTCGAATTCATCAAATATATCGAAACCTCTTGATCTTCGAGACCAGAAATCTCCAAAGAAATCATCGAAGAGATCATAGTCTCGTCTGTTTCTCCAATGTGGATATCTTTCTTTGTCCATTATATATCAACCTCCGTTATTTTTTATGATAGTCAAATAATAATTCGTTAACTCTAAAAAATATTGAAAAGAGGAAGGATTGTTTACTTGATTTTTACTTTCTTCGGCTTATGCTCAGGTTTTGGCTTAATCTTTGGCAGCATCACTGTTAACACACCGTCTTTTAGCTCTGCTTCTACGCCATCTGTTTTCAATTCTTCCGGCAGCTCAAGTGATCTGTAGAAGCTCATGCTTCTGCGTTCTTTTCTGAGCCAGTTTTTGCCTTTGTCTTCTTTGCTTTCATCATGTTCCGCTGAGATTTCGATTCCTGTTGGTGTGACCTCTATGTTTATATCTTCTTTTGGAATTCCTGGCATTTCTACTCTCATCTCATATCTATCTCCGAGATCTGCGACGTCTAGTAATGGTGTTCTGCTTGCGGTCATTGTAGTTACTGGTTCGGCTCTGCTCCATGGCCATAATAGTTCATCGAATTCTGTTCGGAATCGATCGAATATTCTGTCAAAGTCTGCTAATAAATTGAATGGACTTCTAACTGATGTCTCTTCTATTCTTTCTGTGGGTCTCTCTATGAGTTTGTCTTCTTTTCTTTTTCTTATGACCATGGTTAATCACCTCCTTTTCAATCATTTTTTATTTTTGTTAATTTCAGATTTACAATATATGTATATAACAACTTATTTAAATACTTTTCGTTCTTGTTAATATTAAGTTGACAAAAGTAACAACTTTTTAGAAAAATTTATATACTTTATACTTTATATATGTTACTAATGACGCAGCATATTATAATAAAGAAGATCAATTCACCAGCACCTGGAAATATCAATGATGATATAGATTTTATCTGTAAATCACTAGGATACTTCTCACCAAGAGATAAACAAGATACAGCAGGCAAAATATTCCGGTTACTAGTAAAAAACGCATGTCAACCAGGAACCTGTCTAACCAGCGATGAAATAGCTGAAAAACTAAATCTAACGAGAGGAGCAATAGTTCATCATCTAAACAATTTTATATCTGCTGGCCTAGTAATAAAAGAACGAAATAAATACAGATTAAGATCACCTAGCTTACAAAAAAGTATAGAAGAAATCAAAGAAGATATAGATAGAATAATAGATGAAGTACTCAAAATAGCATCAGAAATAGATCAAAAACTGGGGCATTATTACAGATAAAATACTATCAAGTATTTCTTTTAAAAAAAAGAAAGTATTAATAAATATTTTATATTATGGATTTTATAGGTAAGGAGGTTTTGATAAAAATGAGGGAGAGAATAAAAATATTTTTAGCAGCAGGTATCTGTCTCGTAATGGTTCTAGTGTCACTAAGTGGGTGTGTACAAGAAGCTAAATCAATAAAAAATCCAAATATGATTGTAAACTATACGATTGGGGATCCAAAAACACTCGATCCAGCAGATGCGTATGACTCAGCATCAATAGATGTAATAAATCAAATATATGATAGATTAGTTATGTATAAAGGTGGGGATACGACGACTTTTTACCCCGCATTGGCAGTAAATTGGACGGTTTCAGATGACTCAAAAAATTGGACATTTCATCTTAGAGAAGGAGTGAAATTTTCCAATGGAAATCCATTTACAGCGGAGGACGTTAAATACTCTTTTGATCGTGTATTGATAATGAACTCACCTGAATCTGGAGTAGCTTGGATTTTGTCTCAATGTATGGATTTAAACAGTACAAAAGTTTTAGACGACTACACAGTTCAGATAACATTAACACAACCATATGGTGGATTTTTAGCACTAATGGCGTTTAGTGTAGCTTCTATAGTGGATAAAGAAACGGTAGAAGCCCATGGTGGAGTAGTTGCAGACACCGAAAACCAATGGATGAAAGAGAACGCAGTGGGCACTGGTCCATACAAACTGGATCACTGGACTCATAAAACAGAATTAGTTCTAGTTAAAAATGATTATTACTGGGGTGGCTGGGATGGTAACCATGTAGAAAAAGTAGTTATAAAAATAGCTGAAGAAGCTGCAACGAGGATACTGGCTTTGAAGAATGGAGATGCAGATTTCGCATATATTCCACTTCTCAACGTAGAAGACGTTAAAGGAGCTGAGGGGATTTCATATGAGGTGGGACCCAGCTATAACGTAGTGCTTGGTATACTAAATACTAAGAGTGCAAACGAATTTATGGCAAACAGCAAGGTAAGAAAAGCATTAAGTTACGTCTTCAATTATGACTCAGCAATTAAAGATGCATATAATGGATATCTGGCGAGATTGCCTGGGGCGATACCAAAAGGTATGCCATATTATGATACACAGAACAATGGCGTTCCAGTTTATAATTATAATATCACAAAAGCTGAAGAGATACTAGATGCAGCAGGTTATACAAAGAATGATGATGGCTACAGATTTAATGGCACGACCTTCCGTATATATTATAATGCTGGAAACGAGGAACGACAAAAAATGGCGCTTTCATTCCAACAAGAACTTGACAAAATTGGCATAGTTTCCTCAGTTACTTCTGAAGGATGGCCTCAACTATTACATAGAATGTTTTCAACCACTGACTGGGATTTCATATTCATGGGTTGGATGCCGGATTACAATGATCCAGATGATTACATTTATCCGTTTATAGGATCTGCTGATATAGAGGGGGACACATTTAATCATGGATGGAAAAACGAGACTGTAGATGAACTTATATTAAAAGCGAAATACAGTGCAGATCCAAAAGTTCGTGAAGATGCATATAGAGACGCTTTCCAGATTTACATAAACGATCCGCCGATTATCTTTGTAGGACAAAATATGCAAGTACATTTCCAGAGGGATTGGGTCCAGGGATACGAATACAACCCAATAGTTGAATTCTACTACTACGATTATTACAAGGCCCACGAATAATAAACAGCAATCTTTTTTCTTTCTATTTTATATTTTAGATTCAAGACTGGTAGGGCACGCACCTGATCAACCAGTTAATGGTTGGAGGGGATCAGTGAAATATAGATGAAGACATGGGAGTATATAGTTAGAAGATTATTGCTATTAATTCCCGTTTTATTAGGAGTTACTATAATAACATTTGTAGTATCTCATGTTATACCTGCAGATCCTGCTATGGCTTTTGCTGGTGGCCCAAAAGCACAACCTGAAACCATAGAGAGAATAAGATCAGAGCTTCACTTAGACGAGCCAGTAATAGTTCAATACTTCTATTACTTAAATGATTTAGTTCATCTAAACCTAGGAAAGTCATATCTTGAAAATAGACCTGTCACTGATTGTATAGCTCAATATTTTCCCGCTACATTTGAACTAACCATATTCGCAATGCTTATCACGGTACCAGTAGGGATAATCGGGGGAATTATATCCGCTATAAAGAGAGACAAACCAATAGATCATATCACTAGGTTTATTGCAATAGTTGGTTACTCGTTACCAATATTCTGGCTTGCATTAATTTTACAATATTTATTTGCTTATCAGATACCAATATTTCCTCTAGAGGGGCGACTACCTATCGGAATTTCCTCACCTCCAAGTTTTACAGGGTTGTATGTTATAGACAGTTTACTTTCAGGGGATTTTGTAAAATTTGGACAATCTATATATCATCTTATAATGCCTGCGTTTACTCTAGGATTTGCAACTCTTGCTTTAATATTAAGAATGACAAGATCTAGTATGCTAGAAACATTGGGTATGGATTATATTAGAACAGCTCGTGCAAAAGGATTACCTGAAAAAGAAGTTATATACAAACACGCTCTTAGAAATGCCTTAGTTCCAACTGTAACAGTTATAGGATTACAGTTTGGTGCTTTACTAGCTGGTGCTGTACTGACAGAAACCATATTTAACTGGCCAGGTATGGGAAGATTCGCAGCATCTGCAGTATTGGCTCTAGATTTTAACTCAGTAATGGGCTTCACAATAATTGTTGCAATAATTTACGTTACAGCAAATCTAGTTGTAGATTTACTTTATGGAATACTTGATCCGCGGGTGAGACTTGAGTGATTAAATCAAAAAAACTAGAAGAGTTTACTAAAAAACATGAATCAAAAATCAAAGACATAAAACATATGCTATATCTTTTCAGACGTAGCCTTCTTTCCATGATGGGTCTTATCCTTGTTTTATTTGTACTCTTGGTTGCGGTTTTTGCTCCGCTTCTAGCTAGTCAACATCCTTCCTTTGTTGAGGTTACAAGCGAAAGAGGAACTAAACGTATAGAGGAAAGATGGTCTATAAATTTTGATGAAAAGTTATTACCGCCAAACTCCAACCACTTATTTGGTACCGATGACTATGGTAGAGACATTTTTAGCATGGTAGTATATGGTGCTAGAACATCTCTTAAAATCTGTTTATTGGTAGTGATAGTATCTACCATTATAGGGGTAGTACTGGGTAGTATCGCTGGCTATTTTGGCGGAAAAATAGATGAGATTATAATGAGAGTCACTGATATCTTTTTATCTATCCCGGGTCTCATCCTGGCTCTTGCTGTTGCATCAGCACTTGGTAGAAGCATAGAACATGTAATGGAAGCTTTGATATTCGTATGGTGGCCTCCATACGCTCGTATTATAAGAGGACAAATTTTGTCAGTACGGGAAAATCAATATGTTGAAGCAGCGAGAAGCATAGGTGCCAGTAGTTGGAGAGTACTATTCAAGCATGTTGTCCCTAATTCTTTTTCCCCTCTGTTGGTCCAGATAACACTAGATCTTGGTGCAGTTTTACTTGTTGCCGCGGGTCTGAGTTTTATAGGTGTAGGGGCAACACCTGGAACCGCTGAATGGGGTCTTATGATATCCACAGGGAGAATGCATATGTTTCATGCATGGTGGTATGTAACCTTTCCTGGCCTTGCGATATTCATTACTGTCCTAGGGTTTAACTTACTTGGCGATGGAATAAGAGATGTTACAGATCCAAGGTTGCGAAGGTGATTTTGTGAAAAAGAAAGACCTGCTCAGTATAAGAAAACTAAAAACTTACTTTTTCACATACGAAGGCGTAGTTAAAGCACTAGAAAATGTTGATCTAGACATATATCCTGGAGAAACCTTTGGTCTTATAGGAGAAACTGGTTGTGGTAAAAGCATTACAGCTCTATCGGTTATGAGACTAATTCAAGAACCACCCGGAAAAATAATAGATGGACAAATACTGTTTAAAGGAGAAGATCTACTTAAAAAAAGCGAAGAGGAGATGCAGAAAATAAGGGGAAACGAAATCTCCATGATATTCCAGGAACCTATGACTGCCTTAAATCCTGTTTATACTGTAGGAGATCAAATTGTTGAGGTTTTGCTGCTTCATAAAAAATTTCTAGGTCTTAGCATTAGAGATATTCCAAAATATAATCTTCTAAAAAGAAGAAAGATAAAGAAAAAAATTTATCAGGAAGCTTTTAAAGAAGCTATAGAGGCGCTTAGATTAGTCCAGATATCAGACCCTGAAAAAGTTGCCAAACAGTATCCACATGAACTAAGCGGAGGTATGAGGCAACGTGCTATGATTGCAATGATGCTAGCATGTGATCCTAGTTTGCTCATAGCAGATGAACCGACAACAGCGTTAGATGTAACTGTACAGGCGCAGATTTTGGAATTGATGAAAGAACTACAAAAACGTAAAAATACTGCTATATGGCTTATAACACACAACCTTGGTATAGTTGCAGAGATGTGCGATCGAGTTGGAGTAATGTATGCAGGATATATCGTGGAGATGGGTGTAACCGAAAAAATTTTTGATAACCCTGATCACCCATATACACGAGGGCTTATGGGGGCTATACCAAAGATTACTGAAGAAAAAGAACAGTTGGAGATTATACCT
>Ga0190359_1002811_pt1 | contig 10289 bp, 10 predicted proteins | sample 48721823_MG_FD_161269 | JGI IMG/M metagenome (GOLD analysis project Ga0190359, IMG submission 161269) | Hydrothermal vent microbial mat bacterial communities from Southern Trench, Guaymas Basin, Mexico - 4872-18-2-3_MG | ecosystem: Environmental > Aquatic > Marine > Hydrothermal vents >...
CCAGTTTGAAATTGACACAAACGGCATTGTCCATGTCTCTGCCCACGACCTCGGTACAGGAAAGGAACAGTCCATAAGGATCACGGCTTCATCCGGCCTGAGCGACGAGGAGATCGAGCGGCTGGTCAGTGAGGCCGAGGAGCATGCAGAGGAAGACCGTCGAGCAAAGGACCTGGTGGACCTGCGTAACAACGCAGAGGGCCTGATCTACACCAGCAAGAACTCTTTGGAAGAATTCGGCGAGCGTCTGGAGGAAAAAGACAGACGCCTTATAGAGGAGCGGATAGAACGCACCGAGGAATTGCTTGAGACAAATGATTATGATGTCCTCAAAAAGGCGGTGGACCAGTTGAGCGAGGCCGCACACAAGCTTGCGGAGGCCGTTTACGCTCAGGCCACATCCAAAATCCAGTCAGACTACTGAAGCTGACTCATTAAGCCGGATAAAAAAGAAAAATGAAAACCCAGGGCAGACTGTTGCAAAAGTCAAAGTCTAAAAGACCAAGCGGGCCACCCCGTCGCGCCAACGAGCTTGAGGGGAAAACATGGCTCAAGTACTCCATCAGCATCTGGGACGATATAAAAAAGAATGTTGAAGAATTAAAATTAAAACACCCTGCAATGTTCCCATCTGAACTGCCCATGCGATTGATTCAGATGTTTACCAACCAGGAGCAAAAGTCTGTTCTTGATCCTTTCCTTGGAAGCGGCTCCACACTGATCGCCGCTAAAATGCTTGATAAATATGGCATCGGATTTGAAATCTCTAAAGAATATGTGGACCTCGCACATAGACGCTTGAATTCTCAAGAATATATATTCTCCAAGAATCTTGAGCAAAGGATTATTCAAGATGACGCGAGAAATATGCTCGAGTATCTGGAGCAAAACTCAATAGACCTATGTATTACCTCTCCTCCCTATTGGGACATCCTGTGTCAAAAAAGATCAGCCGATAACAAGCAAATCAAAAATTATGCCGAAAAGATTGATAATCTTGGAGAGATACCCGATTATAATGACTTTCTGGAAGAACTAAAACATATCTTTAGGGATGTTTTCTTTCTGTTGAACCCCGGTTCTTATTGTATCGTGATTGTTATGGACATCAGGAAAAAAAATAGATACTATTGCTTTCATGCTGATATTTCCAGGTTTATGGAACAGATAGGATTTATTTTTGATGATATTATCATCTGGAATAGAAAACAGGAATATAGCAATCTTCGCCCACTTGGCTATCCCTTTGTTTTTCGAGTAAACAAGATTCATGAATATATATTGATCTTTCAGAAACCAAAGGCTTCCAAAAAATGAGCTTAATTGTAACTCAAGATAATTATCTGGATGTTGACGTAGCATATCTTTTAGGTTTAATAATAGCAAGAGGATTTTTTCATATAGAGGGAGATATAAGAAGATTAATTATTGACTTCCCTTTTAAATTAGAGCAACTTGACATCCCCAAAATGAGAAAAGGCAAGATAGATAGAGAATCCGCGCTTCGCTTAAGTTTAGATGAAATACGAGCCAGGATAAATCAGTTATTAGAAGTTAATGTTGAAATTGAAGCTAAAAAGCATTTAGTTCAGTTGAAAGCAATATTTACCAAGAATACAATGTCTTTAAGAAATATTACACATTTACTTAAAGGTAAGACTGATTATCGAGAATTTTCTGTGCCGGAGGTTCTATATCAAGCTCCGATTGATATGCAAAAGGAATTTATAAGGGGAATTGCAGATGCGGCTTCTAACCCTTCACCAAAGGATGCTCTCTTTGAGCAAAGAAATAGAATAGTACTTGAGTTCCAACATGAAAACTGGAAATTGCCAATTCAGGTTTGCCGGTTACTTCAAGAAAATTTAGGAATTAAAGTAAGCCACATTCTTTGGGGCCATCCAAATATTAGAGGGGGAAAAGGTTGGGCCAAGGAACATAGAATGAGAATATTTGCAGAAGATTTTATTGAAATTGGCTATAATTTTAGATTTAAGCAAGATATTTTTGAATATTTGCTGAAAGAAAATAAAAAGCTGTCTCTTCCAGAAACAAAAATTTGCAATCCTAAGATTAAAAAACCAAGAAGAAGGAAGAAAAAACATCGGGACGAAAAATCACGATCTCTTCCAAAAATTGTCAGAAAACATTTTGATTCTTATTTCGAAGTTTGCAAGGCGATTGGTTGCCAGCAGGGGGAACCTAGTCCGCAAGGTGATTTTTTTGAAGAGGATGATTAAGGAAAAGGATATATATCCAGAAATAAGAATATGGCTGGAAGATTTTTTAAAGAATCGACATCGCCGTTCTAAAATTGAAGTAGTAGATTCTCATAAGATTAAATTGTCTCATTTAATATTTGATCTCGGCTATTCAAGATATTTTCCTCAATATAATGTATTTGATATTAAAGTAGATATAACAGGATTTATAAAGACAAAAGAGAAAACATTATTAGCATTTATCGAATGTAAAATAAATCCTATAAATTTAAGGGATGTAGGGCAAATTCTAGGATATAGCCTGGTTGCAGGTCCAGAATATTCTTTCATTATATCTCCTGATGGTGTATCAAGTTCTTTAAGCTCATTATTCAAAACCTTTGGCAGATATGACATTTTAGAATATCAGAAAAATAAAAGAATTAAAATTGCCACCTGGAACATGAAAAGGAAGGAAATTGAGAGAGCATCAGTAATGCCTCCGGGTGAATTATTATGATTTAAAGGGTATTTGATTTGGCCAAGCGCGATTACTATGAGGTTCTCGGGGTGGACCGGGGCGCAGGCATGGATGAGATTAAGAGGACCTACCGGGACCTGGCCTTGAAGTATCACCCTGACCGGAATCCCTCTCCGGATGCAGAGGACCGGTTTAAGGAGATCAACGAGGCCTACCAGGTGCTGTCCGACCCGGAAGCCCGATCCCGGTACGACCGCTTCGGACACGGCGCTCCCGGAGGCTTTGATATAACCGATTTCGGATTCCCCTCAATTGACGATATCTTCGGAAATTTGTTTGATGATTTCTTCGGCAGACCCCGAGGAAGGCGGAGAACAGGGGTACACCGGGGTGCGGACATCCGGGTGGACCTCCGGATCAGTCTCATGTCTGCGGCCCGCGGTTGCGAGAAGACCTTGGAGGTGGCGCGGCACCAGCTTTGTTCCGAATGCTCTGGAACCGGGGGCAGAAAGGGCTCCAGCCCTGTTACCTGTCCTGCGTGCGGGGGCCATGGCCAGATGCGGTATCAACAGGGATTCTTCTCCGTGACCCGCACCTGCTCCCAGTGCGGAGGCCGCGGCACCGTGATAAGAGAGCCGTGCCCGAAATGCCGGGGCACAGGATTAGAGGAAGTTATACGGAAACTCAATGTCAAGATACCCCCTGGCGTGGACTCCGGATCAACCCTGCGTCTGCGAGGAGAGGGAGAACCTGGGGAGCGCGGAGCCCCTCCCGGAGACCTCCATGTGGTGATCTTTGTAGAGGACCACCCTTTGTTTCAGCGCGATGGCTCCGAGCTGATTCTGGAGATGCCTGTCTCATACCTCCAGGCCGCGCTCGGACACGAGATAGAGGTCCCTACTCTGGAAGAAACAGTAAGGATGAAAATACCGGCTGGAACACAGACCGGGAAAGTCTTCCGCCTCAAGGGTAAGGGCATGCCAAGCCTCGATGGCTATCATCGGGGAGACCTCCATGTGCTCGTGTCTGTCGAGATGCCTACCCGGCTCAACCGGGAACAAAAGGAGCTACTGAAAAAACTCTCCAAGATAACGCCCGCTGACTCGCTACCTCAGATCAAATCATTCCATGATAAAGTTAAAAAGCATTTCAGGAAATAAAAATCTTGACTTGATCCTGACAACTGATATATCTTGAGACACGACTTTTTTCCGGCAGTCCCAAGGAGGAATACCCTTGAGCGGAATCGGCGTTATTCATAACCCCTTTGCACGGGGCAACATCAAGCGGCCCCATATTGCGGATCAGCTTCGCCAGATCCTGGGTGATGATGGCCATGTCTTCGAGACCAGGAACCTGGACGAACTTCCGGAATTGGCCGAGCGGTTCATCAAAGAAGGCTTTGAGCTTCTCGCGGTGAACGGCGGCGACGGTTCCTTGCATCTTGCGCTCAGTGCTTTTATCAAGGTCTACCGGGACAGGCTTCTTCCACGGGTCATCCCTCTTCGCGGCGGAACAATGAACACCATGCCAAACTCCCTCAAGCTCAAGGGCAAGACCCTGGACATCTGTAAGAAGGCTGTAGAGCTCCACCGCACAAAGCAACCCTTTGAAATTTTTAAACAGCCGCTGGTCCGGCTCAACGAGAAATACGGGTTCATGAGCGGAGCAGGCCTTGCCGCGAATTTCCTTGATGCCTACTATTCCGGAACAGGCACAGGCCCGGTGGCCGGGGCCAAGGTCATCGCAAGGGCTCTCTCATCCGCAATCACACGCGGGCAGTATGCAAAGCGCCTATTTGAGCCGGCAAAAGCAAAAATAACCGCGGACGGAGAAACAGTCCCCTTTCAGGAATTTACCGCGATTCTCGGATGCACCATCAGGGAGATCGGACTCGGGTTCACGCCAACTCCCCACGCTTACGACAAGGAGGGCCATTTCCAGTTCATCGCTACAAGAATCAAACTGCTTTCGGTTATCCCGCGACTCCCTAAGCTTTATTTCGGCAAGGACATCATCCATCCGGACCTTCTCTCCAGGGTTGTGAGGGATGTTTTAATCAAGCCCCTTGACAATATGCGCTACATGGTGGACGGCGAGCTTTACGAGACCGAAGAGCCGATCCAGATGTCCGTTGGTCCAACGATAGAAATAGTCAAGGTGTAGAATCCGGAGAGAAGTTTATGCCGAAAAAGATAGTTGGTGTGATCGGCGGAAGCGGGCTTTACGAGATTGACGAGCTCAAGGTTGAGAAGAAGCAGAGGGTCAAGACCCCTTTCGGCCCTCCTTCTGATGCTTTCATCATCGGGACTCTTGAAGATGTGAACATGGTGTTCCTGCCTCGACACGGTAAAGGCCATCACATCCTTCCTTCCGAGATCAACTACCGCGCAAACATCTGGGCTATGAAGAAGCTGGGCGTGGAATACATCATAGCCTCCGGAGCATGCGGTAGTTTCAAGAACAATATTCGGCCGGGAGACATCGTGATAGTTGACCAGTTTATTGACCGGACTTATCGGCGTAATGCTACATTCATGGGAGACGGCGTGGTCGGGCACATGGTCTTCGCAGACCCCATCTGTCCGGACCTTGCAAAAGTGCTTTACCGGGCCGCAAAGAAGGTCAAGGCTCGCGTGCACGAGGGAGGAACATATATCTGCATCGAGGGACCGGCATTCTCCACGCGGGCGGAGAGCTTTTTGTATCGAGGCTGGGGAGCGGATGTTGTGGGCATGACAAACCTCACAGAGGCCCGGCTCGCACGCGAGGCCGAGATATGCTATGCCTCGATCGCGCTTTGCACTGACTACGACTGCTGGCACGAGACCGAGGCTGATGTCACCATTGAAGAGGTGCTGAAGGTCATGCACAAGAATATCGAGACCTCTAAGAGGATCATAAAGGCCGCAGTAAAGATGCTCCCGAAGAAGCGCACATGCCTCTGTGTCAATGCCATGCGGGACGCCATCATCACTGACCCGAAGAAAATCCCGCCCAGGAGACGGAAAGAGCTTGACTTTATCATCAATAAGTATTTTTCGGATTAAGGAGGAATTCATGATGGTGAGGATGAACACGGGGGCTCTTTTTGCCTTGATCCTGATCCTGGCCGCGGGCTCGGCGCATTCCCGCGAGCAGGTGAAGCCAAAGAGCGAGAACCCGAAGGCGCAGGACTTGATTGACAGGGCCTGGGAGGTCGTGGCTTTAGACCTGACTATTGAGACGGCTGACAAGGCGATCGGGTATCTTGAGGATGCGAAGAAGATTGATCCGGACAACCCGGAGATTCTCGTGGCACTGGCTGACGAGTGCTGGCAGAGGGGAGACCTCATGCCGGGGAAGGAAAAAGAGGATTACGAGGCGAGGAATGTTTATTTCAACAAGGGCCTTGAAGCCGCGGACAAGGCGCTGTCCTTGAAGGAGACCGCAGGAGCCCATTACTGGCACTGTGCCAATCTGGCATCAAGCTACGAGAACCGGAGTGTCTTTGCACAGGCAGGAATCTTTCTCGATTTGAATAAACACATGAACTGGATTGAAGAAAACGACATTACATATTTATACGGAGGCTACGCTCGATTCTGGGGACAGGTGCTCTCCCGTATTCCTGATATAGTAATAAAATTAACCGGCCAGGACCCCGATCAGGTCTATGAACAACTGGAGAACGCCATCAGGATCGAGCCGCGATACCTGCTTAACTATGCCTACCAGGGCGAATTTCTACATCGAATGGGCGATGACGAAAAGGCGCTCACTGCACTCAAGAAGATTATAGAGGCTGATCCGGGTATCTTTCCCGAAGAGATTGCAAAGAACAAACTCGCGCAAAAGCGCGCGCGCGAAAACTGGAAGGACTTTACCGGCAAGGACTATCCGGCCAGATAAGTGCGGTCAAGATATTCTATTCCTTGAATTCAGGCAACCAGCCGGCTTCCTGGTACCATCGGATGCTTTCAAGGAATTCCGTCCGTAGGTCCGGATAATGCGGAGTGTAGCCCAGGGCCTTGAGCTTGGTCGTGTCCAGGGCATAGGATGATCGCATGTAACCGAGAAAGTCCCTGTCAAGGCTTGCGGAAAGCGCAGGATCGAGGTCGTAAGCAGAGATCATGTCTCTCCATTTTTTTCCGAGCCAGGCATTGATTTTATCAAACTGCGAATCCGGAAGCGCGATCAGCATCCGGATGAAAGGCCAGTATAGCCTGGTGAAGTAAGGAAACTGGAAGGTGATCTCTAGGCCGTATGCCCGCATCGCTACCTTGAAGAAATCCCCCTGGCTGAGCGGCGAGTCATCGGCCACATTGTAGCAAGAGCCTTCCACGCCATCTGCCTCAAGCAGAACCTTGATCCCCTGGGCCACATCACGCACATGAACATAATGCATGAAGGGGCCCCCCTTGAGCGCGGGTATTCTTCGCTTGCCCGCGTGCTTGACCAGTGCCAGGAGGCACATCATGGTAGTCTGGCCGTAACGGCTTCTCGGTCCGTAGATGCCGGCCGGCCGGAGGCTTGCCGCGGGAAGGCCATGCTCGCGATAATACCTCATTACCAGATCCTCGCCATCGCATTTTGTCCTCTCATAGTTGTTGGAAGGATTGCGAGGGTGGTCCTCTCTCATGGGAAAAGCACGCGGCCTGCCGTAGACCGCTATGCTCGCGATGTGCACAAACCGCTTGATCCCGGCTTTGAGAGCGGCCTCGCACATGTTGCGCGTTACATCCACATTGGCCTTCTTCAGCACATCAGGCGGGAGAGAAAACTTGAAAAATCCGGCAATGTTGACAACCTTTTCCATGCCATCAAGAAGCCCCGGGATACCCTCCGGCTCAAGCAGGTCAGCCTTGACAACCTCAGCGCCCGCGGCTTCGGCAACAGAGAGGTCTGAGTTTGGCAGGTCAGTTGCCCGCACCGTGTAGCCTGCCTCCATCAGGTACTCCACAGTATGCGAGCCAAGGAATCCCCCGGCACCATTGACAAGAACCTTGCCCTTATCTTCTCTCTCGCTCATGCGCTAAAGCCTAACACAGGTCCATCCCGGCCGCAAAGCCTCTGCATCTCCAGGTTTGACAGCCAGGCCGGTATCCGATAAAATATCAAACGAGATAAAGGGCGGAGCCAAATGAGCAAGAGGATCATGGTTGTGGAGGACAGCGAGGTTATCCAGGAGATGCTCCGGGAAGAACTGATCGAGGCCGGCTACGAGGTCTTCTCGGCATACAATGGCTTCGAGGCCCTGCGCGACCTGGAGGAATTTCAGCCAGACCTGATTATCACGGACATCATGATGCCCAAGCTGGACGGCCTGAGGCTTTGCGAGGCCATCCAGAACCGCATAGAAACCCGTGATACACCCTTCATTTTCCTTTCTTCCAAGTTCGACAAAGATACGGTCGAACGGGGCAAGAAAATCGGAGCTCGCTTTTTCGTCGCAAAGCCGTTCAAGATGGACACGATCAAGGACTGCGTGAACAAGATTTTCGGGGAAGAGCCTTGAGCGGCCTGCCGAAGATACAGGATCAGCAGTAAAGCCAGGAGGTGGTGCTGATATGGCCTTGAAGCCTCTTCATGATCCCCAGGAAGGACCACTACGGATAGTGGGCCTGATGTCCGGGTCCGGGACTAATATCAGAAGAATACTCGAGCACCAGGGTCGCCTTTTAGAGGAAGAAGGCCGGATGGTTTACGAGATGAAGGCTATCTTCTCGGATACATGGAATTCTAAGGCCCCCGAGATAGGCCGGGACTTTGACATCCCTGTGATCATCCGGGACATAGGGGCATGGTATAAAAAGCGAGGCGCAAAGCGCTCTGACATTAAGCTCCGCGAGCAATACGATCGCGAGAACATCAAGGCATTAAGCGTGTTTCAGGCCAGGGTCGCGGTTTACGGAGGATATATGAGCCTGGCCACACGGCCTCTGATCGAGGCTTTTATCGGGGTCAATGTTCATCCGGCTGACCTCTCGATCGAGGCCGGAGGTTCTCGCAAGTGGACGGGCGCACACGCGGTGCGAGACGCGATCGAGGCCGGGGAAAAAGTCCTTCGATCCTCAACCCACCTCATTGAACCGGAGTGCGATATGGGCCGGCTCTTCATGATCTCGCAAGCCTTGCCGGTCGAGATTCCACGGAACGCGGACATCTCGGACCCCGCGATCCTGCAGGATGTCGCGGACAAAAATCAAGAGCGGCTCAAGGAGAGAGGCGACTGGGTGATCTTTCCCAGAACCATTGAGGCCATTGCGCGCGGCCATTTTCAGCAGGATGAAAAGGGGAAATTCTTTTACCAGGGTCAGCCCGTTCCCAGGGGATTGAAACTGGACTGAGCCGGATCAAGGCTCATGACTAGCCCTGCATACTCAAGGCCGGCTGTCTTTGCCCTGATCGCGGTACTCCTCGCATTCGGTCTTGGCGAGGCCGGGCTTCGCATTTCCGGCTTCTCCTACCAGGCGGGCCCGGTCTACATGCAGTTCGGATACCCGAACCAGCAAACCCTGTCCCGGATTTTCCAGCGTGATCCAATCCTTTTCTGGAACCTGATCCCGAACAGCACCTATCTTCCCGATCATATCCACATCAACTCAAAAGGCTTTCGCGGTCCGGAATTCCGTATTGAGAAACCTCGGGGGACTATCCGCATCATCGCGCTCGGAGACTCCTGCACCTTCCTCGGTGAAAGGTCTTACCCTGAACGGCTTGAAGAAAAACTCCGCAAAGCCTTTCCCGGACGCTCCCTGGAAGTGATCAACATGGCCGTGCCCGGATACTCATCCTTCCAGGGGCTGCGACTCCTTGAGAGGCAGGCTATAATGCTCCGGCCCGATCTGGTAACAGTATTCTTCGGCTGGAATGACCACTGGCCCTCCCGGGGCACAAAGGACAGGAATCAGAAAGCCCCCGGTTTAAGAGTCGCGGCTCTTCAGAAAGTACTGGGACATCTGTGCATCTATCAGGTCATCCACTGGCTTGTACATGAAATTCAGCCGCACGAAAAGCAAGAAAATCGAGTTCCAATCCCGGATTACAAGGAAAACCTGCGGCAAATCGTGAGGCTCGCAAGAGGCCGAAAAGCAGAGGTGATTCTCATTACCGCTCCCACTGCGGCGCAAAAGGGCGCAGGACTCGCTCCATACCTTTTGGCCGAGGGAATTATCCAGGATGCGGATAGTGCCCTGGCAATGCATCAGGAATACAACGAGGCTGTGCGGGAATTGGCCAATGAGACTAAAGCCGCGCTGGTGGATGCGGCGAGCATCTTTCAGGATAATCCTGACCCAGGATTCTTCTGGAAGGATAACATGCATCTGAGCGAGGCTGGCCTTGAATGGCTTTCAGGGCTGATCGCTCATCAAATACAGGTTGAAGAATTGATAAACACAGATTTTGCAGTTGAGGAATAAATATTTTTCACCGCAAATTCTCCAGATCCGGAGGATCCTACAGATGCGGAGCAGACGCAGAGAACGCAGAGAATTATTTAAAAGTAGCCAGTAGCCAGTAGCCAGGAAAATAAATGTGCAAGTTGAGGCTGTGCCGAAACCTGGAGGAAGAATTTAGTCTCGACTCACCATGAACTCTGAACTCAGAACCTTGCACTATTATTT
>Ga0190359_1002813_pt1 | contig 10285 bp, 11 predicted proteins | sample 48721823_MG_FD_161269 | JGI IMG/M metagenome (GOLD analysis project Ga0190359, IMG submission 161269) | Hydrothermal vent microbial mat bacterial communities from Southern Trench, Guaymas Basin, Mexico - 4872-18-2-3_MG | ecosystem: Environmental > Aquatic > Marine > Hydrothermal vents >...
GGTGGATTATTTTGTTTATCCCGGAGACGAGCACAATATGTTCGGAAAGGACAGAGTGCATCTTTACCAGAAAATTACTGATTATTTTACGGAAAATTTATAGAAGTACATAATTCACATATTGTGTGCATGCTGTAAGCAGCATGTCCATTTTTTTAAAGGGTAAAATAGTAAGAATTTTGGTGTATTTTCAGTTCAGGTTGATATTTTAAGCAGATTAAGTTATATTACAATATAGATGAAATTATGTTTGTTGCAAAAAACAATGAGCGGTTTTTAAACAGAAGAAGTTTTAAATCTGGTACTTATGATGATTAATGTGAAACTTATTGTATAGACATAAAAAATTACCAAATTTTTTTCGGAAGGGCAATTGTTTTTATCAGTGAATAGAATTTAATATTAGATGTAAGGTATGGAGGTATTGCAATGAAAGCTGAATTCACAGCAATTATTGAACCTGCCTTGGAAGGTGGATATTGGGCTATGTGCCCGGAAATACCGGGAGCAAATGGCCAGGGTGAAACAATAGAAGAAGCAAAGGAAAGTTTAAAAAAGGCCATTGAGTTAATACTGGAAGATCGCAGAGAAGATGCTTTTAGAGGGTTATCGGATGATTCAATTCGTGAAAAGGTTATGGTTGCATGAAGCGCAGGGATCTTGAAAAAAGACTCAGAATTGCCGGATGCTACCTAAAAAGAGAGGGAGGGGCACATTCTTTATGGATTAACCCGAAGAACGGTGTTATTGAAGCAGTACCCCGGCATAAAGAAATCAAAGATGCACTGGCAAGAAAGATTCTAAAAAGTTTAGATGCCGAGTAATTGATTTATAAAGTTCGATTTTAGTAATTGATATATCTTTTGAGACGGAGAAGGTTTTTCTCTCCGATCCAAGTTTGACTTGGGGCGGAAATGATCCACGAATCCGTCAAAAGCCGGACGCGGTTCCACGAATTTTCACGAATTGATCCACGAATCCGGCAGTGGCCGGACTTCGTCCGTCAAAAGCCAGACACGTCTGGCAGTGGCCTGACAGGTTCGGGGTTGCAAAAATATAATCAATAGCGAATAACCTAGTAGGGAATGCATATATGCATTCCCTACATTAAAGAAATATAATATCTGGTATGCTCCGGAGATTTTCAGATGCTGGTAATGAAAACTATGTTGTATTCCTTTATACCCTATACCTCTGTAAATTTTAAAATGACAACATATTTCAGGACCGGACACCGGGCACATGCATTCTCTTTGTTGTCAGTTTTTCCATTATAAAACCTTCAAATACTGAGGCAATCAGAATATAAAAAATAAAAATAACCGTATATTTCCACCCGAAATAAAGAATCATCATTGGCAAAAGCGGAATTTTGATTGATCTGCTGTATATAAAAGCAGCAGTTAAAGCGGGCCTCATGCCATGTTTCTGCAATTCACCGAGCATGGGATACCAGACATAAACCGATCCGTGGCTGATTACTCCGAGTACAAGGGCAATAGCCCATCCCTTTAATCCGGACTCTTTGCCGAAGAGTTTTACATATTTTGAGGGCCGGATGAAAAAATTTATTAACCCCATAAAAAGAAAAACAATGAAAAGTACGGGGATTATCTTTAAGCTTAAGTGAAGGCTGCGCATAACAGCTCTTTCTGTTCTCTCGCTATCTATAATAAAAGATATTATGTATAAGAGCACAACAATAACAAAAAAGATTAATCTGCTTTTATTTTTATTTTTTTTATTTTCCATTTTTAAAAAATGTTCCATGTAATTACAATCAGTGCAGATACTGCTATTGCGAGAAGCAGGGATGTGAGATTTCTTAAAACAGCAAATTTTTTCCCGAGGAAATCTATTTCAGCAGGAAGCTGAACAACGCCGACTGTCACCCATGCAGTAATAAATATTGTTACTGCAAAAAAACTGACATTTTGTTTAAGCAGTTCTCCTCCTATAATATAGCTGTTTATGGGATTTCCTGTTATTATACTGCCTGTTACTGCGCTTACCAGTGCGTCAGTAATTATGTTTCCGGAAAAAAGTTTTGCCATTGCATCCGGAGCAAGAAAAATCTGCACATATCCGAAAAGAAGCAGTATCCCTGCAATCATTGGAATTGCATTAAAAAGATTTTTACCTGAAGAGATGAATGCTTGTTTAAAATTCATATTTTTCAATTTTTTGTTCGGCATTATTTTGTTGGTTCCGCTTATATTGTCTTTCTCTGAGGAAGGGTTTTGTTTGTTTTTATTAGGAGCTTTCATTTCTATCCCTGTTGCATATAATTATTTTCAGTCTAAGCGTTAATTGTTGAATTGTTCTTAAATCAATTAGTTATATCTTCTCCTGTATTTAGGATTAAATTATTTTACATGTTTTATAAGTTTTTTTTAAACAATTCTGTCAAATTCTGAACAACATCATCCACATTGGGCAGGTCAGTTGCTGGTATCTGATGTCTCAAACTGCTTTCCCATGCAGATTTAATTATTTTTGTTGATTTTGGATTTATTAGCTGTTCAGAGTTTTTATATTCTAAACCCTTAAATTTCGCCTTTTCTAAAAAAGCTGATTTTATCTCTTTCCAATCTTTTTTAGTAAACGAATTACTCAATTTATAAATATCGTAATAATCGCGTGGAGCTGTGTATGAGCGCTGAATCAGCGCTCTGATTTTTTCTGCAACAACCTCTTTCAAATTGTAACAGGGTATTTTACCTGTATCTCTTAATAAAATCAAGTCCGAATAAGGATGAAACTGTTTTCTTAATTCATGGTTAAATACAATTTTTTCATGCAGTGTAATTTCCACTTTAATACTGGTCATCCATCTGTTTGGATTGGGTGGTTCCTGATTTTTGGAATGATTGGCTCCCCAGTACTTTAATTTTGCCTGATAGCCTGTAAGAATGTCATTGTATCTGAGATCCGAGATTTTTTCGATATGAAAGAGAATTCCGGAATTATTTTTTACTGTATCAGTTACCTTGTTCAGTGTTTTCTTTGTCAATTTGTAATTCTCAGTACTTGAAGTAAAATCAAGATCTTCGGAGAATCGGTAATATGGAAAGTAACATTTGCGAATAGCAGTTCCGCCTTTAAAAAGCAATTTTTCTTTATTCTCATCAATTGAATAAAATGCTGAAAGAAAATGTCCCAATACCCAATCTTTATCAACCGTATCCGGAGGAACTTTCCATTCAACAGATTTGTCCGTTATTTCCTTTTTCAAGATCATTTTAATAAAATTCTTTACTAAGGTTGATAATGTCGTCTCTGCTTATATTTAACCTTAATCGCCAAGTTGGAATAAATTCTCCAACATCGTCTCCTCCGGGATCTATTAGATTATATTTACTGTTTACTTTAGTCCTTGCATACTTTATAAACTGTATCAATCCTTTTTTATTAAGTAATTCCGATAAAAACCCGATTCTTTTTATTACTGAGATGTTATTTATCGCCTCGCAATATTTAATCATTTTTCCCCCGTTTAATTTTGCCTGCGCAAATGAGGAAACCAGTAAATCAAAACCACCTGAATATTTTGGCAGATCGAAACAATCAATGATTGTTTTTTCGATGTCAGTTATTGGGTAGCGGTTGTTGCCGTAGCCGATATTTGTTATGCCTGTTCTTTTTCTATCTGTGATTGTTACAAATTTATAATTTACACCTAATATTGTTTTATTTTTTTTACGCTTTGTTGTTTGAATAAATACTTTGTTGGGAAAGCGTGAAGTAAGACTGTGTGTATTCAAGGCAGACCAATAAGCAACAGCACTGTTTTTGGAAATAAATGTCCCTATTACGTTCGGATTATTAAAATTTTTAACAGCGTAATATCCTTTTTGAAGACGGTAAATAAAATTCTTTTGAACCAGGTTTTCCAATACTTCGTTTATGTTATCAAATTTATAGTTCAGTTGTTCTTCAATGTCATAAATAGTAAAATATTCAATTTCGTTTTCAGTCAGAAGTTGAATGAAAACGAGTTGGTTTTTTGTTAAATTTTTAGATATATAAACGCTGTCTGCCATTGCTTTTTATGTATTGAAAAGACCCGGAAATAATGTCTTATTGTTACGTACATGGTAAGATAAAACTAAGATTGATTAATTGCAAGTAAATTAATGTTTTTTGTTGATGCCTCTCATTTTAAAATGATTTATAAATGACTTTCGCCAGCCCAAAGCACAATACAATCTTCCATTTATTAAATTAGAACTAAGCAGCCTTATACAAAAGTCAATAACTGTTTTTATGGAATAAATCACTATCACATATAAAATTGTACCATTTGAAACAAATATTTTATATATTCGTACAATACATGTTAATTAAAAAATGAAACCAATTGTTTTGGAAAACGTCTATTAATTATTAGACAAAGGAAACAAGACAAAATCTATCAAGAGGAGATTGATATGCAGAAAAACGGAAGAGTATTGCGGGCGATATTGATTATAGCTGTTACTATGCTTGTTACAGCTGTTTTCGCATCACCTGACGAGGGAATGTGGACATTTGACAACCCTCCTGTAAAACAATTAATGGAGAAGTACGGATTTAAACCCACTCAGGAGTGGTTAGATCATGTCCGGCTTGCAAGCGTACGTTTTATGGACGGCGGATCAGGTTCGTTTGTCAGTCCAGACGGACTTGTAATGACAAATCATCATGTTGCAGTAGGCCAGCTTCAGAAGATTTCTACTGCGGAAAAGAATTATGTTGCAACAGGGTTTTATGCACCTGCTTACAAAGACGAGCTTAAAAGTTCGGATCTTGAAGTTAATGTTCTTATTTCAATGGAAGATGTTACATCAAGAGTAAAATCTGTTGTAAAAGAGGGGATGAGCGCTCAGGATGCATTAAAGGCAAGAGAGGCTGTGATTGCGGAAATTGAGAAAGAGAGTAAAGACAAGACAGGACTACGGTCAAATGTTGTTTCTCTTTACCACGGCGGCGAGTACTGGCTGTACAGGTACAAGAAATATACTGATGTGCGCCTTGTATTTGCGCCGGAACGTCAGGCAGCATATTTTGGCGGAGATTTTGACAATTTTACATATCCGAGATATGATCTTGATGTTGCATTTTTCAGAGTCTATGAAAACGGCAAACCTGTAAAATCCGATAACTACTTTAAATGGAATCCTAAAGGTGCGTCAGACGGAGAATTGGTTTTTGTGTCAGGTAATCCAGGGTCAACTGACAGGCTTTTTACCTATGCCCAGCTTGAGTACCAAAGGGATTTCAGATACCCCATGGTTCTGGATCTTATTAAATCGTGGATTGCAATGCTGAGAGATTATTCAAAAAAAGGCCCTGAGCAGGAACGTCGTGCACTTATAAGAATTTTCGGGCTTGAAAATGCCAAAAAAGCTATGACAGGCGAATATGAAGGCCTTCTTGATTCTACATTAATGAATCATTATAAAAAACAGGAAGACGCTTTAAGAGCAAAGATTGCAGCAGATCCTGAGCTCCAGAAGAAATACGGTGATGCATGGACTACAATTGAAAAGCTGATGTCAACTGATAAGGACAGAATTGTAAAACAGTTTTATCAGACACTGTTTGGTTCAAGGCTTTCAGGCATTGCAACAAACATTGTCAGGTATGTAGCAGAAGTTAAAAAACCGGATTCAGAGCGTTTGAACGGGTATCATGATTCTCAGCTTGATAACCTGAAATTCGGGCTTTTTTCACCGGCCCCTATATACAAAGATCTGGAAGAGGCTAATTTTGCATGGAGCCTTAAGCTGTCTTTAAAAGGTCTTGGCAGAGATGATCCGTTTATTAAAGCTGTTCTGGGGAATAAAACTCCTGAGGAAGCAGCAAAGTATCTTGTGGCCAATACAAAACTGTACGATGTCAATTTCCGTAAAAAGCTTATTGAAGGCGGAGAGAAAGCAGTTAAAAAATGTAAAGATCCTCTGATTGTCCTTGCCCGAAAAATTGATCCTATTTTGAGAGATAATATAAAATGGAATAAGGAACATATGGAGAGTATCTTTAATGTTGCAACCGAGAAGATTGCAAAGGCAAGATTTGAAATCTACGGTAAAGATATTTATCCTGATGCTACATTTACACTACGTTTGTCATACGGTTCTGTGAAGGGATATCCGATGAATGGTACAAAGGCTCCTTACAAAACTACTCTTTACGGACTTTATGACAGAGCTTTAAGCTTTGACAATAAGGGACCGTTTATGCTGCCACAGCGGTTCTGGGATAATAAAGATAAACTGGATCTTTCAACACCTGTTAACTTTGTAAGTACCTGTGATATTATCGGCGGCAATTCCGGATCACCGGTAATAAACAAAAATGCAGAAGTCGTAGGACTGATTTTTGACGGTAATATTGAAAGTCTTCCCGGAAGATTTATGTACGATGAAACAAAGAACCGTGCAGTTGCAGTACATACAGCATATATTTCCGAGGCTCTTCGTAAATTATACGGTGCTGATAAACTTGCAGACGAATTGGAAGGTGGAAAATAAAGCTAATCAATTGAAATATTAAGAAGTTTTTATTACTGCGGGAATATTCATTTTTTAAATGTAATATATGTAAGAAAATGATTAAAAATGAATCTCCCGCAGTAATTTTCCGTATAGTATAAAAATAAAATATTCATTCCACCGGACATGTTGTTTAGCCCTAAACTATATTCAGACAGAATATTTATTAAATTATTGTCCTTTATGAGTGTTAAAATTTAATTTTCTTAAGATTTTTGTTGCAATTGTAAAAAAAAGTTATATCATTCAGCCTGACACATAATTTAGCTTGGGAGGTTCGATTAAATGATCTATTTAAAAGATTATATAGATCCTTCGCTTATCTTTTTTCTTGATAAAGATAATAAGAATGACGTAATGGAGGAAATGGCCGGTAAATTGGCGCAATCCCCAAAAATCCTTGATAATAAAGCATTTCAAAAAGCACTTTTTGAGCGGGAAAAACTAATGAGTACCGGAATTGGACTTGGTATCGCGATTCCCCATGTAAAGCATAAATCGGTAGCTGATATTGTTATAGGTATCGGTATATCAAAAAAGGGAATAGAGTGGGAATCAATTGACAACAAGCCAGTACGACTTGTTTTTATGATAGCAGGAGCGGAAAATCAGCACAAAGTTTATCTGCAGATTCTTTCGAAAATAATTCTGGCATTGAAGAAAAAAGACCGTCGTGAAAAGCTGCTTAATGCAAAGACACCTGGTGACGTAATAGTTAATTTTAAGAGCTTATAAAAATGGAACTTAACACTCTTTTATACCTTGCCATAGCATCGCTTGTGGCATTTTTTTCAAAGCGGTTAACAAATAAAATCGGACTTCCGATAGTAACCGGGTATGTGCTTTCCGGTGTAATTCTTGGTATTTCTGTTCTGAAAATTTTTCATGCTGATATTCTTGACAGGCTTGATATTGTAAATGATTTTGCTCTCGGAGTTATAGGGTTTACAATAGGCTCGGAATTGAGAAAAGCGGTTTTTAAACAGCTTGGCAAATCAATAATTTTGATTGCTCTTTTTGAGTCTGTTTTTGCATTTATTGTTGTAAGTGTTGCAATCTATATTATGGATCCGGGCAAAATATATCAGGCTCTCATACTTGGTGCTGTAGCATCTGCAACTGCTCCTGCAGCAACTGTATATGTAATACAGCAGTACAAGGCAAAAGGGCCGTTAAGTTCTACAATTCTGGCAGTTGTGGGAATTGACGATGCTTTTGCATTGATTATTTTTGTATTTGCTTCTATTGTTGCCAAGAATATTATGCTGGCTACTCACATGTCTATTGTTAGTGTTATTGCAGTACCGGTTAAAGAGATATTATTTTCTGTAATACTTGGGCTTGTTTTAAGTATTATCTATGTAATGATTTTTCGTAAGGTCAGATTCCCAGATGATCTACTCCTGGGAATTGCAGGATTTCTTTTGTGCACTCTGGGCCTTGCCCATCAATTTCACCTGTCTGCGCTACTTGCGGCAATGACCTTTGGTGTGGGAGTAACAAATACAGACGCAATGCTTACAAACAGGAGCTCCAAAGTAACAGAGACTTTGTCACCGCTGTTTTTTGCATACTTTTTTATTTTCGCAGGAGCTCATTTAAATATCGGTCTTTTCCCTAAGATAGGATTTATGGGCCTTATTTATTTTCTTGCAAGAGCAGCAGGAAAAATCAGTGGTGCTAGTTTAGGCGCTGTACTGGGCAGAGCACAGAAAACAGTCCGCAGATATATCGGGTTCTCGTTGATTCCGCAGGTTGGTGTTGCAGTTGCTTTGGCTATTGTTGTTAAAAAGGAGTTTGGCAGCGGAGAATTCGGAGATGCAGGTCTTAATCTTTCGGTTCTTGTAATAAATATTTTGCTGTTTACTACAATTATCACAGAAGTGCTTGGGCCTATTTTGACAAAATGGGCATTAACAAAATCAGGCGAGAGACAAGTTTAATTTTAAAGATCTTTACGGAGGATCTTCAATGTTTCTTATTATAATACACCTTTTTAAGACAGAATACAAAGATGATATACTTATGGCGTTAACTTCCTGCGGTATTGAAGACGGATGCACATTTGAGGGGATGAATCTGCAAAAAATTCTTGAGCATGATTATCCGCTGTTCAGAGGGCTTGTTCCTTCAGAGAGTGATAAGCAGAGATTTTCAATATTGATTACTGCAACAGTTGATTCTATGGAAACAGTTGAATCGTTTACAAATCTTCTTAATGAAGCTGATATTGACATAATTAATGAAAATGTCCTTCAACTTATTGCAATTCCTGTGGCTAAGGTAATTGGTAAGGGTGTTGATTGGGAAAAATAGCTTTCTCGCTTTAGTCAGATAAGATATTTTGTTTGGCTTACAGAAAATTGTAAGGCGGAAATATTATTTTAAGGGGCCGGATAAACTATTTACAGCTATATGTCTTCTTTAACAATTCCAAATCTCATAGTCTATCAGTTATTAAAAATAGATCAGCTAAATGACTGAAAAATTAAAAAGTCTGTTTTCTCTGCATTTTTCAATTATACTATTCGGTTTTGCCGGTCTTTTCGGAAGAATGCAGGTTCCTTCTATTGTAGTTGTTTTAGGCAGGGTCTTTTTTGCATCTTTGTTTCTTATGATCCTTTCTGCCAGTTACAAAAGGAAAGAAAAAATATCTTTTAAGAACTTAACTGTTCTTTTTGGCGCAGGTATTCTGCTGGCTCTGCATTGGCTGACATTTTTTCATTCCATTGCTCTTTCTTCGGTTTCAGTAGGGCTTATCTCATTTTCAACGTTTCCGGTTTTTGTAGTTTTTATGGAGCCGCTTTTTTTCAAAACCAAAATAAAAACTGCTCATATTGCAGCGGCATTTGTTGTTTTTTCCGCAATATTTCTAATAATTCCCGATTATGATTTTTCTGATAATATTACTCAAGGTGTTGTCTGGGGAGTATTTTCAGGGTTTTTATTCAGCCTGATAACCTTGATAAACAGAAAATTTGTAAGGGACGTCCATCCGGTTAAAATTGCATTTATTCAGGACAGCGCTGCTTTTTTTACGCTGATTCCCTTTGGATATTCTTTTTTGCCTTCACTGAGTATTACCAATGTTATGATGTTGATTTTACTTGGTGTTTTCTGCACAGGTATTGCACACACATTTTATATATTCGGCTTAAAACACTCAACAGCAAGGAAAGCAAGCATATTAACGAGTATGGAACCTGTATACGGAGCGTTGGCTGCATTTGTTATTTTTCATGAGACTCCCGGTTTAAAAGTTATTGCAGGCGGAATAATTATAGTAGCGGTTTCAATATTTATTTCCTTTTCCGAAAACAGAAATAGTCAATAAAACCAAAATAATTTCTTTTGTTTAAATGTCCTTTTATTCACTAAAGAATTTTGGAAATTAAAATAAATTTTATATTTTAATGTCTGACCCGTTTAGTCTGTCATAGAAAAGTTATTCGGGTAGTGCAGCAATTTAGTTCAATGTGCATTGATCGGTCCGGAGAAAAAATGAAACGGGTGTATCTATTATACTTTATTTTATTTTTATATGCTTCAGGTTTTTCATCTGATAAACTATTATGGCCCACAGATGCAAGTTTTAATCTTACAGCCACATTCGGAGAATACAGGCCAGGTCATTTTCATACAGGTATTGATATAAAAACCTGGGGCAGAGAAGGATACAAGGTTTTTGCGGTTGATGACGGATATGTGGAAAAAGTTTCTGTCTCGCCGTATGGATACGGTAAGGTGCT
>Ga0190359_1002816_pt1 | contig 10279 bp, 6 predicted proteins | sample 48721823_MG_FD_161269 | JGI IMG/M metagenome (GOLD analysis project Ga0190359, IMG submission 161269) | Hydrothermal vent microbial mat bacterial communities from Southern Trench, Guaymas Basin, Mexico - 4872-18-2-3_MG | ecosystem: Environmental > Aquatic > Marine > Hydrothermal vents > Microbial...
TGTCATGCCCAAAGACTTCCGGGAAATACTCTTTTCCAGTTTCGAGTTCATTCGACTTTCTCCTTAGCCAGTCGACATATTCGGGTTCATGAACAAGATATACATATGAGTCAAAATGATATTTGCTTTCCTGCATGGCGTAGCCAAAAAAATGTTCCATCCGTTCACGGATAGCTTCTATTCTCAAGGGCTTTTCAGGATTTTCAATCCATTCACCGTTGTCTATCTCTTTTTGTGGAGAATGTAAGAGGTGCCGTCTGTCATAAAAAATTTTCATTTATGGCTTTCACCTTGTTCCAGTGGATTTTCCTCGATCTTTTTCACTCTCCGGGCATGCCGCCCGCCTTCAAAATCCGTTTCGAGAAATTTTTTTACTACCCATCGAGCCAGTTCTGTTCCCATTAATCTACCTGCAAGCACAAGTACATTAGCATTATTGTGTTTTCTTGACAGTTCAGCCATCTCCGGGAACAAACACAAAGCTGCCCTTACACCATTGTATTTATTGGCCGCAATTGACATCCCAATACCAGTACCGCAGATCAGTATCCCGCGCTCCCCGGATTTAGCTGTGATTTCCTCTGCCATTTTTTTAGCAAAGTCAGGATAGTCAACGGAATCCTCGGAATTTGTGCCTAAATCAATTACTTCGTGCCCAAGTTCTTTCAAATATGCGATTAAATCCTGTTTGAGAGAATATCCGGCGTGATCGGATGCAATCGCTATCTTCACTTTACTCACTCCTATCTATACCATCTCAGCAAACCAACAAGCTTTCCTTGAATCCTTACTCTGCTTGCTTCGACAACAATGGGAAGCATATCGGGATTCGATGGAATCAGTCTGATCTTCGGACCATCATTCTCATACTTTTTCAGCGTGGCATTTTCGCCGTCTATAAGTGCAACCACGATGTCGCCGTTATTTGCCCAATCTTGTTTTCTGATAACCACATGATCCCCATTCATTATATGGGAGTCAATCATGCTGTTCCCGGTCACTTTGAGTATAAAATATTCAAATCCCCGGCGTATCATCCACATGGGAACAGGAATTGAATCTTCTCGATTTTCAATAGCCTGTATTGCTTCTCCAGCTGCGATTGTCCCCACTACCGGGAGCATCACGACGTCGTTCTCATCGGTTGTGAGTTTTCCATTTGCCTGCTTAATCACCCTGATTCCTCTGGAAACTCCAGTACGTTCAATGTATCCCTTCTTCTCCAGAGCCTCGAGGTGTTTTGCCACCCCTCGAGGCGAAGCAATGCCGAAATCGTTGCATATGTCCCTTATACTGGGTGGATACCCATTTAGTTTGATGAAGTTTTCGATATACTCCAAAATTTCCTTTTGCCGCTCTGTAAGTGTCACCCTTTCACCCCCTGATTCAATCAGCTATAACCGCCATGCTGGCAACGCTGTCATCCCCTTTTAATTCAACGATTTTCACGCCTTTTGTTATTCTTCGTGTTGGCCTTATTTGAGACACAGGAATCCTGATAGACATTCCGGCTTTTGTAATTACAATGAGTTCATCTTCATCAGTCACAACAAGCGCATCGATTACTTTCCCAATTCTGTCAATACCATATAGATTTTTCAATCCCATTCCGCCGCGATTCTGGGGCCGATATTCACTGAGTGGCGTTCTTTTCCCCACACCCCATTCCGTGGCTGTGAAAAGATAGCGCTGATCATTGGCAGCTACAATGCTGCTGGATACCACCATATCGTTTCCACGCAATTTTATTCCTATAACACCTGCTGCGCTTCTTCCCATGGATCTTATTTGAGTCACTGGAAATCTGATTACCATACCCAGTGCCGTGGATATGAGAACCGTATCGTCTTCATGTTCACTGATCATGGCGCTTACTACTTTATCGCCCTCATTGAGAGTAATTGCCTTTATGCCAGAGATTCTGGAATTTGCAAAAGCGGCAAATGGAGTTCGCTTGATTTTGCCCTTTTTTGTCGTGATGACCAGCGCTTTACCTTCGAGATTTTCCTTACGAGCAGAAAGAACAGCCTGGACCGTTTCATCGGGGTCAATTTTCACGTAGTTGGCGAGAAGCTTTCCCCTTGAATCACGCGAAGAATAATCAAGCTCGTGATTGTTAATGAGATAAGCTTTCCCCTTCGAAGTGATAATAACGGTCTTGCTAAGGCGAGTAGTGGTAAGGATGTTAGTCACGAAATCTTCGTTTTTGGTTTTTATTCCCCGAACTCCTTTTCCTCCTCTACCCTGCATTCGATAACTTTCAAGGGGGGTTGACTTTATATAGCCTTTATGAGTTACGGCGACCACGATATCATCATCAGGTATTACATCTTCTACATTGAAATCTCCAGATATATCATTGGTGATCTTTGTCTTTCTTGCATCACCGTATTTTGCATTGATCTCCTCGAGCTCCTCTTTTATTATCTTGTAGATATTCTTGGGATCAGAAAGTATCTTCCGGTAACCGTCAATTCGAGAAACAAGTTCGCGGTATTCCTTTACCAATTTGTCTATCTCCAGTGAAGTCAATTTTCCAAGACGCATATCGAGTATAGCTTGGGCTTGAGATTCACTGACATCAAGAGTTTCAATGAGATTGTTTGTGGCGTGCTGGGTGTCAGGAGAGTTTCTAATTATATCAACTACTGTATCAATCGATCTTGTAGCCTTTGTAAGTCCCTCAACAATATGCGCACGTTTGGAGTCCTGTTCCAGGTCGTATTCAGTGCGTCTTGTGATGATTTCGAATCGATGGTTAATGAAGGACTTGAGCAATTCCCTCAAAGTCATTACCTTCGGGCGTTTCTTTTCATCTATAACGAGCATCTGGGCAGTGTATGAAACCTGCAGAGATGTGTGTTTGTACAGAAGGTTGAGAACTACATTTGGATCTGCACCACGTTTCAATTCGACAACGACTCTCAGACCTTGCTTGTCTGACTCATCACGTATGTTCCTTATCTGTATATCCCTGTGATTCTGGGCTGCAGAAGCCATTTGCTCAATCAAGTCAGCTTTCGAAACCGAGTATGGGATTTCCGATATTACTATGCACAGGTTTCCCCTTACTTCTTGAATCTCTGCAACACCTCGTATGACGAAACGACCTTTTCCCTCGGTGTAGATCTTGCGCATGCCATCTTTGTCCATGATTATCCCACCTGTGGGGAAATCAGGACCCTTTACGTAGTTAAGGAGCTCTTCGTTGTCAATTTCCGGGTTATCGATAAGTGCATCAATGGCAGCAACCAATTCCCTTAAATTGTGCGGTGGGATATTAGTCATCATTCCAACTGCTATTCCAGAAGCCCCATTCATGAGCAAATTCGGAATACGGGATGGCAAAACAACAGGTTCTACAAGCGAGCCATCAAAGTTCGGCATCATATCAACGGTGTTCTTGTCTATGTCTTGAAGCATCTCTTCGGCAATGTTTTTAAGCCGTGCTTCAGTATAACGCATTGCAGCTGGTGGGTCCCTGTCTACAGAGCCGAAGTTCCCCTGACCGTCTATAAGCGGATAGCGCATGGAAAATGGTTGGGCCATACGAACGAGGGTATCGTAGATAGCCATATCGCCATGAGGATGAAATTTACCCATTACTTCCCCAACGATTCTTGCGCTCTTTTTGAAAGACTGGTTGTGCCTAAGCCCAAGGGCTAACATTCCATATAGGATTCTCCTCTGAACAGGTTTTAAGCCATCTCTCACGTCCGGAATAGCCCTACCAACTATAACACTCATGGAATAGAGCATATAAGCATCTATCATTTCATCGTTGATCGGTTTTGGTATTATATTTTCTGGCATTCAAGACCTCCTCTCAAAATTCGACTCAGGATATTTTAGCTCCGGGCTCTACATCCCGATGAACAGTCAGTACCGTCAGCTTTTGTCCATCCTTTGCCGCAAGTAACATGCCCTTTGACTCTTCGCCCATTAATCTGGCCGGCTTCAAATTAGTGACAACCACTACTTTGAGCCCGACGAGTTCTTCAGGCTCATAGTGCTGGGCTATGCCAGCCACTATCTGCCTTCTTCCGAGATCTCCGAGATCTATCTGAAGTTTGAGCAGTTTTTTTGATTTCTTTATTTTTTCCGCCTCAAGTATTTTTCCAATTCTGAGCTCCACCTGCGCGAAATCTCTTATTTCGATGAGATTCGCAGTTTCTTCGATTTCCGCTTTCTCGCTGGCAGATTCTTCAGAAACCCTTGATACCCAGCGATGTTCCTTAAGGTCAATCCTCGGGAATAGAGGGGAGCCGTGCACAATGCTTAAGCCCGCTTCAAGTCGTCCCCATTCAAGGGTTTCAAAGTTCTCCACCGCTTGTTTACCAATGCGCTTGAAAATCTCATTGGCTGTATCAGGCATGATAGGTGCTATCATGAGGGAAACAAGTCTCAACACCTCAGCAAGGTTGTATAGTACGGTATTCAAGCGTTCTTTTTTATCCGGGAGTTTTCCCAACTTCCATGGCTCTGTAAGGTCTATGTATTTATTACCGTATTTCACCAGCTCCCATATTGTTTCAAGAGCTTGTGTGAATTTCAGTTTGTCCATGTATTCTTTGTAAGCAGTAACAGTCTTCTTGGCAAGCGATATGAGCCCTTTGTCAACAGTATCATTTTCACCGGGTTCGGGGATTATATCATCGTTGAACTTTTTGATCATCGCCTGCGTTCTATGAAGCAGGTTTCCAAGATCGTTAGCCAGGTCGGCATTGATACGGGTAATGAGGTTCTCTTCGGAGAAATCTCCATCACGTCCAAATTGAATATCTTTCAACAAATAATATCGAACCGCATCGTTACCATAGGTTTTCACGAATTCTCTGGGATCTATGGCATTTCCCAGTGATTTGGAAATTTTCTGTCCATTCACTGTTAACCAGCCATGGGCATACACCTGTTTGGGAAGAGGAAGTCCTGCAGACATGAGCATTGCAGGCCAGATCAACGAGTGAAAACGATTGATTTCCTTTCCAATAAGGTGCACATCGGCAGGCCAGTACTTTTCAAATTTCTCCATATCATGAGGATAACCTATGGCACTAATATAGTTTATCAATGCATCAACCCAGACGTAGATCACATGTTCGGGATCATCAGGCATAGGGACGCCCCATTTGAAGGAAGTTCTGGTTATACTGAGATCTCTTAAACCGCCTTCGAGAATTTTGAGCATTTCATTGCGTCTGAAATCGGGCTGAACGAAATTGGGATTTTCCCTGAAGAGCTTCAACAGCGCATCGTTGTATTTTGAGAGCCTGAAGAAATAATTCTCTTCTTTGACCCTTTTCACCTCTCTACCACAGGAGGGACAGATTTTTTCCTTTCCAATGTCTTCCTCAGTCCAGAAAGTTTCGCAGGGTACGCAATACCAGCCTTCATATTGACCTTTGTAAATATCCCCGTTTTCCTTCATCTTTTTAATGAAATGCTGAACAGTATTCATATGAATCTCATCAGTGGTGCGAACAAACTGATTGTTGGTTATTTTGAGCTCTTTCCAAAGTTTTTGGAATTTACCCGCCAGTTCGTCACAAAAAGCTTGGGGTGACATGTTTCTGGCTTCAGCTGCCTGTAGAACTTTCTGACCGTGCTCGTCTGTACCCGTCAAAAAAAAGACATCGTAGCCATCCAGCCTTTTATACCTCGCAACAACATCGGCTACGATTGTTGTGTATGCCGACCCTATATGAGGCTCAGAGTTTATGTAATAAATAGGCGTGGTGACATAAAACGTATCTTTCATCGATGCACCTCCAATAATCGATTATAACATTTTATATGTATACAACCGTATAGCCTTTATTGTGTTTATTCAAGAGTAGAGCTTATGACATCATAAATCTGCAGGAAGTTTTTCATGCGTTGCTTTAATTTATCTGATGTCACTGTTTCTATTTTATCAGCGATTAAGGCTTTTATACCGCTGTAAGTCATTAAGACTTCTTCCATAAACTTTCTATACAGGGTTACATTTTCAATAAGATGTTCTTTGGCATATTTAAAGCAGAGTTCCAGGGTATCATCAGGTATTCCATATCTCCCGCCATTCCACATTGCTACGCTGATAAAGGCGTGCTTTCCTGCAATATCGATGAGCATCTTCATTGCTTCTTCAGGTTGATCTTGTGTTGTCATAACAGCATTCATGTATTGTGAATAAATACTCTCCCAATCAGGATACCTACTCCAGGTTCCTGGTAATAGCGTTACAGCAAGGTCGTAGTAATAAATGGACATTTCGGCGGTATAATTCTTCAACTTTTCAATCAAAGAGCGCAATTTTTGCATATCAAGACCATCGACTTTTTGTGGCATTTCTAAAAGATAGGCCTTTAGGTTTTTGTAAAGCTGTTCATACAAGCTTCCGACGATTTTAGGAGTTTGGCGTTCACTGAAAAAGATCATAGAAGCTTCATAATAGTCGATGGCATCCAGGGTCATCTGTATCTGAGCTAAAAGGTTGACATCTATCTGGAATGAGATTTGATCCGAGATAGCGCTTCCGTAGCTTTCAAAAAAAGCCTTGAATGGAACTGTCCTTATTTCTTTTTCTGGCAGAGGTATAATATCTGTTCCTTTAAATTCTTTCACTATCAAATCTGCATAAGGGTCTTCACCCACCAAAACCTTTATTTTATCTTTTAAAGAATAGCCTTCAAGCGAAAGCCTTTCGGGTTTTACGCCAAATCCCCCCAGATACCATAGTGGCTTTCCAAAAACCGGATAAATGCTAAAAGACTTTCTAAAATGGATTACGGCACTGTTATAATACTCCTGGGCCTTGTTTTTAAGAAGTTTTGCCCGGTCTAGATAATCCAGAAGCTGTTTTCTTATATTTTCGATTTCGTTTTTTCGCTCTTCTTCCGCTTTAATGCTCAACTGTAGCGATGAGAGATTTGGGTATTTTTTTCTCAGCTCGCTTCCGCGTACGCTGAAATACTCGGCAAGATTTTTCAAATAGGCGTAGTTGCCGCTGAAGTGCTCAAGGTCATATAGATACTTGTTTACAGTGTTGATATCAGCTTTCGAATATTCTTTCAAATAAGCATAATAATATTGCTGATCCCTCTGACCCATTCTAAAATAACCTTCTCCGGCATAAGCAGTTGTTTTCAAAAAAGTGATTACAGCAAAAAAAACAATTATAATAGCCGCAGAGAAGGATTTCCCTATTTTCATTTCCTTCTGTTGATCGTTGAAATAGACTCCAACAGCAAGTGAAAGCAGAAAAACTCCACCCATTAGATTAGGTTGCATGTGAAGCGGGAATTCGAACATGCTGTGAAGCGATAGGGAAAATATCCCGGCTCCTATGGCTCCATATAATAACAGATTGGTTCTATCCTTTATACGGAATAGCCTTCTAAAATACGTCCAAACCAAAAAGATCATAAACAGCAGTATCATTGCAAAGCCCAACAGTCCCGTTTCACTGAGGGATTGAAGATAATCGTTGTGCGTTCTTTTGAAATTATTCCACACTGCGGAATACTCTGGATGATCTGCAATTACGTTTGGGGTGTACAGTAAATGGTAAAGCTGAAAGGTGCCGATACCACTACCAACGAGTAGTCTCAATTTATTTTTTGGTTCTATCCATTGATATACGGAATTCAACCAGGCGGAAAATCTCTCTTTCCATGAGCTTGAAGAAGTCAGCGCGTACTCCAGCCTTTTCGTTACGCTGAGTTTTCCCCCCCCTGTTAAAACAGAAGGCGTCAAATAGAGGTAACTCATAACAGCAATGATAATCAATGCCAGTAATACAAAAAGTAGTACTATTCTCTTTTCCTTTCGATCTGAGGAAGCTCGCTCAAGACGTTTCCTGAGTAAGAGATAAAAACCCGCAAAGAGCAAATTGCCGATGAAAATCCCCGTTATCACGGTTCTGGTTTCTGCAATAAATATAGCTGAAATCATAGGAATCATGAAAACCAGCATAGAAGCCTTCAAAAGGATTTGTTTCCAAAGTGCGCTCCCAAAAAGCCTTTTAAGAGGTGTAGCGCTTGCTATGAAATAGAAGACCATCGGGAGTGCCATCCCCATGTAATCCGAGACGAAATTTGGGTTGCCTATGGTCGATCTCGCTGAAGCCCGGGTAAAAGGTTCTCCGATTTTTCCAAGAAAGAGGTCATAGCCAACATAGTAATTCAACATCGCGTCAATTGCTACCACGGTAGCTCCCATTATGAAAAAAAGCATACTCAATTCTATTTTCGTTCTCGTGTTCATCTTGTTGGACAGATAAATACCCGTCAATGGAACAAAGAGCGCAAAGAGCGCAACGTCCAATGAATATCTCAAATACTGGGGGTTGTCAATTTGAACAGAAATAAGCGAAAAAATCGCAGCTATTCCGAATCCCAGAGCAAAGAGATGAGCATAAGTATATTTGAATCTGATCTCTTTTTTCCTCAACACATTTAGCAGCAAGATGATGGAAAAGCCCACCGCGTATATCAGGTGTTTGCCTGTTGAAGGTTCGTGAGTAAAGCCTTTAACGAGGAAAAGTGGTACAACAAGCAGTAAAAGAAGATATATCACAAGTTCAGCGTCGATGATTTTCTCTCTTCTTTCTCTCACTATCATCCACCTCTATCCTAATATATTGTCCAGCAATGTCATTATGATAAACCCAAAAATGAGAGAGTACGTTGAAAGCAGTTCAAATCCCCCGCTATGGGTTTCTGGAATGACTTCATCGCTTATCACGTAGAGCATCGCACCACCAGCAAAGGCCATGGCATATGGCAGCAAAGGTTGGGCAATGACAATAAGCAAAGCGCCTACTAGTCCTCCAGCGACTTCAACAGCTCCTGTTAAAAAGGTTATCCAGAACGTTTTGCCTCTTTTATACCCGGCACCTGTAAGGCTTGCAGCAACTGCTGCCCCTTCCGGAATGTTCTGAATGCCTATTGCCACAGCTATGGTTATTGCTTCTTTTGTGAAGGCTCCTACCCCGACTGCCATACCCTCAGGAAAGTTGTGAATTGTAATGGCGATAACGAATAACCATATTTTTGCCAGTTTTGAATGGGGTAACGGCCCTTCATAACCCTTTATCAAATGCTCATGGGGAGCAAATTTATCCATAATGTGTACGAAAATTCCACCAAGTAAAAACCCTACAACAAACCTCAATGGGCCACCAAGCTCTATAGAAGGTACCACTAGACTAAAAGCAGTGGCAGCCAGCATCACCCCAGCGGCAAAACCAAGCAACATGTCCAAAGCTTTTCGGCTAACTTCCTTTCGCCATAAAAGAAAAGGTATGCCACCTAATGTGGTGGCCATTCCTGCAATGGAGCTGTATAAAATCCCTTTGAAAGCAGGACTCATACTTGTTACTCCTCCTTATGCCCCCTCTTTTTCTTCTTGCCCTTTTCGCCATAGTAGTAATAATAGTAATAGTAATAGCCGGAAGTGTGCTGGTTAACACCGTTCACCAGTACCCCAAGCAATGGGGCCCCAACGGTTCTAAGGTTGTTAATTGTTATCCTGAGCCCATCTTTAAGCGCTATACCGGGTTTTACGACTAGAACTATTCCATCCAGTTTATTTGCGATCAGCGAAACATCCGATGTCACCAACGCAGGAGGGGTATCAATTATCACCCTGTCATATCTTTCTTTAAGCGTGTTGAGAATTGTTTCCAGCTTTTTAGAGGAAAGAAGTAAAGTGGGATTTGTAGCTCTGGTGCCCATCGGCATAACATCGAGGTTATTATCATAATCTTTTACTATGGCTTGATCTAGCTCGATTTCCCCTTTTATCAGATCCGTTATTCCCTTACCACTGGTTTTTTTGGTGTCAAGTTTGAGGATTTTCTCCACTCTTGGTCTCCGCAAATCGAGGTCAATAAGTATAGTTTTATAACCGCTTGAGGCCATATAAAAAGCGGTATTTGCCGCCACAAAGGATTTCCCTTCACCTGGGCTGACAGATGTTATGGCAATGGCTTTCTTTTCTTCACCTATGAGAAAAGAAACATTGCTGGCAGCGAGTTTTATGGCTTCAGATTGAGGCGCTGTTGGATGTGAGCGCACATACAGCTCGTCCTTATTTTCGACTAAATCTTCGATTTCGGGTATCCTTCCTATCACACTGAGCCCGCTGTATCTTTCGATCTCCTCTTCGGATTTCAGGGTTTTGTCCATGTATTCAACGAGGAAGACAGTGAGCATACCCAGGAAAATGCCGAGAACGCCACCGATTGCCAGTGAAAGTTTTTTGTTCGGCTTTACCGGGCTTCTTGGAGATTTCG
>Ga0190359_1002817_pt1 | contig 10273 bp, 6 predicted proteins | sample 48721823_MG_FD_161269 | JGI IMG/M metagenome (GOLD analysis project Ga0190359, IMG submission 161269) | Hydrothermal vent microbial mat bacterial communities from Southern Trench, Guaymas Basin, Mexico - 4872-18-2-3_MG | ecosystem: Environmental > Aquatic > Marine > Hydrothermal vents > Microbial...
ATAAGATTCCCTTTTCCTATTCATGATTGTATATCCCCGCCTTTTTGGCAGGACAATATATACCTCTTTTTTCTTTTAACACAAGCTCCATTACGAATGGGATCTCAATCTTGTTTTTGTATTTGCCTCTTCCTATAGCAAAGGCGAGGATGATAGTTAAAATTTTGCTGGGTCGCTTATATTCTTTAAAAAATCAGGTTTTTTAGACTGCTCCCCATGCCTCACCCCGCTTCTTTCCCTCATATAGCTTCCTATAACGGTCTCTGAGCTCTCTTTTGAGGATCTTATACCCTCCTCCGCTGACTGGCATTTGGTCAAGTGAAATAAAATCAACGGATTTTGGTTTCTTATAGGACGCCATCCTGTCTTTACAATATTCGATTATTTCTTCTTCACTGGCCTCTGCCCCTTCCTTCAAGACGATCACCGCCTTCACCGCTTCTCCCCACTTTTCGTCCGGCACACCAATAACTGCAACAAGGTGAACAGCAGGATGTGAAGATATTACATCCTCCACCTCCCTTGGGTACACGTTCATCCCTCCGGTGACTATCATGTCTTTTTTCCGGTCAATCACATAATAAAAACCATCCTCATCCACCTTAACTATGTCTCCAGAATACCACCAGCCATCCTTGAAATCGGTGGCCTCTGGCTTGTTCCAGTACCCCTTGGCAACTGCTTCTCCCTTTATTGCCAACTCACCTATCCCTCCCGGTCCAACTTCGTTACCATCATCGTCCACGACCTTCGTCTGATAGCCGAGGCAGGCCTTGCCGATTGACGTGAGCCTTGCAGACTTCGGACCCTCTAAATCAACCTCTTGCGGTCTAAGCACCGTACCAAGGAGGGCTGTCTCAGTTGTCCCGTAAAGCTGAATGAATTTCTTCCCCAAATACTTTGCTCCCTCCTTTAGGAGTTCAGCAGATATGGGTGCTGCTGAAGTAAACCAGTGTTCGATTGAAGAAAAATCCGTCTTTGCTGCATCCGGATGCCGGATTACGTTTGCCAGTAATGTGGGGCTGAACTGCGTGAAGCTGATTTTTTCTTTTTGGATCAGATCAAGGATCTTTTTGGCATCAGGATTGGTCACAATCAGAGAGCATCCCCTCACAGTTGAAGCGATGGAGAGCCCAGTGCCACCCGAGGTATGCATGGGCATTACGAGAAGCCACCTGGTGTATGGGTGAATTCCAAGCTCAGCAGCCCAAATCGTGGCACTGAAGCTCCAGTTGCGGTGGGTCAATGGAGCGCCTTTGGGCCTTCCCGTGGTTCCGCTTGTATATATCAGTGTGGCGATGTCCTCCTCGTCTACCTCCACATCGGGCTCATTTGATGATCCATTCTCGATAAGCTCCTCCAAATCATACTCGCACGGCCTATCCCCACCAATTGAGATGAAGTAGTCCACGTTGCTAAGCTTTTCCCTGATATCCTTGATTTTGGTCTCATAAATGTCAGCGTCACAAATAAATCCCCTGGCGCCGCTGTCCTGAATTTGATAAATGATCTCGTCACCCATGAAGGTCCGATCAATAGGTGCAATTGCCATTCCGACCTTTGTAAGGGCAAAAAGGGGAAGGATGTGTCCCATTCCCGTCCCTGTTTGAACCGCTACCTTGTCCCCCTTTTTGAGACCCATTTTCAAAAAGCTGTTTCCAAGCTTATTTACTATTTCATAAAGCTGCCTATAACTGTAACTGATTCCCTGGGGAAAATACTTGCCATACTCGTCCCTCACAGCCATCTTGTCAGGATAATTCCTGGCACATCTTCTTAAAGCATCACCAATAATCATATCAACCCCTCCTTCTCGTATGGTTAACACGATGATAAACAAATGATTGAAATTGGGAGATAGGCCCTACCTTGCTCACGGGCCGCCTCTGCCAAAGGCTCAATCAACAGCACCCCGGCTTATTCTCCCCTCCCGTATCTTTTTTAGGACCAGTGGGATATATCAGCCCTGAGACTGCATCGGAGACACCTCCGGGCCTCCATCACAGCCAAATCTTCGGTATACCTCTGTTCAACCGACCCAAGGTTACCCTGCCCTTTGTTAAAACTCAACCTGAGTCTCGGCCCAAAAAACATCTCCGTATTATCAAGCCTCGGAGGTATCATGAGTTCGCTACGGGGGCTCTCTTCAACGGTTCCATCACCCCCCAAATAAATATCAATGGACCGGGCAGCCTTCTTCCCCATGGCTATCGCCGAGATTATGGAGCTAGGACCGGTGACCACGTCCCCTACTGCAAATACGCCCTCCATTCCCGTCATAAAGCTTTCGGAATCCACGGCCAAAAATCCCTTTCTGTTCGCGTACCCGCGCATATCTCCCGGCATAGTGGGTTTTTCTCCCACCGCGGCAATGACCAAATCGGTTTCCATTGTAAATTCCGAACCCTTTACAACAAAAGGTCTCGGTCGGCCTGTTCTGTCCTTCCCTAGTAAGCGAGTCTCAGCGCACTTCAGGGCCACCCCGCAGCCATCACTTGTCACCCCACAGGGGACAACCTGAAAGAGAAACCTCACTCCTTCTTGCTGGGCAGCCCTCACCTCGTATCTGTCCGCTGTCATATATTCTTCTGACCTGCGATAAATGATCTTCACATCCGAGGCACCAAGCCTGATACAGGTTCTGGCAGCGTCAATAGCAGCATTGCCCCCGCCGATTACCACAACGGATTTTTCTTTCAACTCGGGAGCCATGCCTGTGTTGACCATCTCCAGGAAATTCACTGCTCCCAGCACACCTGAACAGGAGTCCTCACCTTCGATACCCAGTGGGATCTGCTGGTGACATCCAGTGGCAATTAGCACCGCATGAAATCCCTGACCCAGAAGATCCCTAACCGCTTCAACCCTGGTGTTTGTTTTTATTGAAACCCCCATGGCGGTAACTTGCTTAACCTCGGCATCAATGACTTTCCTCGGAAGTCTGAACCTAGGGATCGCCCGCATCGGCATTCCCCCCGGTTCCGACATTGCCTCATACACAGTGACCGAATACCCCCCGAACCTGGCAAGGAGATATGCAGCAGTAAGCCCGGCAGGGCCTGACCCAATGACCGCCACAGTTTTTCCCGAATCTACGCGGGCTACGAATCTCTCTTCCATGTATCTGCATTGTTCAGCCACAAATCTCTTGAGATCCCTGATGGCGATCGGCTCATCCAGTTCCTTTCTCCGGCACGATTCCTCGCAAGGTCTCGTGCACACCATTCCACAAAGCATTGGAAACGGTAATTTGCGTCTTATTACCTGAAAAGCCTCTTCGTACCTCTTTTGCGAGATAAGGTAAACGTAAAGGGGAACGTCAATTCCCAAGGGACACGCGTTCCGGCAGGGCACTAGTTCTTTCGCCTTCTCCCCTTTGCTTAACACCGAGCTCCATTTTTCTCTTTTGTCGATAAATGCTCCAGTAGGACAGACCTCAACACACCCCATGCAGTACCGGCAGCCTGATTTGGAAAAGTCTTCCTCCTTGGTTCCCACGATCACCCGGCCTTCGTGTATCACAAAGCCAAGAGCCCCCACCCCCCGGACATAAGCGCACATACGCACGCACCTGAGACACCCAACGCACAATGATGGATCAAATTCAAACAAAATGTTGTCAACTGTCCCCTCTGCTCCCTGATCATTGTACGGCAGGGTGACCCCTATCAGCCCCACTGAATCAGCCACGCGCAGCAACTCACACCGGGGATATTCCGCACATGCCACGCACCGCTTTGACACATTAGCGCTTCTGACACACACGCCAAAGGGTTCGCAGCGGGGCCTCCGGTCGCACGTAATACAAATTGTAGGATGGTTCGACACTCCGAGAATGTGTTTTAGTCTGTCGCGGCGTCTGGCCACCAGATCTTCGTCATCGGTGACAACACTCATTCCATCCTCAACCTTTGTGGCGCAGGCCCGGACCGGCTCCTCCCTTCCTTCAACCCTTACAATACAAAGGCCACAGGGGTCCGGCTCTTCATCGCGTCCGTCATTGGCTACCATCCTGGTCCCCTGGTACACTTTGTCATCTGGGACCATTTTTACGAAAGGCAAATCAGGATGAAAACACAGGGCAGGGATATAAATTCCATTGGCCCGCGCCGCCGTAAGTATAGAAACATCCCTGCCCACTTCTATTTGTTGCCCATTTTCGCTCTAAGCCTCTCTGTCTCATCCATGTCAACCTCCAGGGTCCCAGCTTTTATCACCACTCCATAGTCATTTTTGGCACTTTCTATTGAAACCACCTCATCTCTCACGTCTTTCACTACCGCCTCTATGTCCCTTTCCCAGGGATTGCCGACACCGCAGCCGCCCTGAACAAAGTCTTTCACCCTGTCCCCCCTGGACAGCACAAAAGCTTTTTGGTTACGTATTTCTTCATTTGTCACTTTGCGACCACCTGCAAAATAAAGTTCCTTCCTATTCGCTGGTGGCAACTTGCCTCCATCAATAGCCGGAGCAGGAACATAGTCATAAGGGTCTGCAGCATAATGAAGAAACACGGGCTCGGAATCAGAAATAGATACCCATTGGTTATGCACACCGAGGCCACCACGCCATCTGCCCGGGCCAGCCGAATCCTTCGCCCATTCCCACCTTTCCCAAAAAATGGGATACAACCCCTCACACACTTCAATTTCTGGATAATAAAGGGTCCCACTACAAATAACCGGACCATTGGTGGACCACCCGTCCACACCCCACAGAGCGCCAGCCCCAGAGGCACATGCTAAAAAGTCAGGGGATCCATATCCTTCGGATCGTCTTGGATCAATACCGCTGAAAACCCAATATGGGATGGAACCCCAGCCTGCGGGAGTCTCTTTGGGAGCCACCTTTGCAAGCGCTGCCCATACCGCCTCTATAATCTGTTTGGCGACAAAATTTGTGCAGTTACCATGAGTAGCAGGAAACGTTGCATGTGTAACAGTTCCTGGTTTTGTCTTGATTGATATCGGCCTATAGCACCCGCCACAACGGATTTCCAAGTTCTTTCCAAGGGATTGTAGTATAGCCTGATAGACAGCACTATAAGTATTTGCAATGGGGCTGTTGATGTATTCCTTGCTCATGGGACCGCTGTCGCTGAAATCTACAATCAGCTCATCACCGTCTACTGTTAAGTCGCATACAATAGCAGGAGCTCCTTCCGCACCAGTTATTTCGCTGTGGTAAATGCCATCAGGAATTTTACGAATCTCTTCACGCATTAAAAACTCACCATAAGCGAGAAGGTCCTCAACGAAGATGTTAAAGGTTTCCCTCCCGTAGGTATCGATCAGTGTCCTTAACCGCTTCTCTGCCACCCTGGCAGCCCCAATCAAAGAAAGGAGGTCACTGTATTGTACATCCGGGATCCTCACATTTGTCATGACTAGATTAATAACGCTTTTTCTTTCCTTCCCCTTTTTGATAATCCTCAGAGGGGGGATTCGTAGGCCTTCTGCATAAACATCAATAGCATTTGGATTATATCCTCCAGGAGCCCCTCCCCCTGTGTCCTGTTGATGTGCCTTATTTGCGATCCACAGGACATGCTCATCTTTATAAAAGACCGGATATACGACGCACCAATCCGCCATCTGGTTACCAGCATCCATGGTGTAAGGGTCATTAACCAAGAACACATCGCCTGGATTTACATCTTCTTTGAAGAATCTTTTCACTGCACGCACCGCAAAGGGGGTAGCCCCTACCAGCACTGGGATATACTCGGCAAGAGCCACCAACTCAGCCTTAAGGTTGAGTATGGATGTACAGAAATCGTGTGCCGAAAAATATATGGGTGCCCTAGCAGTTCTTTCCATGTTCACGCCCATTTCGCGTGCAATGGTAAACACGGCTGATGTGAGGACTGAAAAATCCGCAGCGTCTATTCTGATCTTGTAAGTTTCACTCATGATGTATCCTCCTTTTAAGCCTATTCACTAAGTTCCATTAGAATACTCCCATAGGGAGTGACCTCTATCTTGCCTCTTGGGGGAACAACAATAGTTGTTGTGCTTAGCTCCACAACGGCAGGCCCTTCTACCAAGTTGCCCACCTCCATCCTGTCTCCATCGTATATACCTGTAGTAACAAATCCTCCTGCCTCTTCAAAATACACTTGACGTTCTCCTTTTTTGTGCGCACTAGCATCCTTACTTACAAAGTCCTCTGCTTTAATTTCGGGAGTCCGCACCTTGCCACAAGCAGCCAGCCTCACGTTCAATATCTCTGTTTCAGTTGTATCCCTATAGGAATAAAGCGTTTCGTGCATCTGGTGAAAATCCTCTACGAGTCTTTCGAGCATATCCCTGTCAACCTTTTCGCTAGTACTATTGCTGTCCTTTAGGGGAAGAGGCACTTCAAGTTCATGATACTGGCCCTTATAGCGCATATCCACTGATCTTAAGTAATACCTCTCGGATTTTGAAACACCCTCCATTTTCAGGTATCCCTCGCCTATGGCTCTCATCTCGTTAAAAAGTGCATTGAGATCATCCAGGTCTACGGCGCTCATTCTACTCGCAATGGATCTAACAAAATCATGACGCACATCAGCGATTACACCGCCAAGAGCGCAAAAAACTGAGGATGTTTTTGAAATAAGCAATCGCTTTATATTCAAAGCCCGCGCCAGACTAGCCGCATGAACTGCTCCAGCTCCCCCAGCGACCACCAAGGTATATCTTCTAGGGTCCTCACCTCTCTGAACAGAAACAATCGAGATACCATCAACCATGTGGTGATCAATAACTTTCCGCATCGCCCATGCTGCTTGCGCCACGTCCACACCCAAGGGATCTGCAATCTTTTCCTTTATGGCCTGGTGGGCCAGCTCAGGGTAGATTTTCATTTCACCTCCCAAGTAGTAATCAGGATTCAGGTACCCCAAGACCAAATCCGCGTCAGTGCAGGTTGGCTCCTTACCACCTTTGCCATAACATGCGGGACCAGGATCAGCCCCAGCGCTCTGAGGCCCCATATGCAGGACTTTCATTTTGTCCAACCATCCAATGCTTCCCCCACCGGCGCCAATAGTTCGTACATCCACTAGAGGTAATTTCATGTGATAAACGCCACCTACTGCGCTTTGCAGAGCGGTCATCGGGCTGCCATCCTTAATCAAACATACATCAAAACTGGTTCCCCCCATATCCACTGTTATTATATTCCTAAAATCCAAGGCCTTCCCAACATACGCAGCAGCAGCAGGGGCACAAGCTGGCCCAGAGAGCACAGTCCTGACCGCCTGTTCCATTGCTACCTCAGGGTAAATGACGCCTGCATTTGATTGAGTAATGAGCAAGTGACCCTTAAAGCCCTCTTTTCTGAGAGATTCGTCCAAATGTTTCAAATAGGCAGAAAGCTTGGGACCCACATATGCATTTATAACTGTAGTGCTCATCCGCCAGTACTCTCTGATTTCTGGCTGAATCTGGTAAGAGGCACAGACATAGGTGTCAGGAAGGGCTTCTCTGCACAATTCAAGGGCTCTTTTTTCATTAGTGGGATTTTTGAATGACCACAGGAAACAGATTGCAACAGCCTCCACACCTTGCTCAGTTAAGTATTCACAGGCCTTCAGTACGTCATCTTCGTTAAGCGGTGTAACTATCTCACCCGCAGCATTCGTCCTTTCTTCCACGGGGACCCTCAGGTATCTCGGACAAAGTGCCTCTGGCTGGGGGATTGCAAGATTATAGGGATTTTCCCTGATACCAAAGCGGATACCCAGGATGTCTCTAAATCCCTTAGTGCACAGAAGCCCTACCTTGGCCCCGGTCCACGTGAGAACTGTATTGGTACTAACTGTCGTTCCATGGGTAATTCTTCTAGTTTCGTCAAATAGCTCCTTCATATCTTTACCTAAGATACCAGCAAGTTTAGAAAGCCCTTGCATGATGGCCCTGGATGGGTCATCCGGTGTAGAGGGAATTTTTGTTAAATTCAAGTTTCCTTCCTCATCTAGGCAAACCAAATCTGTAAAGGTGCCCCCTACATCTACTCCTATTACATATTTCATTCTATCCCTCCTAAGTCGTCCAATTTGTTACCATTGGCTTACCTCTTTGACCCCAAAGATCAAAAAGCAAGCGCCACGCCTCTTTTGTTTGTTGCCTAATATCCACCAGTTCTTGAAAAAACAGTAACAAGGTCGCAGTTTCGCAATTCCTGCGCATGCTCGGCGGCAGACGGCTGCGCGTTTCAATATACGGCTCCACGCACCCTCCAGACTTAAGCTAGAACTTTAATACCGCTAAAAAATCATCCATGAATGCACGTGCCATTATTCAATAAATTGTGTGTTATATTTTATGTATGTAAGTTGTGATTTTTTTAAAATACTGGCAATATCATGCATGTTTGTACCGAGGAATTTATGATAAGAGGCACTAGCTAATGCCGATATTGAAATCATAAACTTTTGGGCATGAATTGTAGGTTTAGGAATTATTTTTTCTCAGTTTAGAGCAAGTCGAAACCTTGAAGGGACCTCTTTCCACAAACAAAAGGCCCCAAATAAATCTTTCGAATAACTAATCAAGAAGTGTGCCACGGAATGGGAAAAGATACCGGGGTATAAGAGTGTAATTTTTAAGGTTTTTTCGCAGTACCTGTGTCAGGCTTGAAAAACGGTATTGAAAGATTCTTTCAAATACGGAAGTAATGAGGGAAAATTTTTTTCAATTAAACCACGGCGGTTTTACGTATTTTACAAAACCACCGTGGTTTCGAGCCCTCTAGAACCTGCCTAGTATATTACGGGCTATTATGATCTTTTCTACCTCTTTAGTGCCTTCATAAATTTCTAATACCTTGGCTGCCCTGTAGAATCGCTCCACGTCATGATCATCTATATAGCCATATCCACCATGGAGCTGTAATGCTTCATCCACCACTTCTACTGCCGTACGTGCAGCATTCCACTTTGCCATAGCTACCAGTTTAGTATCCACCTGCCCTTTATCCAGCATCCCGCATGCCCTATAGGTAAGTGTTCTTGCGAGCTCAACTTTTGTTGCCATTTCAGCTATTTTGAATTGTGTTACCTGAAAAGCAGCAATTTTTTGCCCAAATTGTTCTCTGGTTTTAACATGCTTTATGGCAAGGTCCAGTGCACCTTGGGCAAGCCCAACTCCATGGGCAGCAACGTATGCCCTAGATCGATCAAAGAAATTCATGAGTTGATAAAAGCCCTTTCCCCTGGTACCCACAAGATTATCCTTCGGCACCCTGAGGTCTGAAAAGAAAATGTTGGCTGTATCAGAAGCCCTTAAGCCCATCTTTCCCTTGATCTTATCTGCGTCATACCCAGGCCTGTCGGTCTCCACAACGATAATACTATGCCGTTTTGATTTAGCAGGTACATCTGGTTCTGTAAGACAAAATATCAGCATATAATCAGCTACAGATCCGTTTCCAATCATCACCTTACTTCCATTAATAACCCATTCATCTCCATCAAGCACCGCAGAGGTAGTTCCGGCTGCAGCGTCACTGCCGGCATCCGGCTCTGTTATTGCAAATCCCATGATAGCTTCCCCCTTTACCAAAGGAGGAAGATATTTCATCTTCTGCTCCTCACTGCCAAACATTAAAAACTCTTCTGCTCCAAATGTAATAGATGAAAATTCTTGGGAAATTCCGGGATCTACCCTCCAGAATTCTTCCAAAATAAGCGCATGCTCAAGAAACCCTAGACCTGCACCCCCATACTCTTCATCGATAAAAACGCCTATGAACCCTAGGTCCGCACCTTTTTTCAAAAGGCTTCTAGGTATCTCTTCATTCAAATCACAATCCCGCGCAATGTCCCGAAATTCCCCTTCTGCAAACTCCCTTGCCGCTTTCTGAATATCCTGCTGTTCTTTGGTCAGTTCAAAATCCATTTTTCAATCCTCTCTCTTATGTTTTTTTATGATTCAATCTTTTCTTTCAACGCTGCAACAACCTTAAAAAGGTCATCCACGACACCATAGTCGGCCACGCGGAAAATCGGAGCTTTTTTATCCTTATTAATCGCGATAACTGTACCAGCACCCGCAATGCCAGCTACGTGCTGAAACGCACCGCTGATGCCCAAAGCAAGATAGATCTTTGGTTTTACAGATTTCCCTGACGTTCCCACCTGGTGATACTTTGGCAGCCAGTTCTTGTCCACCACGGGACGAGAACAAGAAAGTACAGCGCCCATTTTCTCTGCGAGCTCTTTTACCTGCTCAATGTTTTCCTGTTCTCCTATCCCTCTGCCAACAGATATCAGGAAAGGTGCCTG
>Ga0190359_1002818_pt1 | contig 10267 bp, 14 predicted proteins | sample 48721823_MG_FD_161269 | JGI IMG/M metagenome (GOLD analysis project Ga0190359, IMG submission 161269) | Hydrothermal vent microbial mat bacterial communities from Southern Trench, Guaymas Basin, Mexico - 4872-18-2-3_MG | ecosystem: Environmental > Aquatic > Marine > Hydrothermal vents >...
TATATAATAGTATCCTAAACAATGTACAGTCGTACCAAACACGGTGTATAACTAGCTGGATTTCTCCAATGCCTTCAACATCGCGGGTAATTCGCAGATGTTACCTATGGCATACCCATTCCATGGTGGCTGGTTAGGTGTCTTAATCCAGATCCCTGTAATGCCAGCGTTTCTTGCTCCATACATGTCAGCCTCAACGCTATCCCCTACATGCACTGTCTCTGATGGCTTAGCATCGATCCTGTCCAACACGATCCTGAATATCTCTGGGTTTGGCTTTCTAACCGCTAGATCTCGGCTACAGATCAATAAATCAAAGTACTGGTCAAGGTTTGCCTCTTCAAGCAGCATTCTCGGTTGGTCGCTCATGGTGTTACTTACCATGGCTACCTTGTATTTGGCGTCTAGTCCTTTGAGGAGTTCCTCGATGCATGGGTAGAAGCTGGTCTTATAGTGGGTCTTGAAGTTATTATGCAGCCACTCAAGCATAGTGTCATCGTGGGGTATGCCTAAGCGTACGAGAAAATCTGAGTAGACTTCCTCGAAGGTCTTCTCTTTGCCTGTTGCCCTGTATTTTTCAAGGTTTGTTAGGGTTCCTCTGAGGGCTTTCTTGAGGTCTCGCATTTCTAATGGGTGTCCGTGGCTGATGAGGTAGTTTCTGATGGTCTCGTGGTATGGGTCCCAGTCGAGTCCGCCTGATGCTAGGGTTCCACCGAAGTCGAGGAGCACTGCCTTGATCTGCATAATGTAACAATGTCTATTGTGCATAATAGTTTAATCAAAGACCCTAAAACCAGAAACAGGTAGTATTGTTATGCTACGGGAAGCCTTTTACTGGCGCGGTGAGGTAAAACTCAACTATGTTGAGGGTCCAGACAACGGTCCAGCGTTTCTATTGCTGCCTGCATATGATAACAGGTGGCAAAGCTACTCTTCGATTATTCCGAGTTTAGCCAAGGAGACCCATCTCTACGCACTGGATACAAGGGGTAGAGGCGCTTCAGATCATACCCCAGATGAATATCAGTTAAAACACTGTATCGATGATGCTGTGGGGTTCATTGAGGAGGTTATCTGTGAGCCTTGTCATGTTTTTGGTCATAGTCTTGGTGGTTGGATTGGGTTATGGTTGGCTGCTTCTCGTCCTGATCTTGTTTCCTCTTTGATTGTTGGTGATAGTAGTCTTGATGTTGATGAGTTTATCGAGGCTGGGCGGTCAATGGAGGAGCGTGAGTTCAATAAACGGTTCATGGACTGGGCTGGGAAACCCGTTGAGGAGCTTGAGGAAATATTCACCATAAGGTACCCAGATCGCTCCATGGAGTACATCGAGACACGAGCCTTAACTTTCAGTCAGGTGGACCCTGAGATTTACCGTGACTGGGTTGATGGACAACTTGACAAATTCTTTGATGGATATGATGCTGAGGAGATTCTGGGTTCTTTGGAGTGTCCTGTTTTGGTGCTCAGAGCCGAGGATGGTTTGATTGACTGGGAGGAGATTCTCTGGGCTCGTGAGTTGAATGATGGTTTAATGGTGAAGGAGCTTGATGGTTTTGATCATTGGCTTGGGATTCAAGATGGTCGTATGCAGGTTGTCATCAAGGAGATTATGGGTTTTCTTTACTCCTTTTAATTTCTATATTTTATTCTCTTCACTATGTAACAATGATATGTAACATTCTTTCATACTTGCTTATATTTAATATACAAGAAGCTTGTATCAAGAGGCAATAAGAATGGAACAAACAACCCTAAACCGACTCAAACTAGAGATACAGAGCTTCAAAGGGCTCATAATAACAAACTTCATAGGAGCAGCGCTCACCATCGCGTTCAGCGTAGCCTACGCTGTACCAAAAATCATGCCACTACTGGTCGCGGGCTCATTTGAGCTACAGATGATACCCTACCTAGCCTTGGCTATAGTTGGTTTCGCAGTTGCAATCAATTGGATCACAAGAGGCGCAGAGCTGATGGAAGGGCACGATAACATCGTGACAGAGCTTGAAGAAGTCTCCCCTGATGACGATGAGGCGATCATAGGCATCATCGTACAGAGTCTAGCCTTCTACAGGGAAAACCAGCCAAAGATAAGACAACTGGGTATGCTTGGCAGAGTAGTTGGCGTATTCCTCCTTTTGACGGCTGTGCCCCAGATTCAGGCATTAGTTGCAAGTGAGTACCCGTTAGGTCAGGTAATGGCTATTGGTCAGGTATTTGGGCTTTTAGGGACGTTGGCTGTGGCGGCTCTTGGGCTCTATGCTCCGTCTATTATCAGTAGGTTTACTGTGAAGTGGGATAAGCGGCTTAGCGTTACTGATGAGGCTGGGGAAAAACTGGACAGGATACTTGAGGGATGAAAGGGAAAAGAACTCAGTACGAGATATACTGGGAGATACTGACCTATTGCAGGAACCCTAGAACCTTCACTAGTATAATCCATAGGTGCAGTTTGAATAGTAAGATCGGTCAGGAGCACATTGGTTTTCTTGAAGATAAGGGATATTTACGGCGTTTCGAGGATGAGGGTCAGAACTTGTTGAGGACTACTGATGATGCTAAGCCTTTCCTTGATGCTTTCAGGGAGATGTATCTTGAGTTGTTTGATCGTGGTCCTGATTTTAAGCTGTAGACTCTTTTTTTAATAAAATCTGGTTGTAACCAGAGCCTCTGAACCGCTGAAACAGTAACCAGTTATTGTATTCCTCGGTAACACGGAGTGGGGGACAATTTGTTCTGGCTAAAAATGTTGATAATGTTCCTGATGATGTTATTCCATTGTCATCATCCCTGTTGAACACCTTCTCTCTCCTTTTTTTACACAATTTCCATAGGGTATATACGTGAGGAAACATTAAATTGATCGATAAAATCGATGGTCAAATGCGATTACTGTGGCAAAGACGAGTACATGCCCTTCCGCTGCAAATACTGCGGAGGATACTATTGCTCAGAACACAGACTCCCAGAGATTCATAACTGCTCAGGCAACTACCAGTTTAGCAGAAGCACCACTGGACAAACAGGATTCACGCCAACAGGATACAGCTACTCACCACAAAGCCAACCAAGAACCCTAGGAATATTTGGTAAAAACGAGCTAAGAGACCTAGGAATAGGCTTAGGTGTGATAATGCTCATCCTATTATCCGGTTACTGGAGAGCCCTGCTGAGTAACCCCTTGTTCCTAACTGGGGCATTACTAATCTATGGTTCAGCTTTCATATTACACGAGCTGGCCCACAAATTCATGGCACAGAGTCTCGGCTACTGGGCAGAGTTCAAGATCAATCAACAAGGAATCATGCTAACACTTCTTTCACTAATATCTCCCTTCAAGATCATCGCTCCCGGGGCAGTAATGATAGGCAACATCGCGAGTTGGGATCATTATGGTAAGATTAGTATTGCTGGTCCAGCCACAAACATTGGTCTTGGTATACTGTTTTTTATTGCTAGTTTGGTCTCAGGTAACGGTACAGTTGGTGCTTTAGCATTTGTTGGTATGAACATCAACGCTAGCCTTGCGTTGTTTAACTTGATACCTTTTGGGGTCTTTGATGGCGCCAAGATCATCAAGTGGAACAAATACGTATGGGGTGCAGCTGTGCTAGCAGCCGGTATTCTATATCTTATATAGACCACCTATTCGTGGGTCTTATCTATAAGTAGCCTGTAATATGCAGCAATATGATTATAGTTCCGGGACCCGCGTCAAACATCCTCGGAGAAGCAATCGCTCACGAGCTTGGACAGGAACCTGTTTTCATTACTAACAGGATTTTCCCCGACGGAGAAAGCTACATTCAGATGCCTAACGAAGTAGAAGGCGAAACAGTGGTTCTCGTCCAGACCACCGCGCCTGATCCTGACAGAAAAATAATGCAGTTATTGTTTATGGCTAGGACAGCCAAGGATTTTGGTGCTGAGCGTATTGTGGCTGTGATGCCCTATATGGCGTATGCTCGTCAGGATAAACGGTTCCTAGAGGGCGAGGCATTGAGTTTTGATGTGGTTCTTGGTTTGCTTGAGTCTGTTGGCGTAGATGATACCATCGTGATTGATGTTCACTGCGAGGAAGCCCTAGAAGAGCTACAGCCAAAATACACTATGAAGATGCACAACCTGACAGCGTTGTTTGTTCTCGCAAAGTACATGAAACAGCATAGCTATGATGGAGCCTATAGTCTGTCACCTGATATCGGTAGAAAGAAGATTGTTGAGCGTGTCAGTGAGGTGCTGGGCGGTGGGTTTGCCTTCTTTGAGAAGGTGCGGGACCGTTACACCGGTAAAACTACAATGATTGTTAAGGACCTTGACCTGAAAGGCAAGAATGTCGTAATATTTGACGACATTATAAGCAGCGGGGGGACAATGTCACGCGCTATACAGGGCCTCAAAGAACAAGGAGCCGGAAAAGTAGCAGCAGTATGCACCCACGCATTACCTGTTCCCGGTGCAAATGAGAAGCTCAGGAACGCTGGTGCTGATGATATCGTGGCGACTGATACTGTTGAGTCTCTTTATGAGACTGTGTCCATTGCTGGGCTCGTAGCCGAGTATCTGCGGACCTTGTAACCGATACTTATTTCCCCTACCCTGTGTTCTGCATGGTGAACAATGATAAGCAGCAAGATAAAGCTCAAAGTACAGTCAGTGCGCGCAATCAAGGACCCAGAGAACAAGGAAGCCTTCCAGATCGAGTTCGTAGAGGTTCGCAGTAAGCCCCCAATGGTTATGATGAGCAACCCAGATGTACCCAATGAGATCAACCAGATGGTAGTACAGGTAACAAAGAGCTTCCAAGGAATAATGCCCGGCACACAGGAAACCACCTATGAGCAGCGGAAACTAACGATGATTTTGACTGGTGAGGAGCTTGAGAGCCTCAACATGAAGCCATACCCGAATCAGTTGTATGAGCTTATTATCAGCGAGCGTAATTTGAGCTTTAAACAGCTCTAACCCGGTAATATTCTTTAGTCATTATAGCTCTTCATGATTCATGTCCAGTATAATTGATATTCAAGCCGATGACTGGAACGATGAGATCGTTGGAGAGAAACGCCCAGTCGTGGTTGAGTATTGGCATCATAAATGCGTGGTATGCAAGGAGATGAAGCCAATCTATGAGGCTCAGCCCGAGAAATACGGCGATGACGTAAAATTCACACGAATGAATCTTCTCGAAAGCAAAGAAAACAGGGTATTCGCAATACGAAATGGTGTAAGAAGTACACCAACCTTCATTGTTTATTGTGAGGGGCGTCCTGTTGGACAGATGATAGGTCAACGAGACTCAGATGAGTTCACATCGGAGCTAAAGCTAATCATTGATAACGCCGATAAATGCCTGATATCCACGCCACTTGAGGAATAACCGTTGCACGATTTGATAATCATAGGAGCCGGTCCCGCGGGGCTAACCGCCACAATATACGCTGGAAGAGCAAAATTAGACACATTGTTAATCGCGGGTAAGACGCCTGGTGGTCAAATCTATCTAACCTATCAAGTGGAAAACTACCCGGGTTTCCCCGATGGGGTAACAGGTCCAGAGCTAGTTGATCGGATGGTATCTCAGGTCAAACGATTCGGAGCCAAGATAATAGAGGAAGAAGCCACAAAAGTGGATTTTACCTCTGATCCATACAAGGTCTATATCAAGGATGAGGTCTTTGAGACCCGTTCGGTTATCATAGCTACTGGTTCAAGGAATCGGCAGCTTGGTCTTGAATCTGAGTCTCGGTTGATGGGTCGTGGCGTCTTTGTCTGTGCTACTTGTGATGCTGCTCTTTACGAGGAGCTACGGGTGGTTGCTGTGGGGGGCGGTGAATCTGCTCTTCAGGAGGCGCTTGATATCACGAAATTCGCCTCAGAGGTAATAATTGTCCATAGAGGCGAGGCGTTCAGCGCCCAGCGATACCTCATTGATGAGGTTGAGAAAAACAAGAAGATTACAACCATGATGCGTCACACCGTTGAGGAGATAATTGGAGATGATTTTGTGACCGGAGTTAGGGTGCGTAACTTGGAGACCGGTGATATCCATGAGTTACAGACTGATGGTGTCTTGATCGCTATAGGGTGGCTCCCGAACACACAGCTATTCCGTGATCAGCTAAAACTAACAGACAAAGGATACATATCGGCAGACGGAGTGAAAACCAGTAAACCCGGAATATTTGTAGCCGGAGACCTCAATGATACCCTATACAGACAACTAGCAACAGCTTGTGGCAGCGGCTGCAAAGCAGCACTCGAAGCAGAATGGTATCTTGGACACCGGTGAAAAAAGATGCAAGTAACCTTTCTGGGCACCAGCGGCAGTATGCCTACTAATACGCGTGGTTCTTCAAGCGTTGTTGTGAGGTTGGGTCGAGAGTTGTTGATGTTTGACTGTGGTGAGGGTACACAGCGACAGATGGTCAAGGCTCATGTTGGTTTCCAGAGGCCTATGAAGATATTCATCTCACATCTGCACGGCGATCACGTGCTTGGTTTACCCGGTTTGCTTCAAAGCATGTCCCTGTTAAGACGCGAGAAGCCACTTCACATATACGGTCCAACAGGGCTGGTGCAGTACGTGAAAGCCTTCTCGGATTCACTGGGTGGTCCCGGTTTCCCTGTTGTCCTCTACGAGATAAAGGAGTCTGGGGTTATCTTCTTCTCGGAAAAATATCAGGTAATTGCGGTGCCCGCGATTCACCGGGCGACTGCTTGGAGTTATTGTTTCATAGAGGCTGATAGACGGGGCAGGTTTTATCCTGAAAAAGCAGAGGAGCTGGGTGTGCCTAAGGGTGAGTTATGGGGGCGTCTGCACAGTGGAGAATCTATTATGGTTGATGGTAAGGTAATAGAGTCCAGCATGGTCTCTGGTCCACCTCGGAGTGGAAGGAAAATCGTCTACAGCGGTGATACCGCTCCTAACCCTGAACTCGTAGAGTTAAGCCGTGAAGCGGATTTATTGATTCATGAGTCCACATTCTTGGATGATTTGGCTGAACGAGCTGAAGAAGACGGTCATACAACGGCTCTTCAAGCTGCAGAGATAGCCAAGGAGGCAGAGGTAAAACAGCTTGTTTTGACCCACCTTAGTTCGCGTTATCCTGATCCCGTTGTGGTGTTGGATGAGGCTAAGAGTATGTTTGAAAACGTGGTTGTTGCCGAGGATTTCCTTGAATTAAGCCTAGAACTAGATTAGGTCCTGAAGATAAGCGATGTTTTCATCCATCTTGCTGTAGGACTCGATGACCAGCCAGCCATCAAAACCGGCATCATCCAAGGCATCAATCACTTTGCTCCATTTTATGTTTCCTTCCCCCAGCGGCAAGTGTTCGTCTTGGTCGCCGAAGTTATCACTAACATGGACGTGCTCGATCTTGTGCCCGAACTCCTCTATGAACAGGAACTCCTCGTCTTGAAGATGAGCGTGAGCTACGTCAAACACATAGTTCATAGGGGGGGCCATCTCCTCCTCGAATAACTGGAAATCATCTACTGTGACCAACAGATAGGGGGTTGGGTTTGGAACATTCTCTATCAGACAGTTTACGCCGTATTCTCCCGCGTATCTCATCAGCCAGTGGAGGCTTCTGATGTTCAACTCCCATGAGTTTCCCCTCATGAAACTCTCTGTGGCTGTGGTCCACCCCGGGTGTAGCACAAGACACTCTGCGTCAAGCTCTGAGGCGAACCTGATACTTGCCCTGATGCGTTTTAGTATCCATTCTCGAATAAGGTCGTCGTCGGCGGCTAAGTTTGTGTCGGCGTAGGGGGCGTGGATGCTGTATTTTAGGTTATAACTTGAGGCTATTTCTTGGAGTCTTTCGACTCTGCGGGGGTTTAATGCATGGTGTCCGCTGTCAGCTACCTCGATGCGGTGTATGGGAAGTTCGATGAGCTTGTTCATTATATTTTCCAGGGGCTCATTGAGGAGGTGTAGCGTCGAGGCGGCTATCTTCATCAGTATCCCCATATCATACCTTGATATGAATTAAGCGTTTTACCTGCCCCCGGTCGTAGGATGCCCTTCTCTGGTCCATCCTCTGAGCCCTTCATTCATGTGATAAAGCTGTGTGAATCCGTCTAGCTCAAGCATCCTTATGGCTCGTACGCTTCTTCCCCCATTCTGACAATAAACTATTATGGGTTTTTTTCTTGTTAATGTTCCTTTTCGTTTTTCTAACTGATCTAGGGGAATGTTTCTGGCTCCTTTGATGTGGTTTTTACGGTAATCTTTCATGTCTCTGACGTCAATTATGGTTATTTCTTTGTTTGATTTGATAAAATCCAGTGCTTCCCCTGTCTTGAAACCTGTATAATTTCTCTCTACGCTGGGCTTAATGTAATTATACGCGGTGACGAGGAGAAATAAACCAAAAGCCACGTAAACAGTGTCCATGTAGGGAAGTTCCATATCCCAACCTAGACTGAATCATAAGATAAGAACCCTACTGGACAACAGGATATCCTTGCTCAGTCCAGACGCTTATACCTTCATGCATGTGATACAGTTGTGTAAAACCAGCATCTTCCATGATCTGGATTGCTGAGCTGCTTCTGTTCCCAGTTCTACAGTAGACGAGTATATCGTCTTCTTTGCTGAGTTCATCTAGACGGGTCTCCAGTTCATTTACGGGTATGTTTATTGCGTCTTCGATGTGTCCTTCGCTGTATTCCGATGCCGTTCTGACATCAAGTATAACTATATCGGGGTTATCCTCCATCAACTCAATGGCTGTATCAATGGAGACATCACCATAGTCAACATCTTTCTTCCATAATTCAACTGTATAGAAACCAGCAGCTACGGCTAATGCAGCTACCGCAACTATGACTATTATCGCTAATCTGCCGGATACCTTCAAGGCTTTTCACAACTGATGCCGGTTACTTCCTTTTATGGTTTAATATCATCAGCCTATACGGTTTGAACTCTACCGCCAAGTGTGATATCATAATACTCTTTTTTGCTGATACTTGTGTGTATATTCTACATGGTCAGGGTTAACGTCTTCTTCAGAGTAAGCGGGGCAGTAATCAAAGATGATAAGATTCTGATGGCAAGTCACAGGAGTGATGATGGTAAACAGTTCTGGATTTTCCCTGGTGGAGGTATCGAGGAAGGGGAAAACATCCATCAGGCACTTATCCGAGAGATGAAAGAAGAAACAGGATATCATGTAGAGATAAAGGAATTGTTATTCGTTGACGAGGCAGTAGCGCTAGACGGCTCAACCTCAGCCGTACAGCTTGTTTTCCATGTCGAGGAAACCGGAGGTGAATTGAAGTCTGGGTCAAACGACCTGTATGATTACGTGCCAGTCCGATTTGTTAAGTTTGATGAGATATCTAAGGACAACTGTCCAGTGTGGAATCTAGTTGAAGAGATACAGACTAAAGGAATTGACAGATTACGACTAAAGTTCATCACACGACCTCCATTCGGAGACCCTAATAAGTTTAGAAACTTCGACTGGTACACAACAAAAAATTAGATATAATAATCGATGATACTATCCACACCTTCACCGCTCTCAACCCCAAGATCATGCGCCTCCTTTATCCGCCATCCATCCAACAAACCACCATGCGCTACCATATCACACATCTTGACGATTTTCAGGAAATTGAAATAGAAGAGGACTTTCACAAATTATGGTGGCTGTTTATGGATTGGTGTGGATTTGATTAATTCCTCAAGTTTAGATAATAGATAACATATTTCATTTTGAATATCTTCCATTATGTCTTTTTTCAAGTTATCAGACTAATCATCAGCCTTTTATTCCGTGGTTCAAGGATCGAGATGTAAGTGATATTATGGTACAAGTACTGAAAGACATCTACTGGGTAGGGGCAGTAGACTGGGACATAAAGAACTTCCACGGATATATCACGCACCGTGGTACAACCTATAACTCCTATCTGATTAAATCAGAAAAGATCGCCCTCGTAGACACCGTAAAAGCACAATTCTACGAGACCTGGGTCAGACACATCAAACAACTTGTTGACCCAAAAAAGATAGACTACATCATCAGCAACCATGCTGAACCAGACCACAGCGGATCACTGGCAAAATTCCACAAAGAAGAAGCACCACAAGCCGAGATAATCGCAACAGAACGCGGCCAAAAAATACTAGAAAAATACTATGGCGAGATGCCCATAACCACAACAAAAGAGATGCCCGAAGTAAAACTCGGCGGCAAGACCCTTAGTTTCGTTGCTGTTCCAATGGCTCACTGGCCTGATAGTA
>Ga0190359_1002819_pt1 | contig 10266 bp, 12 predicted proteins | sample 48721823_MG_FD_161269 | JGI IMG/M metagenome (GOLD analysis project Ga0190359, IMG submission 161269) | Hydrothermal vent microbial mat bacterial communities from Southern Trench, Guaymas Basin, Mexico - 4872-18-2-3_MG | ecosystem: Environmental > Aquatic > Marine > Hydrothermal vents >...
ATTGGAAAGAAAATCTGAGATAGGTATAATGAAAGCAACAGGGGCGAGAAATAGTGATATAACCCTTATATTCCTGTTTGAATCTGGCATGCTTGGATTAATTGGAGGCTTGATAGGTGTTGGATTGGGGATTGCAATGGGCAAGCTTATTGAATATCTCGCTGTTACATTAGCATCTGTAGATTTTTTGCAGGTGCATTTTTCTCCTATTGTAATAATAGGAATGCTTGTTTTTTCCTTGGGATTGGGAGCTTTGTTTGGCGTATGGCCCGCCAGGATTGCAGCAAAGATGTCTGCTGTGGATGCTATTAGAAAGAAGTAAAAGCAAGAAAAAACAGCCAAATTGTTTTAAATAATCTTATCACTTGTTCTTATATGCAAAAGAACGATGCTGAATGGAAACAGCTTGAAAGATTAGCATTGGCTTATTATCAACAGAGAACCAAAGAAGACTCTCATCCAAGTATCAAGATAAAGCAAGGCATTGCAAGGCTTTGGAACAAAGGAGCAAAAAAGAGACTTGGATACTTTTACAAAGGCAGAATAACCATATTTGACTCTGGAAAGCCCACTAACCTCAACACATTACTTCATGAGCTAGGACATTCAGCGAGAATGATTTTCCCCTATTTCAAAGAATCAATAAAACAATACGATAAGGATTTCTCTTATGAGCTCCATTCGAGCAAAGGCATTGATGAGGCGATTGCAATATCCTTTAACGAGGAAGCATTGCAATTCATTAAAGAGACAATAGGAGATGAGGATGGTTATGCTGCTATAATTAATAAAGCACAAGACGAATTCAACGAGAGAAATTTAAGACCACTGCCTCAATGCAATAAACCAATGAACTTGGGCAGGAAGATTTATCAAAAACTCAGGGAGCAACATTCATCTCCTTTTTCATACCTCTACAATACTAAAGAAGAGGTTCTTCTAAGAGAGCTCAGCAAGTTAAAGAGTAAGCCAAATAGTAAGCTAAGATGATGATAAAAAGAAAGCTTTTTAAAAAATCAGAGAATTCTTTTTCAGCATGGGCAGGTGGCGAAGCCTGGTATCGCATCCCATTGGCTGTGGGAAGGCCCCGGGTTCGAATCCCGGCCTGTCCATTTATTTCAAAACTCTACATTTTCTCATATAAATCTTTAAAAAAGATTAAAACCTACGCTTCTTAGGTAAAAATGGCTGATAAATATTATGTTTGGGATGTCCAGAAAATCAAATATCTTGGAGAGAAAAAGAAGAAGATTAAAGTAATGAAGCTTACTGAAGAAGAAGCCAAAAGAAAAGCAGAGATTCTTAATGAGATATATTTTCTTTGTAATTTGGAGTCATTAATTAGTGGTTCTGACCATATCTATTTTACTGACATAAGACAGGCGATTGATCTTGGCAAAAGAATTATTAAATTATTTACAGAATATGATTCAATCAAGGGAAATATTCAAGAGTATATCTTACCAAAGCATGCGAAATACATGGAAGGGGATATTCTGGATAATATTCCTGATGAGGAAGGTATTGAACAAAAATTAAAAGGTTATTAATGAAAAGCTAGAATACAAGATAGATTAAGAATACATTTTTAGAACATATAGATGCCTTGAGATATTAGCAACCGTATTATAATGCATCAACGCCTTTAGGCATGAGATTTGCTTCCCAGAGTTATCAGAAAATATAAAGAATAGTATGATTGAGACAAATAAATAGAATTAGATAGAATTCAGTGAAGGGCTAAAAGTGCCTTCTCGATTAAATCAGTCATTTCTTTGCCTGTTATTACCCTGTATTCTTGAGGGTTTCCATCGAAGATAACAAGACTTGACTTCACTGGATGAAAGTCCCGCTCAATCAAACTAAAACCTTTTAGAGCACCTTTAAAGCTCTGGCGGGCAGATGCTTTTTCTATGAATTCTAAAGGATCCTCATCTTTAGGACACAAAATAATTCTTTTGAAAGAGTAAGAATCGTTGCCTAAAGCAACCTCCCGCCTTTGAGAATGCTCAACTAAGATATTGAACTTGCTCTTTAATGAATGAATCTTATCAGCAACCTGCTTAGGCAGAATCTCTTCAATCTTTGTCCTTTCAGGAATTGTCTTGAGTGCCATAGAAAAGGAGTAGGAAGTGTTGTATATAAAAATTCGTCATAGAAACCTTTGTTTTTGGCAATCATAAGCGGAATTAATTAAATAAAACAATCAAAAATCAAGAATATAAATTGCAAGATATATTTGATAATGTATCTTAATGATTACTATCTATTATCCCCATTTCCTTTGAGCATTCCCCTTTCTTTCCTCGAGTTTAACTTGTTAAGGTTCATCTCTGCTATTTGAGAAAGGGAGAATCCTAGCTTGCGAGATAAAGCGGAAAGATACCATAAGACATCACCGAGCTCTTTAGCAATAAGCTTCTTGTACTCATCATCTAATTTGCCTTCCTTATCCCTATAAAGCTTCTTGATTTTACCTGCGACCTCTCCAGCTTCGTCAACTAAGCCAAGCACATAATAAACTATTCTATTGCCGGCAATAGAGGTCTTCAAGTCTGTAGAAGCTGCCTTTTCTTGATATTCTTCGAATTGCATTTTAAAGATTAAGTTTCTCTTTAGCGGAGTTCTTTATCCTGTCTGGTGTCCAGGGTGGAGAGAAGGTAAGCTCAACTTTTACTTCAGCGTCAGGGAATTTCTCCTTAAGTTTATCCTCAGCCATTGAAACAATAAATTGCCCCATAGGACAATGTGGAGAGGTTACCGTCATAAGCACCTTGATTTCTTTTCCCTTTAGATTTACCTCGTATATAAGCCCTAAATCCACAATATTGACTGGAATCTCTGGGTCATAAACCTCTGAAAGAACATCCAATACCTGCTTTTTAGTATTCTTGTTTTCTGAGTTTTCCAAAAAAAATCACCTTTTCAAATGCCTTCCGGGGATTTAGGGTTTGGAGTATGGTCCTTAAACTCAACCTTGATATTGCCTATCCCAGGTATAAACTCCAGCTTCTCTTTAATCTCATGTTCAATATTTGACTCAAACTCCCTTTCCTCAGGATGTGCAAGCTCTATAAGCACATCCGCCTTATCAGCTTTCTTCTCAACCCCCACATAAAGCACCTCTTTCAATCTAATGATATCGGTGCCTACGGAAGGATCAATCACATGTCTCAACTTATCTATTATAAAATCTTTGTCTATCTTGTCTTTGGTTATCTTTCTTAAACCTTTCTGAATCTTATACTTGTCTATTGCCTGTTTTATTGCATCTACCGCCAAAACAGAACAATGAACCTTTACACTTGGAAGCCCTCCCAGTTCGTTGGCAATATCCTTCCAGGTAATTTTTTCCGCCTCATCAATATGCTTGCCCTTAATCATTTCTGTTGCCATAGACGCAGTAGCGATATTTGAGGCGCATCCAAAGGATTTGAATTTCACATCTTCAATTTGATGCTTATCATTTATCTTCAGCTGCATCTGTATTACATCCCCGCAAGTCGGGCTGCCTTCCTTAACCTCTACTGATGGATTCTCAATCTCTCCTACATTCTTTGGATTTCTGAACAAATCAAGAACCTTTTCTGTATAATCTAATGCCATTTTATAATCACCTCTTAGTAAGAGGGCTGATCTCCCTTAATTCTTCCACTACTTTCTTTATTTTCTCAACGGTATAATCAATCTCCTCCTTTGTTGTATATTTTGAAAGAGTTAGTCTTAAAGAGCCATGGGCCTTTTCATGAGGCAAACCAAGAGCAAGCAGAACATGGCTTGGCTTTAAACTTGCAGATGAACAAGCACTGCCTGTCGAAGCCATAATCCCGAAATCGCTCAATCGGAACAAGAGTGATTCTCCTTCAATATAACTAAATCTGAAATTTGCATTGTTAGGCAGCCTCTTATCTAAAGAGAGGTCTTGAGAACCATTCAAATAGCATTCATCCACCTCATTGCATAATCGCTTAATCAGATAGTCCCTCAGCTTCTTTACCTTGATTGCCTTTTCTTCCATATCTTTTTGTTGAATCTCAACCGCCTTGGCAAAGCCCACAATCCCTGGCACATTATGGGTTCCAGGCCTTAATCTGGATTCATGAGCTCCTCCTCCATATAATGGATTTATCTTTATGCCTGATTTTATGTAAAGAGCTCCAATCCCTTTTGGACCATGGAGCTTGTGCGCATTCATTGTGAGCATATCAACATGAATATCATTAACATCCAAAGGGATTTTGCAATAACTCTGAGTTGCATCAGTATGGAATGCTACATTGTGCTCTTTGCATAGCTTGCCTATTTTTCTAATATCTTGAATAACACCAATCTCGTTATTGCCATGAATAATTGAAACAAGCAAGGTATTCTCATCTAACTCTTTCTCAAGCTGTTCAAAATCAATAAAGCCCTCCTCATCAACATTAAGATAAACAATTTCAAAGCCTTCTTGAGCGAGCTGATTGCACGTCTTAAGAACAGCATCATGCTCTATCTTAGTGGTAATAATCTTATTCTTCTTATCAGTTCTATGCCTTTTGGCATAGCCCTTCACAGCCAGATTATCCGACTCAGTTGCTCCAGAAGTAAAGATAATCTCCTCTTGAGAAGCACCAATAGAACGGGCAATCGTCTGCCTGGCTGTCTCTACTGCCCTCTGAGCTTTGATTCCCATCTCGTGAAGTGAAGAAGGATTCCCATATTCTTCATTGAAGAAAGGAATCATCGCCTTAACAACTTCATCATCTACCTTTGTTGTAGCAGCATTATCCAGATATATCTTCTGTTCCATTATCATCCCCCTTATTTTCTAGCGGCAGAGCATTCCTCAAAGCCATCTATCGCCTTATGAATTTTGCAGATAATCTCCTTCTCTTCCAATTCTCGAAGAACCTCAGCCTGTACCTTAAAGAGGTTCAAGTTTTTATTTTCCTTTTGGGAGATTCTCCTATCGATAATTGCCTTTATCTCCTTTAATAAAGCAGGACATTGTTTCTCAAGCATTACAGCCCTTTTATTATTGAGATACTGACTGATTGCAGGAGGTGTAATCCCTAAAAGAAAAGCAATATCCTTTTGAGACAAGCCCCTTAATTTAAGGAACTGCACAATCGTCTTCCTTAAGAATGGCACGACATACCAATACTCCAATTCTGGTCTTAACATCTGCGGCATAAAATAAAGAATTACAAGGAGATATTTAAAATTAACGATTGTTAATAAGTTATATCTTTTCCCAATCTTCTACTTTGCCAGAAATTGCTTTAAAGATTGGGTTAGGAAGGAAAGAATGGACGCTCCACAATTTTATTTTAATATATGAGGAATATGAGAAATATTGAAATATTTAAAATAATTGCAAAGAAAGCCCATAATAATTTTTAAAAAGGATTGGTATCCTCAATAAATCATGAAAGATAAAAAATTGAGGAACTCCAAAAATTTTATGGCCAAGCTTAAGGATTAGTTTGACTTTGTTACTTCTTCCTCTTTTATATCCAGTTTTGGATTGTACTATGCAAATATGAAGTATAAGCTGGGTTTAAGTTTTACATCTGAGTTTATGCGAGATTGGGTAATCGGAGGAGCTCCAGAGGGCACTTCTGGCGCTGTGGTTGTAGTGGCTTCCAATGAGCTAGGAAAGTTATTGGAAGATACAACGCTGGGTAAGAAACTGGGTTTGGATAAGGCAGTTAACAGAATATTTCCAGGATATATGTTTGCTACAGTATTTGGTTATATTGACGAGATATACAATTTGGCGGGGAAGGTAACCGGTTCTCAAAACCCTGTGGACATGCCTTGGGATCCCATAAAATATCTATTGGGGGCAGGATTCGCCAGCGTATGTCTGAGTTACATAGAAAACAAGAAAAATTGTTTGCTTTCCAATGAAAACCGCGAAGAGTTAGAACAAATCTTAAAAGAACATTATTCTACTGAGCAGAAGAAGAAAACTTTTTAAATAGGACTGCTCTATTTCAATATATGGATCCCATTACATATTTGGGTTATATTACGGTCCTGCTGATTACAGGAATTTTAGTTACCTACCTCTCCTATAAATTAAAAATCTCTAATGTGCTGCTTCTCATCTCTGTTGGAATTATTCTCAAATATGTTCCAAATCCTCTTAATCCAAATCAACCTTTAATGAACTTTGACCCTTATTTCTTAACAGGCATGGGGATTTTAGCATTAGCTATAATCGTGTTTGAATCCGCATCTCATTTCAGGCTTAAAGAGGTAGATAGTGTATCTAGTACAGCCCTCAAGATAACACTGTTCTTTACTTTTTTTACCCTTGTTCTGTTAACACCACTAACGAAACTGTTCTTTAACGAGCTCAGCTGGCCTATCATACTTATCTTTACAGCTGCAATGTGTGGGACATCGCCTGATGTGGTTCTCTCTGCTTTCAAGAAGAATACCAATAAAATAATAAAAACATTGGAGGTGGAATCCATAGTCAATACTCCTTTAAATGTTCTTCTGCCTTTCTTGGTGGTGGATTTCTTGAATACCACCACTGGAAAAGGTGCATTAGTTACTCTTTTCGGAAAAGCAATACTCATGAAAGTAATAGCCGGGATTGGGACAGGAGTGTTATTCGGGATTATTCTTCTAAAGGTCATGAAAAAGAATCAAAAAAAGAAGATAGCGCCAGTAATCCTTCTATCTGTAGCATTGGCAACATATATTCTGGCAGAAGCATTGGAGGGCAATGGTGTTTTAGCTGTAACTGTTTTAGGACTTATTTTTGGTAACAGCTTCTTAAAGCATAAAACAAGGATTGCTGATTTCTCTTCTCTTCTTTCAATCTCATTAGAGATTCTCGTATTTATTCTAATTGGATTCCTAATACAGATTCCACTCCACCTCATATTTTGGGTTAAGGTCTTTGGTTTGTTTGGATTATACTTACTTATTAGATGGTTAGCATTGACCATTTCTTTGTATAAGAGGAACGAAACCAAGAAGGAGAAGCTTTTTATGGCTTTGAATGCGCCTAAAGGCATTGCTGTGGCAGTTGTGGCTTTCGTGCTTTCTGTAAGTGATGTGCCAGGAATACAAAACTCACTTGACTTAATTTTGAGTTTTCTCCTGATAAGCATAATAGTGTCCACTATATCAATAAAGTTTTCTGACAAGTTTTTTGAGCTAAAAAACGTGGAAGCCAAAACAATGGAATAATCGCTTAAATTCTTCACTCGAACAAAGCGAAAAGTTTATAAAAGGGCGGGATATACACTATCTTGCTCGTATATTATCGTGCAGAGCTTTTTTATCACCGCCTATATCTTTTTTAATCACGCTTATGAATACTTGACACCATTGTCAAGTACGATGTAGGTTGTCTCGAAAGAGAAATTCTAACAAACCTTGTAGAAGTAGTCTTGTGACCAAATGATCGCATACCCGTTGATCCTGCGGGAGACTGCTGCTATGGGGGTTCGACTTAGCCATGCAAGTTAGAGAGCTTCGTGCTCTCGGCGAACTGCTCAGTAACACGTCGATAATCTGCCTTTAGGTTGGAGATAATCTCGGGAAACTGAGGCTAATATCCGATAAGGGATACTTTCTGGAATGATGTATCCCCGAAAGCTTCGGCGCCTAAAGATGAGTCGGCGGCGGATTAGGTTGTTGGCGGGGTAATGGCCCACCAAGCCGAAGATCCGTAGGGGCCTTGAGAGAGGGAGCCCCGAGAAGGACCCTGAGATACTGGTCCTAGCCCTAAGGGGTGCAGCAGGCGCGAGACCTTTACAATGCACGAAAGTGTGATAAGGGAACCCCCAGTGCCAGTGGAAACGCTGGCTTTTTATGAGGGTAAGGTCCTCATAGAATAAGCAGTGGGTAAGACCGGTGCCAGCCGCCGCGGTAACACCGGCGCTGCGAGTGGGAGTCGCGATTATTGGGCCTAAAGCGTTCGTAGCCGGTTTGGTAAATTCTCTGTGAAATCCTTGGGCTTAACCTAAGGCGAGCAGGGGAGACTGCCAAACTAGAGATTGGGAAGCGCTGGAGGTATTTCAGGGGGAGCGGTAAAATGCTATAAGCCTTGAAAGACCACCTGTGGCGAAGGCGTCCAGCGGGAACAAATCTGACGGTGAGGGACGAAGGCCAGGGGAGCGAAAGGGATTAGATACCCCTGTAGTCCTGGCAGTAAACACTGTGGGTTAGATATTGGATTTCCGCAAGGATATCCAGTATCGTAGCGAAGGCGTTAAACCCACCGCCTGGGGAGTACGGTCGCAAGGCTGAAACTTAAAGGAATTGGCGGGGGAGCACCACCAGGGGTGCGGCGTGCGGTTTAATTGGATTCAACGCCGGAAACCTTACCAGAGGCGACAGCAGAATGAAGGTCAGGCTAAAGACCTTACCTGACGCGCTGAGAGGAGGTGCATGGCCGTCGTCAGCTCGTGCCGTAAGGTGTCCTGTTAAGTCAGGTAACGAGCGAGACCTGCATCCACAATTGCTACCGGGACATGTGTTGACTGGGCACATTGTGGAGACTGCCTGGGAAACCAGGAGGAGGGTGCAGGCGACGGTAGGTCTGTATGCCCCGAATCCTCTGGGCTACACGCGCGCAACAATGGTAGGGACAACGGGATGCAACCCCGAAAGGGGAAGCTAAGCCTCTAAACCCTATCTTAGTACAGATTGAGGACTGAAACCCGTCCTCATGACGATGGAATCCCCAGTAATCGGATGTCAACATCATCCGGTGAACTAGTCCCTGCTCCTTGTACACACCGCCCGTCAAACCACTCGAGCGGGGTTTGGGTGAGGATCAATCCTTTCGGATTGGGATGAACCTGAGCTTCGTGAGATGGGTTAAGTCGTCACAAGGTAACCGTAGGGGAACCTGCGGTTGGATCACCTCCTTTTTTTACTCTTTTTCCTTTCGAGACAACCTCATCACCCTTATACTCCTCACTGTTTTTTGGTGTTTAAGGAGATGTAAGGGCCTGTAGCTCAACTTGGGAGAGCGCCGCCTTTGCAAGGCGGAGGCTTCGGGTTCAAATCCCGACGGGTCCATTTAGGAGGTAATTCGATACCGCGAGATATCGGATGGTAGGCTGATCCCGCAAGGGAGGCTTGATTATTTTTATCAAGTCATTTTCATGAGGCCATGCATAGGAGACTGGAAAGCAGGATAGATAAGATCCTACTAAGCCATCAGATGGACGACTTGGCTTGAAGCGATGATGAAGGACGTGGCAAGCTGCGAAAAGTTCCGGGGAGTCGCACGCAGACCTTGATCCGGAAATTTCCTAATGGGACTTCCTGTTCCTTCGGGAACGCTCCGCAAGGAGGAGCAACGTGGGGAATTGAAACATCTTAGTACCCGCAGGAAAAGAAATCAATTGAGATGTCGTAATTAGGGGCGACCGAAAGCGACTTAGGGCAAACTGAATCTTTCATAGCGATATGAAAGAGATGTGGTGTTTTGGCTGTCTTGATTTCTTGCATTCTGATCTAAAGTCATCTGGAATGATGCACCATAGAGGGTGATAGTCCCGTAAGAGAAGGTTTGTAAGAATGAGGCAGTTCCAAGAGTAGCGTCTATTGGATATTAGGCGTGAATGTGGGGGACATCAACCTCCAACCCTAAATACGTTTCAAGTCCGATAGCGTATTAGTACCGTGAGGGAACGTTGAAAAGAACCCTTGGCAGGGAGTAAAAAGAGCCTGAAATCTGATGGTTATACCGGGACAGGGCATCATGTGTGTTCTGTCGTACGTTTTGAATAACGGGCCAGGGAGTATATCTATGTGGCAAGAATAACCTTCTCCGAAGGGGATTCGTAGGGAAACCGAAAAGCTCGCAACATTGTGAGGAGCTGGGTAGTAACATGCCTGTAGTCACATGGATTTGACCCGAAGCCGCACGATCTACGCCTGAGCAAGGTGAAGCGAGGGTAAAACCTCGTGGAGGCCTGCAGAGGTGCTATGGACAAGTGCTCTTCTGACTTGGGTGTAGGAGTAAAATGCCAATCGAGTGCGGGTATAGCTGGTTCCAGCCGAAATTGGCCTAAGTCAAGCCTTGGAGGAGATGTCTTGTGTGGTAGAGATACTGATAGGAGATTTAGGGGGAGAAATCCCTCGGTCCTCTGTCAAACTCCGAATACACAAGAGTCGTAGATTCCAGGAGACGGGGGCGGGGGGTAAACTCCTGTTCCGAGAGGGGAACAACCCAGACTATGGTTAAGGTCCCTAAATATTGGCTAAGTGTTAACGGGTAAAGGGTGTCTATTTCCTAAGACA
>Ga0190359_1002820_pt1 | contig 10262 bp, 9 predicted proteins | sample 48721823_MG_FD_161269 | JGI IMG/M metagenome (GOLD analysis project Ga0190359, IMG submission 161269) | Hydrothermal vent microbial mat bacterial communities from Southern Trench, Guaymas Basin, Mexico - 4872-18-2-3_MG | ecosystem: Environmental > Aquatic > Marine > Hydrothermal vents > Microbial...
TCTGGCTGCGTACAATGCAGGAACCCGAAGAGTGGTCAATGCCGGGTATGACATCCCGGCTATTAAGGAAACCCGGGATTATGTGAGAAAAGTCAAAGAGGCCATGAAAACAGAAGGCTAGTTATTCCCCTTTCCGCTGGTACTCTCCCCCATGCCATCACTCAAGGAGCCCAAGCCTGAATCAAGAAAGTTCTTTTTTTGCCCCTGCCTTTGCAATGTTGCTCCAAACCCAGATCCTCTGCCGTTATGGTATCATGGATCAAAACGCTGTGTTTTGAGAGCTTTCAGATTGCCGGTAAGGTGCGAGATGCAAGGTGGCAAGGAGCGGTTGAAGGCTTCGTCTTGAGCTCAGCCGCAACGCAGCGCTATAGTGGAAACTTTGACAGCGGGCCAGGGTTGCTTCTATTTAAAACAGCGGTTATGATTGCAAAAGGCTCAAAACGATAGAAGTATCCTGGCGGCGCCGCACATCTAACTGGGGCTTATGAATATGCTCTACGGCCGGTACAGATTTTCCTGCCGACTTGAAACCCGCGCAATTCTTCCGCCTTATAAAGGTTCAACCTTCCGAGGTGTACTTGGGCGTTCTCTTAAGAGGGTGGTTTGCGCCTTGAAAAGGCAGCCGTGTGAAGATTGTCTTCTTAAAGAACGCTGCCTTTATACCAGGGTTTTCGAGACCGCGTTATCTGTTGAAAAACACAAAGGCGGGCGATCCGGGGAACCGCCGCATCCTTTTGTAATAGAACCTCCCCTTACAACGAGGACTGAGTTCAGTGCCGGAGAGGCCTTTGAGTTTCATTTGCTCCTGTTTGGCGAGGTAAATTCGAGTCTTCCCTATTTTGTTTACGCATTTGAACAAATGGGGAAAAAGGGGATAGGCAGAAAAGTAAACGGTGAAAGAGGGCGCTTCTGCCTTGAAGAAGTAGGCAGCCAGGGTGAAACAGTATTCAATGCTGAGGAGCGCACTATAAGGCGATTGGAGAATTTTGAAGATCTCCGTATACTGCCCCCTTCCAAGGAAACTGACGAAGCGGTAGCCATTAAGGTCCATCTGGAGACTCCCCTGAGGCTGAAGTTTAACAACCGCTTGGCCCGGGAACTGCCTTTTCACGTGTTGGTACGCGGCGCGCTCAGGAGAGTATCATCCCTTATGGATTACTATGATAATGAAGAGCCTCTGCTCGACTACAGGGGCATGGTGCAAAGAGCCTCGCTGGTCAGTATTGTTGACCGCCGGGTTCAGTGGCACGACTGGCGGCGCTATTCTTTTCGGCAGGACCAGGCCATGCTGCTGGGCGGGATGTTGGGGTCTGTCACTTATGAGGGAAAACTTGGCGAGTTCATACCCCTTATTGAGCTTTGTAGCAAGATTCACCTGGGAAAACAAACCTCCTTTGGCCTCGGAAAAATCAGGGTGGAGATCTTGAAATGAAGAACATCCTGCTGGCCGTATGTGGACTGAGCCCACAGGTAATCACAGAGACGTTGTACGCTTTGCATCAAAGTCTCCGCCCGGTTGATGCAATTCATGTTATCACAACAAGAGAGGGCAAGGAAAAGATCTTCGCGCAGCTCTTGGCCGGCGGGAGTGGCCATTATTTCAAGTATCTTGAGGAGTACGGCATTCCCTCTTCCTCAATTGATTTTGGCCCGCAGAACGTGCATGTCGTTACCGACCAGCACGGGGTCGAAATACCTGACATCGGGGATGAAACGGATAATGAGCGCCTGCTTAGCATGTGCCTGGACCTGGCCTTCCGTTTCACAGCGGATCCAGATACGGCTGTATTTTTCTCTGTGGCCGGTGGAAGGAAAACCATGAGTTCCTGTCTTGCCGTGGCAGCCCAGATGTACGGCCGCAAACAAGACCGATTGTTTCATGTGCTGGTCTCTCCAGAGTTCGAAAGCAACCGGGATTTCTTCTATCCACCTAAGGCATCCAGAACCATAGAACTTCACGACAACAGTGGTCAGCCTTTTTACAAGGAAACAAGGTACGCGAAAGTGAACCTGATACCCATACCCTTTGTCTCCATAAGGGAAAGGCTGTCAGATACTCTCTTAAAGACGCCAAAAGATCCCTCCACCTTGATGCTCTCCCTTGTAAAAGAGGCGCCAGTTCGGCTCACTGTAAACCTCTTGGAAAGAAAACTCGTTTATAAAGGCCTCGAGCTGGATCTTATGCCGGCCAGGATAGCACTTTATGCCTTTTTCGCTCTTCAGAAAAAGGATTGCCCTTCTGCCGCTTCTTCTTTCATGCCAAGTCCCTCCCTCATCTTTGCGACCGGCTCCTTTTGCTGGAGTCGCAGACAAAGGTGTTTCTTGTGTGAAGAATTTCATGTAGTTGACTTGATTTCAGTTTTGTAATATGAAACTCAGAGGAACTCGGCCTTGCTTTTTGTAACCCTAACATAGGACAACAAGTGGGCTATCATAACTCGAAGACTATACGCCCCCGTTCCTTCACCCGGCTGAAGGATGGGGTTTTTTATTTTGTAGCCATTGCAGCAACGTTGCAATACTGGGAAACAGGACTAGCTCTGACTTAGAATAACCAAAGATCATCAGTGATGGGAAAGACGACCATGAAGTTAGATCTTGTTACAACCACCATATATAGAATACGAGCGCAATGCTGCCTTGGCGGATTTATTGGAACTCCTCGAAGGATGGCATCTGAATGTATATCAGATCCATAACGGTCATGTGGGGGACCTGGCAAACTCACTGTGCTCAGAAGAGAGGGGGCTTTAGCACTTTTTAACTACCAAAGACGTCAACAAATGGTTATTGCAGTTTAGCAGAATATATAGCGGGAGGAATAGATGTCCTTTTATATTTCACGATTTAAAAATAGGGAGTCAATAGAATTTGACGTTGAAGTCGTTACACCTATGTTTCTCGGAGGCGCCGAAAAAAGTAACGCCGAGCTTAGGGTCCCTTCGATCAAAGGAATGCTCAGATTCTGGTGGCGGGCGATGTGTGGAATTGATGACTTAAATACAATGCGCAATGAAGAAGCAAAAATTTTCGGTTCGATAGACAAAAAATCGACTTTTGCGATGAGGATTGGGAAGACAGATCATTTAAGGTCTGTCATGAAAAACTTACCTCAGGGGAAAAAGTTTGAAGTCAGGAGCAGAAGCAGGAATAGATCATTTAAATTGGGAATAATCGATTACCTTGCTTTTGGAATAAGGGATCACAAAAAAGGCTATACAAGAATGCATATACCTGCTGGCAGTAAATTCCAACTTTGTTTTGACTTTTATACTGACGAGCATAAAAAGAGCGTTCTAAGGGCATTTCATGCTCTTATCAAATACGGTGGCCTAGGGGCAAAGTCGAGAAACGGATTCGGATCAATTACTGTAAGTAGCAAGGGAACTGGAGGTTTCGAATTTAGAGGTCAAATGAAGGAGTTTACGGCTGTAAATGACAAGTCAAAACTATTCGATCAATTCGGCGTGCATGATGGATGGGAAGACGCTTTGTCAGAGATAGGCATGGCTTACAAAGATGCAAGATTAAACCTCGAAAAAAAACATCAATATGACAAAAGATTGTTGATTGCAAAGCCCATAGTGCAAACTGGAAGCGGAAATGAACGTCATGCCAAGCCCTATTTTCTCCATGTCAACAAGCTGGATAACGGGAGATACCAGGGCCAAATTCTTTTTATGCCGTACCAATATTATCAAAGAAACAAGCGGGAAAAATATCTGCGAATTTGCGAGAAAATGAACAAGAAGATCGCCGAAGCGGCTAGGGGGTAGGATATGGGGTTTGAAAAACCGGACACTCGTTACTGGGACGATAAATTCGCAGCCTATCTGCATGATCCTTTTGACAAAGTATTTCAAATTAAAGGCCATGGAGAAAGAGCGGCCGATTTACTCGAAATATTCGGGCTTCAAAAACCTAACGAAGAATTCTGGAAAAAGGCGGACAGCATAGCGGCGGGTTTTGAACGGGGTCAGGTACCGTCCCACAGCTCTGATCCCCAAAAGAATGGGGCCGTGGATTTTCAGAAGAGGCCTGTATTGACCCATCCCACCTCAAGGAAAGCCCGGTTGGAAATGAATTTCAGTGATATGACCGCCCAGAATATTGAAAAGATTCACGGGGAGTTGGCCGCTTTTTTGAAGGAAAATATCGGAATAAAAGCTGGTGCAGGTGGCTACTCAGACGAATTTAAAGGTGACCACAAAAGATTTGCGATAGCCCGTTTTCTATATACCCATCTTGTCTTACGCTTCAGGCTGGCGCATAAAAATGTAGGCGGCATCGGAGCACTTTGGCACCGGCTGCCAGCCGACTCCAGATTTCCTGACCATTCTATCTGGCAGCATAACTCCCTTGTCTCTGCCCTGTACTCCTGCATGAGCCTGGCCAAGGATGAAAGCCAGGTCGGCATGATGGTCTTCAGTATAACTCCGGTGCAGGGGTTTATCGCCAGGGCAAGGAAACTTAGAGACTACTGGACCGGCTCTATCCTCCTTTCCTGGCTGGCTTTTGAGGGAATCCGGTGGATTATCGAGAACCTAGGCCCAGACCACATCTTGTATCCATCACTTGTGGATCAACCGTTGATCAATGCATACCTGGCAAGAGAATGGAAAACCGATCCGGTATCGTCCTATAATACTGTGAAGGGAATTGCCTCTTTCCCGAACAAATTTCTTTTTCTGCTTCCATTAAATCAGACCAAGGCGATCGGGGTGGCCATAACCGATCATATCAGGGATGCGTGGTCTGTTGTTTGGCGTGAGGTAGCAGAAAAAATCATTTCTGGAACCGATAATAAAAACGGGCACATCAAAGAGATGTTCGAGCGGCAGAATGAAAACTTCTGGGACATGCAATGGGCCACAGTCAAGTTGCTCGACAGGGATGACAGGGCAGAATTCGCGGAACTTCTTCCTCTAAACAAGTTTAAAAAACAGTGGGATATCCTGGAAATTTTCAATGAACTAATAAGGGACAAGCCTTTTTATGAAAGCAGTGGCCGCGGTATCCTTTATTCTGTTTCACACTCACTCGTGCAGGCCGCACTCGCGGCCCAGAAGGCCCAAAAAAAGATTACGAGAGCGCCAGAGCCCGGTGAAAAGTGCCATCTTTGTGGCGAGTTTGAGGTCTTGCACGCGAAAAAGCACAAGGAAGGAGCCCCCGTCACCGAGTATAAAGCCGACATTGACCAATTCTGGGAGAGGTTCAAACAAGGTTGGAAAGCCGAGTTTGACTTTGAGGCCAATGAAAGGCTCTGCTCGGTCTGTCTTGTCAAAAGGATCGCTTACAGGGTCTTTGGGGAAAAAACCCACCACATTCTTTCGGAAAGCTTTCGCGACATGGAATTTTACCCCTCCACAACGCAGATAGCCCTCTACAACCGTTTCAAAAGAGAAAGGATAACAGATAAAAAGGACCAGTATAGAATAGCGCAAGAATACCACCAAAAGCCCAACGAGCAGGCCGAGAACCGCGACAGCTATTACGCCATACTGCTGATGGATGGTGACCACATGGGCAAGCTCGTCAACGGCGAGACCCTCGCATCGACCTGGGATTCGGCCATGCATCCAGACATCGTCAAAAGACTTAATGGCCCTAGTTTCAGCAAAAAATACCAAAAAGCATGGGAGACCATATTTGCCGATCACCCTAAGAGACTCCTGACCCCTTCGATCCACGCGGCCATATCCGAGGCCCTTGGTGATTTTTCCATCTACGGGGTTGCCAAAATCGTCAAGCAAAATGAGGGAAGGCTTATCTATGCCGGTGGTGATGATGTCTGCGCTGTACTTCCAGTGGATACAGTCCTGGAGGCCGCCAGGGAGATCAAGAATTATTACAATTCCGCCTTCAGATTACTAACGGACAATGGGAGTAATGATGTCTCTTCAGGCTGGCGTCCTGAGCCTGGCAAACTGTCAGTCTGCCTGGGCGATGAGGAACAGAACGGGATATCGATATCGGCCGGAATTCTGATCTGCCATCACAAAGAAAACCTGACCATGATGATAAGGGAAGCGCATGACCTCCTTGATCAAAAAGCCAAGAATGAAACCGGTAGAAACGCATACGCCATAGAATTGAGGAAGCGTGCGGGGGGTTCAAGGTTCTTTGCCAGGAAATGGAACGATCCAGCCTGGAAGGCTTTTAATGAAATCGGGGGACTGATAAGCAGTAAGAATAAGCAGAAAATTTCGAAATCACTCGTTTATCGGCTTGAGAGATTCCGGCCTGGAATTGAAGCGATTCTGGAAAAGGACAATTATTCTGATTTGCTGGCAAAATTCATTTCAAAACAGCTTGACCGTTCTATATTGGCTAATCCAGGAGAAAGTGACGAAAAAAGATTGAAAGACTTCGCGAAAAAAATGGTCGAGATTGTGGTTGAAAAAAATAAGGAACAAAAGCGGGTGTATCAGCCCGAGGGCCTGATTGTGGCAGCATTCATCGCAGACAAGGGGGGTAAATGATGAACTGGTACAGCTTTGAACCGGCCGATACCCTGTTTTTCAGGGGTGCCCAACCCATGAACATCGGCGAAAACCACACTGCCGCGGCCGAGTTTCCGCCACCGGCTCAGACGATTGCAGGTGCGTTGAGAACCGCTGTTTTAAGGCAGAACAACGTCTCAATAGGCGACTATTATTTGACCCCGGTAAATGAAAGGATAATGAGCTTGATAGGCTCGGCAGATAGAGCCGCAGGATTTCTCGTTATCGGTCCCTTGTTCAGACTGGGTGACGCGGTGTTCACACCCGCTCCCTATTCTTGGTTCACAGACAAAAGAGATACTCCCAAAGGAAATGTCAGGGTATACCGGTCTCGCCCTATAAACAACGGTCTGGTCGTGAATTCAACGGGGTCTCTTTATTGGGTCAAAGGTGAAGAAGGGGAATTGGAAACCCTCGGTGGCCGGTGGATTTTGCTCTCAGATCTACATTCACAAAAAAAAGAGGTCCATGTGAAGCACCTTCATGATTTTTTTGTAGATGAACCAAGAACCGGGATAGCCCTTGAGAAAAACAGGAGGGTAAGACAGCACCACATATACTCTTTCACCCATGCTAGATTGAGAACGGGGGTAAGTATTGTTTTCGGTGTGGATAAAGACTTGCCGCTTGCCGAGGAAGGGATCCTGAAGCTGGGAGCCGAACAACGGTTCGGCATCTACCGAAAAATTTCTGCCATCCAAACAAAGCACAGCAATACCGGACTTTACTTGTCCCTTTCTCTGGTGGAGGGGACTAAGGAAGCAAACAATGCTGTTGTGGCCACGGGCAAGGTCAAATATCTCGGCGGTTGGGACATGAAAAAGGGTTTTCACAAGCCGATGAAAGGCTATTTTCCACCAGGTTCAGTATTCGACAAGAAATTGAATGGGAATTTCATCGAATTATAAGGGGGTAGGTTATGCTGAAAAAAGAGCTTTGTTCCATTTGTAAATTTTACGCGGTTTCGCCAATTCATGCCGGGAGCGGCGCTTCAACCTCGGCCGTTGACCTGCCAATACAAAGAGAGCGACACACGAACTGGCCTCATATCCAGGCCTCTGCGATGAAAGGGGCCTTCAGGGCGCACTATAGGGAATTTCACGACAAATCAAATAATAAGCAGGTTATCAATCTCATCTTTGGCTCTGATGAGCAAGATGGCTGGGACAGGGACAAAGACAACCTGCCCGGCGCTGTCTCGATTTCTGACGCCAGACTTTTGGCGTTTCCTGTTCGTTCCAATGTGGCCCCATTTGTGTGGATCACTTGCCCGTCGGTTCTAAAAAGGCTCAAAACTGACCTGGAATATATCAGCATCGATTCGGAAATAAATATCGAGGAAAGGGAAGTGCAAGGCTACGATGCCCTCTGGATCGGAGATGAAGCACCAGAAAAACAAATCGTGCTGGAAGATGCTGTTGTCAACATAGCCGGCAAGATAAAATTAAGGTTTTTGGCTGAAAAATTTTCCGAACTAACGCGGCTGATATTGGTTTCAGACGAGATATTCGACTATGCCGTATCATGCTGTACGGAGATCCAGACGCATATCAAAATCGATTCCAAAACCGGGACCGCCGATGATGGAGCATTAAGGTATCAGGAGTATTTGCCCTCTGACTCCGTGCTTTATTCCATTTTTCATTACAGCGGCCGGGATCTATGCGAAATAAACAATAAAGATAATGACGGTGAACTTGCAAAATTGATCCAGGACATGCAGGCCGAACAGATAAAAAAGCATGTGCAAGAGACCGCAAGAGATTTTATCCAGATCGGCGGTGATGAGACCCTCGGCAAGGGGATATGCAAATTGGAATGGATTGACGGAGGTGCGGCATGAAAACGAGAACACTCGGACAAAAAAGGGCCAACTACGCCTTGGAGAAGGTGCTTGCCATACCGGAAAACACAAAAAAGGATTTCAAGTCTTTTTCAGCCGGAGCGCCTTCAACCATCCTGCAAAACGGTTTTGGCCAGGCAATGGCCTATTGGTTGTCTAAAGGCACTGACAAAAACCTAAAAATAAAGAAGGATGATAAGCATATCGTTATATTTAACATGATTCGTGAATGGCTGTCCTATAAAAACAGCGATGTAAATAACAACTTTATCAAAAAAACCAGTTCCGAAACGGAATTCGTAAAAGAACTCTCAGATCTGGACCAGCGGAGGTATCTGGCAGCCCAGAGGGAGGCCTTGGCACTGCTGGAATGGGTAAAACGATATGCAAATGCTGGGCTAGAATAAGGAGGGCTTTCAGATGTTTTATCCTTTCGGCAGTAAGCAGCTTCAAGAGGCGGCAGGATCGTTTGAAAAGGGGAATTTCGGACTCTGGTTCAACAAGCTGATACCGCTTAACACCCCGGATATGTGTAAGCCTTGTAACCATAATGGAGACATGAACGAAGCGGTTCATTATCACAAGGCTAAATACGACTCGATGAAAAAGAATCGAAAGCTTGCAGAGCTTCTCGAACAGAAGCACAAAGACCAGAATAGGTTTTGTAAATCATTTGAAAAAGCTGGGTATGCGACAATATATTTCACAGCCGAATTGAAGTCGCCACTTGTAACCGGCATCGGCCAGACTCATCCGAACGAGGTGGGGATGGTGTTCGATCACACGTTGGGAATTCCATATATTCCGGCATCCGGCGTTAAAGGGATCGTCCGATTTGCCCACACCCTAGGATTAATTGATAAAGGCGATCCTTCATTTATTGCGCAGGACAATAACGGGGAATACATTGATGAAACAAATGCAAACACACTGATACCTGATATCTTCGGCGGCGATGAAAAAACAGAAAAAAAAGAGAAAAAGGAAACAACAAAATTAAGGGGCAAGGTTGTCTTTCTCGATGCCTACCCTGTAAATGTGCCCAAGCTGCATGTCGATATCATGGATCCCCATTATAGCAAGTATTACAACGAGGGGGAACCTCCTGCCGACTACCTTTCACCCAATCCCATAAAGTTCCTGACCGTTAAACCCGGCACCAGGTTCATCTTCAGGGCGATTGTCCCTAAAGATTCTGATTGTAATTTAGAGAATCAGGTTAGGGTCGCTTTCAAAAACGCCCTGGAGATCGAGGGCATGGGCGCCAAAACAGCAGTTGGCTATGGCCGTTTTAAAGTCCTTTCGGGCGCTTCAAGTGACAAACAAGGAAAGCAGATCGGAAAGCCCCACAGTGAAGGGCATGAAGAAGGCACAGCGCCATCTTATTCAGAGCAACTTGAGGTATGGGAGAAAGCGTACCTGTCCTGGAATCCCGGAAACCAGACTTTGACTGCAATATGGCAGGAGAAAAATAAGAGAGCCTTTATTATGGGGAAAGAAAAGGTGCACGAATTCGTTCCAGCCTTACTTCATAAGAGACTTTTTGGAAAAAAGAAACGAAAAACCCCTATCGCTAGGGTTATGGTGGAGCCTGCGGGCAATGCCTTCAGGATTGTGAAGGTGGAGGAGGTTGAATAGATAGTGAACATCTCTCCATTCCCCCTTCATGGATTTTCCGATATTGTCATGGCTGGCACCAAGAAGAAAGGTGGTTTGGTTGGCATGCCCGTTTTTCTGGATGAGCCTACCAAGGACATGAAAAGATTGATAATGGAAGTGTCTGCCTTTTGGGGCGAGGGATAGAAAGAAAGTGGATGAAGGGCATATTATCAGTGTGGACAGCGAGCGAAGGGGATCAAAAAGATGGTCGTCGGTGGAACAGGGGAATGGTTATTCAAGCGTTTTTAGAGTCTTGG
>Ga0190359_1002821_pt1 | contig 10260 bp, 5 predicted proteins | sample 48721823_MG_FD_161269 | JGI IMG/M metagenome (GOLD analysis project Ga0190359, IMG submission 161269) | Hydrothermal vent microbial mat bacterial communities from Southern Trench, Guaymas Basin, Mexico - 4872-18-2-3_MG | ecosystem: Environmental > Aquatic > Marine > Hydrothermal vents > Microbial...
TCAGACCGTTTTTGTCAAGCTCCACTAGATATCTCGAAGCAGATTGCTGACTGATCCCTAGTTGCTTAGCTAGTTCAAAGGAGGATATCTCAATTTTGTTGTTTATAGCACCAAGCAACGCTATTTCTTTCAAAGTCTGTATGAGATAATTTTTCATTCTAGTTTCTTTCCTCCCACTTAACTCTTTTGTTTCTTTTATTCTTTTAGGATGGAAGCTATTTTTTTACCATCTTTTGTCAGAATATATCTACTTCCTTTTTTTTCAAGAATGCCACCTGAGGCTAAATCGTCTGCTATTTTCTTTGCGATACTTGGAATAATACGATGTTTCTTTGCAATAATATCAATATTTGTTTCACCTGAGGCTAACCCCTCAAACACAGCTCGACGGTATTTATTTGAGAGAATATATCCTTCATCCATACTACTTAAACCAACATCTTAATTTACATGTATCACATAAAGTTTTTCAATAATCATGCTAAAAATACCAATGATTCTATCAGCGGACAAGTTAATTGATAAGGCATTCAAAAAAACAAAAAAAATACAAATAGCGGATAGAAACCCATTTTATAAGAAGAAAAAAACAATTATTGCTAAAACCGAATCATTTTCAACAGTGATAACGTCAACTCTGGAGCGTTATGTAAAAAAGTTTCCATCAATTGAAAACATGCCTGTTTTTTATCAGGAAATTCTACGTATAAAAGTTGATATTGATAAAACAAAAAAAGCACTTGGTGCTGTTGACTGGGCATATAAAACATGTAAAAATATTTATTCTAAGCAAATAAAAAGTATGAGAATTTCTCATAACCTTATTTTCTTAAAACAAAAACAAAAAGAGATATACGGCCGTATTTCAAGCGTTGTTAAACAGATAAATAATGAACTTAAAATACTTGAGAAAGCTCAGAGAATACTCACTGAGCTCCCAGAAATCCAGGATTTACCAACCGTTGTAATAGCAGGATACCCAAATGTTGGTAAATCATCACTTCTTAGATGTCTTTCATCTGCTAAACCAGAGATCGCTCAATACCCTTTTACAACTAAACAAATTACCATAGGACATCTAAAGTTAAAAAATAGATATCTGAGTACTGTTTTCCAAGTAATTGATACACCTGGTTTACTTGATAGGCCGTTACCTCAGAAAAATGAGATTGAAAAACAGGCTATTGCTGCATTATCAAGTCTTGCTGATATAATTGTTTTTATTTTGGATCCCTCTGAATCCTGCGGATACTCTATGAACTCTCAAATGAAACTTTTAAAACAGCTTAAGGAAATGTTCAAAGAATCAGAATTTATTGTCGTTGAAAATAAATCCGATGTTAAAAAAACGAAATCCAATCGCCTTAAAATATCCTGTGAAACTGGAGAAGGCGTTGATCTTCTTGTTGATAAAATTGTTTCTGTTTATAAAAATAGTAAATAGTAAGATAAATACTTTTATAGCTGTCTTTTTTTCCGTATTTTAATCAGAATTATAGATGTTAAAATTATTAGTATTACTAGAATTGTTATCAGTGCTGTAAATAATGTTGTTGGGAATAATGTTACACTTACTGTATCTGAATATGCCTTGTGTACGGCACCAGATGAGTCGATTATCTCCATGTAGAATATATAATATCCACTGCCTTTATCAGGTGTAAATGTTATCGCATAGGGTTCTTCACTTGTGTTTTTGTATTCTGTATAGTTTTGTTTTTCAATGTCTCCTTTGCTTTTTGAATATTTATAGTATAGCTTCACCTGCGTGACATCTGTATCAGCCGGATATTTTGGTTTTATTGTGAATTTGTTATCCCAATGCCATTGGCTGAAATCAGATGTGTCTACGAAGAAACTTGACGCGTTTTCATCTTTTATTATTTTGATTTCTTTTGATATGTAAGTGTTTCCTATAACATCTGTTATTTTGAATGATACAGATCGGTTTTCTCCATCTCTGAGACCAATCCAGTATTCTTGTGGTACTTTCCATGTTATCTTGTATGTTGAGGCATTAATGTTATCCTTGATTATTGTCCATTGTGTCTGGTTGCTAAACATGTAGTAAACTGAGTCTAATTTGAAATCATCATATATTTCTAGCTCATATTCTGGGATTGTTTTCCATTTCTGCGTTGTAAATGAGGTGTTAAGAGTTGGCTTGTACATGTCAAACAGGAATTCTAAGGCACTAGCTATTTTAGCTGAGTTTATTTCCTCCAGATTTGATGCGTTATCCTCTGCTATTGAGATTAGTTGATAGTAGCCACTTTTATCTGGTTCAAAATCAAAAGTAAACGGTGATACTGTGCTGTTGTATGTTTTCCATTCACCTGTGAACTCTGCGTTTTCTGATGTTTTGTATCTGTATTTTATATATACTTTTTGTACACCGCTACCATTAGTACTACCATTAGTATCATCTGTTGCATCTACTACTATAACAAATGGTTGATTGTATTTTTCTTTATATGATCCAACGAAATGTGATGATGGTTTTATTTTGTCAACTTTGAAAATAATAGTGCTGCTAGTGTTTTCATTTCCTGCGAGATCTCTAGCTAGGAAGGTAATGTTAAGGAGTGTATCAATTTTTAGTTTTGAATCTTGAATATTAGCGTAAATCCTTGTTTGTTTAACACCTGATCCGTCATATGATGTTGCTTCGATCCATGATGATGTTTTATTTTTACCAGTATCTTTTTCTATGTATCCTATTTTGTATCTAAGATTGTTAACATCAATACCAGATGCTCCTTCATGATTGTCTTTTACCACTATAGAACATTCTGAGATTTGTCCGCTAACCCATCCATCTTGACCTGGCTCAAAACTACTGAGTATAAACTCTGGTTTTTTGTCTTCTTTAGTCCAGGTTACCTCCCAACTTTTGAGTACTGGATCTGGTTCTGTATCACTACCAACGTTTATCTTAGCGTAAAGTTTTATCACATTTGTAGTTAAACCAGAGATATTATGCTTTGTACCATTTAAACCAGTAATAAGTACATTGTTATCTTCATCAAGAACGCTATATGTTATTGTATTGTTCTTTGATGTAACATTATTTGCAGTGAAACTATTCCACCAGTATCCCTCAGGTAGATGAATAGGATTAGAAATGATGTATCCCTCTGTGTTTTTGGAGTAATTTCCAATACAGTAGACACGTCCTGTAAGATTAACAGGGTCCTCTGTGACACTCAGAAGCATTAAACCATCAGCAATAATCGGAGAAGCGATGATATCAGGTGGCGTGTTAATAAGATATTTATCTGGGCTGAGTATTTCATAACTCCATATAGGTTTTGTATTATTTTTATCAAGCTTTGAAATATTGTATACGTACAACATGTTGCTAGTTGTAACATATAAAAGATCATCGACAACCAATGGGGATGTGACATAGTAATCCATTAAACCTTTTGTGGAGATGTTGAAGGAATACTTTACTTCACCATCTGTGGTTAAACCCATAAGTTTTCCATCAGGTGTAACAACAAACAGAGTATCATCATAAAAAGCAGGAGTAGAAATAGGTGCAGAGCTAACAATAGCCCTTAAAAATCTGAAACTTTTTAAAACATTTAACAACGCCATAGTACTGGTATCACCAATGGTTTTATTCCAGAGTATTTCACCGGAGTTTGCATCAACAGCGACAATTTTATTTGTACCAGATGAGGAAATATTTTTTATCTCTCTAGTTAAAACAAATACTTTGCCATCAGCATAAACTGGAGAAGATTTACCAATAACACCAACGCTTTGATTCCAAACCTCCTCACCTGTTTCAATGTCATATGCAAAGAGACTGCTACCCCACATGTTTTGACATCCAACATACACCATGCCGTTCCCAACCGCAGGCGCTGAAAAACTACTTGCAGGAAGAGCCACTGGATCCCATAGTTCCTCTCCTGTATCAGCATTAAGAGCAATAACTCTATTATTTCCTGGGAGGAATTTATTTATAAATGAAAGCAATGGGATATCCCATAATCTCCCACTCCAGGATGTTATAAATATCTTATCATCATAGATTGTTAAAGGTGCTGAGAAACATAATGTTTCATTACTTTTTGGGTATTCCCATTTTACACCTGTTAAATTATCAGAAAGATTCAACGCATAAATCTTATTTGCACTGTTACTGTTACATGTTCCAATAATCAAGCATTTATCTGTTACTCCTATTGCGACATCAACATTGTAGTCAGGTGATGTCAGAAAAACTGGTTTCTGCCTTCCGGATGATGAATCTGAAGTAGCGTTAAAAACATAGATTCTGTTATCTGATCCTGGTACGTAGACTTTACCATTTTTTGCGATAACCTGTCTAAAACCGCCACCTGCTGTTTTATCCTTTGAATACCAATACAAATCCTTAGGTGCGGTTGTTATAGCTTTTCCATCATACGCTCTGGTGTTATCTGGATTTTTACCAAAAAATGACCAATCACCATAAAACTCATTTACTGATACTTCTCCACTCTGTATTTTAACTCCCTTTGTATCACTTACTTTATATGTTGTGGAGAAACTGTCCTTATACTCATCTGTTCTCTCCCATATAACACCCCAACTATATAAAACAGGTGTTACACCAGCTGATTTAGATCGCAGTATAGCCTTTAACCGTATTGTCTTGTTTTTGACAGAGGAGATATCCATTGGAGAGGTTGTACTTGATAATTTCCCAATTGGTTTGCTGTTTTCATCAAGTATTTCTACTGTGACGCTACTAGCACTACTGGGTTTTGAACTAGTCCAGAAAACACTTTCCCATCTGCCAAACTTAGTAGGTGTTATTGGATTTGATATAACTGTTCCTTCTGAGAAATAACCTTTTTTTGTTTTAATTTCAAGTTGAACAAAATCGGTATATAGAATAGAACTTGTTTTTTTAGAGTCAGGTGATCCAACAATTAAGATATCTATATGCCCATCTTCACTTATCAGCTCTTCAGAATCATCTTCAGAGTATGATATGTCTGGTGTTGATTTATTGAAATTTGACTCATTATACTCTACAGATACCACTTTTTTCCAATGTGGGAGTAGAGATCCAGGCAGCCATACCCACAGACTTATCTCTTTGAGGTTTACTTCATCAGCATCTTCATATGATCCATACCACCATTTAATTGTTATATTATTTATGTTATCTGCTTTCTGATTTGTTTTGAACTGGAAATGATGAATTGGTGAAAAAACATATTCGACTTTCTTAGATAACAAACCGCTCTCTGTTATTAGCCGATCATTATCTACATCCTTAAGTGCTGCCATCTCTTTTTTTTCAAATTCAGCACCTGGCATCGTTGATGGTGAGATAAATTGTGGGATTATTCCACCTTCTACACCAAAAGGATTCTCCCAGGCTTTTAAGCTGTCCGGTTGCCCTGAATAGTTATATGTAAAAGTATCAGAACCGTTGTCTAATACTATCGTATGGGTTGTACTATTATAGACACATCGGTGAAGTGTTATATCTGAAGAATCCTCAAAAGTATCTATTATGATTCCTTCATCTTCATATGTGGTATCAAGATGTGCAGAGGCAAAAATTGAAAAATTAAAACCAATAAGTAACACTGCAGTACTCAAAACAAACAGTTTCTTTATTGTTGTAATATTTCTCATATATGTATCTCCTATATACTTATTATTATATTTTAATATAATCTTAATCTATTAGCATTATTTATATAGTTTATGGTATATAATAAATTATCTTAATTTTAAAATAATCTGAATATCCATAACATTAGTGCCTGTTGGACCAGTTATTAATAGATCACCAGTTTTTTTAAAAAACTCATATGAATCATTGCTTTTCAGATATTTCTCAGGATCAAGATTTTTCTTTATAGCTCTTTTATATGAAAAACCATCTGCTATAGCACCAGCGGCATCTGATGTTCCATCTACTCCATCAGTTGCAAAAGATGAAAAAACCATGTTTTCATCTGATAGGGTTTCAATTGCTCCTAAAATCATCTCCTGATTTCGACCTCCACGTCCATTGCCTTTTATTGTAACAGTTGTTTCCCCGCCAGAAATAAAAACTGTTTCCTCATTAATTAGATGATTTTTTGCTTTTTCAATAAGGTATCTGCCAACATTTTTTGCTTCTCCGTCTAGAGCGCTTGTTAAAAATAGAGTTTTATATCCAAGTTTCTTTGCTTTTTTTTCTGCATTTTCACAAGCAATTTTATTATTAGCTATAACAAAGTTATCAACCCTGTCAAAAACTACGTCATCTTGTTTAGGTGTCTCAGGGATTAATCCTTTTTCCCCATCTTCGATTATTTTTCTTGCGGAAAAAGGTATTTTTTTCCATAAATCATATTTTTTCAATATCTTTTCAGCATCTGAAAAAGTAGTTGAATCTGGGTAAGTTGGTCCAGATGCAATAAACTCTATAGGGTCTCCTATGATATCTGAGATGACGAGACTTATAACTTGACATTTCACGTTTTTTATCAGCTGACCACCTTTAACGAATGATAAATGTTTTCGGATAGTGTTTATTTCTTTTATATCAGCACCAGATTTCAATAGTAGATTTGTTATTTTTTTAAGATCCTCCAGAGGAATCCTTGGTTTTGAAAGTAAAGCTGAGCCACCGCCTGATATCAAAACAATTAATAGGTCGTTTTCTCTGCATTTTTCTATCAACTTGAGAGATTGTTCTGCTCCATGGATACTAGTTTTGTTGGGTAGAGGATGCCCGCCGGTGAAGACTTGTATGTTGTTGTTTAGTTTTTTATTGGAAATATTTGTGATAACAATTCCTTTTTTTATTTTGAATGTTTCACATGTTGCTTTTGCCATTCCAATGCTTGCTTTTCCGAAGCCAATTAGGTAGATATCTTTAAAATCTGAGATATCAATTTTTTGTTTATCTAGAAATAATTTAACAGCATTGTATGGATCAACTGCGTTTAATGCTGCAGTGAAAATATCTAAAATATTTTTTCTTGCTTTTTTTATCTCAGGTGTTTGACCGTTATCTATAATTGTTTTAAAATTTTTAAATAACATAGTCTAAAAAATGTTTTTATTTTCCAAATTGTAATTGTTTCATGAGGTTTTTTCTCATTTTACGATTCCCAGATAGTCCTTTCATTGCTCGTTTTGTTACGTTGTAATATTTTAGTAACTCTTTTACGTTTTTATTTTCAACACCCGCCCCTCTTGCTATGCGTTTTATACGTGATGCTCTTATGATACTTGGATCGTTCATTTCTTCCTCAGTCATAGAATCCATGATAACTTTGAACATTTTTAGTTTGTTTTCTGTGTTGTCCATATCTTCATCTTTTATCTTGGTTTTACCTGGGAATCCTCCAGGTAACATTTCGGCGATTTTTTTAAGTGAGCCCATGCCTGAGAGCATGTTCATTTGATCATACATGTCATGTAGTGTGAATTTCCCGGATATTATCCGTTTAGCTGTTTTTTCCGCGTCTTTTCCCTTCAGACTTTCTTGTGCTTTTTCGAGTAATGCTTTTATATCTCCCATTCCTAGTAATCTGGAGATGAAACCCGCCGGGTCAAATTTTTCAAAATCAGTTGGATGTTCACCTGTTCCTATAAAGACGATTGGTGCGCCTACTTCTGCTGCTGCGCTAAGCGCTCCTCCTCCTTTTGCGGTTCCATCTAGTTTTGTTAGAACAATACCTGTAATGTTTACTGCATCGTTGAATGCTTTAGCCTGTGGACCAGCTTGTTGTCCAACTGCTGCATCTATAACAAGTAGTTTTTCATCGGGTTTGGTTGCTTTGAAGATTTGCGTCATTTCATCAATGAGATCATCTTCTAGTTTGTGTCTCCCTGAGGTGTCAACTATTATCACATCATTTGATTTTTTTAGTTTTTCAAGCCCGTCTTTTACAACTTTTACAGCGTTTTTTTCTTTTTTATCTCCATAAAATGGGACTTTTACTTGTTCTGCTATTTGTTTTAGTTGTTCATATGCTGCAGGTCGGTGAACATCTCCGGCTATGAGTGCGGGACGTAGTCCTTTTTTTTTGAAATAAATAGCTAGTTTTCCACAGGTTGTTGTTTTACCCTGTCCGTATAGACCTACCATCATTATGGTTTGTTTTTTGATTGGCAGTTCTCGGCGTTCTCCTAGTAGGTTTACTAGTTCATCGTAGACTATTCGTATTACATGTTCTCTGTTGCTCATTCCTGGAGCGGGTTTTTCTTCAAGCGCTCTTTTTTCTATTTTTTTTGATAAATCTAGTACCAGTTTAACGTTTACATCTGCTTGTAGAAGAGCACGTTGTATGTCTCTGACTATCTCTTTGATTAGTTTTGAATCTACATGTACTGCATTAGCGATTTTTTTTAAAGTGCTTTTTAGTGAGTCACTTAGGTCGTCTAAAACCATTTTATTTTTTCCTCCTGTGGAGATATGGAAAGGAGCATTAAAATGTATCGATAGTTTTTTTCTTTATATTTCGGTCATGTCTCGCTCTGTTATTATTCCAACAATGATATTCTTGTTCATTACAACTAAGCATCCAACCTTGTTTTTGTTGTACTCTTTACATGCATCATAAACTGTTTTTTTCAGAATCTATTATTTATGATGTTTTTGGTCATTACTTCTTGTACAAGCATTGTTCAATCCTCTCAGAGATTTCTTGATTTCTATGTTTTTTATAAATCTTCAAACATCTAATAAATCTTTTTAATAGTTCTTATTTTTCTTTTTTGATCTTTTTTTGATTATCGGGGAGAAATTATTTAAATATCTCTGATAATTAACATAACTTAATTTATTAATATCGGGAGGTTAAATATTTAGCAAATTATAAATATCAAGTAAATTATAAATATTGGGTGTTGTCTTGCATAAGATTACTTTTTAGATTGGAGGAACAAAAAATGATAGATGTTGTTAAAAAAATTGTTATATTAACGCTGGTAACATTTCTTTTGTTTTCTTCAGGTGGTAACGCATTAAAAATACAGAATAAAAAAGAAATCATAACTGCATTTGACAAGGATAAACCTGTTTTTGTGGAAGATACATTGGCATCTGCAAATGTAACAGAGGATTTAGATCCACTTGTTGATCTAAAGATTACTTTTACTGTTAAAGAAATACGTGCATTGGATGAAATTGATCGTCTTAGTAAACCAGATTTTTATGTGAAGGTTTACATTAATGGTGTATTGTATAAAAGCCCTGTTTACAAAAACCAGGAGTATCTGAAACCGAACTGGTCCGCAGTCTACGATGTTGATGACACAGTAGAATCTATACCTATTAGGATTGAACTATGGGATTGGAACCCTGGATTAGACAAACTATGTGATCTTGATTCGAATAGGGAGTTTTATCCAAATAGTTCCACTATAAAAATCTATTATAACTTAAAAACAGGTCATTGGTCTGGGGATGATCACATGTATCCTGAATATGTTTTTTTTGATCCTAGTGGATACGGCCGGGTAAATGGTTGCGATGACAACAGCATATATGAAAAAGATAGGGATTGTGAACTCTGGTTTGATATAACCCAAAATGATTATGATGATGATGGTATTCCTTATTGGACTGAGGTGAATGTTTTCCATACAGATCCAACAGTAAATGATGCTGGTAAAGACCCTGATTGTGATGGTATTCCTACAGAATGGGAATTCAAATGGGGATATTACAGATGGTATGACTGGCATAACGACACTGTTAAGTATGGGTGGTATTATGATCCGTTTAGATATGAGAATCATCGTGAAAAAGACCCAGATAATGATGGTCTCGACAACGTTGAGGAGTATATGACCTCTCAGTGGGGATCAGATCCATTTAGACAGGATGTTTTTATTGAAGTTGATCAGATGGAAGCAGGACCAGATGGTGAGCCAGCAAGTAAGATTCCCGATGGAATGATAGATCTGGTAAAAAATCCGTTTCATAGACGTAATATTATCTTGCATGTAGATGATGGTTGCATGAGTGGCGGTGAGATGATACCATTTGATGATTTTATTCCAGGATGGTCTCAGGAGCTATTCCAATACTATTATGATTACTTTTTACATGGTGATAACAATAGCTGGAGAAAAGGCGTTTTCCATTATGCTTTGATTGTTTGGGATGCTAATTTCACAGGTTATAACTTTATGCCTGGAGTATTCCAGTTGTCTAAAAAATGGGTTGATAGAAAGAAGCCTCTTATGCTGCTTAAAGGTGAAGCATTCATCTGGGCTAGTGTTTTCATGCATGAGTTA
>Ga0190359_1002822_pt1 | contig 10252 bp, 12 predicted proteins | sample 48721823_MG_FD_161269 | JGI IMG/M metagenome (GOLD analysis project Ga0190359, IMG submission 161269) | Hydrothermal vent microbial mat bacterial communities from Southern Trench, Guaymas Basin, Mexico - 4872-18-2-3_MG | ecosystem: Environmental > Aquatic > Marine > Hydrothermal vents >...
AGACTAAAATTAGAAAATATTTAAAGTATCAAGAAGAGAGAGAAAAGAAAGAAGAGAGTGAGCAACAGGAATTTGGCCTCTTTTAGAGGCCTCTTAAACCCACCTGCTTAGCGGGTGGGTTGTTTAGTTCTGCCTATGCTCCGGTAATAGATGTTATAAAAAAATATCCTGAAAAGATTATAGATAATAAGGAAAATCTATTAAATTATCTCAAAGATGGAAGAAATATTGTATCTGAATATAATCCTGGATTTACAACAGCATATTTTATAAATCCAAATAAAATAGAAGAATTTATGAATCAATTTAATTTAGAAAAATTAGTACTATCTGGAGTAGAAGGAATTCCCTCGCAAAGCGAAGAAAAAGTAAATTCTTTACCTGAAGATGCATTTCAGGAATGGCTTGATATTATTTATCAAACATCAACGGAGCCCGTGACTTGGGTGAGTTGTGAACATTTATTGTATATTGGTAAAAAGACTTAAGGTAATATTGGTCACACTATTTGCAGTAACGAAACTTATGATTGATATTGGAAACAGTACGACAACCCTGCGGGACGACAACGTTGCAAATACTTAAAACTTTATCTGTAACAAATATTATATTCAGGTGAAAATAATTATGAAAAAATTAGTATTACACAGCGACCAAATTCAGGACCACAAAGAAGTTGATTTAGCTTTTATAGAACTGTTAGGTAAAAAAAGTCCCAGATTAGCTTATATCCCCTCCCAATCAGATCTACAAAGAAAATATTTTAATCAAAGAGTGGAGTGGTACAAGCTGTTTGGAATTACTGATTTGCTTTATTTTGATGTTGATAAAGAATATGACGAGAAAAAAATTGAGGAGCTGCTTGCTTGCGATGCCATCTTTCTTTCAGGAGGCAATACTTATTACTTTCTCAATTCTCTTAGAAAACGTAAGTTTCTCCCAAAATTAAGAGAATATGTTCGCATAGGCGGTATTTTAATTGGAGTCAGTGCAGGGAGTATTATTATGTCAAAAACAATTGATATAACTACTCTCCATGATGAAAACACCATTGGTTTGAAGGATTATACAGCTTTAGGTTTAGTTGATTTTGAATTTTTTCCTCATCTTGACCATAACATGAAACAATATTTAGAAGATTTGAAGAAATATTCTATTAAAAGTAATTCAGTAATTTATGCCTGTAAGGATGGTGATGGAATAATTGTAAATGCCCATGAAATAAACTTTTTTGGAAACGTACTTAAAATACAAAATGGTGAAATATCAACGCCGTAATAAAATTTACATCAGGTAACATGGTATGTCTGGTTCACTAATATTCGCCTAAATTTCCGCCATCAGTAAAAAATTCAGAGATACCAGGAACGTTATCTAAAAGGCAGCCCATATTCTGAATTAATATTTAGTTAAATTAAAAGGAGAGAATAAATAATAGTAGATTCAAAAGCATGGAACTGGGATAAAGTAAAAGAGCAAATTTGGAATGAACCATCAGAGGATGTTTATTATTACTTACATAGATGGCAGCAGATAGGTTTTAAGAAATTTCTTGATCTGGGATGTGGAAAAGGTAGGCATTCACATTTGTTTGCTGATAGCGGTTTTGAGGTTTTTTCCTTTGATTTATCAGAAAAAGCAATAAACTTAGTAAAGAATAAAGCAGAAAGAAAAGGACAAAAAATACATGTAAATATAGGTGATATAAAGAACCTTCCATATAAGTCAGAAACATTTGATTGTATTTTATCCTACCATACCATTTACCATACCGACACAAAAGGAATTAATATAGTATTAGATGAAATATATAGAGTTTTAAAGCCTGATGGGGAAATATTTATTACATTAAATTCTAAGGATAATCCATCCTTTAACAATCCAGATTATAAAAAAATTGATAATAATACTATAATTAAGACTGAGGGCCCTGAGGTTGATATGCCCCATTACTATGCAAATATAGAAGAAGTAAGGAGGTTATTAGAAAAGTTTAAGATTATTAGAATAAGGCATATTGAAGAGTTTTTTAATGACAGAACCAGTTGGCATTATCATGTTCATGCGCAGAAGTAACTGGATAATAAAGGGAATATAAAATTTTTTCCCCACGCCTTGCCAGGGCATGGCTTTGCAAGTTTATGAATATTTTAAATAATGATTAAAAATAGTAAAATAGACGACAGGGGATGAAGGAATGTCTAAAGGTATTTTCATATGCAGTTAACAAAAAAACAAGCACGACAATTTATGCTTGCCCATCAAAAAATTATACCTGCACGAAAACTTCAGGGCAAAGAAGGTATACTTGAATACATACGACATGTGGGCTGTATCCAATTTGATCCACTTAATGTGGTTGGATATAATCCATATCTTGTCCTTCAGCCCCGAATTGAAAATTTTAAATCAGAATATCTACAAGAACTTTTATATTCTGATAGAAAATTATTGGATGGATGGGATAAAAATATGTCTATCTATGCACTTGAGGATTGGCCATATTTTAGTAGATATCGTGAAAAAGCATATCGACGGCATGGGGGCGAATCTAATTCTATCAGTAAAATATTGTCAGAAGTAAGAGACGCCCTTGAGCAGAATGGACCTTTATCATCTATCGACTTGAAATTTGACACTATAGTAGATTGGTCTTGGGCACCAACCAGGGCAGCCCGAGCAGCCTTGGAAAGTATGTACTTTTGGGGAGAATTAATTATTCATCATAAAGTTGGAACGAGGAAGGTTTATGACTTTACTGAAAAATATCTTCCATCTGAATTACTGTCTATGCCCGACCCCAATATTACGATAGAACAGTACTTCGAGTGGAAGGTTAAAAGGCGAATCGGAGCTGTCGGGCTACTGTGGGAATGTTCTAGCACTGCATGGCTTGGTATATCCTGGATGAAAAGCAAGCAGCGGTTTGACGCTTTTTCCCGGCTTAAAGAAAAAGGAGAAGTAATAAAAGTCGAGGTGGAAAAAATTAAACATCCTTTATATATTCGAAAAGAGGAAGTAGCCTTATTACATGAAGTGTTAGAAAAAAATGATGTAGAACCACAAGCCTCTTTTATTGCCCCTTTAGATAATCTATTATGGGATCGAAAATTAATAAAAGAGATTTTTGGATTTGAATATGTTTGGGAAGTATATAAACCAGTTTCTGAACGTAAATATGGCTACTATGTATTACCAGTTTTATACGGAGATAGATTTGTGGCACGCTTTGAACCTAAGTTTAATAAAAAAACTGGTAAACTTGAGATTATTAACTGGTGGTGGGAGCCAGATGTATTTGTTTCAGAAGAGATGAAACAGGGATTAATTCGATGTTTTGCACAGTTTTTAAACTATTTGGGTGCCACTGGTATAAAGTTTAGTAGTGAAAGTGATGCAGTAAAAAACTTGAAATGGTTGCAGGAAATTACAGACTGACCAGCCTTTAACAAAACTTGAAACGTTATACGTAGTAATGCCATTCGCTTTTTAGGAGGTGGTTCAAATGGTTGAGTTTGTCAGAATGTCTAAAGATGATTTTGATAAATATTTAAGTTATATCACAAAAAACTATGCTGATGAAAAAGCAAAGGCTGGAAACTGGTCAAGAGAAAACGCCTTTGAGCTAGCAAAACAAACTATTCATAAGCTTTTGCCAGACGGAATTGATACTGAAGGGCACTATATTTATTCCATATATAATAATTCTGATCAAATAGGAACATTATGGTTTAAACTAAATGAGCAGCAGGATTCAAGTAAAACAGCATTTTTATATGATATTTTTATCTACAAGGGATATCAAGGAAAAGGATATGGTGAGCAAACAATGAAAAAGTTTGAAGACAAAGCAAAGGAATTGAAATGTGATAGAATTTCACTTCATGTATTTGCCCATAATAATCCAGCTATATCTTTGTATAAAAAAATGAGATATAAGATAACAAATTTAGTGATGTCAAAAGAGATTTAAAAGAATGGTATTACAGCGTAGATGGTTTACGGAGAATTGTATATTATCTATATGACAATAATTTGATATTACATTATAAAATTGTATTATACGGAAAGCAAGTGATAGGTAATGGATTTAAAATTAGAAATTCTAACTGAAGATCATGCCAGACAAATATGCTCTTGGAAATACAAAGGAATTTATTCTATTTATAATTTTCCGGAATGGGATACTCTAAATCAACAAAGATGGGGGATAACCTTAGAGGAAAAAAGAAAGAACGAATTTACTGCCCTTATTGATGAGAGTAATAATTTATGTGGATACATTAGATTTATAGAAAATAAGAATTTTGTTTTAGTTGGATTGGGATTAAAGCCTTCATTATGTGGGCAAGGTTTAGGTAATTTTCTTATGGAACTGCTAAAAAATGAGTGTAAAAAGAGGTATGGCAGCAAAAAGATTGCTTTAGAAGTTCGTTCTTTCAATAAACGAGCAATTAAATGTTATGAAAGGGCTGGATTCGAAATAAGCGATGTTTACCAAAAGGATACTTTAATAGGCAGTGATGAATTTATAAAGATGGAATATAAATGATGACATAATATTTACAAACTTGAGATGAAAAAAATGTTAACAGATATATAGGCCGGTATCTGAAATCAAGAAGCTTGAAAAAAGAGAATTTGAACCAACAACTTATAAGAAGATCGAATTTATCAAAAAGGAAGATACTATTTTCATTTAGATAAATCGGGAAACAGCAAGGAAAGTGTCAAAAGAACCGTTCCCCTGACATGCGTGGCACACTTTGCTTTGCAAAATGTCGTATCTCTGCGGGACATTACATGAAAGCCATGGCGCTGATCTTTTTACGAAATTATTTTTTAAGGAGGGATATCACTTGATTAAGGAACATCAGGATGCATATGGAGCAGAATTACGGACTTTTCTTGAAACAGGTGCAAAGATAGAAATTGTAGAACGAGACGATGGTTACATTGATTACTATGAAGGTATTCCGTATTATTTTGCTCCCTACGAAGAATGGGCTGAATATGAAAAAGAAGCAATCGAATACGCTTTCGGAAGAATAATCGATGTGGGATGTGGCGCCGGCAGAGTTGCACTGTATTTGCAAAATAAAGGTTTTTTCGTAATAGGAATTGACAATTCCTCTGGAGCAATTAGAATTTGCAAAGAACACGGGATAAAGAATCTAAGAAATATTCCGTTTACTAAAATCGATAAAAGTTTAGGTCCGATAGATAGCTTTGTTCTTTTTGGTAACAACTTTGGATTATTTGGAATTTACAAACGAGCAAGATGGCTTCTCAGACGGCTAAAATCAATCAGCTCGAAAAACGCGGTAATAATAGCACAAGCAACAGATCCATATAAAACGGAGGACCCAAATCACTTGGCATATCATGAGCTTAATAGAAAAAGAGGTAGAATGCCTGGCCAACTGAGGATTCGTATTAGACATAAAAAATATATCGGGTCCTGGTTTGATTATCTATTTGTTTCAAAAAAAGAATTAGAGCAAATAATAGAAGGAACCGGATGGGAAATTCGTAAATATATTGATAGCCAAAATGCCGTATATATAGTAGTACTTAAAAAGAAAATAATTAGAAACCCAGAGCGCTTTATCTTCAAGAAATGATTCTCTAAGATGGCAAAAGGGAGAAGGTGAAGCTGTTTGCGCTAATTGCAGCCTCGCTGACCTTCGGCAATCCATTACCGTTAGATAACATGTTTATGAAAGACAGTGCAAATTCGAACTATTTTGAAAATTTATAGTTATAGGTGGTTATAATGAAAGAAAAAATGATTATAAGAGAATATAAAAAATCAGATGAACTAAAATGGCTAGATGTTCATGCAAGCGTGATGGTTGATTCATATGCATGGTGGACAGTTATACATAAAAAACCAAAATATAAGAAAGACACAGTTGATTTAGTAGCTGTTTGTAATGATAATATAGTAGGATTTATAACTATTGAAATTAATTCTGATATAGTAAAAGAATTGGAGAATGTCGGTTTTGTATGGGAGTTTGGAGTACATAGAAATTACAGAGGTAATGGTATTGGCAAGATGTTAATTCATGAAGCACATAAAATTATGAGGGATAAATATGGAATAAACAAAAGTATATGGTATTCTCAAGATCTAAAAGCACAGAAATATTATGAAAAGTTAGGGATGAAAGAGATTGAAAGACATTGGCAATTTAGTATTAATCCAACTAATGAACAACTAGAAATGTTCAAAAAAGATGGATTCATTTGTTGGGAAATGAGAGGATCATGTTTAATTGAAGATTTTTATAAGGTGAAAGAAAAATTTAAGATTATGGAGAATGATGATGCTTTAAAGCCAAGAATATGTATTGGATACGAATTTACTTTATGATCAAAGAATTATGGTTTTGATATGTCATCTAATACTATATTCCCGTTGCGTCCCTACGCTCCTTGGGTGCGGAGGGCAAGACTTTGGGGTAGTGCCGCATAAAACCCTTAGCTAACCTAGATGGCTTGCTCTCACCAAGATAGGAGCTATCTAGGACTCGAGCATCGCCTGTAAGCTCGGGGACGTCGGGAATAAGACACCCTTATATAATATCCGAACTCCGAATTTAAAGAATGAAAAATTTATTAAAGATGTAATTAAGATTAACCAATAAGGGAGAATGAAAGGAGAAGCGATGAAAAAGCGAGTATTCTCTGGTATCCAGCCATCAGGCAATATCCATATCGGAAACTATCTGGGCGCAATTAGGCATTGGGTAGCATCACAGGTTGAATTGGAAAATATATTTTGCATTGTTGATCTACATGCTATCACCATTCCTCAAGAACCTAAAATTCTGAAATCGAAGATAAGAGAAGTAGCAGGTCTTCTCTTTGCTGCTGGAATAGATCCCAAACTGTCTGCTGTCTTCGTCCAATCTCATATTAATGCTCATGTTGAATTGGCTTGGATCCTGAATTGCTTCATACCTATGGGATGGATGCAGCGTATGACACAATTCAAGGAAAAGTCACAAAAGCAGAAAGAGCAGGTCAGTGTTGGTCTTTTTGATTACCCTGCACTTATGGCTGCAGATATTCTGCTCTACGAAGCGGATTTCGTGCCAGTTGGTGAAGATCAAAAACAACACGTGGAGCTTACACGGGATGTTGCACAACGATTCAATTCAATCTATGGTGAAACTTTCAAACTGCCGGAGCCGGTAATTTCCAAGATAGGTGCTCGTATTATGGGACTAGACAACCCCACCAGGAAGATGAGCAAGAGTGAGAAGCAGCCGGGTCATGCAATCCATTTACTTGATTCACCAGATGCCATTTGTTCAAAGATTATGAAAGCAACTACCGATTCTCTGCGGGAGGTTCGTTTTGACGAGAGTCGCCCTGGGATCTATAACCTGCTGGTCATCTATGAACTCTTCACAGGACGCAGTAGGCCCGATATAGAGGCGCAATTTGAAGGGAAGGGTTACGGGGACTTCAAGCGAGAACTAGCGGAAGTAATCATTGAAGGTCTACGTCCTCTCCAGTCCCGTTATCGAGAATTAACCGCTGATCCAACCCGTATTGACTCTTGGTTAGCTGAGGGAGCTTCTAAAGTTCAATCCATTGCGGATAAAACTTTGACCATTGTTAAAGACAAAGTAGGGCTTGGATAATAGGTGTGCCAATAGTAGATATCAAGGGATGCGAGACGGCTACATCGGAAATACCCGAAACGTTAGACAAAATCGAAGTACAAGGGAGTGAAAAACTGTGAATCATAGCATATTAAATAAAATAGTAAACTGGGCTGAAAATGAATCTGATATTCGAACTCTTATTCTTGAAGGATCACGAGCATCAAATTCACAGACTGATGAGCTGTCGGATTATGATTTAAATGTTTTTGTAGTTAAACCTGATAAGTATACTTTAGATAACAGTTGGATAAATAATTTTGATCAAGTATTGGTTTATCAGAAAGAAAAGTTTTTCTATAAGAATATAGAAATTCCTACTCGGTTAGTTTTATATAAAAATAATCCCCGAGTTGATTTTTCCTTCTGGCCTATTAATGTACTGTATGAAATTATAGAAAATAGAATTCTACCAGAGTCTTACAGAAACGGTTATAAGGTACTTCTCGATAAAGATAAGGTTACTGATAATATTATATTGCCTAATTACGATGGTTTTATAATAACCCAACCAACAGAAGATGAATTATTGACAACAATATATAATTTCTGGTTTGAAGCATGCAGCGTTGCAAAGTATTTAAAAAGAGATAGATTATGGTTTGCGAAAATATTAGAAAATGGTCCTATAAAAGGGTTTATGCTTCAAATTATATTATGGAATGAGTCGAGTAAATATGATTGGAATAACAACAAAATTCATTCGCAAGGCAAAAACCTTGAAACCCAAGTAGATATAGATATTAAAGAATCCTTCAAGAAGTGCTTTTCAAAATACAATAAAAGCGATACATGGGATAGTTTGTTTGGAATGATCGAGTTATTTAAAAGGCTTGCATATGAATTGACAATGAAAATGAATGTTAAATATCCAAATAATTCTATTCCTGAAATAGAAAAATATATAAGGCAGTTATATGAAAGATAATGGACTGCGACTTCATCTAAAAGTAGGTTTAGGGTTCGCTCCTTTGTTGCTTATCCAAATTGCTCTACTCCGCTTCGCAATTTCTTAAACCAGCGGGACGTTAGACGAAATATTTGAGAAACATGTAGAGTTAAAAAAATATTAGACTTTTACAAGTACAAGTAGGAGGACACTCATGACAAAGAAATCAAATAAACCATTAGAAGGACGAATTGCATTAGTAACCGGGGTTAGTCGTCGAAAGGGAATTGGTTTTGCAATTGCATCTCGTTTAGCCCAAGATGGGGCGGATCTCTTTATTCAATCCTATTCTCCTTATGATGAAAGTTCCCCCTGGGGCGCAGAACCTAATGGAATCGATTCGATATTAATTGAACTCAAGAATCATGGGCATAGAGTTGAGTATATCGAAGCCAACTTTAATGACTCTAAAGCACCAAGAAGAGTAGTTGAAAAAGCGTTTCAAACTTTTTCGAACATAGACATTCTAATTGCTAATCATGCATATTGGTTGGAAGGTAAATTGGAAGACCTTACAGCTGAAAATATTGATACTCATATGAATGTTAATGTAAGGGCAACTCTTTTATTAATAAAGGAATGGAGTATACGCCATGATGACAACCGTCCAGGTGGGAGGGTTGTTATGATGACTTCAGGACAGCATCTTTCTCCTATGTGTGATGAATTATCATATGTAGCTTCAAAAGGGGCACTTCATCAGCTCACTCAAAGCATATCATACACTCTTGTCAAACGAGGTATAACGGTAAATACTGTCAATCCCGGAGCAACTGATACCGTTGATTATAAGAGATATTACCCCGAAATTTATCAAGCAGTGCTTAATAAAGAACCACAAGGCAGGTGGGGACAACCAGAGGATGCTGCAAGATTAATAGCCTGGCTCGTTAGTGATGAAGCTCAATGGATATCAGGACAAGTAATTAATTCCGATGGTGGAGTTCATTTTTAAGAGTCATTTCCTGATTTTATTTTTTGGATATAGTACGACAGGGAATGGTTCTTTGTCGCACTTTTATTACTTTCCTGTAAATATTATGTTTTTAAGGAGTTGAATTATATTGGATATAGTTGAACAGTATTATGATAAATATTCAGAAGATGAGTGGGAACGACTTAATCGTCATAAAATTGAATTTGAGATTACAAAAAGATATATACAAAATTATATCACCAAAAAAGCAAAGATTTTAGATGTTGGAGGGGGACCGGGTAGATATTCATTATTTTTAGCAGAACAAGGTCATAAGGTAACTTTATTCGATATATCATCAAAAAATATTAAAATTGCAAAAGAAAAGAGCAGGAAAAAGGGTATTAAAATAGAAAAATTTATTCACGGTAATGTTTTGGATATAATTGAAAATATATCAGAGCAATATGATGTTGTTTTATGTATGGGTCCTCTATATCATTTCACGGAGGAAAAGGATAGAATTAAAGCTATTCAAGGATGTCTTGAGGTACTTAAAGATAGCGGCTTATTATTTGTTACATTTATTTCACCTTAAAAAACCACCTTCTTTGAAGGTGGTAATGGCTAAACGGTTTTACCATAAAAACCGATATATATGTTAAGATAAGATATGGCTAAATGGAAAAAATTATCCCATACCATCTA
>Ga0190359_1002823_pt1 | contig 10244 bp, 6 predicted proteins | sample 48721823_MG_FD_161269 | JGI IMG/M metagenome (GOLD analysis project Ga0190359, IMG submission 161269) | Hydrothermal vent microbial mat bacterial communities from Southern Trench, Guaymas Basin, Mexico - 4872-18-2-3_MG | ecosystem: Environmental > Aquatic > Marine > Hydrothermal vents > Microbial...
GGTATCCGGAAAGGAATCTATGGAGACGACCTGGTAATCTGGATTAAGATGGATATAAACAAGGCTGTAAAAATAAAAGTGGAATAAAATTATCCAAAGATTAACTTGAGTCGACACGATGAGAGGACAAGTTGGATTTATTTATTGAGAAATTTCAAACTGAACTGGTGCCGCCATTTTTGAGTGACGAGGTTTAATTAATTCTATTCTAATAATGCCCTTTGGAGTAAGTAATAATTTTTGTGTTGTCTTCTTTAACGGATCATGCCAGTCATCAATCTTTTTTATCCCTTTTCGGACAGTTCTGGTCATTTCACCTGTGGGTGATATGGTGAAATATTCATCCACAAACTTTATGGAACTTACACCTACATGCGGATTTTTCCCCGAGAAATTAGGTAAATATCTCCAGTGAACGACTGCTTTTTCCGGAGTGCTTTCAATAATCTTAACATGCCCTGTCGGGCATTTTCCCGCTGCCGTCCCCTTTACGGGGAACAATTTCATCAACAAACCATTTGCCGTTTGCTGTTTGCCAGTAAGGCAGATAGCTTGAACCACGCCAGAAAACAAATTTACCATTTTCTTTCCCAAGCTCTACAAGGATATCTGCATAATCTCCAACCCGAGCATATTTTTCGAATTCTTCTCCTGAATTTATTCGAGTATAATAGGCGCCAAACTCTTCTAAATTAGGCTTCAGAACTCCAGGTGTGTTTTTCGTGCGGCAGGTAATAATTGATAATAAAACTAGTAAAAATGCTAAGAACTTAAATCATTTCATTGTTCACTCTATTTTAACCTGAATAATTCACAAGAAAAGCTGTTCCCCTTCATAACGTATTGATATATAACATGTTAGAACAAAAAGAAAGAGATATCAGCCATGAAAGATTGGACTAATCACAGGCTAAGATTTTTGGCTGTTCTTGAATCAATTTTTCTTGTTTTTTAAAATTTATGAATAGATCAGGTTAATAATCTTTTTTATTATAAGTGACTACCGGGGAAGCCGGTTCCACTTGTAATTTCTTTTCCTCCTGAAAGCCGGGGCAACTAAAACGCATAATGTAAGTTCCCGGCTTAACTAGTGGTGGTCCTGGAGAATAAACAGTCAGTGGCTGTTTTTTAGAGAGAGTAGGAGAAAGATCCCAACTGAGGCGATTGATTCCTGGCTGCCCTTGTCTTGAGAATTCTCTAACTACTTCTCCAGACTCATTTAAGATTTGGATTTTAATTTGCTGAGCGTGGGAAAGATAATAATAAATTGTAGCCTCCCGGCGTGTTTCCCAAACCCAGTCGTTAGTATAATCGCGGCATTGAGGAAGTCTGGCTGGCCGGATGGGGAAGATGTGGATTTCTTTATCTTTTATCTTGGGATATTCTTGAACAGGAATTAAGTCCATGACGAAAACGCTCCGCCCATGAGTACCGATAACTATCTCTCTTTCCCGGGCTTGAAGAGCAATATCATGAACAGGAGTTGTGGGGAGATCAGCACACAGAGAAAACCATTTTTTTCCTCCGTCATAAGAAACAAAAACTCCTCCCTGGTCTGTTCCTAAGTAAAGCAAGTCAGGATAAGAAGGGTCTTCCCGGATGACGTTTATCGATTCCGGAGGAAGATTGTTGACGATAGAGGTCCATGTTTGACCAAAATCAGTTGATTTGTAAAGGTAAGCCGAAAAATCGTCTTCTCGGTAGCCGGTCAGAGAAACGTAAGCTGTGCCTAAATGGTGGGATGAAGCAACCACCCGGCTGACCCACTTTTGAGGAAGGCCGCCAGATATTTTATTCCAAGTAGCCCCATCGTCACGGGTAATCCAAACACATCCATCATCTGTTCCCACATACAATAGCCCTGGTTGCAAGGGGGATTCGGAAATAGTGGTGATTGTTCCAAAGGGAACATTTCCTTGTTTTTCTGGTCCTGGCTGGGTGGTTAAGTCGGGGCTGATACAGAGCCAATTATCACCTCTATTAAGTGATTTAAAAACTTTATTAGCTCCCACATAAAGAATAAAAGGATTATGGTGGGAAATGAGGAAGGGAGTCATCCAATTGAAACGGAGGGGAGGCTCTCCTTTTTTTGCCTTAGGTCTAATCCCTTTAATTTTACCAGTTTTCATATTTTTACGTTGAAGACTTCCGAATTGTTGTTCGAAGTAGATGATATTGGGATCAATTGGGTCGACTAGAGTGTAATAAGAATCCCCTCCACCCCAAATATCCACCCAAATCTGACGCCAGGAATCATCTATAACTGAGTCAAGCTCTTGTTCAGCCAATCCATAAAGAGCAGCGTTATCCTGAGTTCCCCCGTAAATCCGGTAAGGCTTGTTGTTATCGACGGAAATAGCATAGAATTCGCCGATAGGCAGATTATTAATGTGCAGCCAAGTCTTCCCCCGGTCTTCAGACAAGTAAAGACCTCCATCATTCCCGAGTAAGAGTCGATCCGGGTTTTCTGGTGAAATCCATAAATCGTGTTGATCTAAATGGAGAGCCCGCGTAGCATGATGATGAAGATGAATTACTTTCCCCCCAATTTTATGGAAAGTCTTTCCCCCGTCATGAGAAACAGCCAGGTTGACGCCGCAGACATAGACTTCGTTTTCATTATCGGGAGAGACCCGGATATCACCGAAGGAATAATTTATGCCCACATAGCTAAGATCTTGACTGACTTTAGCCCAGCTTTCGCCCTTATCGATTGATTTATAAACCTCACCTCCAATTATTTTTCTTCGTGATTTTTCAGAACTTTTGGCGGGGATAGGAGTTTGATTATCAACGACAGCATAAATAGTGTTAGGATTACTGGGAGCAATGGCTAGCCCGATTCGGCCAACATAAGGCCCTGAAGGAAAGCCATTGGTCAGTCTTGTCCACGTTTGGCCACCATCAGTGGTTTTGTAAATTCCTGATCCAGGCCCACAAACTTTGTTATTCCAGGCCTTACGGTCTCTTTCCCAGGCCGCGGCATAAAGGGTCTCAGGATCACTCGGATCCATCGCCAAGTCGATTACCCCTACTTTTTCGGAAATATAGAGACACTTTGCCCAGTTTTTTCCTCCGTCAGTTGTCTTGAAGAGTCCTCTTTCAGGATTAAACGTATACTGATGACCTAAGGCCGCCACGTAAACAATATCCGGATTCTCAGGATGAATAATTACTTTTCCAATGTGATGACTCTCAAGGAGCCCCATATTTTTCCAAGTTCTTCCTCCGTCTGTGGATTTAAAGACGCCCGTTCCGGCAAAAGAGCTGCGGGCCATTAGGTTTTCTCCTGTTCCGGCCCAAACAATGTTGGGATTTGATTTAGCAATGGCGATGGCCCCGATGGTGAAAGTTGATTCATGCTCAAAAATCGGCTTCCATGTCAGCCCCCCGTTAACTGTTTTCCAGATGTTGCCGGCCCCAACTCCCACGTAGATGGTGGTAGGGCTTCCTGGCGGACAAGCTATTGACTCAATTCTTCCTCCTTGGAATTTTGGGCCGACTGCTCGCCAATGAAGAAAATGGAAAGGAGATTCCTTTAGCATCTGGAGATGTTGTTTCCAGGAAAGAAGTCTCTCCGCAGCCGGAGTCGCGGTTGAGATTTTGCTGGAAAATCCCAAGGTTAAGCCAAGAGTAAATAAGAAAAAAAAGACAAAAAAATATTGAAGAAGTAAATATTGGCGGTATTTTTTCATAATTTTACCCCTCTCGCTTTGAACTTTAAACTTTAATATGGACATGAAATTTATGAAAATTTGATCTTTATTATCCATAAGAAGGTATCTTGCTATTATTCTTTCCGCTTGATGTAAACATAAAAAGCACTGTTGGTTTGTCCGTTTTCAATGTCATTGATTAGCCAGGCTTGAAGTCGCGTCTGCTGCTTCGAGAGGCGCAAGGTAAATTTTACCGATTTGTCACCTTCATGAACAGGCAATGTGAGATCGTAGCAACCTATTTTTAATCGAGCATGAGTAGGCCTGAATTCTTTTGCTCCTTCCGGAGCCTCGCAGAGAGAAAGACCAGCCTCTTTAGGCCACCGGCTTACTTCTATGTCGTAAACACCGTCTCTTGCGATCTCAATAGTCCAAAAGCCGTCACAGCGTGAGTTTCTCTTCACATGCCTCTGATCCCAACAAACCTGACCATGAATATCATGAGTTGTCAATTTAACAGGATTTTCTTTCTCAGTGCCAACTGGAATCCAAATATATTCATTGAAACGACCGGAAATGTCGCGCCACCAGTGCTCATAATCCTCATTTAACTTCTTGACTATCTCAGGGTTTTCTTTTGATAGATCTTGATGTTGGCCAGGGTCTTTGCGAATGTTATAGAGTTCTTTACCATTGACAAGTCTCCAGAGCGAGGTCATAACTACGTAATCTTTTCCTTTAATGGGAAAGTCGACTCTTTGATTATGGATAAATAAAGTCCGTTCTGGCCACCTGTATTTATTTTTAAGGAAAGGACTTAAGGAGATGCCATCAAAAGCTATCTCCTGCCCTATATCAAGGCCACAGAGATCAATCAGAGTGGGGAGAATATCAATATGAGCAGCCAAGCTAGGGAAATCTTTCCCGGAAGGAATTTCTCCTCCTGGCCAGCAGATGAAACACGGAACGCGGTGTCCTCCTTCGTAAACTGTCCCTTTATGACCTCTCATTCCCGCGTTATATCCATTGGTGACAAATCCTTGACTATCAAACTCAGCCCCGAATGATGTTCCATTATCGGTGATAAAGATCAGAATTGTATCTTTTGCTAAACCTTTGAATTTCAAGAAATTAAGTAGCTTGCCGATATTTTCATCAAGATTAGCCAACATCCCGTAAAAAGTAGCTCTTCTGTCGGGAATGAGGCCACGATAAGGCTTAGTATAATCTTCGGCAACATTATGAGGCCAGTGAACAACATTGGTTGGCAGATAGCAAAAGAAAGGTTGGCCGGCCACTCCATCAATGAAATTCATCGCCGCTTTAAAAAAAACATCTGTACAATAACCGGATTGCTTTTCCCAGGTGCCATTGTGAGAGTAGAAATCATCAAAGTAATCATTATCCCAATAGTCAGGAGTGTTACCAATAGCTCCGCCACCCAAAACGAGCGATTCAGCAAAACCACGATCACAAGCCCGGAAAGGGGCATTGTCTCCTAGGTGCCACTTGCCGAATATGCCAGTTTTATAGCCATTTCTGGAAAATATTTCAGCCATAGTCACTTCATCTTGGGGTAAAATTGATCGCCCCATGATTGTGTGCCAAACCCCTGCTCGACTTGAATATCGTCCAGTAAGAAGAGAAGCCCTGGTTGGAGAACAAGTCGGGTCAACATGAAAATTGGTCAGGCGGGCTGATTGGTGATAGAGACTATCGATATTGGGTGTTTTTGCTACTTGGTTGCCATGACAAGATAAGTCTCCATACCCGAGATCATCAACCAGGATCAGAATAACATTGGGACGTTTGCTTTTATTTACTTTGCTTGACAATGGATTTCTTAAAAAATCGATGAAAGCTCCAGTGGCCATGGCACTGCCCGTAATTTTAATAAAATCTCTTCTTTTTATCCCGGCCATATCTTCCACTTTTTTTCTATTTTAGAACTTTTTATTATTTTAGGCGCTTGTTGAAAGTCAAGTAAATTTTATGTGTTTGAAAGGGCAAATTGACTGTTTTTAAAGAAGTTAATTTCTTTTTTTTTTAATTAAAATCAGTGGAGGATTAAAGTCTCTATTCGCTACAGCTTCTAAAAAGGAGAAGGTGGGGAGGCAACGAGGCAACAGAGGTTTTGCTCTCCCCACCTTTTTTTTAAACCTCAAATTAGCAAATTATTTTGACTCACCTTCTCGAAATGGTATAAAGAAATAAAAATTGTTAATTTTATATTTATCCATCGGAGGCAAGAGATATGGCCGGAGTTGAATTGCGGATTCCGTTAGTAGATTTAATCATCATTATTTCCTATCTTATCGGGATTGTAGCTGTGGGGCTTCTTTCAGTGAGGAGGATCAGGCTGACTAGTCAAGCCTATTTCTTGGCCGGTCGCTCCCTTCCGTGGGGAATGGTTGGCGCTGCTCTTTTTGCTTCCAACATATCGACAATCCACTTAGTGGGCTTAGCTGCTTCAGGCTATAATGAAGGATTAGTCTGGGGAAATTTTGAATGGATGGCCGTTTTTACCTTGATTCTTCTCGGGATTGTTTTTGCACCATTTTACTTTAAAACTAAAATTTCTACTCTACCCGAGTTCTTGGAAAAACGTTACAGTTCTGCTTGCCGGATGGTTTTAGCAATTATGGCCATTCTAGCGGCTTTGTTCATTCATATCGGAATGAGCCTTTATGCGGGAGCGGCTGTTTTTAGACAATTCTTTGGAATTGATGTAGTGGCTTCAATCATTATCATTTCTGTGGCCACCGCGATTTACACTGTTTTAGGAGGACTCAAGGCCGTAGTTGTCACGGAAACGATTCAAACAGTCATCTTGATTTTAGGAGCAGTCTTGGTTACTGTTTTTGCCATCTTGGTCCTTCCCAAATTCGGCATTTATAATCTTGCCCAACTTAAGGCGGCCGTCAAACCAGATCAACTGAGTATGCTCCATACCCATAGCCCGGTAGGCTTAACTTGGTACGCGGTTTTTTTAGGTTATCCAATATTAGGCATATGGTACTGGTGTACTGACCAAACGATTGTCCAGAGAGTTTTAGGAGCTAGGTCGCAGAGGGATGCCCAGTTGGGGCCCTTGTTTGCTGGTTTGCTCAAAATTCTCCCTGTTTTTCTCATGGTCTTTCCTGGTGTCCTCGGCTATATTCTTTTTCGCGACGTAATTGGTTCTGATAGTAATCAAACTCTTCCCGTTTTGATTAATAACCTTATTCCGAGTGGGCTCAAAGGCCTTATTACTGCTGGCTTACTGGCTGCATTAATGAGCACCATTGCTGCTGCCCTTAATAGTTCGGCCACTTTAGTGGCTGTTGATATTGTCAAGCGCCTCAAACCAACAATTTCAGATGAAAAAAGGGTCCAAATCGGTAGAATTAGTGCCGTGGTAGTCATGCTGATGGCCATGGCTTGGTCAACCCAAGGAGGTCGTTATTCGAGTATTTTCGAGGCGATTAACGCGATTGCTTCCCATTTAGCTCCTCCGATTACCACTGTCTTCCTCTGGGGAGTTTTCTGGCGCCGGGGGACTAAACAAGCTGCCCTCGTAACCCTCGTAATAGGATTTTGCGGGGGAATTCTAGCTTTTCTTTTCGATTTGCCAGTGATTGGCCATGAAAAAATTTTAACGCATAAATTAGGAATTCCTTTTATGATGCAAGCTTGGTGGATGTTTTGTATCTGTAGTCTAATCTTTGTGGTGGTCAGTCTGGCAACCCCCAAGCCCTCTTCAGAACAGGTTGAAGGATTAACCTGGAAGAATCCTCTTCAGGTGATTGCCGGCGGGCGGATAAAGTCTAAAGCCGATCCCCGGTTGTGGGCGGGACTATTACTTTTGACGATGGTAGTGCTTTATTACATTTTCCATTAGTCATCATGAGTAAAATTTATGAAGTAAACCAAAATATCCAAGTAAAGAGTAAATTAAGAAAATAAAAACAATCTTGGTCTATTATAGAACAAAGAAATAAATTTAATAAATAACCGGCAAGGGTAATGATATAAAGGAGTCCAAGAAAAAGAGAAAGAGAAGATAGTTGTCAAATTAATTAAGTGAAGAATAACCGAATGAAAAGTAAAGTTTTAGTGAAAACTCAAGATAATGAAGAGGAAAAAAGAAAAAAACAGCCTCATATTTTAGTGGGGATAGGAGAGATTCTCTGGGATATTCTTCCTCAAGGCCCTAGATTAGGGGGAGCTCCAGCTAATTTTGCTTATTATACGCAAGCCTTGGGGGAGAGAGGAATCATTGTTAGTAAAGTAGGAAGAGATTCTGAGGGAGAAAAGATCCTTGCCAAGATGCGTTTCCACGGGTTAGAAAGTAAGTATATTGCCATCGACGATAAACATCCCACCGGTATGGTGACGGTTAAACTTGATAATCGTGGTATTCCTCAGTTTGAGATACATGAAGATTGTGCTTGGGATTATTTGGAGATAACTCCCCAGCTTAGAGAATTAGCACAACAAGTAGATGCTGTTTGCTATGGTTCCCTGGCCCAACGTTCACCCGCTTCTCGCCAGTCGATCAGAGAATTTATAGCCCAAACGAGGTCTGATTGCCTCCGTATTTTTGATGTTAATCTCCGGGCGCCGTTTTATGCGTCTGAAGATATAGATTTTCTCTTGCGAAAGAGCCAAATTTTAAAACTCAATGAAGATGAACTCTGGATTTTGGCTGAACTTTTTCAGATTGAGAATAAACAGGAAAAGCTAATTATCAATTTTTTCTTCGCTACGTACCCGATTGAATTGATTGTTTTAACCCGCGGAGAAAGAGGCAGCACTCTTTATACAAGGGAGAAAATTTCTAATTCATCTGCTTTTCCAGTTAAGGTGAAAGATACTGTGGGCGCCGGCGATGCCTTTACAGCTGCTGTGGCGGTCGGTCTGCTCTATCACAAAGGGCTGGATAAAATAAATGAAACAGCTAATCAAATAGCTGCTTTTGTTTGTACCCAACCAGGAGCTTGGACCCCTCTCTCAGATGAATTGAAGTATAAAAATTGAGAAAAGGAGGAAGGAAATAGCCATGAAGAAATTTAATTATTTTCAACCCACCGAAATTAGATTTGGTGAGGGACGTTTAGAAGAATTAGGAGAAGCGGTTAGCCGGTATGGAAAAAATTGTCTTTTGGTTACTGTGCCAGAGATTCCTGAGTTTTCAGAGCTTTTTCGGCGAGCTAAAAAGATTCTCAAAGATAAAGGGATAAATGTTATTCACTTTGATGGAGTTATTCCTAATCCAACAGTGGAAGTAGTCGCTAAGGGAGGCAATTTAGCCAAAGATAATCAAGTTGAAGTGGTGGTTGGACTAGGAGGCGGTTCAAGTATGGATACGGCCAAAGCTATTGCCGTGGAAGCTACTCATCCCGGAAGTTGCTGGGATTATATTTTCTCTAGCGAATCACAACCGACGGAAAAGACTTTGCCAATTATTGCTGTGGCCACCACTTCAGGAACAGGCTCTCATGTAACCCAAGTGGCGGTAGTTACTAATCCAGAAGAAAAATACAAATCAGCTTTATTTAATAATAACCTTTATCCCCGAATAAGTATTGTTGACCCCGAGTTGGTTGTCACTTTACCGCCTCATTTTACCGCCACAACTGGTTTCGATGTCTTTGCGCATGCTTTTGAAAGTTATATTAATCCCAACGGGTCTCCTTATACAGATATGACTGCTCTGGAGGCTATTCGAATTGTAGCTCGATACCTTCCGCAAGCAGTAAAGGAGGGAAAAAACATCGAAGCTCGAACTTGGATGGCCTGGGCCGATACGTTAGGCGGCTTGTCGATTGCCAATGCAGGCGTAACTTTGCCCCATGGAATTGGCATGGCGATCGGGGGGCATTTCCCTCACGTTGCCCATGGAGAGGCTTTAGCTGCTATTTATCCAGCCATCATGCGTTTTACCTATAAGGCCTCGCCCCAGAAATTTGCTGCTGTAGCTCGCCTTTTTGATCCCTCACTGGAGGGAATAAGTGATGAATTGGCCGCTGGGAAAGCCTGTGAGATAATTGATGATTTTCTCGAGAAGATAGATTTAAAAATTGGCTTAAAGGATCTTAAAATTCCTGAGGAATCTCTCCAAGAATTAGCTGAAGCTTCTTTTGTTCTTCCCGATTATAAAAACCATCCTCGGAAAGTTAATTTCGAAGAAGTCTATGAAATTCTTCGACAAAGTTATAAGGGCGGGGGAAGTAACGGTGATTAATAATTAATGAATTGTGGCTTACTCACCATTGAAGTTGAAGGAGGAGGAAATAATTTAATTCGCCGCGTTGAAAAAATTTGGAAAGGAAGAAAGATATTATGAAGTGGGTAAAGTTTATAAATCCTTTAGTTTTAGTCCTGGGGATTATTTTGTTTATCGGGCCAAGCTTTCTCTTAGCTGATGATTATTCAGGACTTGTTGCTTGGTGGCGGATGGACAAACTGGTGAAGGGCAGGCTTCTAGATCAGTCTTCTGAGAGCCTTGATAGCTTGAGTGGTAATTTTCGTTTTGTTCGGGGAGTAAAGGGGAAAGCTCTTAAGTTCGATGGTTACACGACGGTGGTTAGAAGAAATGCCTCTGAA
>Ga0190359_1002824_pt1 | contig 10244 bp, 6 predicted proteins | sample 48721823_MG_FD_161269 | JGI IMG/M metagenome (GOLD analysis project Ga0190359, IMG submission 161269) | Hydrothermal vent microbial mat bacterial communities from Southern Trench, Guaymas Basin, Mexico - 4872-18-2-3_MG | ecosystem: Environmental > Aquatic > Marine > Hydrothermal vents > Microbial...
TTATGTTGATCAAAAGGATGATCATAAGGAAATCGTTGAATATCTTCGTGCACTGTCGCCCGATATGGTCAAACGGGTCATTTTTTATAAGGGTAACACGCCGCTTTTTGACAAATTTCAGATAGAGAAGGATCTTGAGCGCTCATTAAAGCGCAAGGTATGGCTAAAAAACGGCGGGTATCTTTACTTTGATCATGCTGAAGCGCTTCTGGCTATAGATGTGAATACGGGCCGCAATATTGGTAAAAAGGATCTGGAGGAGACGATTTTTCAGACCAATCTGGCCGCAACACACGAAATATGCCGTCAATTGCGTCTCCGTGATATCGGGGGATTGATTGTAGTGGATTTTATCGATATGCGCAACCCCGGTAACCGCAGGCGAATCGAGCAGCAGATGCGTAAATTGCTGGAGAAGGATTCTACTATTGCTGCATGCACCGGATTGTCCAAATTCGGTCTTATGGAAATTACCCGGAAACGGGTCAGACCCGAATTGCAGCAGATTTTTACTGATATATGTCATGCATGCAACGGCCTGGGAAGGGTCTTTTCTCCGGCCACGGTAACCACCCGTATCGAACGATGGCTGCGGCGTGCAAAATCCGCAAAACTTTCCGGAGAACTTACAGTTGTTATACCGCCTTCTGTAGCCACATATATTGAAAAAGAGGATAGACGACTGGTGACGGAACTGGAAAAATCACACGGGTTTTCTCTCGAGATTGTTGTTGACGAGACCCAGGATCAGGATGAGTTCGATATTTACCGGAAGGGTGAGAAAGACCCTATTACTGAGAAGTATTCATAAAAAGATACGCTACAGCTGATTGGAGTATTGGAGTGTTCGAATAACGGGTCAGGGAAAAACGTATTATAAACAAGGATAGTTTAGGTATTACAGTTCTCTGTAGTATAATATCTTCACACAACTATTGCCTCAATCGTTTGTAAAACATATTTTTATCTGGTTTATTTTTACACAGGTAAGCTTTCAGGAGAAAAAGTATGATTTCCATTGTGGAACAGGGCGGGTTTCAGTTCAAGGTCGCTGAAGGAGACACAATCAATGTGCCGCTTATTAACGCTGAGAAAGGCGAGGAGATTACCCTGGATCGCGTCCTTCTGGTCGGCAAGGGTGAAGATGTTGAAGTCGGCACACCGGTTGTGGAAGGCGCAGAAGTTAAAGCAAAAGTCATTGAGCATGGAAAAGGCGAAAAAATTCTTGTCATGAAAAAGAAGCGGAGAAAGGATTATAAAAAGAAAAACGGACACCGGCAGGATTACACACAGCTTCAGATAACCTCAATCACTGCGCGGGATAAATAAGGAGTACTATAAATGGCACATAAAAAGGGTGTTGGCAGTACAAAGAACGGTCGTGACAGTAATCCCAAGATGCTTGGGGTGAAGCGTTACGGTGGTGAGCAGGTGAGAGCGGGTTCTATAATTATCCGTCAGCGGGGAACCCGGATTCACCCGGGGGTCAATGTTGGTAAAGGCTCGGATGACACACTCTTTGCCAAAGTGGACGGCACTGTTTCTTTCCGTGTCCATGCAGGCAAGAGAAAGAAGGTGCATGTTATTCCGGCATAGGTGAATACAATCACAGCAATTGTATAGAAGGCGAAGCATTTCTTCGCCTTTTTTACACCAACGATGAGGCTACAGTTCTGATAAAAGGTTGTTACATTGTGAACAAGAGTGGCACTGCTCTGCACATCGTTGCAGAACTGCTTTCTGCCGCTCTTTTTTTCCGGCACGGCCAAGTTCATTGGCCCAGTTTATATATGCCGCGTTGAGGTTGTCATATAATGTTTTTAAAGTTTCTTCATTCCGGGCATAGCTCAGTCCCTGTGAAATCTTTTCAATAGCCCGCTCCCATTCATCCCTTCTGAAAAACTGTACGGCCCAGTTTGACAGGGCAATAGCTATATCGTTTTCATACTTCTCAGCCTGGGGGGTACCGGTAACCTGCTTTTGCGCCCTGGAATATTTCTCTATCGCTGCCTGCCACTCATGGTTCTGAAGTAATGTGTTGCCCCAGTTACCATACAAGGCGGCAATATTCCTGCTCAATTTATTACTTTTATCCTCGGATTTTGCATATACAAATGCAGAGGAGCATTTCTCAATAGCCTGAACCCAGTTACCGTCATTCCAGAATTCATTTGACCAGTTAATATACACCGCAACAATATTATCATAAAGCCGCAAAGAGTCGTCTGAGTTATCGGTAAAAGCAATTGCTTTAATATACCGGTCTATTGCCATTTCCCAATTCTTTGTATCCCATAAAGAGGATGCCCACAATTCATAGATAAATTGCTTCTTTGATGAAAAATCATCGGCTATTGCGCCGATATCGGTAAAGTGATCCAGATACGTTAATCCACGGTTAAATTCTTTCTGTTCACTGAGTTTGAGTACATAGTTACCGGTCATTATCCGTAGAGAATTTTTTAAAATACCGATTGCGCTGTCGGGCATTTTGAACAATCCGACTGCTTCTCCAAGAAAGGCGAGGGCATCCTGCTCACGGGAATTCATAAGCAGGGTGAAATAGTATTGCGCCATACACTCTGCAGCATAGCCCGCAATCGCCTGATCGTTAATCCACACCGTTACAAGGGTGTCAATAAACCGATTAACAGCATTATACATGCGCAGTGCGGTCCGGTAATCATTCATTTTATGAAAATAAACATATTCATTATTATAGACAGTCAAGCGGTTTTTTACACAGAGGCGGTTGCCTGGATACAGATATCCCGATGCTTCAAGCAATCTGTTGCGGTCAACGGTAGCCATCCGTTTTGGGTTGGTGTGTTGATTGAACATATTCAATACTGCAAGAATATAGGGCTCATGAATTTTCCTCTGCAGGTAATCCCGGTAGGTGGACTGGGGAAGCTTCCTGTTTCGAAACCATCCCTGCGATGACCGGGAATAAAATTTTTCGTCATGAATAATGCCATACCCGTTCTTAACCGTTGTTTCAATATCGATTACTGTGCCCTTCTCGGTTTCGAGCTGGACAAATATATGTGACGGGATTTCGACACCTTTTACCAGCAGGTTGAAATATCGTGCGCAGACGATATATAGCAGCGAAGAACTGATACAGTTGAATTTGCCGCTCCGAAAAATTTCCGTAAGCCTGCTCTGGTCAAACCGATACCCGGCCAGTTCTCTGCCGCCTGCCCATTGGTCAAAAAAGGTGTTGCACATGGCATCGAAAAGTAAACTCCCTTTCTGTTCCGCACCGTCAGCCTTTTCAACAGCCGGTCGTATTCCGGTAATGAATGTTTTAACGCGTGTCAGATACTTGTTATAGGTATCCATATCCCGTACATCACCGGATGCAAAGACAGCCAGTGCAAAGAGTGCCTCCGGGTCACCGGCAACAGCCGCATCACGTCTGTTCAGTGCCATCCTCTCAAACGGAGTCAAACCGTACCAGAACGGTAATGATGAGTGGCCGAAACTTTCACGGTTGAACGTATATCTTTTTATAAAGTCATCGCTTATTTCAATGACGGTTGTTTTTTTTACCGTAACGCATTCAGAAAAAAGTAATAGTAAAAATATTAGTAAGAAAAAGAGCCCTGTAAGGCTCCAGTGCATATATATCCGTTTGTTCCCGTGCCCTGTCTGCATCACTTCTTCCATATTATGAATTAATTATACCTTATAGAGATAAAATACTATTTTGGTTATTATTAAAAATGCCGGAAAATGCCGGGAATGACAATAATCACTGACAAACACTATCCGGTTGATTATTTTTTAAGCAGCGGATATACACGAATTCATTAAGCTAAAGCTGGAAATATATGAACAGGATATTGCGTTTTTTGCAATGCCGGGTAATAATCCTTCTGATTGTGGTAAGTTTTACCCGGTCCGTCTCAGCACTTTCAATGCAGTTTCTGGTAACCATGCCGCCGGTGATCACCAAGGGAACGGTGACCGAATTTGACCTGTTTGGTGACGGTACGGGATCGCAGGTGTTTATTGTCATACTGGACAACAGTACGGATTTAAAACACTATCAGGGGCTGACCCTCTGGTACCGCGTCGATTATATCCCCGGCAGCGGCGGCGGCAAAAAAAAGTTATATGAGGGAGTCTCCTACACCTTTGCCATGGCACCCCGTGAAAAGGTGCCGCCCGTATCGAGCAAGGATTTTTTGAAAAAGAACAATCATCTGGTGAAGGTCTCATTAAGTAAAACTATTTATAAGCTGCCCGATACGGATCCGCTGAAAGTTCAGTTTCTGACCAGCCAGAAGATCCCGGACGGCAAAGTACGGTATACCATGAAGCTGCGGTGTGGATTTAAAGACGAGGAGGTACAGACCTCCGATCACAGTATAGTGAACTCGAGCACCGTTGAACTGATCACACCCGGTGCCGCCGCATCGGGGAATCCGCCGACCGAATTTAATACCAATCCACTGTTTATCTGGACCTCTGATCTGCCCCCCAACATATACGGCAATGATGACGTATACCGGATACGAATCTATAAAGCGAGGAGCGGGCAGTCAATGGCACAGGCCATGAGCGGAGCGCCTGTTCATGAGGCCGGAACAAAGGATGCACAGTATCAAATCCCCCAGGGGAAATACCGTTTCATCCCGGGTGCGGTATACTACTGGGAGGTAATAGGCTTTGTAAAGGGCGTTAACACCACTGAGATAAAAAGCAGCCCTTTCGGATTCAGGATGGCGAAGCCGATTAACCCGGCATTCTGGGAAGTGGTAAACGCGCTGCGGCAAATCTATGATGAAGAGGTTCTTGAAAAAATTTATGATTACGATGCTGAAGTAACGATACGTAAAAACGGCAGAGTGATTGATATTCAGGAGCTGCGGAAGCTGGTACAGCAAATCCGATCGGGAGCGTATTCCATTCAATCGACCCAGGTTGATTAAATGAAAAGAATCATGAAAAAGATTGTTCTGAGTTTAATCGGTATACTTATCTGTTCGGGGGATATCATATCGGCAGCTGTCCCGGAGATTGCACTGGTTATGAAATGCCGGGGACTGGTATCGGTGGATTATCCCGGCGAGCAGCGCCATGCCATGATAGGCAAGGGGTATCTGATTCTCCCCGGGGCGCGGATACAGACCGGAACAAACGGCTTTACGGTTATCAAATATATCGGCAGTAGAAGCGAGGTCGTTGTCAGACCACGTTCCGAAGTTATTTGTAATGCCTGTGACACTGAGCAGGGCACGGGAGAATCACTGGAGATGCGGGCGGGTGAGGCACTTCTTGATATTCACCTGCCCCCGAAACACAGCTTTGATCTGTATACTGCAGCAGCACTGGTGTCATTTCGTAAAAAGGCGCAGACATTGGTAATCCTCTCCAGAAATGGGCAGGGTACTGCCCTGTATAACCTTTCCGGTGAAGCACAGATAGCAGATAACAATTTTACCACGTGGCGTTCGCTTAATGCTGAGACGGCCGCGTTTGCAGCACCCAACGGCTTTGTTCAGCTCAGCAAACTGCCGAAAAAGGCAGTTCCCCGTCTGAAGACGATTTTTGAAAGCACCAGAAAACTGTCCGCAGGCCCCTCACTGGTTAATGACCTTGTTATAAAAGCCGGGCCCAACGGTACGGTTACCCCGTCAGGTAGAATAGTAGCCCTCAGTGGAGTCGCCGTGGATATCACGGCGGAACCGGAGGCCGAATATCTGTTTACCGGCTGGAAAGTGGTTGACGGCAATGCCTATGTGAACAATATCGCCGCTCCGCAGACACAGGTTTCCGTCACATCCAATGCCCTGCTGGAAGCACGTTTCGATGAAACACCGTCGCTGTTGAGAATTGTCAAGTCCCCGTACGGGGCAACCGATCCGGCAGGCGATCTGTCTGTGCAGAAAGGGGTGCCGGTGATGATCCGGCTCGCCCCGAACAGGGGGTATGGCTTTGCCGGCTGGAAAACCGGCAGTAATATTACTATCGAAGACGTTGATATACTGGCCACCGCTATTACCCTCAATGCGGCGCAGGGAAAAATCTTTCCGCGGTTTAAACGTAAAACCTATTCTCTTGGTGTGCTGAGAAGTGAGTATGGTACCGTTACCCCCGAGGATTCCATTACGGTTAATCATGGCGATTCAACGGCGATTACCGCAGTACCCCATGAGGGTTTTTATTTTATCCGGTGGGACATTGTCGAAGGTGATGCCGTAATTGTCAATCCCTACAGTGCATCAACACAGGTCGTATGCGACAGTGTCGACGCGGTTGTTCAGCCGCTCTTTTCGAATAATGCCGTTGAGGTTTCCATCCTTGATCATGAACTTGCCGAGTCGGTAGAACCTGTGGGTAATTTCTATGTCGTTCGTAATTCTCTGTTGACGTTACAAGTAGTACCCAAAGCAGGCAAAATGGTTTCCCGATGGACTGTCGAGCGGGGCAGAGCACAGGTCGAAGGAAGGGAACACGCTGTCGTTAAGTGTAAGACGCCCTTTGAAATTAAGCCGGTTATTACGGAGCAGGAGTTTACGGTAACGCTGCTTTCCGGCAAGCACGGTGTGGTAGAGCCTTCCGGCAGCCTTACAGCCTTATATAACCGTCCTGTTACTATTACCGCAACGCCACATGAAGGGATGCACTTTATTCGCTGGAAGCTCAGCGGCGGATGGGCAGATATCAACGACCCGTATCGGGACAGTACCTATCTCACCCTTATACACGGCGATGCAGTGGTGAAAGCGGAATTTGCAGAGACCATTTGCACCCTTAACGTAACCGCTTCCAAAGGCGGGTATACCGAGCCGAGCGGCCCGATAAACAATTACGAGGGCGGGGATATTATACTGCAGGCAATCCCCAATCCACATGCCGCCTTTATCGGGTGGGAAATTCTTGACGGCGAGGACAATATACTCTTCTCCGATACCCTGACTATTGCGGAGCAGACCGTTACCAGCATTAAAAACAACGCCTCGATCAGAGCCCTGTTTTCCACCGAAACCGTGGCAATGACCGTACTGACAAACGGGCTGGGCACCACCCTGCCCGAGGGCAAATCCTATGCGGTGCAGAACAAGTGGATACCGCTCACCGCCGTTCCGAACGAGGAACAATCCTTTGTCCAGTGGACGGTCATATCCGGAAACGATGTCCAGATCAGGGATCCGCTGGCTGCTGAAACCGAGGTTAATCCCGGGACCGACGAAGTGGTTATTAAAGCCCTGTTTCAGTCCGCCTCCCTTGACCAGTCCTCTGATGATGCACAGGATGATGATATTCTGCCGGATTCCTGTACACTGAGGATTGTCTGTGATAAGAGTAAAGGAACGATCGATACCGATGAAAAGATAACGGTGAAAACCGGCACTCCGATTGTTATCACCGCAACACCCAAGGACGGGTATGTTTTTGAGGAATGGAGTCTCGTTAACGGTAAGGCGTTGTTGTCCGATAAAACCGCTAAAACCGTTACGGTGGCGCTTAAAAAGGAGGATGCGGTTATTTCCCCGTTATTCAGACTCAAACCGCTGCATACCCTTGAAATACGATTCAGGGATTACGAAGGGGCCTCGCGGGTGATTCGCAGCACCTATCGATAGTTAAGGGAACAGGTTGCCATGAAATCAGAAAAGTATATACGAGCAATAATCCTGCTGCTGGTTTCTCTCGTGACATTACTCTCTGGGGATATACAGCCCCTTGCTCCCGATGAGGAGTCCTTTGTCACTCTTGATGACTTTTTTATCACCTTTTCAATCAGTGGCTTCTCTGATGTTGTCAAGCGAATACGGGTCTTTTTCGATCAGGCCGATATAACTGCAGATTGTCGTATCACCGAGTCAACAGTCAGCTATATTCCGGACAGAGGTATTACCAACAGGCCTGATATTATCGGACCTCATACAGTTACTATTATCCTTTATGGCTCCTACCGCGTAGAGATTGCCAAACGGGTTATCCGTTTCTACCTGTGTAAAGATACATCTATTTCCGACGATGCAAAGTTGGCTATGATTAAGAAAGGTAAGGGGTTGAAAGGGGTTACACCGGTTGATTTGGTTAATACCGGCTCCATATATACGGGTATAAACTATGACAGCTATCAGGACAGCGGCGTCTTTGCCGGAATCGTTGACGCATACGGAAGCGGATATAAGGGAAAATGGTATTACAACTATAATCTCTCTCTAACCTCGCAGGAGGATCGGCGGCGTCAGACCCTTCAGCGGTTCCGTTTCGCCTCCGGGTATACCAGGAGTCTGCTGCTCAGCATCGGTGACAACTGGCCGAGTTATAATCCGTATATCCTTGACGGTGAGTGCCTGCGGGGTTTTGAGATCAACCTGAAAACGCCCAGGCGGTACGCCAACCTCGATTTTGCTTTCGGTATGACCCGGCGGACGGTGGATCCGTATATATTTGACAAGAAGGGATTACAGGCGTTAACCGACACCGCCGGCACTGTGACCCATAATGACTCGCTTTCATTTTTTGAAGACGGTACCTATCGTCGGAGAATGTGGGCCGCACGGCTCTATTTCGGGACCGGCCGCGTGTTCAAACTGGGATTCGATCTGCTCAAAGCAAAGGATGATTCCGCTTCGCTAGACCAGCTCTATTCCAGTGATACTGCCGGCACCCGCAGGATTATCGGAGAGACACCCAAGGATAATGTTGTTGCCGGGGCGGATATCTGCTTTAATTTCTGGCAGAGGAGGATAGCGATATTTTCAACCGGTGCGTTAGGGTTCTATACCGACAACATCCTTGGAGGAGCGGCAACCGAAGAAGAAATCAGCGATTTTGCCGGCAAGGATATATCTCTTATCAGGCAGCCGGAAGATATTGAAAAGATACTCATTGTCAATGAAACGACGGTGCCGCTGCCGATCCCGTCAGATTCCACCGAGCGGGTGAATATGGGTTCGGTAAAGAACGCAGCCGCGTGGGACGCGGGGTTTAAAATCGACCTTCCTTTTTCCGGCGTGCGTGAACTCTTCGAATGTAAGTACTTCTTTATCGGTCCCAACTATCATTCACTCGGAAATGACTATTTGTCGGTCAACAAAGCGGGGGTCAGGTTTCTAGAGGAATTGCGCCTGTTCAACGGAAAGATCTTTATGAAAGGTGACGTCAAAATTTACAAAGATGATTTGTATAGTGTAAAGTCCGATCCGACCAGAAAGGTGGCGGTAAACTGTCTCGCCTCGGTTGTGTGGAACAGCAGGATTCCCTATTTCACCATTATGGTAGTTTCAAACGACGAATTGACTGAAGCGTCGCAGGATACGACATTGCCGCTGCGTGACAACGGGTTTAATCAGATTGGCACCACCGTGCAGTATTCGAGGGATTTCAGGCATACGTCACACACCTTTGCACTGACCTATACGTTTAATACTTACGACTCAAAACTGTATACGAATGATATCCTTACATCTTTTAAGCTTCTCGGGAATAACGGTTTTTTTTCGGTTGTTACCGATTATAACGCTCTGCCGATTCAGACACGGGTCGGGTTGTCCGGCTTTTACTCGACCGGGGATTACAGTGTCAATCGACTGGCGCCGTCCGCCGGGGTTACCTGGTATATTAAAAAAGATATCATGTATGCCGATGCGGATATCGGCTTCGAGCATATCAATGATGAGGCGGCGGAAGCGCAGAATTACTGGAATGTCAAGTCAAGCTTTACCTGGGATATATCCCGCCGCCACTCGTTATACGCTGAAGCCGGGCTGGATAGGAAAGTTGCGGCGAAGTATATTGATCCACACCTGCAGGTGACCTATGAGTTTCGCTATTAACCGCTTTTAGCCTGGTCCTTGAGATTTTCCAACCTGAGTTTTTATTCATGGCACTGATTTCTTAAATACGGTATATATATACCCGAGTAACGGTTTCCCTGAATTTTAAATACTGCACCTCAAAATTTACAAAGCTACTATTGCAGTATATGCGTAATAATGATAGGATTTATATAAATGGTTGTACCGGTTTCAGGGGTTAACGATGATTAACTACGAAGATATTCTGACGGCAGACCACATTTTCAATTCATTAAACAAGTATATAAAAGAAAATCCTGAAGATTATGATGGTTACCTGGTACGCGGTATACTCTATGCCGAGTACGGCTTTTTCGAAGAAGCTCTCGGTGACTACAACCGCTACCTGGAAAATAATCCCGACAAAGATTATATCCGGTATTACCGCGGCATTGCGTTGAAAGCCCTCGGGTATTA
>Ga0190359_1002825_pt1 | contig 10243 bp, 9 predicted proteins | sample 48721823_MG_FD_161269 | JGI IMG/M metagenome (GOLD analysis project Ga0190359, IMG submission 161269) | Hydrothermal vent microbial mat bacterial communities from Southern Trench, Guaymas Basin, Mexico - 4872-18-2-3_MG | ecosystem: Environmental > Aquatic > Marine > Hydrothermal vents > Microbial...
AGCCACCCTTAATTAGGGTGGCTTTTGGGGTATGACGCAAAGATTACACAAAAATTACTCTAGTTTTAAATTAAGCTTTTGAGCAATTTGTTGAATCCACCTATCGTGCCTCTCAACTTTGTGACTTAACATCACCATTTCCTGAAAATAAGTATCTGCTTTTCTGGCATAAGAATCAATTGAAGTTACTAAATTATTAAATTCATCTTTGGTAGAAAGATTACCAACTGCTTCTTTCAAATCTTCCTTTGTAACAAAAACAGCCGCTAATTTTTGGATGTCTTCATCTTCTAACATAATAAATTAATCTTACTGTATAGCACACATAAATGTCAACCCAAAAGCCACCCTAATTAAGGGTGGCTTTTGGGGTATAGGAAAGGCCGATTTTATCTCACCATATCCTTTAGGGCTTTTCCGGCTTTAAACTTAGGAACTTTAGCTGCAGGAATCTTAATTTCCTTACCAGTTTGAGGGTTTCTGCCCATTCTTGCCTTCCTTTTGCTTACAGAAAATTTTCCAAAACCCGTAAGCACTACATCTTGGCCCTTAGCTAAAGCTTTCCCTATTTCATCTAAAATAACATTTAGGCTTTCCCCGGCTGCCGATTTGGAGAGGCCTGTTTTTTTAGCAATTAATTCAACAAGGTCTTGTTTTGACATAATTTTAAATAATGATTATTTTACTCGACCTTTAAACCAATAATGCCTATTTAGCATATTCTATCACTCTTTTCTCCCTAATGACAATAACTTTCACTTCTCCTGGATAATTTAGCTCTTCTTGAATACGCTGAGAAATATCTTTAGCTAGTTTGTGGGCAGTCAAATCATCTATTCTTTCAGGCTTAACAAAAACTCTCAATTCTCTGCCTGCTTGAATGGCATAAGCTTTCTCAACTCCCTCAAAAGAGACAGCTATATTCTCTAAGTCCTCCAAGCGCTTTAGATAATTTTCCAATGTATCTTTTCTAGCTCCGGGCCTAGCTCCAGAAATCTGATCAGCAGCCTGAATGATATGAGATTCAAGCGTAGAATAAGGATACTCTTCGTGATGGGACTTCATCGCATTAATTACTTCCTGAGAAATACCAAATTTTTCAAGAATCTTTATCCCAATTTCCACATGGGAGCCTTGAATCTGATGATCAACGGCTTTGCCAATATCGTGCAAAAGGCCTGCTTTTTTGGCCACTTTGACATCAGCCCCCATCTCTTCAGCCAGCATGCCGCTCAAAAGAGAAACTTCTATTGAGTGAAGCAAGACATTCTGTCCAAAACTAGTTCTAAAACGCAATCTTCCTAAAAGCTCTACTAACTTAGGAGGCAAATCAAGAACTCCTGTTTCATAGACCGCTGTTTCCCCGGCTTTCTTAGCTCTTTGAATGACTTCTTCTTCTGTTCTTTGAACAATTTCTTCAATTCTAGAAGGCTGAATTCGGCCATCTTCAATCAATTTCTCCATGGCCTTTTGGGCTACATATCTACGAAAAGGATTAAAGCTAGAGATAGTAATTACCTCTGGAGTTTCATCAACCAAAACCTCCACGCCTGTGGCTTTTTCAAAGGCTTTTATATTACGGCCTTCCTTTCCAATAATCCTTCCTTTTATTTTATCAGAGGGCAATGTTACGGTTGTTGTAGTTGTTTCCTGGGCTTGAGAAAGAGCATATCTCTGAATGGCCGTAGCAATCATGTCCTTGGCTCTTTCTTCTATTTTTTCCTGCCCCTCCTGCTCTAATTTAATTACTCTTTCTAAAATGTCTTTTTGACAGTCTCTCTCTACTCTCTCTAAAAGCATCTCTTTAGCTTGCTCTCTATCCAAAGAAGCAACCTTTTCCAACTTATCAATTTCTTGCTTAATAAGTTGGCTAAGCTTTTCCTTTAGCTCCTTTATCTCGTCTGCCTTTTTTAAAACTTCTTTTTTCTGATTTTCTAACTGATTGCTTTCCTGTTGAAGCCTGTTTTCCTTTTTTAAAAGAAACTTTTCGCTTTTTAGTAATTCTGCCCTACGTTCCCTTTCCTCTCTTCTGGCCTTATCAATCATCCTTCTGGCCTTGCTCTCAGCAGTATTGATTATGCTCTCTGCTTCGCTTTTCGCTTGGTTAATTTTCTTTTGGATTCTCTCCTCTATCGTCCCAATCTGCTTTCTAGCAATTGACTGTCGGACAAAGTAACCCAATATCGAACCTACCGCAACCCCAACAGAGCCCAAAATTAACTGGGTTAGTTGGGTAAACATATTTTATTTTGGAAATCAAGTAAATCATAAATAATTTAACCGAATTCCAAGTTTAATTAATCTTCTAAACTACAGCTTAACAAAAAAAACCTTAAAAGTAAATGTTTTGGCTATTTTTTCACCCCTTTTGTTGATTCTATCACCTTATCAATGAGGCCGTACTCTTTGGCCTCATCAGCAGACAGATAAAAATCTCTGTCTGTGTCTAGTTCAATCTTTTTTAAATCCTGCCCAGTATGTTTGGCTAAAATTTTATTAAGTTTGTCTCTTATCTTTAAAATCTGCTTAGCCGTAATTTCAATGGCAGCCGCTTCACCGCTGACTCCTCCGGCTACTTGGTGAATCAAAATCTCGCTATTTGGCAAAGCAAAGCGCTTGCCTTTGTCCCCGGCAGCCAAGAGTACTGCCCCCATAGAAGCGGCCATACCCACGCAAACTGTTGTGATAGAAGAAGAGACATGTTGCATTGTATCATATATTGCCAATCCAGCTGTCACTGAACCGCCCGGACTGTTAATATACAGCTTTATGTCTTTTTTAGGATCTTTGCTCGCTAAAAATAAAATCTGGGCAATAATAGAATTGGCCAAGCTATCAGAAACTGGCCCTGCCAAGAAAATAATCCTATCTTCTAAAAGGCGGGAGTAGATATCATAAGCTCTCTCTCTTTGGCCTTTTTTTTCAATTATTGTCGGGATAAGAGTCATATTTTTGATCTAATGATTATTTTATAATAGGACTAATTAATTTTTCTAAAAACTGCAGTGTCTTCTCTTGCTCTAATCTTTCCCTAAAATAGCTTCTCAAGCTTTTATCGTCTATTTCTGGTTTTTCTTCCTTTAGATTAGCTTTAAAAATATTTAGCTGTTTTTCGATTTCTTGCTCTTCGGCTTTGATCCCTTCTTGTTCTTGAATCCGCTTTAAAACAAGAATTCTTTTAATGCGTTGACTAATGTTCTCTTTTAGGTTCTGTTCAAGCTCTTGTTCTGTTTTTTGAACCTTTTTCAAATAATCCTCAAAAGTCATTTTCAAAGAATGCTGAATATTCGCCTTCAATTCTTCTAACCCTCTTTGAAATTCCGCCTCTAAAAGCACTTCTGGAATCTCTAGCTCCGTTTTTCCAACAATTTTATTAAGAATCTCATTTCTAACTCTCTGGGCCTCAATAACTTCTTTTTGCTTTTGAAAATCCTTTTTCAAAAGCTTTTTTAACTCCTCTGGTTTATCAAAGTTTATTTGTTTTAGCTGCTCCGGGCTCAGCTTATTTTTAGATTCTACGAACTGTTTATACAAGGAATCCAACTCTTCTTTGGAAACCTCAATTTTCTTCCTGGAAACGCTTTTAGCAATCTCTTTGTAGTTGGGCAAGCTAAACTCAGGTAAGACAACAATTTTAGCTTTAAATTCAAAATTATTGTTTCTGGCCAGCTTGAGTATCTCAACCTCTGGCATACCAAGCGGTTCCAACTCTTTTTCTTTAATCACCTTTGGATAAATATCTTTCAAGGCCATAGCAGCCGCTTCAGACATTAATTTTTGTTCTCCAATTTTTTCTAAGGCCTTTTCTTTAGGCGCCTTGCCTTTTCTAAAACCCTTTATTTGCACTTCTTTTATTAAATCATCCTCGGCTTGTTTCAGATAAACTTCAAATTCCGACCAAGGCAAAGAAATTAAAAGCTCTTTTTCTGTTTTGTTTTTTTGCTCTAAAGAAACTTTCATAAATTAAGCAAACAAGGCAACCGCTATTAAAGCCACCACGCTAATTAATTTGATCAATATGTTAAGAGAGGGACCCGAAGTATCTTTAAAAGGATCGCCCACCGTGTCGCCGACTACTGCAGCTTTATGGGCTTCTGAGCCCTTGCCGCCCAAGTTCCCAGCTTCTATATATTTCTTGGCATTATCCCATGCAGCTCCAGAATTAGCCATAAAAAGGGCCAATAAAAATCCTGCTGATAAAGCGCCGACTAAAGTGCCGGCCACTGCTTCTTTGCCCAAAAACAGACCCACCAGAACAGGAGCCAAAACAACCAAAATAGCTGGCAAAAGCATTTCCTTTAAAGCGGTTTTTGTAGCCAAATCTACGCAAGCCCGATAATCTGGTTTCTCACTGCCTTCCATTAAACCAATATTCTCCTTAAACTGCCGCCTTACTTCTGCGACTACCCGGAGCGCGCCATTGCTTACGCCTTTCATAGTTAAAGCAGAAAACAGAAAGGGGAGCATAGCTCCAATAAAAAGAGCGGCTAAAAGGGAAGAATCTAAAAGATTGATTATATTCACCCCAATCTCTTGGGAATAAGTAGCTAACCAAGCCAATCCGGCCAAAGCGGCCGCGCCGATAGCAAAACCCTTGCCAATAGCGGCCGTACTATTACCTACGGCGTCTAGGGCCTCTACTTTTTGCCTTACTTTTTCACCTAAACCCCCCATCTCTGCAATACCAGCCGCATTGTCAGCAATCGGGCCATAACAATCAGTAGAGAGGTTGATTCCCAAAACTCCCAATACCCCGATAGAAGCTATGGCAATACCATAAAGTCCGGCAAAATAATAAGCCAAAATAATAGTAATGCTCACAGTTAAAACAGGAATTAAAGTGCTTTTCATTCCCACGATTAAACCCTGGATAATAAGGTTGGAAGTCCCGCTTTCAGCTGCCTTAGCAATAGACAAAGTAGGTTCTTTTTCTTCTGAAGTGTAATATTCGGTTGATTTGCCGATTATCCATCCGGTAAGCAAACCAAAAAGGACAACCCAAAACAAAGTTAAATCCTGAAAAAAGAAATTGATCACAAAGTAGGATCCAATGATCATTAAAAGATTAGCCGTAATAACTCCTCTTTCCATAGCCTTCCTAGCGCTTTCGGTTTGGAAAGCAAAGGCCTCATCAGAAGCGTTTTTGCTAACCTTTACCATAAAACTGGCTGTTAAAGAAGAAATTATGCCCAAGCTTGCCAAAAACAAAGGCAAAAACAGGCCCTTGGCTTGAAAAAACAAAAAGCCGATAACCATTGCGGCAATGATGGTAGAAACATATGATTCAAATAGATCTGCTCCCATGCCGGCGATATCGCCAACATTGTCTCCAACCTGATCAGCTATAACAGCCGGATTCCTAGGATCATCTTCTGGAATTCCTTTTTCAATCTTGCCAACAAGGTCAGCCCCCACATCGGCGCTCTTAGTAAAAATACCACCGCCCACTCTCATAAACAAAGCAACTAAAGATGCGCCTAGGGCGAAATTAACCATTAAAGAGACTTGCTGAAAGATGGCCCAGATAATTACCACCCCTAAAAGCCCTAAGCCAACAACCAAAAAGCCCATTACCTGGCCGCCCCAGATAGCCGTTGAAAAGGATTCAGAAAAACTCTTTTGAGCCGAGTTGGTGGTTTTAACATTAGCTAAAGTAGAAATCATCATTCCGACATATCCTGCCAAACTGGAAGTTAGAGCGCCAGCCAGAAATATCAAAGCCGGAGAAATGCTGTTATACAACAAAAAAAGCCCAATAGCTATTAAAACAAAAATCAAGGCCATAGTCTTAAACTCTCGGCGCAAGAAAGCAACCGCGCCTTCTCTTATGGCCTTAGCAATTGTCTGAATTTCTACTTGGCCAGATGAAACCTGTTTTAAACGATAAATGAGGTATAAAACGAACAAAAGATCTAATATGGCAATTAAAAAGGGAATATAGATAAGGTTCATAAATTAATTTTAATTAATTTTTCTTTTTGCTTTCCTTTTTTGGAGCCGCCTTCTTTTGTTTTTTTTCTTCTCTTTCTTTGCTCTCTTCCTCGTCCTTTTTGCTCTCTTCCTCGTCTTTTTCTATATCTTGTTCTACATCTTGCTCTACATCATCAGCGCTGATTTTTTCATCGCTGCCCTCTACTTTAACATCTATTTTCCAGCCAGTCAATTTTGCAGCTAGCCTGACATTTTGTCCGCCTTTGCCAATAGCTAGAGAAAGCTGGTCTTCGGAAACTACAGCCACAGCCTGTCCCTTTTCCTCTATCTCAACATCTAAAACCTTAGCCGGAGACAGGGCGTTACTGATAAAGTCAGCTACATCTTCTGACCATTCAATGATATCAATCTTCTCTCCATTTAAACTATTAATTACAGCTACCACTCTGGTCCCTCGCTGCCCAACCATAGCTCCAATGGCGTCAATGCCTTCTTCTGTTGAATAAACAGCTATTTTTGTTCTAAAACCAGGCTCTCTGGCAACGCTTTTAATTTCTACCTGGCCGCTGGAAACTTCGGGCACTTCAATTTCAAAAAGCTTGCTTACAAATTTAGGATGAGCTCTGGAAAGAACAATTAAAGGACCTTTAGAAGAGGATTCAACACTTTTGATAAATAGACGCTGCCTTTCGCCAATTCTGTAATTTTCTCTAGGAATTTGCTCAGCAGCGGGCAAAATACCAATAGTTTTTCCTAAATCAAAGAAAACATTTCGACCCTCTATTCTCTGGACAATACCAGAAACCACTTCTTCCTCTTTCTCCTTAAATTCCTCATAAATAGCATCTCTTTCGGCCTCTTTCAGTCTTTGCAAAACAACTTGCTTGGCCGTTTGAGCGGCAATTCTGCCGTAATCAATATCTGACTCCAAAGGAATCAACAATTCTTCACCAACTTTAATTTTAGGATCTCTTTCTTTGGCTTCCTCAAGCATTATGTATTGTTTGGGATTAAAACGAATCTTTTTTTTCTCTTCTTCCTCTTCTTCTCCTTTCTCGGCTCGTTCTTCTGCTTTTTGCTTTAATTCTTCCAATTCTTCTTCAGAATAAATCATAGATTCGTCAACTACTTCCAAAGCCTGCCAAAATTTTGCTTTGCCTGTATCAAGATTGAATTTGGCTCGGATATTTTCGCCTTTTCTGTCTTTGTCTTTTTTGTAAGCTGCCGCTAAAGCCATTTCTATCACTTCAATAATCTTATCCTGGGCAACGCCTTTTTCTTCAGCAATCTGAGCGATAGAAGAGGCAAGCGTTTTTAAGTCTTCCATAAATTTAAATTAACTATTTTAGAAAAAATGGCCCAATTTCTTGGACCTTTTATCTTAGATAAGTTTAGAAAATTCAAATGATAATGTCAAGTTTTTTACTTAAAAACAGCCCTTTCTCCAATTTCTAAACCCAATTTTTCAGCCAAGCCTCCATTTATTTCTAAAACATATTTTGCCTCTTTGCCAGGAGAAAAACTTTCACAGGGCTCTTTTTTGCAGGGTTGAGCATTGTGCTTAATAAAAACTATCTTTTTGTCTTTATTAAGCCAAACCATATCTAAGGGAATTAAGGTGTTTTTCATCCAAAAAGCGTAAACTCCAGAATGATCAAAGATAAAAAGCATGCCTCTGTCTTCTTCTAACTGCTCTACTTCCATCAGGCCTTTGCTTCTCTCAGCGGCCGTTTCTGCTGTTTTTACTTTAAAACAGCTATCTTTAAAACATACTTGAGAAATTTTTTTCATATCTTTGTCTTCAGCTAAAAAAGCCAAAGCGCTTAAATAATCAACAGGAGAATAATTGTCAGTTAAAATTAGCTCTTTTGTTAAATCAAATCGCTCTATATCAATCAATTTCTTATCAAGTTCTTGAATTTCGGGCAGAACCTTTACTGAAACTTCACTATCTTTAAAATCCACCACCTTATCACTATTATAGCCAACAAAAATAATATTGCGCATGCCAGAACTACCTCGCTGGCCGAGATCAAAATAATAGCTATTGGGAAAAATTATTTTAAAAGTTTTAATTTGAGAAAACAAAAGCGAAGGTGCTCTTTGCTCTAAACGGCCAACGGCATTGATAATAAAAATGCCGTCTTTTGACAAATGTTCTTTTACTAGCTGAAAAAACTCCCTTGTGCTCAGATGTGCGGGAATAGCTTTGGCAGAGTTGAAGGCATCGCTATATATCAAGTCGTAACTATTCTCGCTTCTTTCTAAAAAACGCCTGCCGTCTTCAATATAATTTTTAAGCCGCTCTTCGTCTGCAAGACCAAAGTATTTCTTAGCCACCCCCAAAAGAGAGGGCTCAATCTCTGCTACTTCCACGAGCGTTTCGTCTGAAACCTTTAACAATGCTTTTGGTATAGTATAAGCGCCGCCCCCGATAACTAATGTATTTTTAAGGTCAGGCTTAAAAATTCGGTATAATAAATAATACTTAGTATAATCAAAGAGCTGTTCCTCTTTGTTTAAATAAATTCCACCCGAAAATGAGCTGTCAAGCTTCAAAATCCGTATTGGTTCTTGCTCCTCAGTTTTCATATCATAGACTAAAATCTTCTCATACCTCCCGTCTTTGCTGAAAACCAAACCTGGCTGGACGTTCAAAAAACTGCACAACAAAGAAACAAAGATAACTATAAAACAGGCAAAGGAAAGTTTACTGAGGTCTTTTTTTTTAATGTTTGTAAAGAGCAAGCCGCCAAAACCCAAAAGCAAAAGAATAAAACCAGTAGCCAAAACAATTTCTTTTATGCCAAAAACTGGAATCAAAAAAAATCCAGAGAAAAGACTGCCAAAGATGCTGCCAAAGGTTGAATAAAAAAATATCTTTCCAGATAGCGTGCCGATGCCCTCTTTTTGGCACAGCTGGGTTTGGAGCTTAATAGCAAAAGGGGACAACATTCCAAGGAAAAAAGCGGGTGCAAAAAAAAGAACTATTGCTGAAATTAACGGGCCAATTATTAAAGAAAGGTTTCTGCTAAACCACGGCAGGAATAAAGCAACCAATACTTGAATTAGAAAAACTGCCACCCCGCCTGCTGTGATTATGCTAAAAAACCAGCGGATATCCGGGTATTTATCCGCAAGCCGCCCTCCGAAATAATAACCAAAGCTCAAGGCTGCCAAAACCACTCCAATAATGCTGGAAACGCTGAAAATAGTATTGCCAAAATAAGGAGCCAAGATTCTAGTAGCAACCACTTCTATCACTAACACCGCGGCTCCGGTGATAAAAACGGCAAAATATAAAAAATTCCTTTTTAAAAAACCCATTGTTGTAAATTAACCATAATTACGGTGGACCCAGTGAGACTTGAACTCACATCGCCGCAATGCGAATGCGGTGCACTGCCGTTGTGCTATGGGCCCAAGATCACTCTGGCTCTTAGAGTAGATTCTCTTTGGGAAAAAGTAAAATTAACTTTTCCTTTAAAGGTTTTTTTAATTTTTTTGGCCAACTGTTTGGCCATCTGGTTTTCGGTAGTTAAAACCCTTAAAATGCCCTTGGCTATTTTATCAATAGAAATAACTCTATCCATGGGATCCTTTTGAAAGGCAGTTTCTGAAAAATTATTAATTAAGCTCTCTACTTGCTCTTCTCTCTCAGAATCAATATTCTCTATCAATATTTCTCCTTCGTATTTTCCTTGTTTAATCATCCTACAAGCGGGGCACAATCCAAAATTAATATTTTTATTCTCTTTGAGTTCTGGGTAATCATTAAGATGGTGGCGCCAAGACTTATGCCAATAAAAAGCATTGCATTCTCTGCAAACTAAAATATCCTTCTTGCCTTTTGCAAATTCCTGTTCTTCTTTTTTTGGCTTAGGAAAATGCCAACTAAAATCTTTTGGTAAAAAATTACTCATGTCGGAGCGCCGGGAGTTGAACCCGGGCCGCGCCCTCCCGAAGGGCGCATACTACCGTTATACGACGCTCCGTTAAGAAACCCAGTATTTCTTTTTAGTCATTTCCTCTCTCTTCTCAACTATTTGATCCCTTTTTCTTTCGGCTTCTTTTGCTAGTTTAGCCAATTCTTTATCTTTTAATTTCTTCAATTTTTTAACTTTAGCTTCCAAATATTTCTCTTTATTCTTCTTGGGATCTTCTAAAACCTCTCCCAGAAGGATAGTCAAAACCTGCCCTACCTTGGGCCCTGGTTTGATATTCAAAAGTTTCATAATCTCTTTGCCGCCGATTACAAGCATTGTTTCATCTATCGGATCCTGCCCAACTTTTTCAGCTACATACTGAAAGT
>Ga0190359_1002826_pt1 | contig 10238 bp, 9 predicted proteins | sample 48721823_MG_FD_161269 | JGI IMG/M metagenome (GOLD analysis project Ga0190359, IMG submission 161269) | Hydrothermal vent microbial mat bacterial communities from Southern Trench, Guaymas Basin, Mexico - 4872-18-2-3_MG | ecosystem: Environmental > Aquatic > Marine > Hydrothermal vents > Microbial...
ATAATGATAGTATAATTTAAATAAATTATGTCATTTTTTATAAATTTATAGTAAATATTCAGGTTGCCATGAACCTACAACTTTGAACCTGAGAGTTACAATTTATTTATGATTAATATCAATATTATAAGAGTTTTTATTTCTCTATTTTTTTGTCTCTTTCTTATTTTTACCTTATCAGCCTGCTCCCCCACGACAGAATCAAATAAAACTGTAGTTATAAGAGTAGGAGATCGAGTAGTTACCGTGGGTGATATAAAGAGAGAGGTGCGCATTGCTTCAGTTGAAAATAACATTCCTCAGAAGGAAGTATGGTCATCCATTAATGAGCTTGTAAATAGAATTGTGGATGAGGCTCTTGTGCTTGAATATGGAGAAAAGAATGGTATTTTTTTAAATGAGATTGAATTGGAAAAGGCTATACAAAATATTGTCAAGGATTATCCTGAAAATAGCTTTAATGAAATGCTTCTATCCAGGTGTATAGATTATAATGAATGGAAAGAGAGATTCAGCGAACATCTTTTAATTAAAAAGATTGTAAAGGAGCAAACTGCGTCTCTGCCTCCTGTTTCTTATCATGCCATAAAATCTTACTATCAGGAAAGAAAGAAAGATTTCTTGCATCCTTCGAGGGCCAAATTTGTGCATGTCGTTACTAAAACAAGAAAAGAGGCCGAGGCTGTTCTCGCCCGCATTAAAGGGGGAGAGGACATAAAAAAATTAGTTAAGGAACAATCTCTGCGATCTGGAATTCGTGGAGATTATGGTTTGCACTGGAAAGCCAGGTATATATTTCCTTCTCCCCTATCTGGCATCATATTTACAATACCTGTTGGTAAAGTGAGCAACATCATTAAGACCCCCAACGCCTTCCACATTATAAAAGTGCTCAAAAGGGAGCCACCAGGAGTAAAAGATCTTTTGGAGGTAGAGGGTGAAATAGAAAATATCCTTCTTAATAAAGCAGTGGAAAGACGATATACAGCATGGCTTAAAGAATTGAGGAATAATTATCCTGTTAAAGTCAACGACACCTTACTAGATAAACTGAGGGATGTTAATGAGAACGACTAAATTAATTATCCTTTTTACGCTATTGCTTATTGAATTCACGTTAGTTCCTGGGCAACTCCTGGCCGAGATAATAAATAGAATTGTAGCGAGGGTTAATGGCGATATAATTACCCTCCATGATCTCAATATCTCAATCAAAAAGTTAACCGGATCGAGCGCAAGGGATCTGCAATTAAAAAATGAGAAAGAATTCTATGAGATACGCAGGGCTATTTTGGATAATCTGATTAATGAAAAGATAACAGAACAAGAAATAATTAAATTGGGAATAAGAGTAACAGCAAAGGATGTAGAGGAAGCAATTGAAAAGGTGAAAAAGGAAAATGATTTCACACAGGAGGAGTTGATTTATAGTCTAAAACAGAAAGGTGTAAGCCTCAAGGAATATAAAGATACGATAAAAAAGGAGATTGAACGCTTTCGGTTAGTAAATTATGAGGTGAAATCAAAGATAGTTATAACCGAAGAGGAGATAAAAAAATATTACCAAACGCATTCAAAAGAATATACCGAGGTCCCTAAAGTCAGGCTGGAGAGAATTTTCTTAAAGGTTAGAAGTCTAAATGATAAGGAAGAGGTTGCTCGTGTAAAGTCCTTAGGAGTAGAGATATTGCAGAGGCTTAAACAAGGGCGCGATTTTTCCGAGATGGCAAAGACACATTCCCAGGGTCCAGCGGCTCCCGAGGGAGGTGATCTGGGTTGGATAAAAGCGAGCCAGCTTGAACCCACATTAAGAAAGAAAATAGATAAACTTTCAGTTGGAGAACACACTGATTTAGACCTTGTTCCATCTGGATTTCAGATAATTAAGTTAGCAGAAGAGAAAAAAGGAGGGCTAAAACCTTTTGAAGAGATCCGGGATGCAATCTATTCCAAATTATTTAAGGAAAAGGTAGAAAAAAGATATGCTACGTGGTTAAATAATCTTAGAAAGGAGTCTTTTATAAAGGTCACATTTTGATATGGAAAAACCTTCTCATAAAAAAAAGGAAAAGGAAATGCCAGAAGATATTAGCCTTGGTATTTTTTTAAAAAAAGCCAGAGAAGAGCGCCATATTGAATTAGATGAAGTAGTTGAGGCTACAAGGATACGCAGGCACAATCTTGAAGCAATAGAAAATGAGGAATGGAGTAAACTGCCTTCACAGGTTTTTATTAAAGGCTTTCTAAAATCCTATGCTGAATTTTTGGGACTGGACAAGGAAACAGTCATACATCATTACCTACGGAGCCAATCTTTTGAAAAAACTACCACAGAAACGATAAAGAAAACAAGACAACCATCTGGCAGGCCATATTTTATCATCGTTATCCCTGTTCTGGTTCTGGCCTTTATTGTTGCTCTTATTTATCTAAATAAACGAAATATTTCAATTACTGACAAGGCCTTTCAGTATTTTGGGACACAGAGCCCTGGAGAAAAAATGGGGGGTATAGCAGAGAAAGAGGACGGTAAAGAACAAGAGAAAAGAGAAAAGAAGATGCTTCTATTAGAGAATGAAGCAATGGTAGAGGAGGTGAACAAAACCACTTTAAAATCTAAACCCGTTGATGATACCGGAGTTATTGAAGAATCAACTATTCCAATGAAGAGAGAAGAAAAAAAACTTCTATCGCCACGTTTTATCCTTACTGCCAATGTTAAAAGCCGGACGTGGATTGCTATCAGCATCGATGATATGCCGGTTAAGGAGTACCTTTTCCAGCCAGGGCAAAGCCCTCGATGGACGGCAGAAAAGGGCTTTAACATTTTGGTAGGTAATGCTGCTGGAATTGAGTTTTTCTTCAATGGAAAGGAGGTTGGCAATCTCGGCGCTCAAGGACAGGTAATAAGGATAACACTTCCAGAAGGATAGAAGAGGGGTGTATTTTCAAATTAAGCTGATAATTATTACTGGGGGATTAATTGAGAAATATATATGATATCTTTAAGGAAAGAGGTTTTATTGAACAGGTAACCGATGAGAATATGCTCAGAGAGCTTTTTGAAGAACCAATTACCTGTTATATCGGTTTTGACCCAACTGCAAAAAGCCTACATGTTGGTAGCTTGCTTCCTATTATGTCTCTTGCCCACATGCAGAGAGAAGGCCATAGGCCAATAGCTTTGGTCGGGGGTGGAACATCACTTGTGGGCGATCCCAGTGGAAAGGATGAAATTAGAACTGTTATGACAAGGGAGGAGATTAATATCAATGCTGACGGTATTAAGAGACAACTATCCCACTTTATTGATTTTACTAATGGTAAAGCCCTTATGCTCAACAATGCTGACTGGCTTGCCCCTCTAAATTACATAGATTTTTTAAGAGACATAGGTAGGCATTTCAGTGTAAACAGGATGTTGGCGGCAGAAAGCTATCGCCAGAGGATGGAGACTGGCCTCAGCTTTTTAGAATTTAACTACATGCTCCTTCAGGCTTATGACTTCTGGTATCTTTTTAAAAACTATAACTGTCTTCTGCAGATGGGAGGAAATGATCAGTGGGGGAATATTTTAGCCGGCGCTGACCTGGTGAGAAGAATTGAAGGAAAAATTATCCATGGGCTTACCTTTCCCTTGATTACCACGGCAGATGGTCATAAAATGGGGAAAACCCAGAAAGGCGCTGTATGGCTTGACCCTGAATTGACATCCCCATATGAATATTACCAATATTGGGTAAACATAGATGATAGGGACGTAAAAAGGTTCCTTTCTTATTTCACCTTCCTTCCTATGGATGAGATCGAAAAATTTTCACGTCTAAAAGATGAGAAATTGCGAGAGGCAAAGGAGGTTTTAGCATACGAGGCCACGAAAATATGTCACGGCCAAGAGGCAGCAGACAATGCTCGAAGCTCTGCCAGACAGCTTTTCAGTAAAGGCGCTATTAAGGATATCGGGGAAATTCCCACATACTCTTTGACAAGAAAGGATTTAGGTGAAGGAATTGAGGCCTATATTCTTTTTCAAAAAACTGGTCTATGTAAAACGAGAGGTGAGGCAAGGAGGTTAATATCTCAGAGGGGTGCATATATAAATGGGCAAACAATCCCATCCTTTGAAACAATAGTTGGGCCAGATGATATCCGGAGTGATATTATTTTGTTAAGAGCAGGAAAAAAGAAATATCTCAAAGTTCAAATTCAAGACTCCTGATTTGATTAACTCATCTCTAACCGCTATAACTTACGTTCGTCCTCAACGTTTCCATCAAGAGATTTGTCTAATAAGTGGAAAAAGTGAAAAATAAAAAAAATAAAAGCGCTCAAAAAGAAATAGATGATCAATCTATTGATTCTCGGCATGATCTCACACCTGTTCCGAAAGAGCAGGCAGGCTCCTTAGTCGCCTATGATCCTTTGCAAATGTATTTATGGGAGATTCGGAGGTATGCCCTTCTTACGAAAGATGAAGAGATAGAGCTTGCTATTAAATATAGGCAAAAAAAAGATCCGGAGGCGGCCCATAAGCTTATTCTATCCAATCTAAGATTAGTGGTAAAAATCGCAATGGACTTTCATAGGTATTGGATGAAAAACCTTATGGATTTAATCCAGGAAGGAAATGTTGGGTTAATGCAAGCGGTAAAAAAATTTGATCCATACAAAGGCATAAAATTTTCCTATTATGCCTCATTTTGGATAAAGGCCTACATCCTTAAGTTTATCATGGAGAATTGGAAGCTCGTCAAGATTGGAACCACTCAGTCTCAAAGAAAACTATTTTTCAATCTTGCAAAGGAAAAAGAAAGATTACTATCTTTAGGTTATGACCCTGAACCAAAACTCCTCGCAGAGCGGTTAGATGTAAAGAAAGATGAGATAGTAGAAATGGCACAGCGATTAGGTGGGTGGGAGGTTTCTCTTGATGCGCCGGTTAAAGAAGATGCTAAGCAAGATTATGGATCTTTCCTGCCATCTCCGGAAGTGGATATAGATCAACAGATATCTGTAAAGCAAAGAAAACAGTTACTTAAGGAAAAATTAGAGGAATACAGGAAAACCCTTTCAGGGAAACACAGGGATATATTTGATAACAGAATATTGACCGAAGATCCCCTAACTCTTCAGGAGCTTGGTGATAAACATAACATTTCCAGGGAAAGAGTTCGGCAGATTCAGGACAAGATCCTTAAAAATACCAAGAAATGGCTGGTTGCAAATATACCCAATTTTGAGGAAGATTTCTCAGACCTTTTAAATGAATAAGGCAATTCAAAAAATATCTATCTTATCCCTGTGTGTTTCAATGACACTTGCCCTGTCGTGTGTGGGGGTAGAAGAAAAATTTCCCTTAAAACAAGAGACCATCATATCGAGTGAAATTAACGGTAAAAAAGATTTTTCCCGCTATGCCTACCAAAATTATGCCTTCGCCTGTATAGCTATAACAAATGGCAATTATCATGATGCGGAAATCTACCTAAAAGAGGCCCTGAAATATGATAAGGACTCCCCATATTTACTTATGAAATTGTCTGAAGTATTGGTTGAAAACGGTAAGATGGAGGATGCATTACATTTTGCCAAAAGGACAGTTGACCTAACCCCTGATGATAGTAAGGCACGTGAGCTCCTGGCAGAAATTTACTCTCAGCTAAAGAAATTTGACCTGGCTATATCCCAGTATAGACAGATCCTGAAAAAGGACCCACATAACAGAGAAGCAGGGCTTTATCTGTCGACACTCTATATCAGGTTGAAAAAATATGATTGTGCGCTAAATGAGCTGTCTATTCTCATAAAGAATGAACCTGAGCTGATGATGGCTCATTATTACAAAGGAAGGATAAATCTGGAGCTCAAAGCATATAATAAAGCAAAGGAGGCATTTAATAAGGCGCTTGAAATAAATCCTGGATTCCTTCCAGCCCTTTTCGATTTGGCAACCCTGTTCAATAAAACAGATAACGTTGATATGGAGATAGGAACCTATAATAGAATAGTGCATTTATACCCTCACAATACAATAGCCAGGGAAAGACTTATTGCCCTTTATTACAAGATCGGTCAGGAGGAATTGGCTGAAAAGCATATGGATGAGCTGAAAAAGATGTTAGATCCTGGAGATCGAAAAAGAAAAAGACTTGGCCTAATGTACCTCAAATATGGAAAATTTAGTGAATCTATTGCGGAACTTACATCAATAGTGTCTGCATGGCCGAATGATCAGGAGGCGAGATATTATCTAGGAGTGGCTCTGGAACAGAATGAAAATTTTAATAAGGCCTATCAAAACCTTAATCTTATTCATCCAGCTAGTAGTTATTTTATAGATGCCAGGATGCGCATGGCCTATATTTTGGAAAGGCAAAAAAAACCTGATACTGCAATAAAACTCCTTAAAGAAACCATTAATCACGGGAAGAAGAATCCTCGATTATATTTGATGTTGGCCTCGCTCTATGAGATTAAAGATGAATTCCCAAATGCGATGGATATTTTGAGGGAGGGATTAAAATTCAACAAAAGAAATACTGGCCTTTTATACAGACTTGGCATTGTATTGGATAAGTTAAAAAGAAGTGAAGAGTGCATCCAGCAGATGGAAATGGTAATCAAGATAGATCCTAAGCATGCCGACGCCCTTAACTATATTGGCTATACCTATGCTGATAAGGGCATTCATCTTGATAAGGCTGAGGAGTTAATTAAAAAGGCCCTGCAATTTAAACCCAAGAGCGGTTATATAATTGATAGCCTGGGATGGGTTTATTTTCGGAAGGGTCTTTACAATAAGGCCCTTATCGAGTTGAAAAAGGCCATCCAATTAGCCCCTGAAGATCCTGCTATTAATGAGCATCTCGGTGATGTTTATTTAAAAAAAAAGGAGTATGAGGAGGCCTTGAAGATTTACAAAAAGGCGCTTTCTTTGAAGAATGCGAACCAGGAGGTTCTTAATAGGAAAATAAAAGATGTTCTGGAGCATCTGAAACGTAATGTGCCTTGATATTGGGTAAAATATGGAACAATCTTTTATCGTATAAGTTTTTAGCCACAAGGCACGAAGGCACGAAGAAATCATTACGTCTCTTATTAAAAATGATATTTAAAGAATTATATAATAATCTTGGTGCCCGCCCTGGCGCGACTTGGCTGGAACACTACATTGGAACTGTAATACTTCGGGTGTATAATCCCTATAACTCGGCCCTTGCCTGCCAAGTCTGGGCCAGGGACTTGGTGTCTTTGTGGCTGAACTATTACCTTTTATCATCTCTATCTGTTTTTCTTTTAACTCTGCTTTTAGGATGTGCGTCTCTTTCAACTCTTCCTCCTGCTAAACCTTTCTCTCAACAAGATACTAACCGGCTTATTTCCAACCTACAAGATCAAGGGGAAAAAGTATCGAGCTTTCAAGGGGTTGGAAAATTACATTTAAAAAAAGGGGAAGAAGAAATAGAGGCAAATCTTTTTGCTATCGGGAGTAATCCTTATAAGATCAGGCTCGAAATTACTCATTCCTGGGGAAAACCGCTCCTTTACATCGTAGCTGATGAAAAAAGTATTTCAGTATTATCTTTGACTGATAAGAAATTTTTCAGGGGGCCACCGCATTCTTTAGACATAAAACAGTTTTTCCTATATGGTCTTGACCTGGATTTAGCATGGAAGATATTTTCTGGTAGTGTGCCAATACTATCTGGATCAGGCGGAACAGTGAGTTTGAAGCCACATGAAATATCTCTTTATAATAAGCAGGGTGAGATTATGGAAACGATTTCTTTTTCTTCAAAAACCCTTCTGCCTCGATCCATCTGTTTTCCAAAAAAAGGATTTAGCATTTTTTATTCGGAATTTGAGGAAGGAGATTTGGGTCCTCACCCCTTAAAAATAAAGCTGTTAAAGGAAAATGAAGACCAATTAGTAGTGATAAGATATAAGAGTCTTACACTGAATAAACCAGTCCCTGAAGAGATTTTCGAATTGAATCCACCCTCAAATTTTGAGATTGTTAATCCGAACAATAGTTGATCGAGCAGTCAAAAGGTTGAGTTACATCTAAGTTGCCTAAGGTTAACACAACAGAGACGATAAGCCCAATGAACACAACAAACCCAATAATCTTTGTGGCTGATACAATGCTTGGCAAATTAGCCAGATACTTAAGGATTATGGGATATGACACCTTTTACCAGACGAGCTATCCAGATCAGAGATTATCCGAGTTGGTTAAGGAGGGAAGGATTCTCCTGACAAGGAATCATGAAACTGCAAACCAGTATTTAAATTCTATCTTTGTTGACTGCGATCTGGTGAAAGATCAATTAAAGGCAGTTGACAAATCACTAAAACTTACGCGGGATCGAAGAGACTGGTTCACCAGGTGTATTGTCTGTAATTCACCCCTATCCAAGGCTGAATTAGAAGTAGCGCGGCAAAATGTCCCTGATTTTGTTTTCTCTAAGTATCATGAAAGGATTGTTTTTTGCCCAACATGTAAACGATTTTACTGGCCAGGTAGTCATAGAGAACGGATGGTAGAAAGATTAACGGATTGGGGATATTGAATCTAACTCTCGCATACGTAACTTCTTAATAATTTAAATTGTGCTCAAGATTGCATAGAAAAGGCGTGTACTTCGGAAAGAGAATACACGCCTTTAAAATATATTATGCAATTCCTAAATGGAACTTAAGGGAACGGAGGGTATTTTTCATAAGCATGGTAATAGTCATGGGTCCAACGCCGCCAGGAACAGGGGTAATATAGCCAGCAATCTCTTTTGCCTTATCAAAATCAACATCACCCTTTAGGATTGCAATCTTCTTGCCTGTCTTCTCACTAATCTTCTCACCAACCCTATTTACACCAACGTCTATAACGCATGCACCGGGCTTTATCCACTCGGGTTTAACCAGGCCAGGCACACCAGCGGCAACCACCAGGATATCGGCCCTCTTGCAGTGAAATGCCAAATCCTTTGTCCTTGTGTGAGCCACTGTTACCGTAGCATTAGCTCCTGGGGCCTTTTGTAATAATATATTGGCAATAGGTTTTCCTACAATATTAGATCTACCTACAACTACAACTTCAGCGCCCTCTATTTCCACTCCAGACCTGACAATCAACTCCTGAATACCGGCTGGGGTGCAAGGAAGGAATTTTGCCTCTCCACCACCTATCATTAATCTACCGACATTGACCGGATGGAACCCGTCCACATCTTTATCCGGGTCAATCGCATTGAGGATCTTTTTTTCATCAATACCTTTAGGCAGTGGGAGTTGAACAAGGATACCATGAATAGAGTCATCCTTATTGTATTTGTCTATGAGTGCAAGCAGGTCCTTTTCGGAAATGTCTTCTGGCTGATTATCTTGCACCTCTTTGAATCCAAGACTTTGGGCTGTTCGAACCTTTGATGTAACATAGGAAATCGATGCTGGATTTTTACCAACAAGAATTGTTACTAGGCCAGGTACAACACCACGTTCTTCCTTGATCTTCTCGACCTCTTCCTTGAGCTCTTTTAGAATCTCATCTCTTACTTCTGTTCCCTTTATTATTTTGGCAGTCATCTTCAATCTCCTTTCTTTATTTAAAATAAACGTAACTAATCAGGTTCAAAGTTCCGGGGTTCACGCCTGCCGTCCGGCGGGAAGGTGTGAACCCCTGGCCCAGACCTGGCTTATATACCTAATAGACTGATCAGAGCATGTACCCCTTTATAGACTTAACAGGCTCATTCAAGCATGTCGCACCAGGGCGGGCTCGAACCTGACAACTTGAGTAACTACAAGTAAAGTATTAATACTAAGCCCTTCTTCTATGACAGGATTTATTTGATAAGTTCGATACCATAAATAGATACAAATATCAAACCCTAAAATGAAAAACCCGACTCTTTAGCCACAGACACGCCTGCCGTATGGCGGGCAGGGCCTGAGTCCCGTAGTTCGGGACGATGGTGGGTAGCAACAAATATTGAAGCTGACTTATTATTGATTTTGGCATAAAACCATAATTCAAAAAACCTGGATATGATAACAAAATATCAGCCTTCCAGCCCGACTCCGTCCCACAGAACAAATTCAAAAAGTAACTTCTCAATAAGTTGGGGTATCTGTCGGGCAATAAGGCACAACAAGGCCTACATAAAGTCAGGGAGCATATAGGTATGTCTTTTTTTGCTCCATGCCCTTAATAAATAGGGGGCATCAGCGTGCCCCCA
>Ga0190359_1002828_pt1 | contig 10234 bp, 10 predicted proteins | sample 48721823_MG_FD_161269 | JGI IMG/M metagenome (GOLD analysis project Ga0190359, IMG submission 161269) | Hydrothermal vent microbial mat bacterial communities from Southern Trench, Guaymas Basin, Mexico - 4872-18-2-3_MG | ecosystem: Environmental > Aquatic > Marine > Hydrothermal vents >...
TAATCCACAGAGTAGCTGGGATGAGACCCCCCTTTGGGGGGCCTCATGATACCACCAGTTTACTGGTGGTATTCATTTAGAAGCAGCTTTTTGAGTCATTAGCTGGCAGTAGATAAACATTGCGTATTCAAAACGATAGGTTATATGGGAATAGGGATCGGCCCATGGGATATCTTCTTGAACCCGATGATGGATAGGACAGAAAAGCTCCTTTGGATAGTACCAAAAGAAAACAGACCATCCGCAAATGGGAATGTCACGCCATATCCTCGGCTTAACCATTGTCCGTACAATCCGACGGCGACGTTTACACTGAGGGCACAGACACCCATTTTTATAAGGCTTGACCCATAGGTTCAATTGTCTGTCCCTGAATTTGAATTGGAAGTCACTTACTAAAAGCCCTTTCAAATATTAACCTCGATATGAGCGGTGTGCGCCGCATGGAAGCCCCCTATGCTCCGACGGGCTATCTGGGGGCCCATTCTCGCACAGGAGGCTTCCATGCTCAGGCAGTACCTTTAATTGTCCTTTTACGTTTGAGAAACTCGGACAGACCCAGAAAAATCAAGCTCACAATGAAGGCCAACAACACTACTTTGAGGATAATTTCATGATCCTCCCTCATTTCAACTAGCTCCTTTCACTGCCATCATAAGGCAATAGAGACGGCAGTGAAAGGGCAAGGATTAGTGGTCATATCAAGATAAGTTCGTCATGGTCTCCTTGAGCTCCCTGTTTTTGACCCTTGATACGTAATAGAACAACCCTAGAATGGTGGCCGCTCCAAATATCACCCAGTGAATCCAGCTCTCAAAAGATATGAGGGAAAAGAGGAATGCTGCTATGGAACCGAACAACGCTATGATAGGTGTAAGAGGGTAAAGAGGTACCACGTAGGGGCGTTCCATGTCTGGCCTTTTCTTCCGCAGGATTATAAAAGAGATAATAACCAGGATGAAGGCTATTAGAATTGCGGAGGAGGCGATTTGAAAAACCATGAACAATTGCTGAAAAATGGCACCCAATATTCCGAAGAACGTAATAAGGATTATCGCCCAATAAGGAGTTCCGTATTTTTGGCTGACTTTTGCCAAGGACTCCGGCAGCACACCCTCCCGCGCCATTCCCAGCATCAAGCGTGAGGCCCCGATGACAAAGGCATTCAAAGTAGTAATAAGCCCCATGATCCCTGCAACAAGGATTATCATAGCACCAGTGTCTCCAAGGAAAAGCTTAGCCACCTCTATGAGCGGCACCTCGGCCTTGATTTGGGCGATCTGTGCCGGCGGCATATTACCGGCTGCTGTAAAAAAGGCGCCCACGTAAAAGAAACATACAAAGGCTATGGAAAGGGGGATCATGTAGACCACTTTATTGATGGGTGATTTAACTTCCTCTGCAGCCTGGGGGACAATGTCAAAGCCCATGAAGGCCAGCATGCCTATGGGCACCATCATGAGCATTCCACCTACATGGCCATCAAAAAATGGTGTAAAGTTTTCCCAATGAATGTTACCCCATCCACCGAATATGAATATGGCCATGCCCAGAAAAAGGACCAAGGAGAAAACAAATTGCAACACCGCTGATATTCTGATTCCTATAAGATTAATCCCACCAAATATCAGGGCCAGAATAATGCCAATGAGCCACTTGGGGATGCTGGTAATAAGCATGGCAAGTACCTTGGACAGGATGATTATCTCACCTGGCATCATAGCGCTGTACGCAACCACTAGGAACCATCCAGTGATAAAGCTAAAAAACTTTCCCATTGCCACTTTCGTATAATGATACTCCCCGCCGGCAAATGGCATGGCCGCGCAAAGCTCGGCATAGCAAAGTCCAATAAACATGCAGAAAGCTGCTGCAATAACCACTGAAAGCAGCAGCGCAGGCCCTGCATACCCGAAAAGAATATTTGGCAGCACTGCCCAGGCCATGCCAACCATCGCCCCGGTGATCAGGGTGAATACGGTCACTAATGTCAAACTCCTTTTAAGCCCTGAATTTTCCATTTCCTCCTCCTCTAAGCTTGCATTATTTGGTCCCTCGTTATAACCTCAACAGCCCTCTTGCGTTTTCTCCTAGCCACTTCCGCTTAACCTCTTCCTTGAGCGGCAGGGCCTTGATTTCTTCAATGCTGCTTTTAAACTGCTGGGCTGGCCACGCAGTCCCAAACAGAATCTTGTTTTGTATAATGTTATTGCCATACCTCAGAAGTGGCTCCCATCCTGTTCCAGGTGTTCCTATATACTTGGGACGAATAGCTGAGATATCAGTGTACACGTTTGGGTGTCTCCACAAGAGGGCCACCATCTCGTTTACCCAGGGCCATCCCCCGTGGCCTGCGATAATCCTTAATTCTGGAAAATGGCCGGCAACCTCATCCAGGTAGATTGGTCTGCCAAAATCCATTGTTAACTGGGGAACATAATTTATTGAGCTGTGAATCCAGACAGGAATATCAAGCTCCACACATTTGGCGTAAATGGGATAGTATAGCTTGTCATTACTCCTAAGCTTGTGAAGCCAAGGCTCTAAACAAACACACTTCATGCCTAAATCATTTACGGCATATTCCAACTCCCTAATAGCCTTCATGCCCTTGTGGGGATCAACTGCGGCCATGCCAATAAATCGATCGGGATGGGAGCGAACAAAGTCGGCGACTTTGTCATTGGGTACCTTCATGCCCATGGTAGTTTCTGCATCCTCAGCTGTAAGCACGGCAATATCCACTCCGGCTTCGTCCATTAGGTTCAAGAGAAATGTGGCGGGGTCAGCGCGTATTGCTCTCAGCAAAGCGTCCATATCTTCCTTGCCATAAAGTTGTGAATATTGTGCGAAGTCCCCTGTAGGGTTCGCAAAACCCTCAAGGGTCTCTTCCAATGGCGGTATTACGCATATATCGATGATCACTCCCGGTTTGTTCTCATTCACTATGCTTTCCTCCTTGGTTTGCCATGTGTTCGGTGGACATTTGTTATATTATAATTTTCTTGCCTACTCTTAGATCTTGGTAAGCGCCTTGAAAGGCCTCTCTAAAGGCAGACAAGGTCCAGTCACAGCTATCATGCGCTGAAAGCGCTACCAATTTGGGATTCTTTGTTTTTAGTAGCTCGATGTTTTTGAGGACATCTCTCTTGTTGATTGGTCGCCACGGGGGCTTTCCTGTACCAACGAACTTTTCAAGGGGAATACCCAAGACAAGTTGTCTCCCTTTGGTGACAGGGAAATGGAGGCCGCCCAGGACCCCATATAAGGGATCTTCAAATAATGCTTCCGCCCTTTCCAAGATCCGAGGCAGGGTCTGATGGCCGCAACCTATTATCAAAACAATGCCTTTCCCTTCTACCCGACAGGCCAACGCCTGCTCAAGAGTCCATCCAAGAAAGAATAGCTGTGTGGGGATTGCCCCGATGCTGCAAACACCTTTTGCTATTGGGGTAGGTGCCTCTGTATGAATTGGCTTTAACCCTGGATAGTTCATGGGTATCGGAGTATAAACAATCTTGCCTTTTAGGGGTAATTGCCTCAAGGTTAGAGAGAAGGACTTACGCCTCATAAACTTGAGGCCACCAACGTGGTCAAGATGATTATGGGAGACAAATATCCGATCGAAATCATCCAGACTAACCCCCAGGGCGGACATGTTGTGTAGCAGGGGAGAAGGATCCGTTTGCTCGTAGTTGTACCCCACGTCAAACAGAATCGTGGTTTCATCTGTCTTAATTAGGTAAGACACACCTGTCTCACCCTGAAGGCCTGGCTTGTCTGTGTACCAGTCAATCAAGGGCAGTATCTCAAGTGAACCGGTTGTACCCAACCCTTCCATCCTTTTAATATTTAAGCCTTCTAGATATTGGATGACCCGTTTCTTGCCCCTCTGGAAACGATATGTGAGGAACATAAGCAGGGCAAGCAATAACAAGACCAAGCATATGATTCCGTAAGATAAGTAAAGGATAATGGCTATCATGGCATGTCTTCTGCCTTAGCTCTCATAAAGTTTTTCAAAGTACTCCACTTTATACTGAGAACGCTCAAAGGTACCCTCTGGAACCCATTCGATTATCGGTGAGAAGACGAGTTGCTGTTTTATTGTTGTTTTTAGTTCAGTGGCGAGGTCTTCAAGTTCTTCTGTGTTTACCTCTTTGCTGTACTCCACCTTCATTGTAAGGTTTTCGCCAAAAGAAGGACCTGGGTGGGGCAATACGATACGAAATTCACCTGTGGTCCTGGGGATAAAACTTTGAATTATCCCTTTTACTGCGCTGGGAAATACGTTGACTCCCTTCACTTTTATCATGTCATCGCTGCGGCCAATAACGTGGAAGCGGAAGCCTGTGCGGCCACAAGGGCATGGTTCAGTGTATACTCTTACCATGTCACGCACCCGGTATCTTATTACAGGTGTAGCTTCTCTGTTGATGGTGGTGAAGACGATTTCCCCCTCTGCGCCATCCTCCATTACCACTGGTTCGAGGGTTTCAGGGTCTATTAACTCTGGTATGAGAGCACCTTGAGCGCAGAAGTGAAGGCCAGGGGATTCGCCACACTCTGCGGCAATGTCCGCAGCCACATCGGCAAGACCGTAGAAATTGCGGGCAGTAATATTCCAAGTCTTTTCAATTCTTGCCCGTTCTTCTTCGCTCAAGGCCTCGCCGGCAAGAAATCCCTTTTTGAATCCCAGCTCAGAAGGCTCTACGTTGAGTATCTTGCGGGCGGCATCCTCTAGGAATACCGTAGCCGAAGGGGTCGAGAAAAGCACGGTGGGTTTAAAGGTTGTGATAAGCATCATAAACTTTTCAGTGCCTGTGCTTACAAATGGTGCCGGGATAACAGTAATGCCCATGTGCTCAGCTCCAGAGCACTCGGTAAGTCCGCCCACAAAAAGAGTGAAATTGGCAGGGTTAATCAGAATGTCATCAGGCCGAAGTCCGCCAGTCCACGCATGCCGGGCAAAAAGCTCATTCCAGAGATTCACGTCATTGCGCGTGAGCCCTATGAAAAGAGGGCGCCCGGTAGTTCCGCTTGTGCCTTGGATTCTAATTATGTCACGAGTGTCAGCACACTGGTGTCCACCTAGGCCGCCATATTTTTCCTGAGTCTCACGCAGTTCATCCTTGGTGGTGTAAGGAAGGCGTCTTAGATCCTTTAATGACTTTATGTCTTCAGGGGAAACACCGGCTTTTTTAAACTTTTCTTTGTAAAAGAGAGATCTTTCATATACGTACTTTACTTGCCTTTTAAGCTCTTCAAGCTCTAATGCTTTTAGGTCTTCGCTACCTATGGTCTCCATCCTTTCGTCCCAATACTTCTTGTCATCCATTAACTGTGCCCCCTTTCATGGATTGATTTTTTCGCCTCCGAGATAGCCTTTTTGAGTCTTTCACTGTAAGGAGAACTTGCATTATAGTTCAGTCCATAGCCCAATATCTTAAGGGCTTCCTTGAATCGTGATTGCTGTAACAGAGCTGACCCATAGAAATAATAAACATTGGGCCAGAGCCATTTGGGAAAGAACGGCATTCGGGCTTCATAATACTTATCTATTTCTTTCTTGTGGTTGAGGATTTCCTTGAAAGGTTGTGCCTTCTTAGGAAGATATTCGCCCAGGGCAGGCATAGTAAAATAGATCCTTCCCTTAATGTACTTGATGATAACCCAATCGTGCAGGTCACGAGACCTCCACTTTTCTGCCTGCGATATTTCATTCAAACAGAGGTTAAGGCAGTGTAAGATCTCCTTTGATTTTTCCATGCCCAGAATCTTGAATGCATACCATGCGGCGAGAAATGCATGACCGAGTCCATAACCGGGATTTCTGGCTACAATGTCCTGTAGTTGGGACTCTAATTTGGTCTGCTCAATTTTTCGCTTTGCGTATCGTCTATACCATATTAACCGTACCTTGGCGTCGAGGTTATCTGGATCCAGCTTGATAACCCTCCGTAGTATCTTTACTGAGTGGTCAAGCGCACCTATACAACTGTATCCGGTTGCAAGGTCAACCATTTCTCTGAGGTCAGGGTGCTTAATTTCAAGCCTTGCCTGAAGGTCTTCTAGTTCCCCGATGATCTCATCTTCTGGTATTACAAACCCTTCATCTGCAGTGGCTAGGTATGCGTAGTCAGCAGTAGATGTATATGCCTGGATGGCCTTCCAAAAACTGTTTTTGCGTATCCTCTTGATAAACTCGCCCGTGGTTTTTTCTTCTAGCTCTATGATCCTTTCTATGTCCTTAACCGGTTTAGTAACTATCCACTTAAAGAGGTTTCGAAATTCAACCTGAATGCCTTTTTCCACGATTTCTTGTATTGCAGTGAAATGACTTGCGAATTCATGCCACGAGAGCCCATTTTTACAAAGGTCTAGAAACATGCGCAGAAACTCGTATTCCCACTCATCAATTGTCTGCTTTCCCTTTTCTTCAATGGGGTTTATCCACCCTTTTCTGGTCATGTCCTTCAGAATTCGCTGGGTCAAGTTGGATTGGTGCATAAGGGCATTCAGCGGGTATCTATCTAGGTGTTCATATTTGGGTTTTGTGGGGGGTTGAATCTTGCGCTGAGTTGAGCGATGTCCACCATCTGAAAGGACAGAGTAGTCAAAATTGCTTTGCTCTAACATTCTCTTGATTATGACCAGTGGTAGAAAGCGCTTAGCCTGTGCGGACCTGATGGCTCGAATTTTTTCAACAAAATCATCAGGATAGTAGGCCATTGTCTTGCCGGTTTTGATGGGTTGGGGCAAGAGCCCCTCTTGTACGTAAAACCGGATGGTCCTGGGTGTTACCCCTGCCTTTGAGGCCAGTTCACTGATTCGCAGTAATTTGTTTTTCCTTGACAAAGGAGAGTCTCCACTGAACTGTTACGTATTACGTCGTAATGTAAAGGTTTGGTAATGCAGGTGTCAAGTAGAAATTTTTTTGAAATAGCCCAATCCCCTGAAAACACCGGAGGTGTTGATCATATAGCCATTTGAACGAATCTGCGTATCTTTGGTCCGAGTGCATAAATTAGCAACATAATTCGGTCCAGGGCGAATATGCGCACTTCACTCCTCATGTGACAAAAGCCTATCATGTAAAACGTACCGTTGAAAAACCATATCCTGTAAGGATCCACTTTCCTGCGACTTTCCTTCTTGCGGCTCATGGTGTAATAAACAATCTCAATGGTCTTTCTGTTTGTGGCAGCATCATTTACCCTGTTGATGATTTCCTTGAATTTGCCATATTTCTTGTAAGGCCTAAGACCAATATGAAGAGTCTGCTCAAGGTTGTTCAGATATTTCATGGATTCAGGTGGAAGGGTGGCCCTTATTTTCTGTGACAGGGATTTCAGGGAATCATAGAACACGGTGTCCTTCCTGTCTGCCGCCAGGCAGGCCTGCCTGCCGGCCAGGCAGGGAACACTCTCAGCATATCTGCACCAAAATATAGGGCCATTAGCTCAGGTAGGCTGAATGGTATGGGGATTTGATGTTTAACGGTATCAAGCAATGACCACAGGTTCCTGCCTTCCACCCTTTCTGTGTAGATGGGGAAACCTGCTATCTGCAGGGCCTCAAGATCCCTGTAAACAGTCCTTGGATGACAGTCCAGTTCAGAGGCCAGTTCTGCAGCAGACTTCCCACGCTTTGAAGAGATCAGCGTCTGGATTATCCTCCACTGCCTTCCTAATTGGTCTCCCCTTGCCATATTTATCCTCCCCAAAATGTTCCCGCCTCTCATTACCGTAAGTGGGGGAACCCGTTTATGTATAAAGATGTTGCACAGTTAAACGAAAATTAACAAATTTATCAATAAAATTTATGCCATAGCACACATATTTTTTCATGAGCCAGCAACATTTTTTTGAATTTTTTCTGCCGAGTGTGACCGGATGTGTCAAAAAGGTATGCTATATTGCCATATAGATTCTCTGTTATTGAGGGGTAGGTTATCAGATAACCAATCGAAATTCCTTGACTAAGTAGCTAATTTGAGTTTACTTAATCTAAGTTTTCAAAAGGGTGGATTTCAACTTTTCCAAAGAAAACCCATAGAAGGAACCATTAACTGCTGCTTGGAAGTTCTGCCGCCGCGACTTGTCTGCGTGCGGACACGCACAGGCAGGCGCTCGCGGCGCTAGGCGGGGAGGAAACGAGTAATGGGGGAGCCCTTGGCGGATCAGGTCCTGCAAAAGATCGGCGAGGCTCGCGAGCTCTATCACCGCCTGATCCTGATGGTGGGCCCGGCGGGAAGCGGGAAGACGTCCGCGTTGCAGGAGGTGTCGGCCTCGACCTCCCTGTCTGCGTGCGGGCACGCACAGGCAGGCGCACCGCTCGTCAACGTCAATCTCGAGCTGTCTCGCCGGATGCTGGACCTGACCGAACGCCAACGGGCTCTGCAGCTACCGCGGCTCTTGCAAGACGTCTGTGCGTCTAGCGCCGAGCGTCAAACGTCAGAGGTTCTACTTTTTGACAACATTGAGATTCTTTTTGATGTGAAGTTGCAGCAAGATCCCTTGCGATTACTGCAGGGATTATCTCGCAACAAAACGATTGTGGCTGCTTGGCCGGGCAATGTCAGCGGTTTGAGTACCTACGCCCATGAAAACGACGTGAGACGCACGACGCACGACCCGCGACGCTATTTGACCTACGCCGTCCCGGACCACCCCGAATACCGCCGCTACCCGATTCGCGATTTGATAATCGTTAATGCGTCCAGCGTCGAGCGTCACACGTGGCCAGGGGTTTGGTCATGAGCAAGATCGAAAGATTCGAGGACATCCAGGCTTGGCAAGAGGCCCGTACTTTGACCAACGAGATTTACACGGTTTCCGGAAGCGGGCAATGGGCCAAGGACTATGCCTTGCGGGATCAGATTCGTCGGGCCTCGATCTCCGTGATGTCCAACATCGCAGAGGGATTCGAACGGCAAACTGATGCAGAGTTTGCGCGATTTCTTGCCATGGCAAAGGCTTCAGCGAGTGAAATCAAGGCACAACTCTACATTGCTTTGGACCAAGGCTACATTGACCAAAATCGATTCGGCGGTCTCTTCGAACGATGTGACAAAGTAGCCCGATATCTCGGTAGTTTTATTCGCTATCTGCGAAATAATGACGCGCGACGCACGACGCGCGACCCGGAGACATAATCATGAGATATGGAGACCTGATCCAGTTCGAGCCCATCGAGTCCGTAGTCCAGCTACGGGATGCCGATGAGGCCGCAAGCGCCAGACAGCTGGTCAGCACCTATGTCATCTCCAACGAGATGGCCGAGAAACTGACCGGCCTTGTGATCCCCCAGCTTCAGTTCGACCAGCCCGTCGATAACAAGGGGCTGCTTGTCGTGGGCAACTACGGCACCGGTAAGTCACACCTGATGTCGGTGATCTCCAGCATCGCCGAGCACGCGGACCTGCTTTCCGCCCTGGGCAACGCACCTGCCTGCGCCGAGGCTTCGGCAGGCAGGCAGGTGGCACAAGCCGCGGACCTGCCTGCCGCGTCGCTCGCGGCGCAGGCAGGGCGGATCGCCGGCAAGTTCAAGGTGGTCCGCACCGAGATCGGGGCCACCACCATGTCGCTGCGGGACATCCTCGTCGGCGAGCTGGAGGAGCACCTGGCCGCCATGGGCGTGACCTACACCTTCCCGGATGCCAGCCAGGTCCCCAACAACAAGCGGGCCTTCGAGGAGATGATGGCTGCGTTCCACCAGGAGTATCCGGACCATGGCCTGCTCCTGGTCGTGGATGAGCTGCTGGACTATCTCCGCACCCGCAAGGACCAGGAGCTGATCCTCGACCTCAACTTCCTCCGTGAGGTGGGTGAGGTCTGCAAGGACCTGCGTTTCCGCTTCATGGCGGGTGTGCAGGAGGCCATCTTCGACAGCCCCCGTTTCGCCTTCGTGGCCGACAGCATCCGCCGGGTCAAGGACCGCTTCGAACAGATCCTCATCGCCCGCAAGGACGTGAAGTTCGTCGTCGCCGAGCGCCTGCTCAAGAAGACCGGCGAGCAGCAGGCCAAGATCCGCGAGTACCTCACACCGTTCGCCAAGTTCTACGGCCACATGAACGAGCGGATGGACGAGTTCGTCCGCCTCTTCCCGGTTCATCCCGACTACATCGACACCTTCGAGCGCGTCACGGCGGTGGAGAAGCGCGAGGTGCTCAAGACCCTGTCGCTGGCCATGAAGAAGCTGCTCGACCAGGAGGTGCCGGAGGACCGGCCCG
>Ga0190359_1002829_pt1 | contig 10232 bp, 8 predicted proteins | sample 48721823_MG_FD_161269 | JGI IMG/M metagenome (GOLD analysis project Ga0190359, IMG submission 161269) | Hydrothermal vent microbial mat bacterial communities from Southern Trench, Guaymas Basin, Mexico - 4872-18-2-3_MG | ecosystem: Environmental > Aquatic > Marine > Hydrothermal vents > Microbial...
ACAGGACTTATTATATCCGGCAGATTCCTCTATTTCTATTTGATTGGAAACGGAGAGGGACACATACAATCACTGATTCTTGCTGCGGTTCTTATGATTGTCGGATTCCAGGTAGGCATGATAGGACTTCTCGCTGATATTATATCTGCCAACAGGAGATTAATTGAAGATATTCTTTACAGGATCAGGAAGAACGAGGTAAAAAAGGATTAGTTTTTTATATGCGGATTGCACTTATCGGCCCTACATATCCATTCAGAGGAGGTATTGCGCAGCATACCACTGTTTTATGGAAGTACTTACAAAAAAAACATGATGTTTATTTTGTATCTTTTTCACGCCAATACCCGTCGCTTATTTTCCCTGGAGCCTCTGACAGGGAGCCTGGCAGCAAGAAGGGGCTGCCCGGAGTTAATTATTTAATTGATTCTGTAAATCCTGTCACGTGGATTAATACTGCACGCAGTATTATATCGTATAAACCTGACCTTGTTATTTTTATCTGGTGGGTTCCGTTTTTTGCTTTTTGCTGGAGAATTATCGCAGGGATTATAAGAGCAAAACTTAATGTTAAAATCCTGTATATCTGCCACAATGTTCTTCCTCATGAAAACAGCAGATTCTGGCAGAAGATATCATTATTTGCATTAAAATCTGCAGATGGTTTTATTGTTCACAGCAGTTCGGATAAGAATGTTTTAAAAGATATTCTGTTTTCAGCCCCAGTATCTGTTCTTCCTATAGCGCCGCATCCGGAACCTGTAAAAAGGGGAATAAGCCGGTCATCTGCAAGAGAAAAACTGGGACTTCCGGACGGGAAAACAGTGTTTATGTTTTTCGGATTTGTAAGAAAATACAAAGGACTGGATATACTTATTGATGCAATGTCAATGATGCCGTCTGACAGGGCTCACCTCTTAATTGTAGGAGAGTTCTGGGAGAGCAGAGAAAAATATAAAAAGATGATAAGGGACAGGAACCTTTCACAGAGCGTAACAATATTTGACAGGTATGTACCTGTAAATGAGTTTGAGTTGTTTTTTACTGCCAGTGATGTGGTTGTGCTTCCTTACAGAGACGCAACGCAGAGCGGTGTTCCTCAACTGGCTTTCACAATGGGAAGACCTGTAATTGTAACTGATGTAGGAGGACTTTCGGAGAATATAATTTCCAAAAAACACGGATCAGTTACAGAGCCTGAAAATGCGGAGAAACTTGCACAAGCAATGCAGGCATTTTTAAATTTTAATGTTGATTTTAATTCGGCAGAACTGAAAAAACATGCACAGGCAAGAATGGACAGAGACTGGAACCTGTTAATCAATGAGATAATAAAATTAAGTGAATTATAATGAATCGTAGTGATGAAAGAAAAATAGAGATTTCCGTTGTAATTCCTTCTTACAAATCAGGAGAAGGATTGTACAACTGTCTGAAATCGGTTTTTAATCAGACTATAGATATTCCATTTCAGGTAATTGTTGTTGACAGTTCTCCTGAAGACATAACAGCTGAAGTAAAAGAACGGTTTCCGCAGGTTGAAGTTATTCATTTAAAAAGAAGAACCCTGCCAGGTCTGGCAAGAACCGTAGGGGCAAAATCTGCCAAAGGTAAATATGTCTTTTTTATTGATACTGACTGCATTGCACACAAAGACTGGCTTAAACTGCTTTACGAAAAACTGCAGCAGGGTGTTTTTGCAGCAGGCGGAGGAGTGGAGAACGGCACTCCGGACAGCTATGTTGGTACAGCGGAGTATCTTCTTGAATTTAACGAGATGAATCCAAAGGCAAAAGCCGGTACAACAGGGGCATTGCCTTCATGTAATTTAAGTGTCAGCAGAGATGTATTGGAAAAAGTGGGATATTTCCCTGATTTTATGAAGGGTGAGGATACTATTTTATGTGATAATATTATAACTTCCGGACACGAAATACATTTTATTCCCGATGCATTTATAACGCATAAAAACAGAACAGGATTTATGCATTTTATAAAAAATCAGGTAGCATTGGGTGAAGGAGCAAACGAAACCCGCAGAAGAACAAAAAGGCACGGTTATTTTTTAATAAAGTATCCGGTACTTGTTGTTTTTATACCTGTTTACAGAACCTTGATAATAAGCAGGAGACTTATTAAATCCGACATAAAATTATTTTTCAGTTTTATTTCTCATTATCCGTTGATTTTTTTGGGACTTATAGCTTACACGTGGGGATTTATCCGTGGTCCGTACAGATCAGGACTTTCCACTGAAAAAGGGAGCAGAAATGGGACCTCATAAGTTAAAAGTACAGAGCAGGTATTTTTTACTTGTTATAATTTTTGCGGCCTCTGTGTTGCGCTTATACAATCTCGGTATGCAGAGTTTCTGGGTAGATGAGATAAATGCATACTATGCTGCACAGTCTCTTAATTCGGGGCAGGGGCTTAACCTCTTGTCAGGATTCCCCTATGGAAGGGCGCCGTTTTATACTTATTGCGTGGCAGCTGTTTCAAAAATAACAGGCCCCGGCGAAACTGCCACCAGGCTGCCTTCTGCTTTTTTCGGTATTCTGGGAGTTCTGGCAATTTATCTTGTTGCATCAAAAATGTTTGATAAAAAAACAGGACTTGTAGCTGCTGCAATTGCAGCATTTTCCAATTTTGAAGTAGGATGGTCAAGAACTGCAAAAATGTACACTTTACTGCAGTTGTTTACAGTGTCATCCGCGTATTTCTTTTTACTTGGTTTTGAACCCAAAAGAGATAGCAAGAGGTATATACTGCCTGCTCTTGAAAAAAAGTGGGATATATCTTTTTTGTGGCTGTTTGTTGCAGGAGTTGTAAGCGCATATTCGTATCTGAGAATACACCAGCTTACAGCGGTTTTTATTACAGGACTGTTTGCATATATATTTTGCATTGCAGTATTTAAAGTAATTTTATCACAAGGCAGAGAACGGATCTTAAATAAATATTTTATCACTTCCATGTTACTTATAATATTTACCGGAATTGCTGTTGCAGCAGTACCGTGGGTAAGAACAACTTTAAGATATTTTCTTGATTATACCCCTGAATGGGCAAGAGGAGCTGTAAGTGCAAGATACAGATTTATTATTCCGGATTTTATTGTGTCTGCCTACAGATTCCCTCTCGGATTTTTATTCTTAGCAGGCAGTATTATTGCTGTTTTTAAAGGAAACAGAAAGGGAGTGTTTTCATTTATTGTATTTACGTTTAGCGTTTTTATGCTGACATTTGTTTTCACACACAGAGTTCCTGCTTATATTTTCAGCGTATATCCCTTTTTCATTATTCTTTCCGCTTATTTTACTGTCTGGTTTGTTGAAGAGATTAAACAGGATTCATTAAGCAGGATAAATAATTCAGCTGTTATGTTTAAAAAAGTTGTTTCGGTCTTTATTTATGTTTCCATAACATTACTTTTTCTTATATCTCCGTGGATAAGAATAACCCTGAATATTCCAAAGACTGAAGACGGAAAAACTAACATGGCAGTTACTCCCGGAGAGTGGAGAGATGCCGGCAGATATCTGTCGGAAAATTTAAAGAAAGATGATCTTGTAATTTCCAATCTGCCTCAGATCAGTTCATACTATTTACCTGCTACGAACTATACTTTAAATTTCAGCCTTTTGGATCAGGCAAAAACTTTTAAAGATGCATTTAAAGATGGCAGATGGGTGGATGTGTATGCAGGAGTCCCGTGTATAGAAAATCTTAATGATTTAATTGATATTGTGAAAACTAAGGAAAGAACATGGTTGGTTCTTGAAAAATATCTTTTTGATACAGACGCTTATACTCCGGCGGAAATAAGAGATCACATAAAAAATAATTTTAAATTGATATATGTAACAAAGAACAGAAGTATAATTATATACTATGTGCAGAGTCCCGGAGAATAGAGTGGATCTTTTAAAAAAAGGAACATTATATCTGATTGCAGGCTGGAGCGTATCTTTGATTGCAGGCTACGGAATAAACGTGTGGCTTGCAAGGTTTTTGGGACCGGCTCAGTATGGAGTTTACGGTGTTGTAATGTCTCTTCTGTTGTGGATTGAGATAGGTGTAATCAGCGGAATCCCTACAGGAGTGCAAAAATTTGTTGCAGCACATCCGGGAGGAGCAGCGGGAATTGTCAAAAAATCATCTGTAGTGCAATTATTTTATATCTCTCTGCTCTTTGTTCTGTCATGGTTTCTGGCTCCGTTTGCAGCCGGATTTTTTAAAAACAGTAATCTTACATTCTATCTCAGAATAGCTGTTTTTGATTTATGGGTGTACGGTTTTTATTTTATTTATCTTTCTCTTCAGAACGGTCTGCACAATTTCAGAAATCAGGCATGTTTAATAGCACTCTATTCTGCAAGTAAGCTTGTTTTTGTTATTTTACTTGTAAAAATGTCCGGCAGTATAACAGGTGCTTTTATTGCAAACATCTGCGGCTCATTTGCAGGACTTTTTTTGTCGCTATATTTCTCAAGAAATGTGAAGAAAACAGAAAACCTGTCTGTTATAGGTTTTTCGGAAATTATTTCTTTTGCTGCGCCTATTGCTGTTTTTTCACTTGCAGTAAATCTTTTTTTAAATGTTGATCTCTGGGTTGTAAAATATTTTCTCAGCAGCAGCAATGCAGGATTTTATGTAAGCGCATCAACAGTTGCAAGAATACCTTATTTCCTGTTTTTTGCACTTTCTTCAACAGTTCTTCCAATGATGTCAAGAGCATTATCAAAGAAAGATTTGGCTGCTGCGCGGCAAATAATTTCCGATGCAGTGAAGTTTCTTATTATCTGCCTGACATTCATTGTTTCCGTAACAGCAGCTTTTTCAAAAGAAATAATGATCTTACTCTTTTCCGATAAATATGCTGCAGCGGGAGATGTAGTTAAATATCTCATAATCGGGATGTCTTTTCTTGCACTTTTTTTCCTGTTCAGTACTATTTTAAATGCTGACAACAAACCAAAAACAGCGTTGCTTTTAACTGTATCAGGGGTTATTTTAGACGTGTTTGCAGCAGTGATTTTTGTGCCGAAAATGGGGATAGTCGGAGGAGCTGCAGCTACAACAGTTGCCCTGTTTTTTACGTGTGCAGCAGCGTGGATTGTTATATTTAAAAGGTTCGGTAAATTTTTCAATCTTAAAAGCGGGATTAAAATAATTTTATCAGGTGCAGTTATATACTTCTCCGCAGTATTAATAAATCCAAAAGGATTTTTGATGATCGGGAGTATGGCTGCATTATTAGTAATTTACTTAATTTTGTTGTACGGATTCGGAGAGATTTCTTTCAATTTTCGGGATTTAATTAAAAAATAAGGGAATTGTGGATATATGAAAATTGCCATTTTGGGAACACGAGGTATTCCGGCAAATTACGGAGGGTTTGAAACTTTTGCAGAAGAGATTTCCACTCATCTGGCAAAAAGGGGACATGATGTAACTGTTTACGGCAGGTCTCACTACATTGATAAAACCAGAAAAGAATACAGAGGTGTTAAGATAGTTGTGACACCGGGGATAAAAAATAAGTACTTAGATACACCATTAAATACATTGATATCAACAGTGCATCTTATGTTTAATAAATATGATGCTGCTTTGTACTGTAACAGCGCCAATGCATTTTTAACGATTTTCCCAAGACTTAAAGGCATACCTGTTGTTTTGAATGTCGACGGGCTGGAGTGGAAGAGAGAAAAATGGGGAAGATTCGGCAGATCTGTGTATAAAATTTCCGAATTTTTATCAACATTTTTACCAAATGCAATAGTTACGGATGCAAAAGAGATATGCTCTTACTACAAAAAAAAGTTTAACAAACAGGGTCTGCTGATTCCGTACGGAGCTCACGTAGGCAGAGAAGAATCTGCAGATGTACTCAAACAATTCGGTGTTGAAAAGGGCAGATATCTCCTCTATGTCAGTAGATTGGAGCCGGAAAATAATGCGCATGTTGTTGTAAAAGCTTTTGAAAAAGTAAAGACAGATTATAAGTTAGTTATAGTCGGAGACGCTCCATACAGTACGGATTACATAAAAAAACTTAAAAGTACAAAGGACCCGAGAATTATATTTACAGGATATGTTTTCGGTAAAGGATACAGGGAATTTCAGTCTCATGCATTTGCATACATTCAGGCCACAGAAGCGGGTGGAACTCAGCCTGCTTTGGTTGAAGCAATGGGAAGAGGAAATTTTATTATTGCAAATGATGTGGTTCAGCACAGAGAAGTATTGGGCGATACAGGAATCTATTTCAAAGCGTGTTCTCCTGATACTCTGACAAAGGAGATTCAATTTTACGTTGATAATCCTGAAAAAACAGAAGATTTCAGAAAAAAAGTTATAGAACGGGTTAGAGAGAAGTATTCATGGGATGCAGTAACCTCTCAATACGAGACACTGTTTAAAAGGATAACAGGGAGGAAAAGTAATGTATAACTGGTATAAAGGTAAAAGCGTTGCCATTACAGGAGGTCTTGGATTTCTTGGAAGCAACCTGGCGCATGAACTTGTATATCTCGGGGCAAAGGTAACAATTATTGATTCCTTACTGCCTTTGTACGGTGGTAATCTTTTTAATATCAAGGGAATAGAAAACAGGGTTAATGTTAATTATGCGGATATAAGGGATGAGGGAGCAATGAAAGCGCTTGTGCGCGACAAGGATGTTATTTTTCACATAGCAGGGCAGACCAGTCATGTTGACAGTATGACTGACCCAATGCTTGATGTTGATATTAACTGCAGAGGGAATCTGGTATTTCTTGAAGCGTGCAGACAGTTCAATCCTGAAGTCAAAATTGTTTACGCCGGAACACGTGCGCAGTACGGCGCAGTAAAAACTACGCCTGTAAAGGAAGATGCCCCCCTTTGTCCCATGGATATATACGGTGTAAATAAAAATGCAGCTGAACAATATTTTATGGTGTATCATAAAGCTTACGGAATGAAAGTCGTATCTTTGAGAATATCCAATACTTTCGGGCCCAGACATCAGATGAAGCATGGTAAATACGGGATTCAGAACTGGATTATAAGGCTTGCAATGGATGATGAGACTATCTCCGTATATGGAGACGGTTCTCAGTTAAGAGATTTTAATTATGTTGATGATGTCTCACGCGCATTGCTTATGGCCGGAGAATTAGAAAACAGTACAGGAAAAGTATATAACCTGGGAAGCGGTAATCCCATATCCTTCAGACAGATGGTCACTACTGTGATTGAAATAGCGGGTTCAGGAAAGATTGAATTCGTTGACTGGCCGGAGGACAGAAAACGAATTGAAACCGGGGATTATGTTGCTGATTTCAATAAAATTCACAATGAGCTGGGATGGAGACCTAAGACTCCTTTCAGAAAAGGGATGGAAAAAACAATTGGTTTTTACAGAAAATACAGAGAACACTACTGGTAGGAATGAAGATGCCTGATAAGAGATTATTGGTAACAGGTGCAAACGGGCTTCTCGGAGAAAAAATCGTCCGGCAGGCCCGAACAATGTTTGATGTTATTGCTACTGATCTGCAGCCGGAACTCCGCGTTGATTTATCCGGAGTATCCTATGTTCAGGCGGATATAACTGATAGAAAGCAGTGTGAGAAATTGTCAGAATATAATCCTCAATATATTATTCACACTGCAGCATACACAAATGTGGATAATTGTGAAATTGAAAAAGAAACAGCTTACATGGTTAATGTTACTGGAACGGAAAATATTGCTTTTTTATGTGACATGTCAAAGAGTAAAATGATACATTTGTCAACAGACTATGTTTTTGACGGTCTGGACGGCCCGTACACAGAGGAAGATGAAGTAAATCCTATAAGTTATTACGGAAAAACCAAACTGGAAAGTGAAATAAAAGCAAGGGAAATTGTTAAGAATCTGGTAATTGCAAGAACAACAGTTTTGTACGGTTATTCGCCCGGGGCAAGGCCTAATTTTGCTACATGGGTAATAGAAAAACTCAAAGCAGGCAAAAAAATCAGTATAGTGGATGATCAGTACGGGAATCCTACTCTTGCAGACGATCTTGCGCAGGCATGTATTGTTTTGTGCAGACCCGGAATCACAGGCGTTTACAATACTGTGGGTGCCAGCCTGTTGAACCGTTACGAGTTTGCTCTTGAAATAGCAAAGGTTTTCAAGCTTGACAAATCATTAATCTGCAAAACAAAAACCGAAAGCTTAAATCAGAAAGCAGCGAGGCCCTTAAAAGGGGGGCTTTTTACCGATAAATTATTCAGAGATACAGGTTTTCGATTTTTATCTGCCGAACAGGGTCTGATAAAAATGAAAAAACAAATGGAGGCATAAATGAATTTTGATGAGATAAGAAATCAGATTGATGAGCTCATTACTTTATATATTGAAAAAAGAGAGGAATCAAAGACTTTTACTCCTGTTGAAAATAAGGTTCAATATGCCGGACCTGTTTACGGACCTGAGGAAATAAAAGCCATGATAGGTTCAATCCTTGACGGCTGGTTTGGTGTTGGTAAGCAGGCCAGGGCTTTTGAGCAGGAATTTGCTGCTTTCCTAGGTGTAAAAAATTCACTGGTTACAAATTCCGGATCATCTGCAAATCTTATTGCACTGTCTGCACTTAAGGCAAATGAGTTCAGAAGAAAACTTGAACCCGGAGATGAGATCATAACTCAGGCAGTTACTTTCCCTACAACTTTTAATCCCATTATTCAAAACGGTTTTACTCCTGTGCTTGTTGATGTCGATCTTGGCACTTACAATCCCAACATTGAACAGATTGAACGAGCGATCACATCAAAAACAAAAGCCATTGTAATTCTGCATCAGCTCGGCAATCCCAATGCCATGACAGAAATAATGGATCTGGCAAAGAAACATGATCTTATTGTAATTGAAGATACGTGTGATGCTCTTGGTTCAACATATGACGGTAAATTAGTGGGCACATTCGGCGACATGGCAACCTTTTCTTTTTATGTTGCGCATCATATGACCATGGGAGAAGGCGGAGCAATCGCGGTAAATGACAATGGGCTGAATCTGATCTGCAGGTCAATACGGGATTGGGGAAGGGCGTGTGCATGTCCTATTTGTGAGGTTGTAAAAAATCCGGATAAGCCCTGTCCTTTTAAAACAAAGAGCGGAATTTTGCCGGAGGGTTATGATATCCGTTATGTTTATACAAATATCGGATATAATTTGAAACCAATGGAGTTCCAGACAGCAATGGGAAGAGTACAGCTGAAAAAGGTCCCTGAATTTATTAAGAAACGCAATGAAAATTTTAACAGGCTTTTAAAAACTTTCAAAGATTATGAGGAATATTTTATTCTTCCCGAATCTTTGCCAAAGGCTGAGCCCGCATGGTTCGCTTTTCCTCTTACAATAAAAGATAGTGCGCCTTTTTCACGCAGAGATTTTCTGTCGTATCTGGAAAAGCGGAACGTTGAGACAAGGCTGTTTTTTGCAGGAAACATAATAAGGCACCCTGCTTATCTCGGGCTGAATTTCCGCACTGTAGGATCCCTTTCCAATGCGGATAAAGTTTTACGGGACAGTTTTTTTATGGGTATTTATCCGGGGATATCATCGGAGAAAATGGGTTTTGTTACAGAAACTGTAAGAGAGTTTTTAAAGGAAGTATAATAGATTATAATCCTGAAAATTAATTAAGTTGTTTTATGGTGGTAAGAAGTTGAATTCAGTTAATAAAAATAGTGCATTTTCAGAAAGTAATATTAAAAAGAATACTTATTTTATTGCGCTAAGCCAGGCCTTTAACCTGATTCTTGCTCTCGGTCTCAACATAATGGCAGGCAGGTATCTTGGCGATGAAGGTTTCGGGAAATATGCGTTTGCAACTGTTATCTATTACTTTGTGTTTCTTTTTGATGATTTTGGGATTGTAACATATTTTACAAGGGAAGTTGCAAGAAACAGAGAACAGGCAAACAAATATTTTACTAACTCTGCTGTTCTTAAACTGATTCTTATCTCTGTAAGTGTTTTATTTCTTGGGCTTTATTTAAGTATTTTCTCCTTTCCTGCAGATAAGGCTCTTCTTATTATTTTATTTGGTATTTACGGAATTATTTACTCATTTAACCAGCTCTGCTCGGGAGTTTACCGGGGGTTTGAGCAGATGCAGTATGAGATGGCAGTTGTGATGATTGAAAAAATCCTGGTAACTGCTGCAGGTATCTATGTGCTGGTAAAGGGTT
>Ga0190359_1002830_pt1 | contig 10230 bp, 13 predicted proteins | sample 48721823_MG_FD_161269 | JGI IMG/M metagenome (GOLD analysis project Ga0190359, IMG submission 161269) | Hydrothermal vent microbial mat bacterial communities from Southern Trench, Guaymas Basin, Mexico - 4872-18-2-3_MG | ecosystem: Environmental > Aquatic > Marine > Hydrothermal vents >...
AAGAGGTCGCAATCCCCTCCTAATCGGGTCAACGGTTCTCACGAGAAAGAGGAGCTTATTACAGACGAGGAAGTCTGTGGTCGCAATCCCCTCCTAATCGGGTCAACGGTTCTCACATGCTGGGCAGGACCCGAAACGGAAGATCCGTTTGATAGCGTCGCAATCCCCTCCTAATCGGGTCAACGGTTCTCACATCCCTTATAATTGTACGACAAGTCCTCCTGTTACGTGACAGTCTGCGAGAATCAAGGGCTGATTCGTACCATCCTGTGCAAAAGTATTCTATTCTAACCTCAACATATTGTTTTTTCATAAAAAATTCTATCGCTAATCGCCAAAGGGATAGTCCTAAATTAGCTCTAAAATCAGTATATTGCAAATACGCAAGCAACATGCCAGGTTCGCGCAATACAATGCTGCCCTAAATTCGTGCCAAATATCTTGAGCACTCATCGCCGGAGAAAGCAAGAGAATCCTATATAATTTCAAAATCCTTCTCCTCCTGAACGGGCACTTTCACACCGTTCGTCAGAATCCGCTCCTTGCATCGGTTGCACAAATGATAATACCTGACACTATCTTCTTCAACATCCAGCACACGGGCAACCTCTCTGCGCATTCCCTGCTCCTGGCTCCAGGTAAGTTCGCCCTCGAATACGCTGTAAAGGACCCTTGTTGCATAATTCTTCATGATCTTTGCGATTTTGTAAAGCCTTTTCGGGTCGCTGATATCGTAACTAATGACCACGTAGGAAGTCTTACCGCCCATGCTGTAACCTTGTCAGACTATTGCAAAACTCTCTTCTTCCTCCTGCACCTCGCCCCATCCGTCCACCTCCACGCGGGCGGCACAGGCCCTGCAGATGGGCCAGTAGCGCACGCGGTCTTTTCGATGATTGATCAGGTCGCGCATACCTGATCGGACAGCGGCAAGCTGCTCCTCGGTCAGGTGACACTCAAACACGCTAAGTTGCACCCTCTTACCGAAGTCTTTTTAAGAATTTCATAACCTTTAGCCGGCGTTTATCGTCAACAATGTCATAGGAAATCAGGACATACATTTTACTTAATCTCAACGCAGAGGCATTGGCCGGTAGATATCCGATTCTCCTCGCACGTAGCTTGCGAAATGGCGGGCCTGTTGCCGGATGGCGTCACGGTAGCTCAAGTGCTGGTCATTCAGATGAAAGGTCACCTCAGTGGCCATGCGCCGTTCAAACTGGCCGATATACTTCCGCCAGCCGGCATCGGTGAGGCAGGTCCCGGGTCCCTTGCCGTCAATTTCCTCGTCTCTGATGTCATCTTCGCCTTTGAGAGGATTGGTGGTGAAATCTCGATCTGTCAATACGCCCAGGTTAAGAACACTCAATACCAAGGTGTCGATGATAAGGGGCCTCCATTCTTCCATCAGGTCCAGGGCAAGACTGGGCCTGCCGTAGTCCACGGCATGGAGTGCACCAAGATACGGGTCAAGCCCGGTGGAATGAGCCGCTGCCAGGACGTTGTTTAGGAGCAGTGTATATCCCAGGCTGAGCAGCGCGTTTACCGGGTCTTTCGGAGGGCACCGGATCCGCCGGCTGAAGCTGAGCCCATCGACCTTGAGCCCCTTTCCCCATGCCGGGAAGTAGGTGGCAGCCGCCTGGCCTTCATAACCCCTGAGTTCGTCAAGGTCGGCCGCAGAGTCTACAAGATCTGTAAGCCGGCCTATGCCGTCAACGGCCTTCTTAAGATCAATGCCTTTCTGATTCCGCATCAGGCGCTGCAGAAGCGCTCTCTGGTTCCGGAGCTTTCCTTTCACTACTGCCTTTGCAGTACTGAGGACAAAACCCGGATCAGTGAATCGCCCGAACTGGTCCCTCCTCAGGACTATGTTCTTGCTCTCTGGACCTTGAAGCCGTCCGTAATAATAGCCGCGACGGCTCATGAATACCGTATCGACGCCTTCTTGAAGGAGGGTTCTGATAACGGCCGGAGTGAGGATGACAGGTCCCATGATGACTACCTGATCCAGGCGGAAGATATGCACGCTGTGCAGCGTGTCCCCGCCTTTTTTTACAACCAGGCGTCCCCCCTCCTTATGTATGATGCTCTGTGGCTCAAGCAGGTACAAAACGCTCATCTTGATGAAATCCTTATACTTCCATCGCCCTCAAGGCTCAGAATCCTGCCATCCACCTTTATCCAGGGCCTGCTTTTCCTGCTCAGGCCCTCAGTCAATTCCCCGGCCAACATATCCCGCCGCTCCTCAAGTGCGGATATCTCCTGGCTGATGTTCAGGTAGTGTTGACCAAGCTCCTTTACTGTGGACCGCTGAATGCTCAGACGCTCGTCCTCCGTGGGTACCAGCATTGCGTTTACATGAAGCAGAGGCGACGGATATCTGCCGTCTGAAAGCTGATCGGGTCCGAAAAGACAGTTACAGTCAACCGAGGCAGTGATCTCGGGCACCATGGAGCGGAGCTTGAGGCAACTGATTGGCCTGGGATGGATGTTTTTGGCCTGCCTGGCAACTGCCTTATAACGGTAGTCAGGGCAGGGTTCCAGGATCCTATGCAGAAGGATGTGCTCATTGTCCAGGAACCCTGCCGTATAAAAAAGAGCCACCTTTTCCTCATGGTTGAGAATCCGCCCTGCATCAGCCTTGTCCTTAATGGTTTTGATGACCGGACATCTCGACAGGAGGACTTCAAGGGACTGCCAAGCCAAATCGGCCGGCGGTCCGAAGTCGCCACCGACCTCAATTTTTTGCACAATCTGCCTCAACCGCTTGGGCCGGATACAAACGATCCGGTGCAGAAACCGGAGCTGGTCCGGTGCAGGCTTCCTTGTCTCCTCATCCAGGAACCAGCGCTTCTTCCCTGATTGTCTGTCAACACCGATGGGCAGGGGATGTGCCTGTTCTTCCCATTCCACCCCCCTGGGTTCTGTGGGCAGTATCGGGCCCAGAGCTACACCGGAGCGAGGAAAAGGAAGCTCCTGTAACAGGGCCTTTGCAAGTCGTCTGGCCATAAGAAAATGGCACGAGCCCTCCAGAAAGAGCCAGATCCGCGCCGACGGACCGGGACACCCTTCAAGCACTACCGGCAGTCCCCTTGCTCGCAGGTACCTGAGTCCTTCCCATGCAGAGCTCCAAAGGACTTCGGACTCGGTCTTGTGCCAGGGAGCGTTTTTCAGGCTGGTTGTCTTGAGAGAGTAGATAAAAGTGATGGTGCTGACCGTGAGATCAGTCCGCAGGGGATACCATGCCAGGCTCCTCTGCCCCAGTAGGTGCTCGCGGACATCGTCCCTGCCCATAGGTGCCTCTTTATGCACAACCTCTACGGCCCCGGTTTCGGGATTCATGACCTCCTCGGCATAACCGACCTCTCTTCCCTTGAATAGCTGGAGAAAGAGTTCCAGGGTTTTTCGGTCCAGATCACGGGGGAATCTTCGGGGCCCGGCCTCTTTATCCGATTGATTCTCTTCCTGATCCAGGCACCGTGCAGCCTGGTCCCAGCCGAGTGAGCGATAGACCTTTCGGAGCAGGGTCTTTGCATCTTTACGATGGGGTTCTCTTGAGATGATACGCTGTAGTATTCGGACAACGCGCTCAGGCTGCTCATTCAACTGTACCAGCACCCTGGCCAGACCGATGCGGTAATCAGCACTGAAATGACGGGTTACAGACAGGGCCCGCTGCCAGTCCTCCCTGGCCTGGGGAAGCAAATCCAGCTCTTCACCGATCCCGGCCCAGGCCGCATAGTCTCCTGCCCGCTGGCCTTTCCTGAGACGGCCATGCAGATAGATATCCCTGGCCCTTTCTTCCCGACCTTGTTCAAGGAGATTTCTGGCTTGAGCATACATGACTGGAGAGATGGAGACCCACTAACTAAGCTTCTGCAAGCATGGGCAGGTCACGGGGGAATTGCGGCACATCCAGCCGGCCCTTGGCCAAATCCAAGGCTTCAGTAATTAAGCCATGAAGAGTCTCCCATACCTTTTCATAGCCTTCCCGACCCACAGGCTTAATCCCATGAGCTAATATTGAGTTATTTCGTGTGGTCAGTGCGTTAATCACTGCGTTACCTTTGTCTAAAAACAGCCTGCCTACCGGGTCGCCAAGACGATTCAACAGACCGAAGGATTCACGGAGCCCCAACAGGACTTTGTCTTTGTCGCGGACAAAGGGTTCATACTCTGAACGAAGGTTTTCCGGCAGGTCGTTGAGGGTCAACTTGTTGCTGCCCAGTCCGTGTTCCCTGGACAGACGAATCTGGGCCACCATCTCGGTGGCACGGTAGAGCCGGGCAACCGCATCGTCAAATCGCTCCTGTGATGCGCGCCTTTGCGCATTGTTCAGGAGATCGGCAACAGGTTCATAACCGTTGCCTTCCTCTTGGCCGGTCAGTTTTTTCAATGCAGCCAGATGCCTTCCATAGTAACGGCCTAAGGAAGACAACAGGTTCAGTGCAGTTGCATGATCAAAGACATCCCATGCTGCAAACCCTTTGGCTGCCGTTCGGACACTCAGCCACAGTTGTTGGCTTTCAGCCGTACGCTGCATGCTCAATAGGTCGTCCGCCAGGGCCACGACCATGCTGTAGTCATACCGTCTGGCAGCCTGCAGGATCATTACTTCATACTGATCCCCGTATACATCAGCTACGCCTGTCACAGGAACGGGCCTATCCGCGGACCGGACCTTCACCAGATCGATCCTTGGACCAAGATTCAGATACAGGCTCCAGCCCGCTGCCATAGCGGCCATTCCCAGTGCCACTGACATGGTCTTAGTACCGCCAGTATAGTTTGCAACGACCTGAGATCCATGACCGAAGCGCTGTTTGATAGCGGCCCTCAATTCTTTCAGATGCTGGTAGCATAGACCCAGATCATCCGGGTTATCCAAAGGCAATTTCGAATATTGGTTTCTTGAAAGCCCGGTTTGAGCAACGATGGACATGTCCTTCCTGCCATCCCGGCCCTCCTTGCATGGCTTTCCATCTCCGTCAACTGCAATCTCGCTGCCCTTTGAGCCTGTGGAACATACAAAGAAGACATGGTCATAACTGTCCATTTGAACAGCATTGACTATCGGTGCACAGGAACCTCCAACTGTTGCTACCAGGATCTTTTTCACGGCTACAAGACCCCTATTATAAGACCAGACCCTTTAACCTGGCCTCGGTCACGAGATCCGGACTGGCCATCTGGTCGAATGTCAGGTTGATTTCCCGCTCGATTATGCCGGTGGACCTCTCTGCGACTCCAAGGGCCTTCCACAGATGCTCTTCCGGGAGCCCGATAACCAGAATGTCAATATCAGAGGCCCTGTCAAAGAATCCTGGCTGGAGTATGGAGCCGAAAAGGATCACCTCTTTTGCCCCAAGGGCCTTTAACGCTGGCCCGGCCAAACGAACCCTCTTCAGAAGGTCAAGCCTTTCTGACTCGAAGGCCGCCTTCCTTTCCTGCATGCGCTTCTTGAATCCGGCGGCATACAGATCAATATCCGCTTGCGTGCTCATTCCACCCTCTCAAGAAAAACGAGGAATTTTTCCAGGTCCCTTTTGGTCATTTCCCACGTGCCGACAAGGACGTCAATTAATTCAAAGATTCTTTTTGGCTCGATCCTGTATGTATAGATATTTCTGAATAGATGCCTGAACGCTCGGTAATCATCCAGGCTTCTGAAAGTATCTTCAGATATAACCGCGGGCCTTACGCCAGGACATTCCACGCTCATAGCCGATAGAAGATTGCGGTGCCATTCAGGACCACTGCTGGTGACCCCGTCAACCTCACGAATAATGGCCTTAAAAATACGCTCAATACCTGTGTAGAAGGAGTGGATGCACATGGCCAGGCTGTCCGAGAGTATGTCTTCCTCTCCCTGCCTGGCAAAGTCATCCCGTCTGTGATAGCGATTGATGCAGAGATCGACAAGTCTATCCAGTTCCAGGCATTCGCGCCTGATGAGCAAGGGGATGAGAGTAGATGCAGCCATGATTTGTCTCTGTATAATATGTTTATTAAGTTCGTTGAATATATCTATCAGGTTTTCTTTTAATTCTTCTAATGTCTTACCTTGTGTCATATAATCAGGGTATTCATCCAGATATCCAAGCCACATATCATCGTCTTTCCAGAAAACATATTTCTTTCTCTCCGTCGTTATTCTCCTACTAACACCTTCGTACTGCGCATGATGTGACATCGCTTCCATTATGACTTCCTGAGGCCGATTTAGGCAGAGAAAAACGCAGGTCTTGCTCAGCACACTTACACTTTATGTTAGTCAAAACAACTTCTGTAAGCAATAGATTCTTATAAGTGAACATAATTCCCCTGTCCCCAATTCTCACCTCATTTCCTCCTTTCCCATACCGCCTGAACCGAAGGGGGATCGATGATAGAAGCGATACCGAGAGAGACACGGACACCGGCCTTCCGGATAGCGGTCAGGGTGTGGTTGAAGAGGATGATGAGGTTCATGTCTCAAGAAAAATCCTATTGCTGACTGTTATTTTTACCATTATTTTATAAGTAAGATTTTTTTGGAGGGTAGAAAATGTTATCAACGGTAACCACTAAAGGCCAGGTAACCATTCCCAAATCCATTAGGGAACAGTACGGTATCAGCCCGCATGACAAAATCGACTTCCGGATCGAAGGCGACCGGATCGTCCTGGCGGTGGTCAAGACCCTCCGTGACCTCCGCGGCGTGGTGCCAAGCCGCGGAGGAGACCCTGCCCTGGAGAGGGGTGCAGCCAAGGAGGCAGTCGGCCGACGGGTAGCCGGGGAAATGACATGAAGGCCGTCTTCCTCGACACCAACGTCTTTATCCGCTTTTTTACCAACGACGATCCGGCCAAGGCGGACCGGGTGGAAAAACTCCTGGAAAAAGCGGCCCGCGGCACCCTCCGTCTGATAACCACCGAGATGGTAATGGCCGAGACCGTATGGGTCCTGGAATCCTTTTACGGGCTCGCAAACACGGAGATCGGTCCCATGGTCAAGGCGATTCTGGCGACCCCGGGCCTGGAGGTGATCAACGGTACACTGGTAGAGAAAGCGACTGAATATTATATGGCACATAATATCGACTTCATCGATGGTTATATTGCAGCCGTCATGGAGCATCGCCGGATCGACGAGATCTTCTCATACGACAAGAAACACCTTTCGAGGATAGCCTCGATTCGGCGGCTTGAGCCGTAAGACCGGGCCTCAGCCCTCGCCGAGGATGGCCTTGACGCGCTGGACCTTTTTCCACTGTTTTTGAGAACACTTCTTTTTCTGCCATTTTTTCGGGTTTGGTTCCCAAAGCTCCTTGAAGGCCTGTGCAAGTTCCTTCTTCATATCATCCGGAAAGTTATCTATACGACTGTAGATTTCCATGACCTTGTTTTCTGGTGTAGCTGGATCTTTTACTGCAGCTATATCACGCTCCTCGGGCGACATTTTTGCCAACTCAGCCTGACGTTTCGCTTCTGCCTCAATCCGTTCCTGCTCCTTGCGTGCAGCCTCTTCCTCTCGGGCCTTCTTTTTTTCTCTATGCCCTGTTTTCAGCTCATCCTTCTTCTTTACAACAGGCCACTATTGCCAGTGCCCATTTTTTCCTGTTTTTTACTCCTTTGTTGATGACGTTCTTGAACTGTGCCGTTAACTGTTTCAGACATTCTTTTCGCAGCTCCTTTTCTTTCATGCCCTTAATCCTGGCAAGGATTTCCGATGCTTGCCCTGGAAGCTCCGCCGACTTTGGCAGGTTTTGAACGAATCGATCTACTTTTTTTTGCCGTTCTGCGGCAGGATCAATTCGTATGATGTTGACTTGTCCTTTCTGAGTATCCGTGTCCATCGTCATCTGCTCCTTATTTTTGCCCGGGACAACAAAGCTACCATATCCCACTGAGGTCTTAGCTCCGAAACCGAGCCAGTCAAAGGCATGGACGAAAGCAGCTTGTAAGAGTTGTCGCCATGACGAAGTGAGCTGGTATGGAAGTTGGTTTGTCGTGCATTGGACATGAAATATGAAGGTAGTTCCAGGCGGCACGACGAGAAAGAAACTATGTATCGGTGGCTCACAGTCGGCGGGAATGGCGCCTTGTTGATAGTACTGAGTATAATGAGGGTTCAGGATCTCTATGCCAAGCTTGCCCTCTGGCGATTCAGGAAATACGTCCCAAAGGGACAATGCTCCCCGGAATGCAAGCGAGTCCCTCAGTTTTTTGTCATTAACCAAAGCAGCCAGGAACGCATGAGGATCGTCCCGGTACGGCCTGCGCTTTTCGGACGGAAGCACCGCTTCCATGAACTCTCGTGCATCGTCAAGGGAGAGTTCGCTAATAACAGCGAGGTAGGCTCTTTTTCTCTCGGCAGTCATGTCAGAGAGCAGTTTTTCCTTGGGCAATTTCCCCGTGACACCCAGGCTGGCGCTCGTCGCTTCGAAACCAAACAACCGCCAGAGTGCAAAGATATCCCAGTTCTTGCGGTCAGCAAGATCGCCCGACAAGGCAAGTTCTTCTGCAGCCTTACGCAGCACGCCCTTGACGCCGCTCCCTGCCAGGTATGGCAGGCCGTATGGTGTAAGAAAGGCAAAGCCATTCTCCACCGGGTTTTCCATACCTACGCCGGTGACAAAGGGCGCGGAGGATTTGGCCGTGATCTTATACACATTCTTGCCTAGCCTATCGGCATTGTCGATCTGTCGTGCCTTAACTTTCTTGATCAGCTCGATTGCTGTCCCCCCGAAGGCAAGCACCTGTTCCAGGGCCACTTTTTTCTTGTTCTTATCAAGCGTCCAGTCCGTTCTCCAGATTGGAAAGTAAGGCCCGAAACGATGGCCTGGTGGAGCTTGTTTGTCCGCAATATGTCTTTTCAGGTAATCGGGAGTTGCGGGAATGGCCATGGTTGAGTTCTCCTTAGATCTTGATCGCCCATTGATAATAATGTGGTTGTTATTCTTTGTCTTCTTTTACCGCCGCCGCAAGCTGCCGGATCCAACGCAACAATTCCATGGTTTCTTCGGTGGCCTGCCGGTACGAGAGCGATGTTGTCCCGTGCAGGAACTTCATGGCGGATGTGAAGTCGCCCGGCTTTGCATCCGGAAAGCGTCGTGCCAACCAGGTAAAAATGTGGCGGTTGAGCGCCTCGTGATGGTGCTTGTTTTTGCTGTTAAAAAAGGCCAGCGTTTGCATGAGGCCGTTCCCCATGATAAGTGCAGGGGCTGACTTGGCCAGGTTGACATACTCAGAAGAACACTTCTGCACGCATTCCCAGGCATAGGCGGCACGTTCCTGTTCAAGATTCGGCATGATCACTTCCTCCTGCGATGTTCAATACTACCTGTCCCCGGCCGGTGGTGGCGTCACCGCCGATCTGTAGCAGCATTCCGTTTATGCCCGGCAGGGAGTCTTCATCACTACCCTCCACTAGGGTCTTCATCATGGTAAAGGCATCAAGCTTTTTGCCGTTTTTGCGGCGGTCCCTGGTGGCCATGACCAGCGAGACCAGGATGCTCTCCGGCGGCAGGTTTTCAGAGTAGAAAAGTCCTCCTTCTTCGGCAGTACCAGTGATATCGTTTATCCGTACATGGGGTTCGACTACAGTGGCGTTTCGTACGAAGTAGCCGAAATCCTCGTCCGAAAGGAGAACGAGATCATCTTTCAATTTGTTGCGGAAAAATTCGTAGACCGGTGTTCCTATCAACGCATTCTGGGCCAGCCATTCCGAGATCATACGAAGGGGCTTGTCCAGCCTGGCGGTGAATTCAAATGATTCCAGCGCCACTTTGTCCCCGACTAGAAGGTCTGGGTTGACCACTCTGCAATCACCTTCAGCCACTGCCTCCACCTGCCAACTTGGTTCCAATCCCGCTGTATTCAGGAGTCTTGCGGTTCGAGCTAGGGCAGTGGGAGACGTAGCATAAACAAAGGCTCGCTTGGCACTGCGCACCGGAAAGGCTACCAACTGGGCGTCACTGAAGCTTACCGCACCGGCGTGGTCCGACGAGTTGCCGGCCTCAGGGCCGAACATGGCATATACAATGTCCTCATTCTTATCAGATGTTTGAGCCAGATGGTGACGGATAGCCCCCTTGATCCCTGAGCCGGCGAACACCGGGTATTCTGTGTGACGCTCGCGCTGGATGGGATTATCGATCACCCCCAGGGCCGTGCCCGCACCCATGTGGACCGGGCTTACGCAATACATGAAAAGCGCTTTCTTTTCCTGAAACATCTTCTGCCTCCT
>Ga0190359_1002831_pt1 | contig 10227 bp, 8 predicted proteins | sample 48721823_MG_FD_161269 | JGI IMG/M metagenome (GOLD analysis project Ga0190359, IMG submission 161269) | Hydrothermal vent microbial mat bacterial communities from Southern Trench, Guaymas Basin, Mexico - 4872-18-2-3_MG | ecosystem: Environmental > Aquatic > Marine > Hydrothermal vents > Microbial...
TACATTGCTTCTATTGACTTTATGGAAATTACCATGTGAATCAAAATATCCATATGATGCTGTATCAGACTTAAACCTTCCATTTTCAAGGTCACTCATTCCACCTACCCATCCGTATATACTATTTCTTAGTGAGGATACATCAAGACAGCATGTTCCTTTTAATTTAATCTGTCTTAAAATGAACAATGATGTAGCTTCTGCAAATCCTTCAACAAAAGAATCACTTGAGTTTGAATTTGCTAATCCAAAATGGTTTTTATCTCCGGAAGTCAAGGAAGGTATTCCATAGAGAGAGTCATGTAAGAAATGACTAAATTCATGCCATTCTCTATTCATGGGTCTATTGTTTGAAGTTAGTGGGCTGTCTTTCTTATCTATGTTTATCGTTTTATTCCAGTACCATGTGCCATTTGTATTGCTAAATGCACACACTGTTAATGGAAGCATAGAATCCTTTATCATTTTTTCGCCACCGCATGTTTCATTCCTGAAGACACTAAATGCTTCATCAATATGACAGAAAATTTGAGATACATCTTTTGGATCATTTGTAAAATCGTTAGGGAGCGTTAGGTCTGTGTCCTTTCCGATAATGATATCTCTGTTATTGTTTATATCTGGGCATGGTTTGGAATCATTTTTAATGTGGACTTTTACAAAGAAGAGATTTTTACAGTCGTAATACTTAACCTTAAACTCCTTTGTTTCAAAAATTACTGCTATTATATAATCGTGTTTACAATCAAAATCAAAAAATAAAAAGTCGAACTTTCCATCTTTGTCAGTATAAGTTTCAAGATAGTATTTTTTATCTGGAAGTCCTGTGTTGAAGGAAGAGTGGACATCAGGGAAGTCTCCCTCAATCTTTTTAAACTCTTTATAAACACTACATTTTGGCTCATAATTTAGAAAAAGAAGTACCTTTATTCCTTTCAAAGGACACTCTTTATTTTTGGAGTTTAAGAACTTTACACTTCCTTTGATTTCTCTTGCATCAGGACAAATTGTAACCTTTAATTCCTTTACGATTTCCTTTATGCAAGGTGGGGAAGGAGAGATACTGAAAATCAAGTTGAATGTGAGATAAGCATTTGTTTTTGATGGATTTTCTTTTACTTCGGCAAAAATTGTAATTTTTTTCTCCTCTTTTGGAGAAAGAGTTAAAGACTCTGGGTCAAAAGTAATCTCTACTTTTGCACTACCTATTGGTTTCTCTTTCAGTTTAGCGGTTCCTGAAACTGTTGCATCAATATTCCCTGTATTTTTTACAGTTATTACAATTTTTTTCTTATCTTTACCACCAACATATGTACCTCCATAATCTATACTTGAACATGTGGGACAGAATACAATCTCTTCTGGATCAGAAATGATGACGCCGCATTCAGCCTCTTCTATAATTTCAGGAATAATTTCATCTTCTGTTTCCCCGGTTCTTCCCGTAACTTTTATGTAGTCTCCTTCTTTATATTTTCCCTTGTCCTCTTCCCTTAGAATTACCTTGAACCTTTCTCCATCAAAGGTTTCAATAATTATGTATCCCTCATCCTCATTTACCTTTACCACCTCTCCTTCAATGGTGACGGATATGGAAGGGCATATTTTTAATGTTACTGTTCTTTCGTAAAATGAAGATGTAAATTTAAGGTGAAGCGTCACAGTTTCTTTAAGCTCTTTTGTTTTTACTATAACCCTAAATGTTTTAATATCACTAGGGTAAAGAATTATTGTTGGGTTAAAGATAAGCTGCACATTTTCACTCTGCTCTAAAGGTGAAGCAGTTATGAATATACTGCAGCCATCAGTATTTCTAAGTATAAAATCTATCGCCTTAGTATCTGTAGGTTTCATGATAAGAGTTAGATTCTCAGGAATTATTTCGAAAACAGGCAAAATAACATTAAGGGTAATAGAGGAGGTAGATTCCTTAACTGTCTCATTTGCTGTAAAGTAGTACCTTATTGTAAGGGTGCTATTGTATGTTCCAGGGGAGAGATTTTCTCCGCTTAGAGTTATAGTTGTTTGGAAGGAGTAACCTTCAGGCGGTGCAACAATCGAGAATTCAGATTGCTCTGGTTTTATCCAGTCAGCATCGGGTATAAGCGTTATGTTTACAGTTTGTGATGGATCAGCCCAAACAGTTATTGTTAGGGTAATCTTTGTTTCTTCTCCCGGGCAGACAGTTGCATCTATGTTTTCTGAAGAGGTTTTAAAACTCTGATTTTTTAAGTTGTATGAGAGTAAAGAGGTAGCCCCTATACCCCATAATGTAAATGTCAAAATCAAAATAATAAAAATTAAAGGGGACAGCTTTTTCATTTTCCCTCACCTCCTATTTCTCTTATCACTATTATATCTCAATTTATGAGATTTTTTTAGTTTAAAATTGTTCCTAAAATTAGTATAATTATTTATAAACTCTGGCATGAAAGGAGAAGTGTATGTATCCAATATTTCTTAAGATAGGAGGCTATGAGATAAGATGGTATGGTGTAATGCTTGCCATTGCAGTTCTTACTGCAATTTTCTATGCTTGGGGGGAAGCAAAAAAGGAAGGTATAAATGAGGATAGATACTTTGATTTTGTAATATGGGTTATAATTGCAGGCATCATAGGAGCAAGGGTGGTATTTGTTCTTGCTAATAATCCATTATTCTATCTTACTCATCCCTTAGAGATACTCAAGATATGGCAGGGTGGACTTTCATTCTTCGGAATAGTAATATTTGGCTTTCTTTTTACATACTTTTACTGGAAAAGATTTGGACTGTTCTATAAAATATTAGATATTGCTGCACCAGCTCTTGCTCTTGGATTTGGTATTGGAAGGATTGGATGCTTTCTTAATGGGTGCTGTTATGGTAAACCAACTTCTGTTTCCTGGGCTGTAGTGTTTCATGATCCAGCATCCTTTGGACCTATTGGGATTCCAATTCATCCAACACAGTTGTATCTATCAGCCAGTGGTTTTATCGCTTTCTTCTTCCTACACAAATTGAGAAAGAAGATGAGAGTAGAAGGTGGACTATTTGCTCTATTCCTTGTATTTTACTCAGCCTGGACCTTTATAATTGAATTTTTCCGTGGAGATCACATACCAATATTTGGTCTTACAAATGGACAGTGGAGTGTTTTTCCTATCCTTTTGTTTGCCTATCTATTCTATAAATCTTCTCCCACCCTAAGACATGGAACAGAAAAACCTGAAGAGGAGAATTCTTTAGAGTCTTCTCAAGAGGAAAAAGAGATTGAGGAGTCTTAAAGAAGAGGGCATATGACGATCCACTTCCTGAAAGAACCAAAGCATCAGGTTTAAATCCTTTAAGTCCCTCTTTGAGTTTGACTAAGTTAGGATTTAGCTTAATTGCAGGTTTCTCTAAGTCATTTTTAAGATAGGAAAGGAAATCTTCATTACTGATTAACCTATCCAGCACTGTATCGGTAGAGGTATTAAAATTAGAGTATTCATCTACCAGTGAATAGACACGAGATGTGCTGATTCTAAAACCGGGAAATATAACTGCAATGAAAAATTCTCTGTCTTTCACATAGATAGGCATAACCTTTTCACCTTTATTCTCTATGAGGAGAAGATTCTCCTCTCTAATAAATAGAGGAACATCTGAGCCAACATTTGCTCCGATGTTTATTAAATCTTTTAGACTCAATGGGTATCCAAATACAGAATTAAGTGCCTTAAGCACAGTGGCAGCATCAGAACTTCCACCTCCAAGTCCAGATCCTATTGGTATATTTTTTGTGATTTTTATAAAAAATTCTTTTTTTACATTGATTTCCTTTAAGAATAAATCCAAAGCTTTTTTTACAGTGTTGTTTTCTTCTCTAACTCTTTCTGTAAGATAAATCCCCTTTCCTTCATCAATTTCTATAATGTCAAAGAGAGGAATCTTTAATACAAGACTCTTTATTTGATGATACCCATCAGGAAGCTTTCCAACTACATCAAGAGTTAGGTTTATTTTTGCTTTGGCTAAATATCTCATAGATTTTTATATACTCCTCAATGGATAAATTTTCAGGTCTTAAATCCATATTAAATTCAGGAAGTTCTTTAATAAAAGAGAATATAGAGGTCTTGATTTTCTTCCTCCTCTTTGAAAACACTCTTTTTAGAAAAGTTTCATATCTATCCCATCTATCCTCCCACTCCCTTATCCGTTTAAACTCAAAGAATGTGGAATTAACCTGAGGTACAGGAAAGAAATTTTCCTTTGATACATCCTTAAGTTTTCTAAAGCTAAGGAAGGTCTGAAGAAACACAGAAATGGCAGAGTAGGTTTTTTTTGAAGGGCAAGATTTAATTCTTTCACCCAATTCTTTCTGAATCATAAAGTATCCCCTTGTTATGTTATTTATCATGACAACTTTCTTTAAAATTTCAGTACCTGATGAGTATGGAAGGTTAGAGAAGAACATCAAATCACCATCAGGAAATTCCTCTTCTTTCAAAAAGTCCATAAATTTTACCTCTACATTCCTTACACCTTCAATGTTGTTATAAATCATCTCTTTAAGCCTCTTATCTATTTCATAGGAGACAACAAATTTACATCTTTTTGCAATCTCTTCAGTTAGATTTCCTGTGCCTGTGCCTACTTCAATGACAAAGTCTCTATCTGTAATAGATGTAAAATCTAAAAGTTTATCAGGATCACCAACAAAAAAATTCTGTCCCCACCTTTTCTTTAAAAAAATACCCCTCTTTTTAATTTCTTCTTTTATGTTCAAATTTTTATTTCTTCTGAGATATCACCAACGAAAGGAATTTTCCAGTAATTACCTGTTATTGCATATACAAAAGCAACTACAGCTACGATAAAGAGAACCGCTCCGACCAAAAATTTGAATAGGAAACCTATTATTGGAATAAGGGAGAGTATTCCGTTGATTACTTCCACAATAAAAAGTATAAGACCTTGTTTTGCATGAGCTTTTGCAAACTCACTGTTGGGTGCTACCGCGAAGGTTACAATAAAGAGGAGCGGTATATAACTTATAGCAGCAAGGAATTTATTCTTCTCGACATCTTCCTTTTTAAATTCCATCATACCTCCTTCCTCCGTAATTTTTTAATTTCTTCTCTTAGTTCTTTCAAACCCTCTTCCAATTCTTTAATCTTTTTTATAAAGTATTTCTCCTTTTCCTCCCATGTGGTATCTAAATAAAGGGAGGGAGAAAGCATTTCTTCACCCTCATCTTCTTCCTCAAAGAAAGATAGCAAACTATCCTCATCATCAAGGGAGTTTATCTCCTGTATAATTTCTCTCATTCTTCTTTCTCTCTTCTCCTCTTCAGTAAGTTCCTGTCTGTGCCATTTTATTAGCATAGACACAGGAATGTATATTACCGCTCTTCCATCTATCTTCCCCACAGTACCAAACCGATCTTTAAACTCTCTTATAAAGGATGGAGAAACAAGATATACATCCTGAAACTCACTCACAAAGACCACCGTAGCTTTTACAGGTCTTGCCTTTTTAATTCTTTCAAACTTTGAAAGAAACTTTTTCAGTGTGTCAAGTTCAATGTAAACTGCTTTGTCTCCAAAGTACTTATCCTTCAAAAGGTAAAACATCTCATTGAATTTACTGGTGAAGGTTCCATATCTTAGAAGTGATACAAATGATTCACCGTATAAGAAATAGGTTCCTTGATTCACCATCAGAGTTCTCTTCACTCTTTCAGAAAAAATATCAGTTAAGACCTTCTTGGCAAGCAATTTAAGATTAGAAATCATATTTCAATTTTACCATGAGAAAAAGAAATAACAAAAGGAGATGGAGGTAAGACTCCAAAAGGATCAAGCACGGGTTTGCCTGATGAGAGTATAAGATCATATGGAAGTGTTGAGTGATTTGTCCCAATAACTATAACATCCGAAATTTTAATTAATTCTTTTGTTGGTTTTATACCCTCCAACTCCTCGCCATTTACCTTTATTTTTTCAATGAACGGATCGTAGAAATTTACCTTAAAACTTTTTTTCATTAGTATTTCAATAAGCTTCAATGGTGGTGAGTTTCTTAAATCTCCAACATCCTTTTTATAGCTTACGCCAAAAACAAAAACTCGTTCTTTTATGTATGGTTTTAGTACTCCATACCAGAAGAATGGTATACTTTCATTTATAATATCTGCATCTTCAACCATAGAGAACCTCATTCCAAGACCACGGGATCTTTTTGAAAGGAACAAAGGAACAGTTGGTATACACTCTCCTCCAGCACCCCAACCAGGATAAAAGGCATTAAAACCGTAAGGTTTTGTTTTTGCAGCTTCTATTACCTCAAAAACATCAACTCCTTCCAGATGGCATAACTTTGCAAATTCGTTTATAAAAGATATGTTTATGAATCTGTATGTATTTTCAAGAAGTTTCACAAGTTCAGCAGTTTTTGTGCTTGATACAGGAACAATTTTTGAGAAAATGTTTGAATAAAAGTAAACCCCGAGATTTAATGAATCTTCATCTATCCCGCTCATAACCTTAGGTATTTCATGAAGAGGGTATTCACTTCCTGGATTTATCCTTTCAGGAGAAAAGCAGAGGTAAAATTTTTTTCCTTTTTTTGAAAATTTTTTATATATTATCTCATCGGTAGTTCCTGGAGGAAGTGTGCTTTCAAATATGAATAACCTCTCACCCTCTTTCCATATGCTTTTTATATCCCTTATAGCCATGTTTATATACTTGAGGTTGGGAGTCTTGTTTTTGTTAAGGGGTGTTGGTACAGAGACTATAAATACATCTACATTTTTTAAATCCTTTTTTGTATTGGTTGGAAAGAATGTTTTTCCAAGAACATCACTTATCTCTTTATCTTCTACATCAACTATATAGCTCTTTCCTTTGCTTAAAAGGTTAATTTTCTCCTCTGATATATCAAAGGCTCTAACTTTAAAACCTTTTCGTGCAATCAGTAAAGATAGAGGTAAACCAACATACCCAAGCCCTACAACAGAAACCTCTATTTCTCTATTTTTAATTCTCTTTTTAAAACTTGATATATTCTCCGCCAAACTCTGCTTCCTCTCCAAGTTCTTCCTCTATTCTTATTAACCTGTTATACTTTGCTGTTCTCTCACCCCTTGCAGGTGCTCCTGTTTTTATCTGATATGCATTTGAACCAACTGATAGATCAGCAATATAGGTATCCTCTGTTTCTCCTGATCTGTGGGAGACCATAACTTTGTAATTGTTATCCTTTGCAATTCTTATTACCTCCAGAGTTTCTGTTAGTGTCCCTATTTGATTTAATTTTATTAGAATAGCATTTGCTATACCGCTCTCTATACCCTTAAGTAATCTTTCTTTATTTGTAACAAATATATCATCTCCAACAATCTGAATTCTTTTTCCCAATCTCATGGTTATCTCTTTCCACCCTTCAAAATCATCTTCAGATAGAGGATCTTCAATAGAAATTATTGGATATCCTTCCACAATCTTCTCATAGTAATCTATCATCTCTCTGGCTGTTCTTTTTTTTCCTTCAAATAAGTATTTACCATCCTTGTAAAACTCAGATGCAGCACTATCTATAGCTATAAACACCTCTTTGCCAGGTTTGTATCCAGATTTCTCTATAGCTTCAATTATTAATTTTATGGCTTCCTCATGTGAATTAAGGCTTGGTGCAAAACCTCCCTCATCTCCAAGTCCAGAAAGTAACTTTCTCTCCTTCAAAATACTCTTTAGACTCATATAAATTTCACTGGCAGATCTGATTGCCTCTTTAAAGGAATTAAAACCTTTTGGGACTATCATAAATTCCTGAATGTCAAGATTGTTATCTGCGTGTTTTCCTCCATTTAAAATATTCAGGAATGGAACCGGAAGGACATTTGCCTGAGCTCCTCCAATGTAAAAGTAAAGTGGAATACCAAGGAAATTTGAAGCAGCACGGGAGGTAGCAAGGGAAACCCCGAGAATGGCGTTAGCCCCGAGACTACTTTTGTTATCTGTTCCATCAAGTTTAATCATTCTTCTGTCAATTTCTCTCTGTTTCAAACAATCCATCCCGAGGATCTCTACAGATATTAACTTCTCTACGTTATCACATGCTTTTCTAACACCCTTTCCGTGGAATCTTTTGTCTTTATCTCTCAACTCAAGAGCTTCGTGTTTTCCAGTTGATGCCCCTGAAGGGACAGCAGCTCTTCCCATAAAACCAGATATTGTATAAACTTCAACCTCTATAGTTGGATTTCCTCTTGAATCCAGAATCTCTCTTGCTCTCACATCAATTATCTCTTCCACTCTTCACCTCCATTGTTTCCTTAGCGAACAAAGCTGCTCCAAGAGCACCCATTATCTGGGGATGCTCTGGAATACTTATTTTCAATTTTAATAAATCCTCAAGCGCCATCACCACGCCAGGGTTCTTTGCAACTCCTCCAGTCATAACAATCTCTTCTTTAATTCCAACTCTCTTCATAAGAGACAAAGCTCTCTTGGCAACAGAGTAGTTTATTCCCTTGATAATATCCTTTTTATCCTTTCCCTCAGCGAGGAGAGAAACCACCTCAGATTCTGCAAAGACTGTGCATATACTCGTTATTTCTACCATGTTTTTCGCTTCTTTGTGAAGAATGCCAAAATTGTCAAGTTTCTCTTGAAGAGCATGAGACATAACCTCAAGGAATCTCCCAGTGCCTGCTGCGCATTTATCATTCATGGCAAAATCAAGAACCTCTCCCATATCTCCAACTCTTATAGCTTTGCTGTCCTGTCCACCTATATCTATTATTGTGTGAACATTTGGGAAAAAATACTTTGCTCCCTTTGCATGACAGGAGATTTCTGTTTTTGTTATGTCAGTGAAATCAACATTTATCCTTCCATATCCTGTGGCAAGGATAAGTGATAAATCCTCTCTTTTGAGATTAACCTCCATAAGAATTTCATCTATTAATTTATTGGCAACTTCGTTCCCCCTTACACCAGTAGGAGCAACTTTTGATGCAACAATTTTAATTTCCTCGTTTGCATGTATCAAGACAACCTTAGTGGATACAGAACCAATATCTACTCCCATAAAATATTTCATGAAATCACCTCCAGGAAACCTTCCAATCTCGTTTTGATTTGCTCTTTAGGAAAGTTTGTTTCGTCAACTAAATCTCCATCTATAACAATTGACGGTATTCCCTTTTCTATCAATCTTTTTCTCAAAATATATGAATTACCTGCACCCTGTCTGCATCCCCACTGGTTGAAAATTACTACTCCATCTGCTTTGTACTCATTGATACCTTCCATAGCCAGAGAGGACCTATCGTCCACATTTGAGAAGGCAGTGGAAGAGAGAACCTTCTTTGCGAGCGACAGAAACGGCTCATTTATATCAAACTCATCCCAGTAAACTTTACTTGTCTCCTCAAAAACGATATAAGCTCCCTTTTTGTTAAACCAGTTAAATAAATCAGTCTTAAAGTATGGTCCAAGGTGCATCCAGTAGATTTTCTTTTTAACCGGTAAGAATTCCCTTTTCTTTAACCTTTCTTTAATTTCATCCCTTAAAGCCTTAAAGAATTTAACCCCATATCTTGAACCAAAAGCAGAAAATATCATTCCTGCATATCCAAGAAATTTCCTTCCCTCTATTACAACTCCCTCTTTTCTCAATTCGTTTGCTTCTACGAGATATTTCCTTGCTTCATTGGAGTAAAATAAAGCATCTCTTAGTCTATTAAAAGAATTTCGTTTCCCAACAGATTTACTTAGTTTCTCAAATACATTCTTAATGGATTCTGCCACATATTCCAGTGTAAAATTATCGTATCTATACGGAACATCTATAACATTAAAATCTCCTCCGAGCTCCTTTGAAATTAAAAAGAATGAATGAATTGCAGAATGACATGGTTGATTTGTAACTACGAGAAAGTTTGGTCTGGGAAGAAAGCCCATCTTTACAAGTCCCACAAGACCTCTATGAACACTGCATAGATCCTTTGAATACACAATGTCCTCAATTTCATAAAGAGTTGGAGAGGAGATTCCAAAATTGGCAGAGACTGCTGAGGCAACCTCTGGAAGAATAGGGTATATGTCAAGGGCATAGAAGATCTCTGTTGGCATAAAAACATTACTCATGACCACAGTGCTGTTCTTACCAAAGTTCTTTTTTAAAATTTCCATGGAAAAATTGATGGATACTTTGGCTATTCTATCTGGTTTCAATATCTGTATAAGTATT
>Ga0190359_1002832_pt1 | contig 10226 bp, 10 predicted proteins | sample 48721823_MG_FD_161269 | JGI IMG/M metagenome (GOLD analysis project Ga0190359, IMG submission 161269) | Hydrothermal vent microbial mat bacterial communities from Southern Trench, Guaymas Basin, Mexico - 4872-18-2-3_MG | ecosystem: Environmental > Aquatic > Marine > Hydrothermal vents >...
CCCAGATATGGATTGCTGTTTCAGTCTATTTGCTTGTGGCGATAATTAAAAGATGTTTTCCCTTTTTTGTGGGTTGCTTGTTGACTTGTCCTTTATTTTATACTTATGATAGGTGATGAAGCCGCTTAGAGGATGGGAATTTGATGAATTGGACGAAAAATCAAAAGCAACAAAAAAATTAAATTCTTATCTTTAAGGTCTTAACAATTGGGGCGGCGATTCTAAAAAAGGCGAAAAAACTCCAAGTAAAGATTTGAAATATTGGGAAAAATGGTAAAAAGATATGAATATTGAAAAATCTGAAAAAATTAGATTAAAATTAAAAGAATCAAGTGTAGGTATTGCGGGAGCTGGTGGACTTGGATCAAATGTTGCCATAGCTCTTGCCCGCAGTGGCATTGGAAAACTTGTGTTAGTTGATTTTGATAAAGTGGAAGAAAATAATCTAAGCAGACAATACTTTTTCAGAGATCAAATTGGCAAGTTAAAAATTCATGCTCTTAAAGAAAATATAAAAAGAATTAATCCTGATGTTAAAGTTGAAATTTTAGATATTAAATTATCAAAAAAAAATATGCAAAAACCTTTTGAAGATGTTGACGTGGTAGTTGAAGCACTTGACAGCGCGGAAATAAAAACTTGTTTTGTTGAAGAAATTCTTGAAAAATTACCTAACACTCCATTAGTTGCCGCAACGGGTGTTGCAGGATATGGAAATTCTGATAGAATTAAAACAATTCACTCAGGAAATCTTAATTTATGTGCTGATGAAGAAGCAAGGTCAAGTGAAGATGATGTTTTACTTGCTCCAAAAGTTTGTCTAATGGCTAATTGGCAGGCAAATCTTGTTTTAGAAATACTCTTAGGAGAAGATAAATGAGTATTGAAGTAAACGGTAAAAACATAGATTGGATTGAAAATGAAACAGTAAAGGAACTTCTTAAAAGAGTGAAATATACATTTCCTTTAGTAGTTGTTAAAATAAATAATGAACTTGTCCCTAGAAATAAATTTAATGAAAAAATTGTTCCGGACAATTCAAAGATTGCTGTTATTCATATGATCAGTGGCGGATAATAAATCTATGAGAAAATCTGTCCGGTTTTCTCATCTCTTATCATAAAATAAAACACAAAAATTGATGGGATCACAAGTAAGGTTAACAACCAAAATTGAGCATCTAACATGCCTGAATCAATTAGAATTGGAATAAAAGCAAAAGGGAACTTAAAAGAAATGACCTTGAATTTAGTGCCTTCTCAGCATGCCAAACTCGTAAAAGTATGCGCCGTTTCACCTCGTAATACTACACGCCTCTTGACATATAACAGCACACGCAGTTGGCGACGCCATCGGAATGATCGTGACTTATTTGTCGATCCACTCTAATTTATTTAGCTTGATTTGAATGATTTGAATCCTGCCTTTGGGTTTTGATCTGTTAAATTTTTTTTTGACTTGACAAAAATTAAATAATGTTATATATTTCTAACAATATGTTAGATTATTATCACATTTGGAGGAGAAAATGAAAAAATCGTGGCTTAAATATCTAGGTTTTCTGGGATTCCTAGGCCTCCTTGGGATATTCACAGACAACATCGGTTTTTTTGGCTTCTTTGGTTTTTTTGGCTTCTTTTCTTACACCAGAGTCGTTAGTGACGAACGGCTGGAGGCAAACATCAACAAAGCAGCAAGAAACGCTTTTTTTGTCTTCCTATCGGTCTTTGTGATCGCCACGGTTATCGCTGGGATAATAGAAGATATCTCGGTATATACCTATGCATTCATTGTGCTTGTTATCCTGCAATTGGTAACATTTTCTTTTTCTTTAAAGTTTTATGAGAAATGATAGAGGAAAATACAATGCCTTTCAGGACACGAATCAAGGAATTCAGGGCGAAGTACAATCTGACTCAAGAGGATTTGGCCAACATGGTTAAAATAAGAAGGGAAACCATCATTTATCTTGAAAAAGGAAAATACAATCCATCTCTGAAACTAGCTCACGATGTAGCAACTGCATTGAAGGCAACCATCAATGAGCTTTTTATCTTCGACGATAAAGAAGAGCAGAGATGAAACTTAAAAAAATCATCCGTGCTCTGGATTCATGGCTCTGTATCTCCTTCATCGCGTTTTTGCTGTGGATTATTACCTCTCTACTCTCATCTTTACTGTTTAAGATAGAGACAAGCACACAATCAGAAAGCACATCGAGAGTGATGCTGGCTATGCTGGCGGTTTCTTCTATCAACACCGCTGTCTTGCTCTATCTGATCCTCCGGTCCCGATGGCATGGAATCTAACTTATCCTGGTTATTGCTCTTGAAGTGTATGTCGTCCAATATTTTCTAGGAGAAATGGAAGTCATTTTTTTCAATGCGAGCGTGAACATGTCTCTTCGAACTGTTTATTCGCAGATGGTTGGCGGCGTCTTTTTTGCCGTTTTATTTGCAGTTGCTGCTGTGTTCATATCGGGGAAATTGAAGAAACCAGAAAAAGTCTCGGAAGTTCCGAACACAAGGCTCCACATGCCCAAAAGCGAATTTGCCCTAAAATTTTCCCTTCTCAGTCTTGTCATCTACCCCCTTCTTTATTTTCTCTTCGGCTATTTTGTGGCCTGGCAGTTTCCCCTAATCCGCCAGTTCTACTCTGGCTCTACGGTCATCCTGCCTTTCTTTGAACATTTTCACACAATGCTTACTGCCAATCCTGTCCTTCCGCTTTGGCAGATGGCCAGAGGAATCATATGGGTGTTGATTGCCCTCCCCGTTATACGGATGATGAAAGGCCGAGCATGGGAAGCTGCTGTAGCGTTAGGATTACTCTTCTCTCTGGTTATGAACTCTGCCCATTTCATGCCGAATCCCTACATGCCTCCTGCTGTGCGTCTGGGTCACTTTATCGAGACAGCAAGTTCCAACTTTATCTGGGGCATGTTCATCGTCTGGCTCATGCACCGAAAACACATATCTCTGTTAGACCTCATTAAAAGACATTACGAATAGGGGACGCCCATTAGAAGGCGGCTGTCAACAGGCTTAAAAGGTCCATAAATCCTTTTTGACGGATGAAATTGGCGAAGCTTGACCGGAGCCACTGGCTGTGGTATTAGCTAACTAGAAGAATTGGCAATCATCCATGAAACAACGAATGAAAGGGATCTTCCATCGCTTCAAACAAAAAGACACTCCTAACGAAAAAAAACCGCCCGCTCAGGATGATAAATACATACCGGATGAACTGACCCTCAAGAAAATAGGCAAAAAAAAGGATTCTCCTCTTAATGACCCTGTCTGGAAAGCCTCTTTACTGGTCTTATCCGGGAGCTTTTTACTCGGCCTTCTCCAGCTTATAATCGGTTATTCCCGCCCGATCCTTTCCTGGTTCCCCGCCCTTGCAGCACTGGCTACCTGGATACTGACAGTCCGGATGCTCCTTATGGATGCCAAATTGAAAAAATTCTGGATAGGCTGGCTTGTCTTAAGTATTGTGCTGCCCCTCCTTCTTGCCAGAGGCGGAAATATCTGGGGAGCCGCTGTGGGAGGCTCTTTTTTCTTTTTGCTGTTCCGAAAATACAGACCCTACCGCCATCTCACATCCCGCAGGCGGGCAGCCCTGTTTCTTCTGGGATTTCTGATGTTTGTTCTTCTTATAACCGGAGGAAGAACCGTATCAACCGCTCCTCCTGAAGAAGCTCTCCCCGGCACCGCTCAAACAGAACAAAATGTCACTCCGGAATCAGCGAACGGGGCAAGTTTTATCGGTCATTACGCTTCCGGCTCCCTTGAGGTTTTCTGGTTTTTTAGTCTTTTTCATCTGTTCTTCCGGGCCCGACTTCATTTCATGAAACTCAGACCGAAGCTGGCTGTAAGCGCTGTTCTCATAACGGTCACCCCTGTTCTGCTCATCATATTTATGGGTCTTATCCTTCTCTACGGGACACTCGGTGCCACACGGGGAGCAAGGGTAAGAGCAGTGCTCCAGAACTGGACGGAACTCGCGGCCGTTGATGAAAACTTTATCTCCTCCCTTTTTCCCGAATCCTTTCTTTACACGGAAACTGGGACTGGAAGTCCTGCTAACGAAGACAAACCTCTCTGGCTTGATGAATTTCTCCTGTCTCTTTATGCCGAAGGATCTCCCTTTGCCAAAAAAGCGGTTATCAACCAGGCGGATTATTTTTGGGTAGAACCCGATTTGTGGATCATCCATATTAAGAAGGAAAAACAAGGTGACCTGCAGGTACAGGCCGGGATGGTCGACTCAGCCATGATGAACCGATTGGCTCAAATCGTCCAGAGTAATGTCCGCTTCGCTCCCTCAATGACTCTAACCGTCATGGACAAACCAGTAGCCACAGTGAGGCCGGATGCAAAAAAACCGCCCAAAAAAATCGAAGGGAGGTTCCTCCCCGAACAAGAACCGCAAAAAGATACGTCGAAGGAAGGAAAATCCCTATGGCACAAACCCATTGGATTCGGGCTGACTGACATCGACCTCATTGAGCTCAAAGACGGAAAGCTCGCAAATCAAAAAATGCTTCTGGTTATCGAAGCGAGCATAGCCAGTATCCTGGAAGAGCTCACATCAGAAAAAAATCCATTCGGTCAGGCGGTTATGTTCTCCCTTCTGGCCATCGCTTTTGTACTGCTTTTTTTAGAGGCATTCATATTCTTTTTCGGAATCCGGATAGCCACAGGATTCACTTCCGCTGTCCGGTCCCTTTACCGGGGCACTCAGCGGATTGCCAAAGGCGACCTTGACACCCAGATCAATATCCCAAATGAAGATGAACTGGGTGAGCTTGCCCATTCCTTCAATACCATGGCCATAGCTGTCAAAAAGGGCCGAGAAGAAGCCATACTGCGCGCTCACCTGGAGGGAGAGCTGGAAACAGCCCGGAAAATCCAGGAAAGGCTTCTGCCGCATGAGATGCCTCAATTTCCCGGTTTTGAAATCGCAGGTACCAGTATTCCAAGCAAGCAAGTGGGCGGAGATTATTTCGATTTTCTGGACCTGGGAAAAGGACGGCTGGGAATCGCCATAGCTGACGTTTCCGGCAAAGGAATCCCTGCGGCTCTTCTGATGGCCAACCTACAGGCAAGCTTCCACTCACAGATCATGGAGACCAAAAAAGTCGGAGATGTGGCAACCCGCATCAACAACATGATCGTAAAGTCCACGGATTCCAACATGTTCGTGACTTTCTTTTATGGGCTTCTGGACAGAAATCAATCCACATTCACGTCAACAAATGCCGGCCATAATCCTCCTGTCCTCTGGAGAGTCAATAAGAAGATCGAACGCTTGACAGAGGGAGGACTGGTTCTCGGTTTTCTTCCTGATCAAAAATACGCACAGCAAACCGCTGCCTTGAATCCCGGCGATATTCTTGTCTTGTTCACCGATGGGATCACAGAGGCGCGGGCTCCTGACGAAGATATAACCGAGGATAAACTCTTCGGTGAAGACCGGCTGATCCAAGTCATCAAGGACAACGCTTCTCTCCCTGCCCGGGAGATCCAGGCCGCTATCCTCCAGGCAGTGTCCGCTCATACCAAAAACAGACCCCAGGACGACGATATCACCCTTGTGATCATCAAACGCAGGGAAGTCAAAAAATAGTCAGATAAGAACAAATAATTGTTTAAAATTGCTCTTTGGCACAACTTGTGCTATTTTAGTGCGAATTACATTAAATCCCATTGATGCAGGATTTTTTGTCAATTTTTAAGTGCCGCGGCTGTATTGAATAATCACACTTCACGCTGTCACTGCTTCTGGAAACGTAAGGGAAGGGCGAAAACAGGAACCGGGCTATAGGAGATCACCTTTTCAGTGGTGCTCCCAAGGAAAAAACGCTCCACTGCCCCGGGGCCGCAGGTGGAAATTACGATAAGGTCACACTTGTGCGCTTCTGCATAATCCACGATACCGAGCTCCGCACTCAAGGAACGGACCACATCCTCGGTTATTTTGATGCCTTCATGCTCCCGTTTCTTCCTCATGGAAAGCCTCTTGTGGACCGTTTCTATCATCTCGTCCAGCACTCTGGGACTAAACTGCTGGTCATGCAGCTCGAGCACATGCAGCAGCACCAGTTCCGAATCAAAACTCTTGGCCAGCTTCCAGGCATAATCCCGTTCGATTTCCTCGTGCTCGGAAAAATCGGTAGGAACAAGGATCCGGTTGAACTCCAGTTTTTTGGCTTTCTTCTTTGTCAGGAGCATAGGCACTTTTGAGCTGCGCAGGACCTGATTCGCCACGCTTCCGATAAAGAGTTTTTCCAGGGCTGAAAGGCCTTTTTTTCCCATGACAATAAGATCGAAAGATTCCTCTTCCGCGGTTTTAACGATCTCCTTGGCGGGATTTCCTTCCCGGATCATGGAACGGAATTTTGCCTTGTGGGCCTTTTTTATCTTCTCCAGCCTCTCCAGAGCTTCCTGCTTGATGACATCGATGCGGCGCACCAGCTCACCCTTTACAGATTCGGTTGTATTATAGAGAGACGAAGGGAAGTCCGGCACCACATGCAAGGCTGTCAGTTCTGCCTTAAAGACTTTGGCCATCTGCTCGGCATGGCGCATAGCCTCCTGAGCTTCATCGGAAAAATCTGTGGGCCAAAGAATCTTTTTTATAAAATCTGCCATTTTAAACTCCTTAACCTGGATTATTCACAAGTCGAGGTTGCTGCAGATGCGAGGCACAGGGTGCGAAGCTGTGGTCCTTCACCGCGAGTACCCTGTAACAAAGCAGATGCAGTAAGATCGGCTTGCCTATATGGTAAAAAAATGGCGATTAAAATGAAAGTAAAAACAAACAAAAACATTTCAATTGTCATTTTTATGAAAAGCATGTATATCCTTGAAAGCAAAACAAAAAAATGATCATCGCCATTTTGTTATGAATAGGTCAGGTTAATTAACCTGACCTATTCATAACAATATCTTGTATTGAGGTTATGGTTATTGTATCAGGAAAAACGGAAAAGGCAATATTCTTTGTTCCCTCTTAAAGTCTTCATAACCTTTCTCCTCCTGTATAGTTTGTATAAGGAGCATCTCTCTTGATTCTAGCAAATTTCATTCTTTAAGGTACAGGCTTTCTTAAATATCCAGACAATAAAATCTCAACATCACTCAGTCAAATCAAATCACTTGGCAACCTTTTTCATTTTTTCAGCGTATATAATAATATGAATAGTTTGATTAAAACCATTCTGATTAAATTATCACATGAGGAGAGAAATGACATATCTATCTAGGATCGAGGAAATATTACTTCTGGCCATCTGGAAGCTAAAAGAAAACGCCTATGGAATTGCCATCCGCCGTCAGGTGGAAAAAGATACCGGAATATCCTGGTTGTCCGAGGCCATTTACGCTCCCTTGAGCCGTCTTAAGGATAAAGGCTATGTAACATCCATAAAAGCTCAAAGATCCACAGAAAAAGGAGGGCGCCCCAGGATTTATTATCAGCTCTCTCCATCCGGTCTTGGTAAATTAGCCTCTCTTCAAAAAGTCAACCAGTCGCTCTGGGAAGGAGTCCCGGACTTAAAAAAAGCAGCTGAAAATGGATAGGCAGCCATCCGTATTATCCAGATTCACTCACCTCTGCCTGTGCCTTTTAACCGATGAGCACATGCGTGAGACCATCCTGGAAGATATGGAGGAGCGTTATGCCTGGGATAGGGAGAACAAAGGTCCTTTTCGTGCCGGATTATCCTGGCTTTCGTCACTCCTCGTTATTCTGGCGACATTTACTTTAAAGTCTATTATATGGAGATTCGTCATGTTTAAAAATTATCTAAGAACAGCTCTCAGAAACATCAAAAGACAACCGGGTTTTTCATTTATTAACATTTCCGGATTTGCTATCGGGCTTGCCTGTGTGATCATGATCCTTCTCTGGGTTCAGCATGAGTGGAGCTATGACCGTTTTCATGCCCATTCAGATAATATCTACAGATTATGTAATCCCAAACATCCCTATCATGCACCCCAGACAGCCAGCATATTAGAAGAAAATATTCCTGAAATAAAAGATTTCGCCAGAATAAGACCGGGTTCTGAGTGTATCGTTGAATATAAGGAAAAAAAGTTCATAGAAAAAAACATCGCCCACGCTGACGCAGCTCTTTTTAAAATATTTTCTTTTAAATTCAAACTGGGGAACCCGGAATCAGCCCTTAAAGAACCCTTCAGCCTCGTTATCTCTGATAAAATCGCACATAAATATTTCGGCAACGAAAATCCCTTAGGAAAGCAGTTGACCATAAATAACTCCGGACACTATACGGTCAAGGGTGTGATGGAAGACATGCCGCAAAATTCCCATTTCCGTTTCGATGCCATTGCCACTCTTTCCAATGCGGACGAGGTATTCGGGAAAGACTGGATGAACAACTGGGGATGGGAGAATTTTCTTATCTATCTTGAAATGCAGGAAAATTTTTTGCCCGCAGAGGTTGCGGAGAAATGCAATCGGCTCATTTTAGAACACCGACCTTCAGATGCGGGCGATCCCCCTCCTGATTATTCACTGCAGAATTTGAAAGATATTCACCTTTTCTCTTCCCACTTTGAAAATGACATACAGCCGCAAAGCAGCATGACCTATGTGCTGATTTTCTCCGCTATCGGACTGCTCATACTGCTCATTGCCTGTTTCAATTATGTGAACCTTCTAACCGCCAGCGCGGCATCAAGGGCAAAGGAGATAGGAATCAGAAAAGTAGTCGGCGCTGAACGCAGTAATCTTGTTTTTCAATTTATTGGAGAATCCTATGTGATACTATCTGCCGCGCTTGTCATCTCACTTGTCCTTGTCAAGGTTATGCTGCCCATATTCAATTCTCTCTCAAACAAGACCCTGGAATTATCAGCACTCCTTCGCATGAGCACTCTTTTCCCCATACTGGGAATCATGATCATCACAGGCATTCTATCAGGGTCCTATCCCGCATTTATTCTTTCCGGAATCCAGCCAAGAAAAGCCATGAAAGCATCCGTGCATATCAGGAACTCCGGATTCAATGCGAGAAAGATATGCGTCGGAATCCAATTCACCATTGTGATCATTCTTTTTTGCTGCGGGTTTCTTATGTTCCGGCAGATCCATTTTCTTCAACGCAAAGAGATGGGATTCGATAAGAATTATACTCTCGTATCAGAAGTAAACAGTTTTGAGTCCGAAGAGAAATACAGCACCCTGAAACAAGAGATGCTTAAAGAGAGTGTTGTGAAGAGTGTGACTGCGGCCTCAAGGGTCCCCTCCGATCCCCTCAATAACTGGGGAGGGATAGTAGCCGAAGGCCAGACAAAAAAGATCACCCTGCCTTTTGTTCACGTTCATCATGACTATTTTGAAACACTGGGTATAACCGCTTCTCAAGGAAGACTCTTTTCAAAAGACATTGAGACAGATCTTCAGGACGCTGTCATTCTGAACACCTCGGCGGTAAAAGCACTGGGAATCCAGGATGATCCGATAGGACAAACAGTAGAAATCACCTGGCCTTCCTCAAATAGGAAAGTCATTGGCGTCATTGATGATTTCCACTTTGAATCGCTGTATGAAACCATGAAGCCAACCGTATTTGTCCCTGACTTCAGATGGTGCCGGAAGCTCCTGGTGAATCTCTATCCGTCAAATGTCCATCACACCATGGACAGACTTTACGGCGTCTGCAGCCGCTTATATGAGGACCAGATCTTTGAGTTTCACTTTCTGGACGAGAAACTGGATTCTCTTTACCGGTCGGACAGAAATACGTTCCGCTTATTGGGATACTTTACCGGGCTGGCTGTTCTTATTGCCTGTATGGGATTGTTCGGCATGGCAACTTTGATGATGCGCTCCCGCATCAAAGAAATAGGTATCAGGAAGGTGCTCGGAGCCCATATAACAGGCATAATCATTCTTTTTTCAAAAGATTTTTCCAGATGGATACTGCTTGCCAATCTCATTGCCTGGCCTATTGCCTATTATGCTATGTACAGGTGGCTGCAGAATTTTGCCTACCGGATCGATATAACCATTTGGCCCTTTCTTCTGGCTGGGATGGTTTCGCTGGTTATTGCGCTGCTGACTGTGAGCGGGCAGGCTGTCAAAGTCGCCACGGCCAATCCGGCAGAGAGCTTAAGATACGAATAAGAAGACACTCCATAGCCTTCCGTTTGCTTTTTCCTTGGTTATAAAACTTCAAGATCCAATAGGAT
>Ga0190359_1002834_pt1 | contig 10222 bp, 14 predicted proteins | sample 48721823_MG_FD_161269 | JGI IMG/M metagenome (GOLD analysis project Ga0190359, IMG submission 161269) | Hydrothermal vent microbial mat bacterial communities from Southern Trench, Guaymas Basin, Mexico - 4872-18-2-3_MG | ecosystem: Environmental > Aquatic > Marine > Hydrothermal vents >...
GATGGTGAGACTGGACCTTATGTGCAATATACACATGCCCGCTGTAATTCTGTGTTAAAAAAATATAATAAACCTGTTACAATGAAAGTAGATTTCTCATTATTAAAAGAAGAGGAAGAAAGAATAATATTGAATTTACTTTACCAATTTCCAACTGTAATAGAAAAAGCAGCTGAATTCTACAAGCCGAGCTTAATAACTAGACATTTATTAGATTTAAGCCAGTCATTTAATGAATATTACCATAAGCATAAATTCATACAAGAAGATAAGGATTTAGAAAAAGCACGTATATTATTAGTCAGTTCTGTTAAACAAGTTCTTGAAATTGGTTTAAATTTATTGGGAATTAGTGCCCCCGACGTGATGTAAGGCAAAACTTTATAAAGTACTGGTTTTTCCATTGGTCTAAGATTCTTATGGCGAACAATGTTCCCCGATATTGACCGCAAGGTCACATAAAAGGAATCAAAGAGGATTAACAAAAATGGTCAGTATTTATGACGTTGAACCCCGAAAGTTAATTGAAGAGGCAGCTAAACAATTAGAAAAAATGCCGGAAATGGCCCCGCCTGAATGGGCAGCTTATGTAAAAACCGGCAGACATAGAGAAAGACCTCCTCAAGAAAATAATTGGTGGTATATAAGAAGTGCAGCTGTATTAAGATCTGTCTACAAATTAGGTCCAATTGGTGTATCAAAATTACGTACTAAATATGGCGGCCGTAAAAACAGAGGCCATAAGCCAGACAAGGTTTTTAAAGCTAGTGGCAATATTTTAAGAAAGATTCTACAAAAACTAGAATTAATTGGTTTTGTTAAACAAGCAGAAAAAGGTGTTCATAAAGGCCGTATTATTACTCCCAAGGGCAAATCTTTCATAGACAAAATTGTAGTTAAAATTAAAGAGCCTTATAAAGCAACTAAAAAATCTGTTAAATTAGAGAATGTTGCTCAAAAAGCAATAGAAAAGCCAAGAGAAGAGAAACCGGAGCCAAAGCCGAAAAAAGCTGAAAAAAAACCTGGTGAAAAGAAAGAAGTTGTTAAAGAAAAACCTGTTAAAGAGGAAAAGCCAAAGACAGAGTCTAAGAAAGAAGAAAAAAAGGAAACACAAAAGAAAAAAGAAACTAAAGATAAGAAAAAATGACACGCTATAAATCACCTGCAAAAAAGAACAGACTGGCAAAAAGGATTAAACAAAGTAGATGGGCGCCTTTCTGGACAGTTCCTAAAATATATGGTAAAAACAGGCGTGTTCATCCTGGCAGGCATACTAAAATAAAAAGGCAATGGCGCAGAGGCAGTAAAACCCGGGTATAAAAACAATGAAAAATTACAAAAATTTTTTGTGTACAAAAAATCACGGGGTGATTTTTTAGTATGGCAAAATTAGAACGAACTTATAATGTACCGTTAAGAAAAGGTTTTCAAAAAGCTCCTAGATATAAAAAAGCCAAGAAAGCTGTCAAGACATTAAAAGAATTTTTAGCCAGGCATATGAAAGTTGACATTAAAGATGTCAAGATAGGCCCTGTTGTCAATAAAAAGATTTGGGAACGCGGCATAAGAAAACCACCTCACCATGTAAAAGTTACTGCTGTTAAAGAAGATGACATAGTAAAAGCAGAATTATTCGGCCATAAATATGAAGCTTTGAAATTAGAAACAGAAGAAAAGAAGGAAGAGAAAAAAACAAAAGAAAAAGATGTCAAGGAACTTGAAAAAGAACTTGATGAAGTAGTTAAAAAGCCTAAAGAAAAGAAAGAAACTAAGAAACCTGCTAAGAAAAAAACAGTGGAAAAAGAAACAAAAGCAAAGCCAAAGAAAGCTCCTGTTAAAAAGAAGGATAAAGCAAAAAAAGCTGTAAAGAAAAAACTTGCTAAAAAAACAACTTCTAAGAAGAAATCTGCTAAGAAGAAAACTGTTAAAAAATCTAAAAAATAATATTCTAACTGGCTTATTTCACACAACTACTTAATATAACCAGGAACCGCTGTGGTTCGTCGCCTCATAGGATAAGCAGCTTAATTTGGCGACTTAGAAAATACTAATAAAAATTCAATAGACTCATTTTATAACTTGTGATTCTATTTTTTTAAAGACGTCAGCTATGCAAACAAACAAATTGACTTCTGTTACTTCTGACTTATATGTTTTTTTGCCTTCTAAGGTTGCATTTATCTCATATTTATGTGATTTGGCGCCGTGCACCTTTTTTAGATGTAAAGTTAATTTTTTATAATCTTCTCCTAGAGCATCTGAAAACTTACGAGCATAATTACCTATAATCTTTTTTAAAACTATAAGTTCAGAAGTTTCCAGTTCGTCAAACCCTAATAACTCAATGTTCCCGCCAAGTTTCATGTGTAACAATAACTATTTATAATATTTAAGATAATGAAATATATAAAATTTATGATTTATATATCTACAACTGCCCGTATAACAACACCATCAGAAGTTTCTTTTATAGACATTTCATTGTAAGTAGGTGCTTTAATATCTCCGTGAGTATCATAATTTTTAGCAAAGTCGCCTGAAGCAGAACAAGATAGCTCATACTTATTATCTACTTTAGTAATTTTCATATTATCAAATTGGCTGAATAACATATGCTCTGTATCTAAATAGAATAACAGCTCGCCTAAGAAGTCAAACAATAGTTTTTCAAGTTTATCAGCCTTAACCTTAATCTCAAACTTTTTTACAGCTTTAACCTTTGTTATATCTGTTAATATATTGAACATAGCAAGAGCTACATTAGCAAAAGCTTCTTCCATATTTTTTCCGTAAGCTTCAAACATTGCGTCTGCAGTATGGTCTAAATACTTGAATTTCATGAGAATAAAGAAAAAATAAGAGCTTATTAATGTTTTCTAATAAAATATTGGTTTTATCTGTAAATCACTGTCTGAAGGTTCTTCGTCATCATCTGAATCAGTGTTTGTGGCTGGATTTTTAGTTGGTACTGGATTACTAAACAAATTAAATGCACCTGGAGATATATCAGATGTTTCAGATGTGTTGTCTTCATCAACAAACTTTTGCAAAAAATCTATTACTTTCTTTATATCTTCTTTAGAATTTCTTTTTAGGTCAACTTTTATTTCTACCATTAAAGTTATTATTTTTTCATGTGTTTTTATAGTTTTGTATTCCTGAAAGCATAAACTTTATAAACAATTCCTTAATCCAGGGTAATAGGTGTTTTATTATGGAAACCGCAAGACCATTAGACGCATTAAACAAGTTAAGAAATCAGCGTGTGTTAATAGACTTAAAAAACAATAAACAATTAGTTGGAAAATTGCAGGCATTTGACATACACATTAATGTTGTGTTGGAAGATGCTGAAGAACGGGTAGATAGCGAAGTAAAAAGAAAATTAGGCACTATCTTCATTCGTGGAGATACAATAATTATGATTTCTGGCGCATAAGTGAAGCAAAATGACAAAAGGAACTCCTTCTATGGGTAAGAAGTCCGGTAAAAAGACCCATATCAGATGTAGAAGATGCGGTAAACATGCTTACCATATAAGAAAGAAAAGATGCAGTTCCTGTGGTTTCGGCCTAACTAATAAAATAAGAAGTTATAAGTGGATGAAGAAAAAAACACTCGCACATTCTTAAATTGGTTTTTTTATAAATACAGTAAATTATTTAAACAAAATTAAAGTTCATAACGACTAAGCGGAGATGCGTTAAAATCGACACCGTCGATTCACTAATCTCCTTGTTCACCAAAAACACGTTCACGCGGAGATGCCGGAGCGGTCAAGCGTAAAAGCCATGGTTTTTACTGTGGTCCTTACGGACCAAACGGGACAGGCTTAGGTCATTTCAAAGGTGTGTTGAGCTTTATGCTGTGATGTGAAGACACCTGTTGGCTTAGTGCCTACGCAGGTTCGAATCCTGCTCTCCGCATCATAATCTTAAAATTACAGCAACCTTTATAAACAACCAAGGATTCTCATGCTATTAGAGAGAGAAAAAAACCGAAAAAAATAACATTTTTCTCGATTAAGTGGCGGAGATATGAAAGGAAAACCACTGTTGCCAACATTAAGAACAAAGAAAAGATATGTTGTCTATGAATATATATCTGATAAGAATATAAGCCACAACAACATAGTCAGTGCTGTGAAAAAGTCTTATAAAGAATGTTTCGGCACTTTTGGACTAAGTGAAGCTGGTTTAATGGACACTAAAATACATAATAAAAATAGAGGAATATTAAAGGTAAACCATAAATATCTGGACAAATTATGTGTGTCAATGGCAATGATAACTAATGTCAATGACCAAAACTTAGTTTTACACACTGTAGGTGTGTCTGGCATCTTAAAAAAAGCTAAAAACAAATACATGTCTGGATAAAAGGAGGGATAAAATGCAACCAATACAGCACCAAATGATGGGTTATGACAGGGCCATTACAATGTTTTCCCCTGATGGGAGATTATTGCAAGTAGAATACGCTAAAAAGACAGTAAGACAAGGCAGCACTGCTATTGGCATAAGTTGTAAAGATGGCGTTATTTTAGTAACTGATAAAAGAATTGTAGATAAATTAGTTGTTACAGATAGCGTTGAAAAAATCTGGAAAGTTGACGAGCATATTGGAGCAACTGCTTCCGGCATTATAAGTGATGCCCGTGTCCTAATAGAAAGGGCCCAGGTACTTGCACAACAACATAAATTCAACTATGATAGTCCTATTGACATAATACAAATAGTGAAAGATATCTGCAATTTAAAGCAGATAACAACACAATCAGGAGGCTATAGACCTTTTGGCGTCTCATTACTTATCGCGGGTGTTGATAACGGCCATCCAAAATTATTTGAGACAGACCCTACTGGAATATACTTCCAATATAAAGCAACTGTCATAGGAGAAGCCGAGCCAGAAATCGAAGAAATACTTTATAAGGAATACAAAGAGACAATGACAATTGAAGATGGCTTTAAATTAGCTGTAAATGCTTTAAAGAAAACCCTGGACAAGAATTTTAACCCTGACAGAATTGACGGAGCTTATGTCTCAATAACAGACAAAAAATTCATCAGGTTAACAAATGAGGAGATACTTGCATATTCAAAGAAATGAAATCTTTCAAAACATTTGACAAGGAACGGTTATCTGTAAACCTTGCTAAGCTGAAAAAATCTGGCGAGAATTTTGAGGTTATCATTAACCCTGACAAGATCCTTGAATATAGGAAAAACCAAGCGGATGTCCGTGAAGTGTTAAAATACGAAAAAATTTTTTCTGATGCCAAAAAAGGTTTTGAGGCTTCTGTTGAAAGATTAAAATCAGTATTTGGCACAGATAATGTGTTAGAATGTGCAAAAAATATCATTGAGAAAGGAGAAATCCAATTTACTCAAGAATATCGTGATCAAAAAAGAAAAGAAAAACAAAACAAGATCCTTGATATAATAACAAGGAACGCTGTTGATCCAAAGACAGGGCTGCCTCATCCCCGCGCTAGAATAGAAGCTGCAATGGATGAAGCAAAAGTAAAGATAGATTATTATAAAGATGCTGAAGATCAAGTTAATGATATAATAAAAGCATTACAACCTGTGTTGCCGATTAAATTTGCAGTGAAAGAAATTCAGGTCAAGATTGGCCCGTTATACGCGGGCAAAGCTTACTCAATAGTAGAAAGATATGGTAAAATCAAAATGGATAATTGGCAAACTGACGGGTCTTGGATATGCAGTGTTGAGATTCCTGCTGGAATGCAAAACGAGTTCTTTGATGAATTAAATAAATTAACTCACGGCAGCATGGAATCAAAAGTTTTGAGATAAAGAGTGATGAAAAAATGACAAATGAATTAAAAGTTAAAGATAAAAGTGTAGTTGTGCCCGGAGAAGTTATAGCAGAAGGTATGAATTATCTGCCTGGACCGGGCATGTATAGGAAAGGTAATGAGATAATAAGTTCTCAATTAGGCTTAATAAAGATAGAAGGTAAAGTCATTAAGATTATACCATTATCAGGAAAATACCTGCCAAAAAGAGGCGATGTCATAATTGGCAGAGTGAGAGATGTTAATTTCTCTGGTTGGTCCATAGAAACAAATTCTGCTTATGGCGCCATGCTTTCCATGAAAGATGGCAGCAATGATTACATCAGAAGGGGGGCAGACCTTACAAAATATTTCAACATTGGGGATTATATTGTTACAAAAATCTATAATGTTACCAGCCAGAATTTGATAGACCTAACCATGAAAGGACCTGGCCTGAAAAAACTTGTTGGCGGTCGCATTATAAAAGTATCGCCATCGAAAGTCCCAAGAATAATTGGTAAGCAAGGTTCAATGGTCAGCATGATAAAAAGAGCCACTAATTGCAATATTATTGTTGGCCAGAACGGTATTGTCTGGATAAAAGGTGTTAATCCCGAAGATGAAATAATAACAGTTAAGACTATTAAAAAAATTGAAAAAGAGAGCCATGTTTCCGGACTTACAGAAAGAATAAGAACTTTTCTTAGTAAAAAAGGAAGAAAGGTTGCGGGTGAATGATTATGGTTTATAAAAAACGTATAGACGGAAGAAAATTTGATGAAACAAGAAAGATTGAAGCAAAGGTCGGTGTCATAAAAAACGCAGACGGTTCAGCTTTGTTTAAGATTGGAAAGACAACGGCGTACGCTGCTGTCTACGGACCTAAAGATTTATACCCAAGGTTCATGCAAAACCCTGAGAAAGGCCTGCTTAGATGTAACTATAACATGCTGCCCTTTTCCGGAAGTGGAGACAGGGTAAGGCCGGGACCTAGCAGGAGGAGCAAGGAAATCAGTTATGTGACGGAAAATGCTTTATTACCAGTAGTCAACTTAGACAATTTCCCGAACGCTGTTGTGGATGTTTTTATAGAACTGCCCCAGACAGACGCAGGCAGCCGGTGCGCGGGCATATGCGCGGCATCAATGGCACTGGCAGATGCTGGTATAGTAATGAAAGATTTGGTAGGTGCAGTGGCAGTTGGAATAGTGGATGGACAAGTTGTCGTTGACCTTAATTATGATGAAGAATCGTATGATAAAGGAGATGTTGCTGATATCCCTGTTGCAATTATACCGAGCACAGGCGAGTTTACATTATTACAGATGGATGGCAGAATTAAAAAGAAAGATTTTTTAAAAGCATTGGATGCTGCAAAAAAAATTGTTCCAAAAATAATTGAAGTGCAAAGAAAAGCTTTAAAAAATAAATTTGAGGTTAAAAATGACAAATAAAACAAGAATTCATTTGATTAATTATCTTAATAAAGACATCAGGTATGATGGTAGAAAAAAAGATCAGTATAGAGAGATAAGTGTTGAGACAGACGTCAGCAAGTCAGCTGAAGGCTCTGCAAGAGTAAAAATTGGTGACACAGAGGTAATGGCAGGTGTAAAATTTGAAGTTGGCCAGCCCTACCCAGATATACCTGAAGAAGGTACTATGATGGTTAACGCTGAGTTAATACCTTTGAGCAATCCTGAGTTTGAGCCTGGTCCGCCCAGCATACAGGCTATTGAACTGGCCCGTGTCGTTGACCGAGGCATTAGAGAGTCAAAAGCGATTGATACCAAGAAATTATGTATCAAGAAAGGGGAGCTTGTCTGGACAGTAATTATAGATTTAATTCCTATTAATGATGCAGGTAATTTATTTGACGCTTTTGCATTAGCAGCCATGCTGGCTATTAAACAAGCACGATTTCCTAAATTAAATGGAGATAAAATTGATTATAAAACATTAACAAACAAAAAATTACCATTAACAGCCGAACCTGTCTCTGTTACTGTATTAAAGATTGGGGAACATTTCATTGTTGATCCTATTACTGAGGAGGAAAAGGTTATGGACGCAAGGTTAACTGTTGCATTATTAAAAGATAATACGTTGTGCGCAATACAGAAAGGCGGTTCAATGCCTCTATCAAAGGAAGATATTGAAAAAATGATTGATATTGCAACAGAAAAAGCAAAGGAATTAAGGAAATATTTAAAATAGAGCTAGGATTCAAAAGGTGATAATATGTCAGAAATAACTCACACCAAATATGAAAAAGCCCGGATGATTGGAAGTAGAGCATTACAAATATCAATGGGCGCGCCTTATTTAATAAAATTAACAAAAAAACAGTTGGAAGAAATAAAATATAATCCGATTGAGATTGCAAAGCTTGAATATGAGAAAGGCGTTCTTCCTATTGCTATAAAAAGGCCTTACCCTGATACCAGAACAAAGGAAGCTTAAACAATAGTTTTTTATTTCTATTATTAATTTTTAATTTTATTATGAAAAGTTTAATAGTACACCATCAGCACATGTATGATGATTTTGTTAAAGAAGTAGAAAAATATCTTGATTCTAAAAATGTTAATCATGAAAGAGAAGACCGGGAATGTCTAACCAATAAATGTTATGAAAATATTGACTTAATTATTGTGATAGGTGGAGATGGTACTTTTCTTAGGGCAAGCCATCTTAATAAGGATGTTCCTATGTTAGGTATTAACCCTGATACCAGCAAAAAAGAAGGTTTCTTTATGCTGGCAGATAGAACCAATTATAAAAAAAAGATTGAAAAAATCCTGAAAAAAGATTATTCTATAATAAAATTGTTAAGATTGCAGATAGAGATTAACGGCAAAAAACTACCTCATTTAGCTTTAAACGATATATATGTGGGTGATGCTAAGCCCTATAATTTATTTAATTATAACATTAAAATTAATGGTGAAAAAGAATTTCAACGTGGTTCTGGTGTTGTAATTGGTACGCCAGCTGGAAGCACTGCCTGGTTAAAATCTTTAAATGGATATGTTATGGATCTGCAAGAAGAAAAGTTTCAATTTGTAGCACGTGAGTTATACATTGGAAGGTTGACCCCATCTTATTCATTAAAAAAAGGTTTGCTAAATAAAAATCAAGTTATAGAAATTACTTATTTAACATCTGGAATATTAGTAATTGATTCTATAACCCCTGAAATAAAGCTCAAAAAAGGCGGAAAAGTGAAAGTATCAGCTTCAAAATATAGACTAAATTTTATAAAAGTATAGTAAAATTTTAATAAACTAACTAACTTATGAAGGTAAATGTCAAAAAAACAAACTCTCGGTATAACAGTTTCAAAAGAAAAGAATTTCTCTGAATGGTATACTCAAGTCATACAAAAATCAGATATGGCTGACTATACATCAGTTAGTGGCTGTATTGTGTTCAGGCCATATTCATACGAGATCTGGGAAAAGATTCAAGAATTTTTCAATAAACGCATAAAAAGATCTGGAGTGAAAAACGCGTATTTTCCTTTATTGATACCAGAATCTTTGCTTAATAAAGAAAAGGAGCACGTTGAGGGCTTTACGCCAGAGGTTGCATGGGTGACTAAAACTGGGAATACTGAGCTAAATGAAAGGCTTGCTGTAAGACCAACATCAGAAACAATAATGTACGATTCATACAGTAAATGGATAAGATCTCATAATGATCTGCCATTAAGAATTAACCAGTGGAACTCTGTAGTTAGATGGGAGTTCAAATATGCAATTCCTTTTTTAAGGACGAGAGAGTTTTTATGGCAGGAAGGCCACACTGTATTTGCAACAAAAGAAGAAGCAGAAAAAGAAGTTTTAGAGATATTAGATTATTACGCACAGGTTCATGAAGATTTGCTTGCAATCCCTGTAATCAAAGGTAAAAAAACTGAGAAAGAAAAGTTTGCGGGTGCTGTATACACAACAAGCGTTGAAACGTTCCTACCAGTAAATAAAGCTATCCAGGCGGCAACCTCGCACTTCCTTGGCCAAAATTTCTCAAAACCTTTCAACATAACATTTCTTGATAAAGACAATAAGAAACAGTACGGATGGCAAAATTCGTGGGGGTTATCTACTAGAATACTTGGCACTATGATTATTATGCACGGCGATGATAAAGGCCTTGTACTGCCGCCGAAAGCCGCTCCTATCCAAGTAGTAATAATACCTATATTGTTTGAAAAAACAAAAGATAAGGTATTGAAAAAAGCTCTTGACATAAAAAAATTACTAAACAAACACAGAGTTCATCTTGACAACAGACAAGGTTATACCCCTGGCTGGAAATATAATGAATGGGAACTTAAAGGAGTACCTATAAGAATTGAACTAGGCCCAAAAGATCTTGAAAAAAAACAAGTAGTTGTTGTTAGAAGAGATACTG
>Ga0190359_1002835_pt1 | contig 10218 bp, 4 predicted proteins | sample 48721823_MG_FD_161269 | JGI IMG/M metagenome (GOLD analysis project Ga0190359, IMG submission 161269) | Hydrothermal vent microbial mat bacterial communities from Southern Trench, Guaymas Basin, Mexico - 4872-18-2-3_MG | ecosystem: Environmental > Aquatic > Marine > Hydrothermal vents > Microbial...
TATGACGGAGGATTCACTGCGGTTGATTTTAAGAAGAAAGTCATGTTGATTACTCATATTCTGGATTTACTTGAGCAAAAGGAAGGGGAAGATTAATCATGAAAGGATTTTACTGTGTCGTATGGTTCATAGCCCTGTCGGGAAGCCTCATTGCACAGACGGAAAAGGATATCAAGTTCTATAACCTTGAGAAAGAGTATCGAGAGACCTTTACCTATATCTATAAAGTTAACAATGCGGAAGCGTTGGAATTAAAACAGATTATTGCGGACATGCTCTCAATATATGGTTCTCTGTATGTAAATGAAGCAACCAATGAGTTATACATCACCGATGTTGAGGAAAAGATTGAGGACCTGAAGATCATCCTTCCCGGTCTTGATGTTAAAAATATTCGGGCCGGCAATAATCTTGTTTCGAAACGTATCTATCTGAAGCACGAGAATGTATCTGAAGTCGTCGGTATTATCAGGCATAAGCTGTCAAAAGACGGTAATGTGTATGAGGTCCCGAATCACAATGCGCTGGTTATTACCGATATCCCGAGTAAAATAACAGAAGTAACCGATGTGCTGAATCTTATTGATGTGCCCGTAACCCATATTGCCATTGAGATTACCGTGGTGGAATTCAACAATGAAGAGTTTTCAAAGCTCGGGATAAACGTTTTTAACTGGCTCCAGGGGTTAACTGTGCAGGCTGATCTCCACGGTGAGGAAGATATTCTTTTTAAAAACAGGGGGCGGTTTTATGTCCACTCGCGTGAGGAAGGTGAACTGCGGAAGTTTGATCATTACCTTGAAACGGATCAGGAGGCGGCATTACCCTACCATTTAAGTACGGAGATAAAAGTATCCGACCTGGTTAATTTTATCTGTGAGAATGCGGACGGCAGTGTATTGGCAAATACCCGGGTTATTACCCGGAATAATAAAGATGCGACAATCTATTCCCGTGAGATAATACCATTCCGCTTTTTTGAGAATGAGGACGCGTTCCAAAGCCGTTATGAGAGTGCGGTTATCGCCGGCATGACGGTAAATGTGCGCCCCATGGTACAGCAGGACAGCCTTATCAACCTTCGGGTGTACCCCCGGATATCGGATCTGGTTGGATGGAGCCCCAAAGGGATGCCTATTGTCTTTGAGCGCAGTGTCAGCACCGAAGTGAAAGTCAGGGACAATGCGGTGTTCGTGCTGGGCGGCCTGAAAAAGCGGGAAGCGGTCGATGTCCGTAGAGGAATTCCGGGTTTGAAAGATATCCCCGTATTGCAGTGGTTTTTCTCAGTGAAAAAAGAGGCGATTCTGGAGCGGGAAGTCCTTATTTTTATCAGGCCGACAACGAATGTTACCACGTCGGTTGATACAAAAGAATTCGGCAGGATCATGCAGAAGTATAATAAAAAGACTGAAGGGAAAATAAAACGGAAACGGGCGGAATAACTGCATTATTCAACATCGGTAACGGCCTCCACAATTCGAAGTACATGCAACTGCTTTTCGGGAGAAATTTTGTCGTATATTCCACCACCACCCGTTTCTTTGGCATATCCTTTGAGAATGTATTCTATGCTCTTCTTCACAACATCTTTTTCTGTTCCTTTATTCCACTCTGAAAATGCACCTATTTACATACACGAAAAATAAACACATTGCATCTTCGTACTCCTCGTAGAGCAATACAGTGCACGGCACTGTTTTCCTCTTGTAACACGTTATAGTATCTTATTATTATTGCACGTGAGAATGAATAATGCATATACGGTTGTGTGTGACGACCATGTGTCTGGTTGCTTTTTCTCTTTCCGCTGCAATTACGGTAACCCGCGATTCACCCCAAAAATTTTCTTTTATTTTTGAGATGGAGGATTTCACCGTTGCCGCAAGCAGGACAGGAGAGCGTGTCTATTCGCGTGTTTCTTTTCGGGAATCGAACTGCCGGTTGTATGATGCCGGAAACGTTGCATTACCGGCACAATCACTGTATGTCGGTGTCCCGTGGGGCGGGAAGGCGCGAATACAGTTTGTGTCTCATAAAGTAAAGACTGTAGTGCTTGAGTATCCCCTGGAACCCGACAGTACGGGATTGCACTCCATGGAAAACAACACACCGTCTTTTAACAATCCCTGGATGTCAACGGTTTCCTATGTGGCCATGCGAAGAATGAGAACGGCGCATTTCTTTATCAGGCCATTTTTATACGATCCGGAAACACACACCCTGCGCATCCTGCAGAAGGGTACCTGTGTAATTGAATTTCCTTCATCTACACTGCTGCGCGGCATGTCGCGGCGGCCGGAAGGTGCTTTCTATGCTATGCTTGAAGAACAGGTGCTGAATTACTCGACAGCAGTTCGGTGGCTGAAACCGCAGGGACGCGTATCACGCCGACGACTGTTACCGTCGGTACTTCCCGCAGGTGAAACTATGGTACGGTTTGATATCGGTGACGGCAATGTCGGTGTAAACGAGTGCACCTCGAAAGAGAACGGTATCGTGAAAATTGTTCCTGATAATGTCCGTCCGTTAGGGAGTCCGCTGTTGATACAGTCACTGAGTCTCTTCGGGGCCGAGCGTGCGGAGCTTAATGATACTGTCCCGCGGTATGAAGCTATTCCGGACGGCGCCGTTGAAATACCGCTGATGCGGGTCGATCAAAACAACAACGGCTATTTTGACGGGAATGATTATCTTCTTGCTTACGTGACCGGCACCTCAGACTGGTATTACAGCAGTGCTGCCGATGAGTACCGGTATCAGTATAACCGTATGGTAAATAAGCGGCATTACTGGATTCGGCGCAAAGGAGGAACCGCGCATATTCTTCCCTTTGGGTGTTCAGGTGTACCGACGGCGACCGTATCGGTATATGAAAATCCGGTGCGGTTTAAGCGATCCGTATATCTTTTGACTGACAGTGAAACCAAAGGCAGTCTGAACTGGATATGGAGACGGTTAAGCAGGAGTAGCCCGAGTTTTTCCTATACCCTATCCCTGCCGGATTGTAATACGCAGTATCCCGGCTATATCCGGGAGTATCGCGGCTATGCAAAGTACTACACGCTCGCTGTCATGTTCGGCGATTCGGTGTTGAGTGACGCTACGGATTGGCGGCCGGTATATAACTGGCGTGATTCGGTAGTGACCTTTACCATGGTACAACCCTCGGAATCAACCTATTATGAGCTGCAGAGCTTTGACGTCAGGTACACGCGGAATCTTGATATGGCGGGGAAGCAGACGCTCCGTATATATTCTCCTGCGGAGCCTGATTCGGGTATTGTCAAGTATCAATTGTGCAATATCCCGAATACTCTGACCTATATTTTCCGGATTTCTTCGGATGAGCGATCGGTGCACCTTGTTGATACTCTGTCTGGCGGTGGTACCGCCGGATGGGTTGACACGGCGGGTATCGGTATACAGTACTTTGTGTGTGCCGAAGCGGGACTGCAGACGGATATCGCATTTTATACCTATCATGCATCGAACGCCGGCCCAACCGATCAGGTAATCACAAACCTTCGGGATACACGGAATGCATCAGACTACTGTATTATAACGCATAGTGAGTTCATGGAGGCCGCAAAAGAGCTGGCCGGGCACAAAAAGTCTCTCGGCCGGTTCGGGTATCCGAAAATTGTGGATGTTAACGATATATTTCGTGAGTTTTCCGGCGGGAAAGGGGAACCCGGTGCGATACGGAATTTTCTTCTCTATGCCTCACATTACTGGACTCCGGTTTCAGCAGGCGCGGATCCAGGCCCCGATTATGTCGTTCTGTTCGGATTGGGCCATTACGACTTTAAAAATTATGATACGCAGGAAACAAATTTTGTGCCGCCGGCATTGATATATATGGGCTCCGTGTCCAAGTGTGTTGAGGATTATTTTGCCTGCATTGATACGGGAACAATTGTAAAGAGTACTGATGTGGCGCCGTCACTTTTTCTCGGTCGTATCCCGTGTGCCGATGTGATTAATGCACGGAATGCAGTAAATAAGATAATTGAGATGGAGGGGGAGGATGCTGACCGGGGACCGTGGCGTAACCGTCTTCTGCTTGTCTCTGACGACGATCGCCAGGGCCTGGAAAAGGATAATCTCGATCACTACCGCGGGAATGAGGAGATTGAGGTAATTGTCAGGAAGCTGCGGCCGGGGATTGAGGTGCGAAAAGTAATTCTTTTTGAATATACGTGGAATGAGTTGTACCAGAAACCCGAAGCCGCTGCCGCATTGCTTAATGAGATTAATAACGGGGTTGCGGTGGTAAACTATTTCGGTCACGGCAATCAGAGCGCCTGGGCCGATGAAGGGGTGCTCAATAAAGACGAGGTGATCAATTTAACCAACGATAAACGGTATCCCGTTGTTAATTCCTTTTCCTGTTCCGTCGCCTATTTTGACAAGCCAGATATGACCAGTCTGTCGGAGGTGCTGGTGACCTTGCCCGATGCCGGTGCTATCGCTGCCATAGCGAGTACACGGACAGCCTACGCCACTAATAATGAGCTTATGGCGAAAGAGTTCTTTCGTATCTTCTACCGAAACGGTGTACCTCTGACTCTGGGGCAGGCGTACAGCCTTACCAAGCAGGCAAGGAATCTGAAGAATTATGTGCTGCTCGGAGATCCGTCACTTATGGCCGTGCATATTGATGATTCGGTGGCATTAACGGTTACCGATGAGCAGTCGATACCGACCGATTCGATTAATGCTTTGCAGACAATTTTTGTCAAAGGGGAAATCCTTCGAGATGGTATTTTGAATTCCTCGTTCGGTACTGATGAACAACCGGCACAGGTACAGCTTGGACTGTATAATCCGATACAGGATTCGGTGAAGCGTAAGGACGGCGGCACCTTTTCGGACCCGCCCCCGGTATATCGTCTGCCGGGCACACCGGTATTTATCGGCGCTCTTGAGGTTACAGGAGGGAAATTCGAGCAGAAAGTACTGATACCGCGCAATGTCGCCCTTAAAAAACCGGGTGTCAGCCTCACCGGCTATGCGTGGTATGGAAGCGATCTGGCGCTGGGGTATAAGGGCGATTTGTTTTTTAAAGGTTCTGTAGTTAGTCAAATTACTGATAATGAAGGCCCGCGCATTACGGTGCGGCCGGTCTATGATACAACGGTCTGGGATGCGCCGGTTGGTTTTACCGATAAAATCAGCTCTTTTCTGCCGCTTGAATGTGAAATATGCGTCTGGGATGAGCACGGTATTGATGTTTCCGGCATAGGCCCCGATGAAGGCCTGAACTTTGAAATTAAAGGCGTGTGTAAAGAGAATATTAATCATAAATTCAAATTCTACGAAGGGGAGTTTACCAAAGGACATGCCAATGTCGTTCTGCAATCTGAAGATAACATCAAAGCGGGCGTCTACACGATGACCATTACCGCACAGGATTTGCTCGGCAAGGTTTCGAAGCGGGATTTTGATCTGGAGATACTTGAAGATCAGGATTTCAAACTCGGCCATGTGTTTAACTATCCCAATCCGGTGAGAAGGGGACAGAGTACCCGATTCTATTTCTATCATTCGAATACGTCAAAGACGAAACAGAACAACACCGACGTTACGTTAAAAATATTCACACTGTCTGGTAAGCTGATACGCGTTTTTTATGATGTCTATAACGGCCAGGTGTGGGATGTAAAAGACCAGCGGGGTAATCCGTTACCGCCCAATGTCTATTTATACCGGATAACCGCGAAAATGGACAACGCCGGCCTGGACGGCAGTGAACGAATCGTGAAAAGTCCGGTAAAGAAGCTGGTTGTGTATCCACATTAGTTTCGGTTATCGAAAACACCATTCAAACAGTATGCTACTCAGGTAAAAAGTATCCTCCGTTATACTATCCCGGCCCTAAAATCATTCCCACCATTGCAATAATTCTTATTACTGTATATAATTTGAAAGTAGCGGAAATCGTAGTTCCTGTGGTATGAATCCAAACCGGAGTGATACATGCGGGCACTTCGCAAACAACTTTTAAAAATTCAGCGGGCATCCTATAGGAAAAACCTGAAGCGCATTGAGGAAACATTAACCCCGGATGCGTCTGTTGATCGTTATTCCGGCGAGTATCACCGGTATCTGCGCCGGTATAGGGCAATATCTTCAAAAGCTGAGCTGTTGAAGCGGATTCTTACCAGCGATATTGTCTTCCATGGTGATTATCATACCCTTAACCAATCTCAGCGGGCGGCGCTGCGGATTCTTCGCGAAATAGTCGGTAAACGGGACATTATTCTCTGCCTCGAAATGTTCCATGCGGAAGATCAGCGATTTCTTGATCAGTACATGCAGAAGGATATAACCCGCAGGGAGCTGTTAAAAAAAATCAAGTACCGCAAAAAATGGGGGTACAACTGGGAGAACTGGAAACCGGTCATAGATTTGTGTAGGAAGAACGGTATTCCCATTATCGGAATAAACTCCGAGCACCCGAACAGACGAAATTCGCTGAAATTACGGGATGTTTTTTCATCGAAGATTATCGGTAAGCTGGTTATTCAACATCCTGATACCCTGATATATGTTGTGGACGGGGATTATCACATTTCTCCCAACCATCTGCCGTATCAGGTTGAAAAGCGTCTGAAGGAATTTGATGTTGCGGTAAAGCGAACGATTATCTATCAGAATGCTGCGAATCTTTACTGGCAGCTTGCGGATCAGAACAGGGAAGAAACAAATGTTCTGCTTATTAGTCCGGACAGCTTTTGTATTATGAATACTACACCGGCCAATAAACTGCAGTCATATATAAACTGGCTTGAATACAGTATTGATGCATACTACCCGGTTCAATCCGATTGGGAGGAAGTACCCGAGGAGACGGATAGTACATCGATTCCATCAATTGTGAAAACGATCTGCAGTGTTCTTGAGCTTCCCTATCCCGAGGATGCTGTGGAGCGGCTGGAAATCTTTTACGGCAGTAATCTTGATTTCATGGGAATAGTAAGCCGTTCATCACAACTGGCGCCGATGCTGCCTTCGATACGGCAGAAGATTAAAAACGAAGAAGCCTTTCTGCTGGAGTATGAGAAGAATCGTGAAAATGCCTACCTTATATATTTGCCCAATTCAAGTCTTAATATGGCGGCTGAGGAGGCTGCCCATTTTTTAAATGCAGCGCTGCGGGGAAGGCAGAAAGGGAGAATAAAACCTTTTGATGCATTTTATGTCACAGTAATTACTGAGGCGCTGGGATTTTTCGGCTCAAAGCTTATCAATGAGAAACGAAAGGTACAAACCCGAAACAGAATGGGCCAGTATATCGGCTCATTTAAAAAGAAAGCCCCTTCAAAGGAAGAACGAAGGAAAATACATCTGTGTCGTTTACTGCTAAAACATAGGTATCTGGAGAATGTATCCCATCACCCGGCCGATTATAAAGCGAAATTTAAAGAGATTTTTCGTGCCCGTACCCGGTTGCATCGTGAATTCGCCACCCGGCTTGGTTATATGCTGGGAGATAAATTGTATTATGGGGTGAAAAAAAGAAAATTTTCGCTTCGGGAAATAATTGATCTTTTCAGCAAGTCTTTTACTGCTCCAAACGAGGCTTTTGTAACCTATTGCAGCCTCTCCGCACGAGTGGCACGAAAAAAAATCCGTCAACCGCAGGATGAATAATCGGGTAATTTTAAAGATTTAATTGTCTCTCTTGTTTACTATCACCTTTATAAGTTATTTTGGACATCTCAATATTTTGAAAACTGCAAATATCTTGTACATTATTCCTTATTAATTTCAGGAGGATTCATGAAAACCTATTTTACCTCAGAAAGTGTATCAATGGGACATCCCGACAAGGTTGCCGATCAGATTTCAGATGCTGTTCTGGATGCCATGATTGCTCAGGATCCCAATTCCCGTGTTGCCTGTGAAACCCTGGTAACTACCGGGCTGGTGGTCGTTGCCGGTGAGATAACCACGAAAGCGATTGTTGATATACCTTCCGTAGTTCGTAACACCATCAAGGAGATTGGTTACACCGATCCCATGAGCGGCTTTGACTATGAAAACTGCGCAGTCATGGTGACGCTTGATAAACAGTCGCCCGATATATCCCAGGGCGTTACTGCGGGACAGGGATTACACAAAGAACAGGGCGCCGGCGACCAGGGCATGATGTTCGGTTATGCCTGTAATGAAACACCTACCAAGATGCCAATGGCCATCCATCTGGCACATCGTCTCGTTGAGGAACTCGCACGGGTTAGAAGAAAAGGTATTCTGCCGTATCTCCGCCCCGATTCCAAATCACAGGTTACGGTTGAATACGACGGGTTAAAACCGGTACGGGTCGATACGGTGGTTATTTCCACGCAGCATTCGCCGGATGTTAAATACGCCACTATCAGGAAGGATATGATTGAAAAGGTTATTAAAAAAATTATTCCGGCTAAATTCCTTGACAAGAAAACCGTATATCACATCAATCCGACCGGTCGCTTTGTTATTGGCGGCCCCAAAGGAGACTGCGGCCTCACCGGTCGAAAAATCATTGTAGATACGTACGGCGGCTATGGCGCGCATGGTGGAGGCGCTTTTTCCGGAAAAGATCCTTCAAAAGTGGACAGAAGCGCAGCCTATGCAGCGCGCTGGGTCGCAAAGAATGTTGTTGCTGCGAAGCTTGCCACCCACTGTGAACTCCAGGTCGCTTACGCTATCGGTATTGCCGATCCCCTGTCTATCCATGTCGACACCTATGGTACCGGTGTCTTGCCGGATGTTGAAATTACCAAAATTATAGAAAAGGTCTTTGATCTCAGACCGTCGTCAATTATCAAACAACTTGATTTAAGACGCCCCATTTTCCGTGAAACTGCCCGACATGGTCATTTCGGCAGGATGGGAAAAACGTTTACCTGGGAACAGGTGAATAAGGTGGATGAGTTGCGCAAAGCGGCGAAATTGAAATAGAAATCGGGACACGATATATATTGCCTGTTAAGGGACATGGAGTGTATCTATGTCCCATTTTTTTATGTATATTACTATAGTCAGGCTAAATAAACAGCATATATTTTACGTAGTGATCATATGGATGTACAATTATAGTATATAGTAGATTTTTACTCCTGTGAAAGTCCAAAAAACGGTCTGTTCATTTCATTCCAGCTGAGGTTGAGATCACATAATGCAGGTAAAACATCTTATCGCGATAGTGGCTGTTTTCTGCTTTTCCGTTTCTGCATCCATTACGATTACGGAAAACTCTGCCCAAAGGCTTTCGTTTATATTTGATATAGAGGATATTACTCTAGCGACGTATAAAAAGGGTGACAGTACCTATTCGCGTATATCTTTTCAGGAATCAAATTGCCGCCTTTACGGTGATGGGGAAGTTTCACTGCCCTCAAAATCACTCTATGTAGGCGTACCGCAAACGGGTGAGATACAGATACGTTTCATATCGCAGGCAGTAAAGCGAATCGCCCTTGACCATCCGTTACCTTCGGATAGTGCGGGATTTCACTCCTATGAAAATGTTACACCACCCTTTACTAATCCGTGGGTGTCGACGGTAACCTATATCCCTATGCGGCGGATGAGGACGGGGCACTTCTTTATCAGACCTTTCATGTATAATCCGGAGACACATACGGTATCTGTTTTACAAAAGGGAACATGCACTATTATCTTTCCTGCCGGGGCGAAGAAGCACGGTGGTGCACAGCCTGAAGGTGATTTCTATGCAATGCTTCAGAAGCTGGTTCTCAATTATCCGGTAGCGGTCCACTGGCTGGAATCTGAGAGAAGAACACGACCAAAACGGCTGATGGAATCGGTACTGCCCTTTAATGAAAATATGGTTCGCTTTGATAACGGCGACGGCAACAGCGGGGTCAATGAGTGTACCTCTGAGGAAAATGGTATCCTGAAGATAATCCCCGGCGATCTCTCTTTTCTGGGCAGCTCCCTGCAGATTAATAAGATTAGTCTCTTTGGCGCACAGCGGGAGGAACTCAACGATACGGTACCAAATTATGAATCTATTCCTGACGGTGCGGTTGAAATCCCTCTTATGCGGGTCGATCAGGATAATGATGGATATTTTAACGGTAATGATTATCTGCTCGCGTATGTTACCGGAACATCCGACTGGTACTATGACAGTTCTGAAGATGACTATCAGTATCAGATGAATCGAATGGTGACCTACCGTCACTACTGGATTCGTAAGAAGGG
>Ga0190359_1002836_pt1 | contig 10217 bp, 7 predicted proteins | sample 48721823_MG_FD_161269 | JGI IMG/M metagenome (GOLD analysis project Ga0190359, IMG submission 161269) | Hydrothermal vent microbial mat bacterial communities from Southern Trench, Guaymas Basin, Mexico - 4872-18-2-3_MG | ecosystem: Environmental > Aquatic > Marine > Hydrothermal vents > Microbial...
CTCACTTCTCACTTCTCATTTCTGCTTTTACCCTTTCCCTTCCCGCTGCCGCCACAGCCAGTTGTCCAAGGGCTATACCTCCGTCATTCACAGGAAACTCTACCGGATGATATACACAAAAACCCTGATCCTGTAATAATTTTTCCGATTCTTCCAGTAAAATACGGTTCTGAAAGGTTCCTCCCGATAATATCACCCGGTCAATCCCTGTCTCCTTTCTCATTTTTAGCGTTATCTTTACAATAATATCAGCGATGGTATGATGAAACTTTGCAGAAATGATCCCCGGAGCAATCCCTTTGGTAACATCTTTTACAATCGCCCGCATCATAGGCAACACATCGATAGTTTCACCATAAGTCCACGGATATTTCCCTTTTTCTCCTTCAGAGGCTGCTGCTTCAAGGCGCATTGGAGCCTCGGCATGGAACCCCGACTCCATGCATATCCCCGTCAGGGCAGCCACGGCATCGAACAAACGACCCATGCTGGAAGTCAGGGGAGTATTGATCTTTTGGGAGATCATTTGCATCACCGGTAACAGTTTGTTTTCTTTCTTTGCTTTCTCCACCACCCGAAGTTTCATATCCTTTATCTTGACACCATATAATAAAAAAAGGTATGCCAGAGCCATACGCCAGGGTTGCAGGGCTGCTTTATCCCCGCCGGGCATAGGAACATAGGACAGATGAGTAATTCTTTTATAGGCTGAATAATCACACACCATAAACTCCCCCCCCCAAATATTGCCATCGTCCCCCAGTCCTGTCCCATCAAAAGACACCCCTAATACCTCTCCTTCCAGGGCATGTTCGGCCATAACCGCAGCGATATGTGCATGATGATGCTGCACCTGTACGACCGGCAGTTTTGTTTCCATCGCATATTGTGTCGAGAGATAATCCGGATGCAGATCACAAGCCACCAGTACAGGTTCTACCCGGAACAATCTTTTAAACCGGTCGATGGTTTCAGAATAAAACTTCCATGTTTCATAGTTTTTCAGGTCTCCGATATGCTGACTCATGATAGCCTGATGATCTTTTCCCATACAAAAACAATTCACCAGCTCGGCACCGGTAGCCAGGATCCCCTCCACACTATATGCCAGTGGCACAGGTGCCGGAACAAACCCACGGCTGCGACGTATCATTCTGGGGATATGATTGACAACAAACATCACCGAGTCGTCTACTCGATTGTATATCTCACGATTATAAGACAGTACCGCATCTGTGACAGGACCCAGTTTCTGCAAAGCTTCCTTGTCATCGGTAAGGATTGGTTCATCTGAAAGATTACCGCTTGTCAGCACCAGTGCCGGCAGAGGTAGTGTCTCAAACAGCAAATAATGAAAAGGCATATATGGCAACATAGCACCGACTGTGGGAAACCCAACGCTTACACCCGGGGCAAGCTGTTGTTTTCTATTTTCCCGTAACAAAACAATTGGCCTTTTCCAGGAAATCAGTTCTTTTTCTTCTTCTGCATCTATTTCGACAAACTCTCTGACCGCATTCAAATCACGGAACATAACGGCAAAAGGTTTACCTTCCCGTAGTTTTGCCTCTCTCAGACGACGTAATGCTCCCTCGCAAGTAGCATCGCAGGCCAGAAAATATCCCCCTAATCCTTTTACGGCAACCAAACCTCCCTGAAGCAGGATTTTGGAAACAGACTTTAGTATGATACCCAAATCTTCGGTTTTCTTTCCTCCTTTCCACAACGTATAATGTGGTCCGCAATTGGCACAAGCTACCGGCTGGGCATGAAAGCGCCTGTCATTCACATCCTCGTATTCCCGACGGCAGGAAGGACACATGGTGAAAACATGCATGGTGGTCTTATCCCGGTCATAGGGAAGATCTTTGATAATGGAAAAACGGGGACCACAGTTGGTACAATTAACAAAGGGATAATCCAGACGGTTGGGTTGTTCTTTCATATCCGCAAGACAATCTTCACAAACCGCGATATCAGGACTCACCTGTGTGATGGCAGTAGAACGGTCATGGCTTTCCACAATATGAAAACCGTTATAAACCTTCTCTCGTGTCTTTTTACCACCTATCCGCCAGATTCTCGATGCAGGAGGCGCTTCCTCTTCTATCGCTTTCAAAAAAGATTCAATATCCCCATTATCAGTATAAGCATGTATCCATACGCCGTCATTGCTGTTTTCCACCGTTCCTCTCACCCCGTGCTTCATGGCAAGACGATAGATAAACGGACGAAATCCGACACCCTGTACCAAGCCTTCAATATGGATCAGGTATGTTGCCGGTTCTGGGTTCATTGTTCCGGATTCTGAATTAATGATTCGGAGTTCACAATTTGCGGATGCTAAAATAGAATGTTTTTGTAATAAACTTCATGATAAATATCCTGATTTTATTTAACCAGTCTATGATTTCACATAATCACAATCTCGACATTCAAGTACTCTTCATTCCATATCCTCTTCCCTCTTTATCCTGTAATTTATATCAAATTTAAATTACCGATAATAGGCAAAAATCATTTGTATAAATTAAAATCAATTATATATTTGTTGTGAATTATTTAACATTACTTTTTATTATATTATATATCAATACTATATACTGATTCGTCAATAAAAAAATTCAGCATAAACACATATAAAAATACAGTTCATGGATAATAAACGTGCAGAAGAAATTGTAACTAATTACAACCTGGATAAGACCCGTCTGATGGACATTTTGATTGATATTCAGACGGAAGCGGGTTATATCCCGGCTGGTGCCATCCCGGTTATAGCGAAACTGACCGATACTTCACAGGCTTATGTGGAACAAACGGTGAGTTTCTATCATTTTTTTCGTCGAGAACCATCAGGAAAATACACGGTTTTCTTAAACAATAGTGTAGTAGCCAATATGATGGGACGTGATAAAGTGGCACGCACTTTTGAGAAAGAAGCCGGCTGCAAATTCGGGGAAGTTACGGAAGACGGGCTGATCGGATTGTTTGATACTGCATGTATCGGGATGAGTGATCAGGAACCTGCAGCGCTAATTAACGGAAAAGTATTTACGCGGCTTACTCCTTTCAGAGTGCGTGAGATCATTCATAATATGAAGAAAGGAAAACCTCTTGATGAGCTCAGTACCTCCGGTTATGGCGGCGGAAAAAACGCTTCGGAGCTTATCCATGCCGAGGTAAGGAATAATGTACAACGCCAGGGTCCGGTGATGGAAAACGATTACACTCCCGGAACCGTACTTAGAGAGAAGTTGAAACATTTCTCGCCAGATGAAGTGATTCGTGAAATTAAATTATCCGAGATACGGGGACGCGGGGGTGCAGGCTTTCCCACCGGATTAAAATGGGAATTCTGTCGTCGTGCACGGGAAGAAAAGAAATACATCTTTTGCAATGCGGATGAAGGAGAACCAGGCACTTTCAAAGACCGGGTGCTGCTTACGGAATATCCCGAGTTAATGTTCGAAGGGATGGCTCTTGCAGCTTATGCCGTAGGCGCTTCTAAAGGGATTCTGTATATCCGTTATGAGTACAAATATCTTGAAAGATATCTGAAGTATGTACTGGAGAAGATGCGCAAACAAAATCTTCTGGGAAAAAATATTGCCGGAAAAGAAGGATTTGACTTTGATATCCGCATTCAGTACGGTGCAGGCGCATATGTATGCGGAGAGGAATCGGCCCTGCTCGAATCGGCTGAAGGCAAAAGGGGGGAACCACGTTTCAAACCGCCTTTTCCGGTAGAAAAAGGGTATCTCGGTTATCCGACTGTTATCAACAATGTGGAAACATTGTGCACTGCAGTCAAGATCATTCATTTTGGCAGCGAATGGTATCGCAACCTGGGTACTCAGGAATCCAGAGGAACAAAGATTCTGAGTATTTCCGGCGATTGCCGTTACCCTGGCATTTATGAAATGGAATGGGGATATTCCGTGAATGACATCCTTGATATGGCCGGTGCCGACGATGTTCAGGCCGTACAGGTAGGCGGTCCTTCCGGAAGCCTTATCGGTCCTGACGAATTTGACCGGATCATTTGTTACTCCGATCTTGCCACGGGAGGATCTTTCATCATTTTCAACAATACCCGGGATATCCTCAAAGATGTCGTAATGAATTTTACGGAATTCTTCATTGAAGAATCCTGCGGTTCCTGTGTCCCCTGCCGCAATATCCCGTGGCTTCTCAAACAAAAACTGGAAAAAATATTAAATGGTCACGGCGTGTGGAAGGATATTGACGATATGGAAGAATGGGCCAAAATTATGAAGATCAACCGTTGCGGACTGGGACAAACCGCTGCTAATCCTGTGGTTTCAAGCCTGAAAAACTTCAGGACCTTGTATGAAGAAAAAATACAAAAAGGAAAACACTTCGATGAAGGATTCGACCTGAAAAAAGCAGTAATCGAATCTTGCGAAGCCGTGGGAAGGACACCGTTAATCTAAAAACGTAAATCATGAAAGAATTTGTAACCATAACAATTGACAATCAGGAGATCAAGGCCCGGCCGGGAGAACTTATTGTAGATGTAGCCCGGCGCAACGGGATATATATTCCCACACTGTGTAACATACCCGGCGTAAAGCCTGCCGGTTCCTGCAGGATATGTACCGTCAACGTGAACGGACGTTTAATAACATCCTGTACGACCCCTGTGGCTGAAGGCATGGAAATAGTAACAACCTCAAAAGAAATAGAAGATTTTCGCAGGGCTGTGGTAGAACTACTGCTCGTAGAAGGGAACCACTTTTGCCCGACATGTGAAAAAAGCGGAAATTGTGAATTGCAAGCCCTGGGATACCGTTTTGAGGTAATGGCACCTCGTTTCCCCTATCAGTTTAATAAACGGGACATCGATGCTTCCAACCCTAAACTGATCAAGGATCACAATCGTTGTATCCTTTGTAAACGATGTATCAGGACCATCCTGGATGAAGAAGGTCATCATATCTTTGCTTTCCGGTACAGGGGACATCAGTTACAGATCACCATTGATCCGGAATACGGAATGAATATGACCGATGAGCAGGCACAAAAAGCAGCACAAAACTGCCCGGTAGGTGCACTGCTATACCGTGGCAAACATGGATTTGAAACTCCGATTGGTAAACGGAAATACGATAAGGAACCTATCGGCAGCGATATTGAAAAACTTAAAAAAGAGAAAACATCATGAACAATAGAAAAATTATAGCTACCACTTCGCTGGCAGGTTGTTTCGGTTGTCATATGTCATTCCTCGACATAGATGAACGCATCCTGGACCTCATTGAATTGGTGGAATTTAACAAATCTCCCATTGATGATATAAAAAAGTTTACCAAGGAGTGTGATATCGGACTGATTGAAGGAGGTGTCTGCAACAGTGAGAACGTAGAAATTCTGAAAGAATTCAGAAAACACTGCAAGATTCTGGTGTCTTTCGGCGAATGTGCGATTATGGGAGGTCTGCCGGCCATGAGGAATACAATACCCATAGAAGAATGTATCCGGGAAGCTTACCTGGAAGGGCCGTCGGTAAGCGACAGCAACGAAGAAGGCATTCTGCCCAACGACGAAGAACTACCCATGTTGCTGAATAAAGTTTATCCCTGTCATGAGATCGTCAAAATCGATTACTTCCTGCCGGGATGTCCGCCCCGTGCCGACCTGATCTGGAATACGCTTTATGCCCTGGTCACGGGACAGGAAATAAAATTACCTTACGAAGTCATTAAATACGATTAAAAACCAAAAGATATGCCGAAAAAGATCACGATAGAACCGGTTACCCGGGTGGAAGGACACGGAAAGGTAACCATTCATCTGGATGACAACCTGAATGTGGTCCAAAGCCGATTACATATTGTAGAGTTCAGGGGTTTTGAACGCTTTGTCCAGGGACGCCCTTACTGGGAAGCGCCGGTACTGGTGCAACGTCTGTGCGGGATATGTCCTGTATCCCACCACCTGGCTGCCGCCAAGGCCATAGACATGCTCGTCGGCGCCGGCAACGGCGACGGACTCACTCCTACCGGTGAGAAAATGCGCCGTCTGATGCATTACGGGCAAATCTTCCAGTCCCATTCATTGCACTTTTTTCACCTGGTATCCCCGGATCTGCTTTTCGGAATAGACGCCGACCCGTCTGTTAGAAATATCATCGGAGTGGCTATGGAAAACAAAGATCTGGCAGTACAAGGTGTGATGATGCGTAAATTCGGGCAAGAGATCATCGAAGCCACTGCGGGAAAAAAGATTCACGGCACAGGAGCTATCCCCGGAGGTATCAATAAAAACCTGAGCATTGAAGAACGCGACCGTTTTTTGGATGGTAAAGCTTTTCCAAATGTGGACCAGATGATCGAATGGTCACTGGGAGCCTTGGATTTCTTTAAGGATTATCATAAGAAGAATCGTGATTTTATTGATCATTTTGCCGCATTTCCTTCTTCTCACCTGAGTCTTGTACGCAAAGACGGAGCTCTCGATATGTATCACGGAGTCTTACGGGCTGTTGATGCGGAAGGAAAAGTAATCCTCAATGATGTGGATTACCAGGATTATCTCGATTATATCGGAGAAGAAGTTCGGTCTTGGTCTTACATGAAATTCCCTTATTTGAAAAAATACGGTAAGAAAAACGGATGGTACCGCGTAGGCCCCCTGGCACGTTTAAATACAGCCAATTTTATCCCTTCTCCTTTGGCCCAAAAAGAATTCGAACAATTCAAAGCCTATACCAACGGCAAGCCCAATAATATGTCAATGCACATGCATTGGGCCAGATTGATAGAGATTCTTCACGCAGCCGAAATGATGAAGGAGTTATTGCACGACCCGGACCTTCAGGGTGAAGATCTGGTGGTTACCGGAACCAAACAGTATGAAGGCATCGGTTTGCTGGAAGCACCACGAGGAACCCTGTTTCACCATTACCGCATCAACGAACAGGACCAGATCACGATGGCCAACCTGATTGTCTCCACCACCAACAACAATGAACCCATGAACCGTGCAGTTGCCGAAGTAGCCAGGGAATACCTGACCGGCCAGGAAAAGATCACCGAAGGTATGCTGAATGCTGTGGAAGTGGCCATCCGTGCTTACGATCCCTGCCTGAGTTGTGCAACTCATGCGCTGGGGAAAATGCCTCTGGAAATAACCCTGTTTGACAGTAAAGATCAAATAATTGATAAAAAAAGAAATTAAGCTGTAAGTTAGATAATGAAATAATGAAAATCCTTTTTTATGGATATGGAAACCCGGGCCGTCAGGACGACGGCCTGGGCATTTATTTTGTCGAAGAAATGGAGAAATTCGTCAGAGATAAAGATATTTCCGACATCTCCTTTGACTCCAATTACCAGCTAAATATTGAAGATGCCGATACAATAAAAAATTATGATTTGGTATTCTTTTGCGATGCCTCTCAGGAAAATATTGATGATTATTGTATCACAAAGGTCTCTCCTTCCGATGCCCACATCGAATTCACCATGCATGCGGTTTCCCCTTCCTTTGTTCTGGATCTTTGTCAAAAGATTTACGGGAAAAGCCCCGACACCCGGCTGATTCATATCAGAGGTTTTGCCTGGAACTTCCTGGAAGGGATCAGTGAACGGGCATTAAAGAACCTGAATTCTGCCGTGAATGCATTCAGGCAAATGTTACCGGACCTTGCTGAAAACAATATTTCCGTGCTGGAAAATATTTCTTCCTGCCATCTGTATAAATAGTCCATTTTTTTTAAATAAATAGTAATACGTTTTTTATATTTGTGACACCCTATTCTGTAACGTAAATTCATCCGTAATGAAAAAAGTAATGTTTTTTGCCGGTTTATTATTCTTTGTTATAACAACAGTACAAGCACACACTCTGGTTCGCGGCAAGGTGGTAGATTCCGGAAACGGCATTCCTTTACCCGGAGCTTCGGTGATGATCAAAGGAACACACTACGGCACCACCACCGATGAAACCGGGAATTTCATTCTCCGCTCCGATTCCACCATAACCACGATCGTTGTTTCGTATGTGGGATATAAAAAGCAGGAGGTGCCTGTCAGGGATCCTTCCGAATATATTGTCATTGAGCTGGAGCCGGAAACCATGCAAATCGGACAGGTAAGCGTCACCCGTCTGCGGACAAATCCCTTAAAGCCCCTGGCAACGATTGATGTGGATTTGCGTCCGGTAAATACCTCACAGGATGTACTCCGCATTGTGCCGGGACTCTTCATTGCCCAGCATGCCGGCGGAGGCAAGGCCGAACAGATTTTCCTGCGGGGTTTTGACATGGATCATGGCACGGATATCTCCATCCATGTGGACGGACTTCCGGTAAATATGTTATCACATGCCCATGGTCAGGGATATGCTGATCTCCACTTTCTGATCCCTGAAATTATCGGTAATATTGATTTTGACAAGGGCCCCTACGACCCGGCACATGGCAATCTGGCTACCGGAGGGTATGTGGATTTTCATACCCTCAGTCATCTCGACAAAAACCGGATTCAGCTTGAACTGGGACAATTTCACACCCAAAGGCTGGTAACGCTTTTCAATCTGCTGGGAAACTATGGGAAAGCACATAAACAAAACGCTTACATCGCCGGTGAGTTCTTCCAGACGGATGGCCCTTTTGATAACAGCCAGCATTTCAAACGCTATAATTTATTCGGAAAATACTCCAATTATCTGGATCCAAATCATATTCTTACCTTGGAATTTACCGCTTTCAAAAGCGGTTGGGATGCTTCGGGCCAGGTGCCCGACCGTGCCGTAAAGGAAGGTTTGATAGATCGTTTCGGAGCTATTGATAATACGGAAGGCGGTGAAACCGGGAGAAAAAATATACTGATAAAATTAAACAGTGTTCTTCAGGATGGTTCCGGGCTCGAAAACCTGATCTATGTGACAGATTATGATTTCACATTGTATTCCAATTTTACTTTCTTTCTGAAAGATCCGGTTAACGGTGACGGGATCCGACAAAAAGAAAACCGCATGATTTACGGATACTCAACCAGGTACCGGAAAAAACATAATTTGGGGTTATGGAGAGGCAACCTGACTGTCGGCGGGGACTATCGCTATGATGCCGTCAGAAACCAGGAACTGTCACACGTACGCAAACGCTATACCACCCTTGACACGATTAGCTTCGGTGACATCAATGAGATCAACGCCGATCTTTATTTGGGAGAAAGGCTGAGCCGGGGAAATCTGATGTTCAATTTCGGAAGCCGTTTTGATTTTTTCAATTTTGAATATATCAATAAACTTTTACCGGACTACCGGAGAGAAGCTGTCAGAAAAGCGGTCCTCAGCCCCAAAGCCAGTATCACCTATAATTTTTCTTCCCGTTGGCAGACTTATTTCCGGGGAGGAGCCGGTTTTCACACCAATGATGTGAGGGATATTATCGCAGAAAACGGAAAGCAGGTGATCCCGAAAGCCTGGGGATCGGATCTTGGAGCGATTTGGAAACCGGTCCAAAGTCTTGTGATCCAGTCGGCTTTGTGGTATCTGTATATGCAACAGGAACTGGTCTTTTCCGGAGATGAAGGCACAGTGGAGCCTACCGGACGCACCCGCCGCCTGGGCGTTGATCTTTCCCTCCGTTATCAGTACCATAATTGGTTTTATGCAGATATGGATGTGAACTATGCCCAACCTGTATATCCGGATGAGCCGGCCGGACAGAACCATGTGCCTCTGGCTCCGGTATTCACCAGCGTGGGTGGCGTAAAAATAAAACTTCAAAGCGGCTGGGGCGGCAGCCTGCGATACCGGTATATGGCCGACCGGCCCGCCAACGAAGACAACTCTGTAACGGCACTGGGCTATACGGTCGTGGACGCATCCCTGCACTACCTAAAACCAAAGTACGAATTTGCCCTGCTGATTGAGAATTTATTCAATACGGAATGGAACGAAGCACAGTTCGATACCGAGTCAAGGCTTTTTAGTGAACCGGTACCTGTATCCGAGCTGCATTACACGCCCGGAACGCCGTTCTTTCTGAAAGCCAGGATGGTGTGGTTTTTCTAATCTACCATCCCAGAAAAACAATAGAAATTCCGCTGAATAAGATCGTACCTCCCGCCAGGGCATGTACGTACCGTTCCATCTTGCCCAACGGCATAAGGTTTAAGCCGAAGAGTGTCCCCTGCACCAGCGCCAGCATGGTAAGAATGGTTACGATCCCAAAAATCAGG